>OJBD01000208.1_pt1 | contig 11111 bp, 8 predicted proteins | sample 1590481 | NCBI WGS metagenome assembly OJBD01 (sample SAMN05416811, study PRJEB24817) | seawater metagenome | isolation source: Sea water | place: Canada:Atlantic | collected 2013-07 | reverse complement strand
CAGTTCCAAATGGTCTAAATCCCGGGGGGTGCGGGGGGCTGGCCCCCCGCTGCGCCGGATCAGTACCAGTCGCCCATTTTGACTTCGATCCCCTCGCCGACCATAGCGGCAAAGGCGGCGGGGTCTTGCGTGCCGTCGTCGCGCCCACGGTAGTGGTAGGGGTAGACGAAGGAGGGTTTGAACGTCGACACCGCAGCCGCGGCCGAGGTCGCGTCCATGGTAAACGGCAGGTTCATACAGACAAACGCCAGATCGATATCCTCTAGCGCCAGCATCTCCGGCGTCGCTTCGGTATCGCCCGAGATATACACGCGGAAATCGCTGAAGTTCACGATATAGCCGTTGTCACGCCCCTGCGGGTGGAACTGCTTGCGTTCTTCGGTGGTGTTATAGGCGGGGATCGCCTCGATCGAGACCTCGTTGAACATCGCCTGCTCGCCATTAGCCAGCGCATTCGCCTTGGCCTTCAGCGCCTCGGGCAGCATGTCGTAGACCGCAGGATTGGTAAGGATCTGCGTGTTTTCGCCCACCACACCGGCCAGTGTTTCGGCGTTATAGTGATCGCCGTGCTCGTGGGTGATCAGGATCAGATCGGGGGTGGCAAAATCGCTGTAGTTGGCGACCTCGCCCACGGGATCGCAGTAGATCACGCCGGCTGGCGTCTCCATCACAAAGGACGCGTGGTCGATGGGGTGCACTTTGACCTCGCCGCCGGTCATGGGGAACATATTACCGCCGTGAGCCGCGGCTTGCGCGGCATAAGGCAGTAGCGTCACAACCCCGGCGGTGGCGGCGGTGGTCGTCAGGAATTGGCGTCTGGACTGTTTCATGGGAATTCTCCTGTTGCAGGTGAAGATGATGCTAGCGCCCGCCGCCGCCGTTTCAATGTCACAACTGCGCGAGACGCGGCTATCGGTCGTCCCCGCCCGGCTCCGGGCCGGTTTGTGCCTCTTCTTCCAGCGATGCCTGCGCCGCTGCGGTCACCGCATCGCGTTCCTCGTCGCTCAGGTCTTTGACCTTGCCGTCGGCCAGACGCACAGTGACCTCCCGATGGGCAAAACGGATTCCTTCGCGCTCGAACAAGGCTCGGATTTCCTCATAGACCTTCTTGCGCACCAGCCATTGATCCCCCGGTTTGGTCATGAACTTGACCCGGATGATCATAGCGGAATCCTGCATTTCAATCACGCCCTGCGATTTCAGCGGCTGGATAAAGTTGTCGCCGATCACCGGATCATCCAGCAGCGCGATGCCGAGCTTTTTGATCAGCTTGCGAACGCGTTCGACATCGGTGTCATAGGTCACCCGCAACGGCAGCTTCATGATCACCCAGTCGCGGCTGTAGTTGGTCATCACCTGCAGCTCGCCAAAGGGGATGGTGTGCAGCGCGCCCAGATGGTGGCGCAGCTGGAACGACCGGACCGAGATTTTCTCGACCGTGCCCTTCACGCCGCCCACATCAAGGTATTCCCCCTTGCGGAAGGCATCGTCGAACAGAAAGAACGCGCCGGCAAAGATATCGCGCACCAGTGCTTGACTGCCAAAGCCGACGGCAACACCGACGATCCCCGCACCGGCGAACAGCGGGCCGACATTGATCCCGAATTCCATCAACACGATGAGGGCGATGGTCACGATCAGAACGATCAGGACAAAGTTGCGAAACAGCGGCAGCAGCGTTGCCAATCGGCTGGCAGAGGACGCGCCGCTGCCTTCGTCACCCAGTTCCGCCTCGGGCTGGTCGGCGGTTTCGGCCTCGATCTTGCTGTCGATCCAGATGCGGAAGGCGTGATAGACGACGTAGCCGATAAACAGGATCACCATCACGTCCAGCAGCTTGTCCGCGTGGCTTTCGACCATCAACGTTGCCTCTGTGTCCCAGATATAGAAGAACGCATAGGCCCCCGTAACAAAGGCGAGGATACCGGCCACGCGCCGCGCCAGACCTTCAAAGCTGGTGAGACTTTGGCGTGGCACCATTGCGGCCTGTCTGTCAGCCTCGTCCAGCGACATGGTGTCATCCGCTTGCGCTGTGCCGGCGGCCTCGGGCGCGTCCTCGTCCAGGGCGGCATCAGCGCGCTTCTCGCGGCGCAGCTCGTTCAGGCGGCGCATCATGCGCGCGCGGGCAAAACCGCGTTCAATAGCATAGTTGATCACACCGTAGACCACGATGATCGACACCAGAATACCATAGGCCCCCGCGATCAGAGGCACGGAGCTCGGGTTCTCGAGCACCAGATCATAGGTCAGTTCGAACCAGGCAAAAATCGCATAGGCCACCACCAGCGGTGCCCAGGCTCGCGACATAAATCGCCCCACGGCGCTGCATTCCGACGCGGGCTTGCCCTGCCGCAGCGCGTTTGAAATGGGGCGGCGGTTGACCCAGATCATCAGAATATTCGCCACGACGATCGCCGCCGACATCAGGGAGGCGATGAAAGCATAGACATCATAGTTCAGCCCCAGTTCAGCGATCCAGATACCGAACAGGATCGCGACGGTATCAAGGCTTGCCATCATCCACAGCCAGCGGTGCAGGCGTTTGGCGTCGCGGTCGCTGAACACAGGGATGCGGTATTGCGACAGGAAGGGTGACAGGATCATCCGCCACAGGCCTGCGGCCACGCGACAGACGAAATAGCCGATGTTGATCAGCGTGACAGTGAACTGGATCGCCGTGTCTTCAAGCGGTCCAAACAGCAGCGTGCCCAGAATATAGGCCACCACCATCGACACCAGAACGCCGATGATCCCCATGAAAAACCGAAACACCAGAAACGGCATCTTTTCGGTATAGCCGACGGGGTTCGCCTGCACTTTGGCGGTGACGAAGCCGCGTGCCATTCGCTTGCCGAACAGCTCTACCTCGACCACGGCCCCGACGGCAAACAGCGCGAGCGCCACCAGCAGCGTCTCACCAAAGGCCCAAAGCGTGCCGTCCGGGCTGGCGGCCCGCAGAATATAGATCACCTCGTTGATCGCGTCGGGCAACTGCACGATGCGTTCGATCAAGGCAGTGCGGAACTGGTTGCCCCGTTCTTGCAGGTGCATCAACGCAGAGGTTTCCTTGGCCAGCGCCGCCTCTTGCGGGTCGCCCTCGGCCGGTTGGGCAGATGCGGGCTGGTTCAACAACTGGCCCGCGCTATCGACCACCACCACGCTCACCCCGCTTTCAGCGGCTTGTCTGATGACCTCTTGCAGACGTGCGGCGTCGCCTTCTGCATCGCTGACGGCAGTTTCTTGCGCTGTTGGCAAAAGGGACAGAACCCCTTGCGCCGTCGCGGCGTTGGCAAAGGGCAAGACCCACAGCGACAAAAGAAGGGTGAAGATGAAATGCCGCATATGTCCTCGCTCATGGCTTTGGGGCGCAGTCTTGAGACGCTAAGGCACCCCACGTGCCATTGCAATCTTAACCCCCCGGCCCCACCTACTCCCCCTGACGATGAACCGCGAAGGACGCCGAATATGACACGCGCCGCATCTTCCCACGGGCTTGGCCCGCTCAAACGCCGGTTTTCGCAGCCCATTCAGGGGCGGCGACGGCGGAAGGTGCTGAAATGCATGACATGTTCACCATAGATGCCTAAGGTATTCTTATTGGGCTGTTCGACCGGCAGGCCAAGGTGATGTGAGTGTATTCGGTTTCTGGGTGCATCGGGCGGGACGGGTTCACCTGCCTTCGACAATAAACGCTTTCTAGCCGCCAGACTGATAGGTGCGGCCAAGGATATTTGACTAAGTTAGGATCGGCCCATGCGCCAAACGGTCTCGAACAACGCCCGCAATGGCAAACCAGCGCGGCGGGTGCTTTTCTATAGCCACGACACCTTTGGATTGGGCCACTTACGGCGGTCGCGCGCACTGGCTGCCGCCTTGATGGACGGGGACGAAGATGCCTCGGCCATCATCCTGACCGGATCCCCCGTCGCGGGGCGTTTCACCTTTCCCAAAGGCGTCGACCACATCCGCCTTCCCGGCGTGACGAAGCTGGCCGACGGCAGCTATGTGGCGCAAACGCTTGGCCTTGATATCGACGAGGTCACCTCCCTGCGGGCCGGTCTGATCCGCACCGCGATCGAGGAATACACCCCCGATCTGCTGATCGTGGATAAAGAGCCGACGGGCTTTCGCGGGGAACTGCTGCCCAGCCTTGACTGGCTGCGCGAGAATGGCACCACCAAAGTCGTGCTGGGCCTGCGCGACGTGCTGGACGAACCCGAGGTGCTGGCCGCCGAATGGGAACGCAAGGGCGCGGTTGAAGCGACCGAGAAATATTATGACGAGATTTGGGTCTACGGCATGCGCGATGTCTATGACCCGACCAAGGGGCTGCCCCTGTCGCAGGCGGCCCACGACCGGATGCATTGGACCGGCTACCTGCGCCGCGAGGCCCCGGATGAAACGCCCCCCGCTGAAGAGCCCTATGTGCTGATTACCCCCGGCGGTGGCGGGGACGGTGCCGCGATGGTGTCACTGGTGCTGGACGCCTACGAGCAAGACCCCGACCTGACGCCAAATGCCAAGCTGATCTACGGCCCCTTCCTGTCTGGCGACGTCCGCGACGCCTTTGACGCGCGGGTGGCCAAGCTGGGCGGACGGGTGACCGCGCTTGGCTTTGATAGCCGGATCGAACAGCTTTATGTCGGGGCTGAGGGCGTGGTTTGCATGGGCGGCTACAACACCTTCTGCGAGGTGCTGTCTTTTGACAAACGCGCCGTCATCGTGCCGCGCACCGTGCCCCGGTTGGAACAATGGATCCGCGCCAGCCGCGCCGAAGAGCTTGGGCTTGTCCGCATGCTGGAAGAAACCCGTGATGGCATGACGCCGCAGGCGATGATCGCCGCAATCCGCAACCTGCCGCATCAGAACAAACCCTCGCAAGCCGGTGCAGACGGGCTGCTGGACGGGCTTGACGTGGTGGTTGAACGGGGCCGCGCCCTGATGGGCGGTGGCGCATGACCGACACCCCCGCCCCTCTCGCCATTGTGGTCAAAGGCTGGCCGCGCCTGTCCGAGACCTTCATCGCACAAGAACTTGTCGCCCTTGAAGAAGCCGGTCTGCGCTTCGACATCTGGTCGCTGCGCCACCCGACCGATACGAAAACCCACCCGTTGCACGACCGGCTGCAAGCGCGCGTGCGCTATTTGCCGGAATACCTGCGCGACGATCCCGAACGTGTGGCCGCAGCACAAGAGGCCGCGAAAGCCATGCCCGGCTACGACGCGGCATGGGAGGTTTTCCAACAAGACCTCTTGCGCGATGACACCCCTAACCGCCGTCGCCGCTTTGGGCAGGCCTGCGTCATGGCACATGAGCTCCCCGCCGAGACCCGCGGCATCTATGCGCATTTCCTGCACACCCCGTCCTCGGTCGCGCGCTATGCCGCGATCCTGCGCGGACTACCGTGGAGCTTTTCTGCCCACGCCAAGGACATCTGGACCTCGCCCGACTGGGAGTTGCGCGAAAAGCTGGACCCCGCCAGCCACGGTGCCGCCTTTGGTGCCACCTGCACGGACTTTAACGCGCAACATCTGCGCAGTCTTACCACCGCCCCTGACCGGATTGATCTGATCTATCACGGGCTGGATCTGGCGCGCTTCCCCGAACCGCCAACCCGGGTCCAACGCGCCCAAAGCGTTCCGTTCCAGATGATGTCTGTCGGGCGCATGGTCGAGAAGAAGGGCTTTGATAACCTGATCGATGCGCTGGCGCTGCTGCCTAATGAGTTTGACTGGCACTGGACCCATATCGGCGGCGGGGACCTGTCGGAACCGATGAAAGCACGCGCAGAAACGCACGGGATCAACGACCGGATCACATGGCGCGGGGCCTGCGACCAGCCAGAGGTGATCGCGGCCATGCGCGCCGCCGATCTGTTCGTGCTGCCCTCGCGCATTGCCAAGGACGGCGACCGTGACGGGCTGCCCAATGTGCTGATGGAAGCGGCAAGCCAGAAGCTTCCGCTGCTCAGCACGCCCGTATCGGCCATCCCCGAATTCATCACCAGCGGCACCACCGGCGTGCTAAGCGACGATGCCCCCGCCGCCCTTGCCGAGGCGATGCAGCGTTTTGCGGAGGATCCATCGCTTGGCCCTCGGCTGGCCGAAGCCGCCCACGACCGCCTGCATGCAGAGTTCACCATGGCCCCCGGCATTCGCCAGCTACACAAGCGGCTGACGGCGATGCTGGCACAGGGCGGCTGATGCGGCTTGCGTTCTACGCTCCGTTAAAGTCGCCTGATCATCCGGTACCCTCGGGGGATCGGGCGATGGCGCGTGGGTTGATGACTGCCCTGCAACGGGGGGGCGCGACCGTCACAGTCGCAAGCACCCTGCGCAGCCGCGACGGGGCGGGCGACAGCGCGGCGCAGACCCTGCTGTTCAACGCTGCCGAGGCCGAAGTGCCCCAAGCCATCGTCCGCGGTCGTACCGAAGGCTGGCAGGCGTGGATCACCTATCATAACTATTACAAGGCCCCCGACCTGATCGGCCCCGCCGTTGCCCGCGCCCTTGGCATCCCCTATCTGCTGGTCGAATCCAGCCGTGCGCGCAAACGGCTGACAGGACCATGGGCCGGTTTCGCCCAAGCTGCCGAGGCCGCAAGCGACGCGGCGGATGTGATCTTTTACCTCACGCACCGCGATGCCGAAACGCTGCGCCGCGATCAGACCGCGGGGCAGCGGCTGGTGCATCTACCGCCGTTTCTCGCACAGGACGCTTTGCCTCTGCCGTCCGCGCTGGATGGCCCGATGCTGGCTGTCGGTATGCTGCGCGACGGGGATAAACGCGCCTCGTATCAGATCATCGCGGAGACGCTGGCGCTGCTGCCAGCAGACAGCTGGCGGTTGGATATCGCGGGTGACGGCCCCGCCCGCACCGAGATAGAGACGATGATGGCCCCCTTTGGCGATGCGGTTCGGTTTCTTGGGGAGCTTGATGCGACCGCCATGGCCGCCGCCTATCGCCATGCATCGCTGCTGTTCTGGCCCGGGGTGAACGAAGCCTTTGGCCTCGCCTATCTGGAGGCGCAGGCCGCGGGCCTGCCCGTCGTGGCCCAAGACCGCCCCGGCGTGCGCGATGTGCTGGCCCCCGGCCCCTATCCCGCGCCGGAAAGCGGCACCGCCCCGCTTGCTGCACAGATCACAGCGCTGCTGTCGGATGCCACCCTACGCCAAACACGCGCCCAAGCCGCCCGCGATTTTGTTGCGCAACATCATCTGCTTCCCACGGCCACCGCGACCTTGCTGGCGGGGTTGGAAAGCTGCGGGGTGCGCCCGTGATCCGGCTTGCCCTGCTCCGCCACGGGCATACAAGCTGGAACCGTGCGGGCCGCATTCAAGGGCGCACGGATATCCCGCTGGATGATGACGCTCGCGCCGGTCTGGCGGCACTGGCATTGCCCGTGCCTTGGGACCGTGCCGATCTTGTGTCGAGCCCCCTGTCTCGCGCCGCTGAAACCGCCCGATTGGTCGCAGACCGCGCGCCGAAAACCGCGCCCGCGCTGATGGAGATGGACTGGGGCCAATGGGAAGGGCTGCACGGCGTAGAGCTTAAGGCAGACCCCACCAGCGGGTTCCGCGATATCGAGGATTGGGGCTGGGGCTACACCCCACCCGGCGGCGAAAGCCCCGACAGCCTGCGCGCACGGCTGATCCCCTGGGCCAACGGCTTGACGCGCGATACTGTCGCCGTCTGCCATATTGGCGTGATGCGTGTTTTGCTGGCCCATGCGACCGGCTGGGATTTCGCTGGCCCCGCCCCCTTTCAGATCAAGCGCAACCGCTTATATCTGCTGGATATTTCACCCAAGGGCTGGGCCGCCCACCCTGATCCCATCCGACTGGAGCCGCGCTTATGAAGGTCAGCATCGTCGTCACACATCTGCTGGGCACCGGCCATCTGGCCCGCGCCTTGACCCTTGGCCGCGCCTATGGGGCGGCGGGGCATGATGTGCAGGTCGTCTCGGGCGGGATGCCCGCACCGCAGTTGAACAGCGACGGCGTTGACGTGGTGCAACTGCCGCCGCTGCGCTCTGACGGTGTGGATTTCGCGCGGCTGCTGGATGAACATGGTGCGGTCGCCTCTGAAGCGTTGAAGGCAGCGCGGCGCGAGATGCTGGTCACCCACATCCAGACCCGCGCCCCCGATCTGCTGATCACCGAACTGTTCCCCTTTGGGCGCCGCACCCTCAAGGCAGAGTTCCTGGCCCTGCTTGACGCCGCAGATGCCCTGCCCACGCGCCCGCTGATCTGCGCATCGGTACGCGATATCCTCGCGCCGCCATCCAAACCCGCCAAGGCGCAGCTGGCCGATGATCTGGTTGCGCAGTATTACGATGCGGTGCTGGTCCATGCGGACGAGGCCGTGACGCCGCTCTCGCTCAGCTGGCCGGTGTCCGGCGCGATGCAGGACAAGCTGCGCTATACCGGTTTCGTTGCACCGCCCCCCGCCAGCCCCCATCCCGACCGGCTTGGCGCGGGCGAGATTATCGTCAGCGCAGGGGGCGGTGATGTGGGTGCGCATGTGTTCGACACCTGCCGCGCCGCGGCCGCGCGTGATGCGGGGCGGGTCTGGCGCTTGCTGCTAGGGGGGCAGGATGCAGCCACACGCAGCGCCGCGCTGATGCAGGATGCCCCCGCGAATGTTGTGATTGAACCGGCGCGCCCCGAATTCCGCCAGATGCTGTATCACGCCGCCGCCTCTGTCTCTTTGTGCGGCTACAATACCGCGCTGGATGTGCTGCAAAGCGGGGTGCGCGCGCTGTTTGTCCCCTTTGACGCCGGCAACGAGGTGGAACAAGGGCTGCGCGCCGATGCGCTATCCGCGCTACCGGGGATCGAGGTGCTGCGCAGCGCTGATCTGACACCGGACAGGTTGCTATCCGCCTTGGCAACTCTGCACGCCGCCCCGACCCGGCCTGCGCAGACAGACGGGTTTGACGGGGCCGCGAGGACGGTCACCCTGACCGAGACGATGCGAAAGGGCACGCGATGACCGTGGATTGGGCCAATCTTGACGCCGAGCTTGCAATATGGCGTGCAGAGGGATTGCACCTGCCGATCTGGTGGCGCGATGATGATGCCATCGCCCCAACCCCCGCGCTGGATCGCCTTGCCGCACTGGCGGAGGATCTGTCCCTGCCCGTGCATATCGCCGTGATCCCTAAACATGCAGAACCCGCGCTTGCCGCCTATAGCAAGGACCGTCCGCTGATCCGTCCGCTGGTGCATGGCTGGCAGCATATCAGCCACGCGCCCGACGGGGCGAAAAAGGTAGAGTTCGGACACCCGCGCCCCGATGCGGCCCACGAGCTGGCCCAAGCGCTGAACCGGATGCAACAGCTTTTCGGCGACGACCTGCTGCCGATCTTTGTGCCGCCGTGGAACCGGTTAGACGATGGGTTGCTGCCGGTGCTGGCAGACGCAGGCTATGTCGGGGTGTCGACCTATCTGCCGCGGAATAACCGGATTGCCGCCCCGGGGTTGGTGCAGATCAACACCCATATCGATCCGATTTTCTGGCGTGGCACCCGCAGCCTTGTCCCACCGGACACGCTGATTGCGGATATCACCAAACTGCTGCAGGACCGCCGCAAAGGGCTGACGGACCCGCAGGAACCCTTGGGGTTTCTGACCCACCACCTGGTGCATGACGAAGATATCTGGGGGTTCACCCACGCTTGTCTGGCGCGGCTGCTGGACGGTGGGGCGGTGCCGGCACAGATGACAGAGCTGCCCTAACCTTTGGTGCCGTTCCAACGAAAAGGGGCGCATGAAGCGCCCCTTAAGGAATAATCGTCTTAGCTGTCCATCTTCAAGGCAGAGATAAATGCCTCTTGCGGGATGTCGACCTTGCCGAACTGGCGCATTTTCTTCTTACCCGCCTTCTGTTTATCCAACAGCTTGCGTTTCCGCGAGGCGTCGCCGCCGTAGCATTTCGCGGTCACATCCTTGCGCATCGCCGATAGGGTTTCGCGCGCGATCACCTTGCCGCCGATGGCCGCCTGAATAGGGATCTTGAACATGTGACGCGGGATCAGATCCTTAAGCTTTTCAACCATGGCACGGCCGCGCATTTCGGCACGGTCGCGGTGCACCATAGTGCTGAGCGCATCCACAGGTTCGTCGTTAACCAGAATAGACATTTTGACCAGCGCATCCTGACGGTAGCCGATCATCTGATAGTCGAACGAGGCATAGCCCTTGGTCACCGACTTCAACCGGTCATAGAAGTCGAAAACCACTTCGTTCAACGGCAGATCATAAACAACCATCGCGCGGCTGCCCGCATAGGTCAGGTCCATCTGGATGCCGCGGCGGTCCTGACACAGCTTGAGCACGTCACCAAGATAGTCATCCGGCACAAGGATGGTCGCCTTGATGCGCGGTTCTTCGATGTGGTCCACGAAGGTCAGGTCGGGCATGTCGGCGGGGTTGTGCAACTGCTCGACCGTGCCGTCTTTCATGTGGATGTCATAGATAACCGACGGCGCGGTGGTGATCAGGTCGATGTCATACTCGCGCTCGATCCGGTCACGAATGACTTCAAGGTGCAGCAGGCCAAGGAAGCCGCAGCGGAAACCGAAACCCAGGGCGGCGGATGTTTCCATCTCGAAGCTGAAAGACGCGTCGTTCAGCGCCAGCTTTTCGATACTGTCGCGCAAGTCTTCGAACTCGGCGGCGTCCACTGGGAACAGACCACAGAACACCACGGGCTGCGCTGGCTTAAAGCCCGGCAGCGGGGTTTCGGTGCCCTTTTTCTCGTGCGTGATTGTATCCCCGACCCGTGTGTCGCGGACCTGTTTGATCGATGCGGTCAGAAACCCGATCTCGCCGGGGTTGAGGCTGTCGATCTCGGTCATGGCGGGACGGAAAACGCCGATACGGTCAACATGGTGCACCGACCCGTTCTGCATCATGCGGATACGGTCGCCTTTTTTAAGCTGACCATCCATGATCCGCACCAGAACGATGACGCCCAGATAGCTGTCGTACCATGAATCAACCAGCATCGCCTTCAACGGCGCGTCCTGCGTGCCCTTTGGCGCGGGCAGCTTATGCACGATGGCTTCAAGCGTTTCGACAATGCCCTGACCTGTCTTGGCCGAAACAC
>OJBD01000204.1_pt1 | contig 11257 bp, 10 predicted proteins | sample 1590481 | NCBI WGS metagenome assembly OJBD01 (sample SAMN05416811, study PRJEB24817) | seawater metagenome | isolation source: Sea water | place: Canada:Atlantic | collected 2013-07 | reverse complement strand
TAAAGAGGTACGTGAGCTGGGTTTAGAACGTCGTGAGACAGTTCGGTCCCTATCTGCCGTGGGTGTAGGATACTTGAGAAGAGTTGCCCCTAGTACGAGAGGACCGGGGTGAACGAACCACTGGTGGACCAGTTGTCGTGCCAACGGCAGTGCTGGGTAGCTATGTTCGGACAGGATAACCGCTGAAGGCATCTAAGCGGGAAGCCCCCTTCAAAACAAGGTATCCCTGAGGGCCGTGGTAGACCACCACGTCGATAGGCCAGAGATGTAAGTGCGGTAACGCATTCAGTTGACTGGTACTAATTGCCCGATAGGCTTGATTTGATCCAGTAGAAGCTAGGCTTTTACGGACACTCAGAAGCATACACACCAACGTGTGTTGACTTGGAAAACACGATTGCTCTCCGGTTCCAAAGCCGGAATTTGATCGAGGTTGAGGACTTTTCTTGGTTTGGTGGTCATAGCACAAGCGAAACACCCGATCCCATCCCGAACTCGGCAGTTAAGCGCTGTCGCGCCAATGGTACTGCGTCTTAAGACGTGGGAGAGTAGGTCACCGCCAAACCTAGCAAAACCTCTACGTATCTCTCAACGATGACAATAAATAAGCCAATACAAAAACATTGGCCCCCGGCGCGGGATGGAGCAGCCCGGTAGCTCGTCAGGCTCATAACCTGAAGGTCGTAGGTTCAAATCCTACTCCCGCAACCAACTCAAACGAACTCTGGTTCGACCGAAAGCCCGCCCCATAGGCGGGCTTTGCTTTTGTGAGCATCTCCAACAACTTGCCCTCCAGCTCGACCTCGTGCCCGCCGTCCGAGTGGGGGCGGACGATGACGGCTGAAATCAACTCGCGGAGCGCGTCGGACGCACGGTCCCGCACCGACGGGTCCGACAGCATCCCCACAAGATCCTCGACGTGCGCGCGGTAGAGCGCCGGAAGATCGTTAGGCAGCTCCACCGGAGCCGGCGTCGCCGCCTCGCGCTGGCTCTTCATTTGATCCAGTTCGGCCTGTAGCTGGTTCAGGCGTGCCACGAGCGGCGGTGAGAACTCGCCGGTCTCGATGGCCTCGAAGATGTTGTCCACCTTTGCCTGCTGCTCGGCGATCATCCTGTCGCGCAGCCTGAGGTCTTCGCCGACGGTGGATTGGATGGCACGCAGGTGCTCCGCGAAGTCCTCCCTAAACTGATCGAAGGCCGCGTCCTGCATCATACCGTGGCGGACGCCCGAGAGGGCGAGCTCTTCGATCTTCGATTGCGGCACGCCGGGCATCCCTTCGCAGACGGCCGCTCCCTTCTCGCGGGCGTTGGCACAGTAGTAGCGCCGCTTGCCAGCCTTGGGATTGCCCCCGGCGATCGTCATCGGACCACCGCAGAGGCCGCAGCGCACCAGGCCCGACAGCAGATACTTCCGGCGGCGGTTGTCGCGGGTCACAGCGAGCGTGCTCGTCCCCGGATCCGTCTTGCCGCGCAGCGCACGCATGGCGGCTTGGCGTTGCTTTGCCGCCGCCCACGTCTCTTCGTCGATGATGCGCAGGTCCGGCGTCTCGCTGATCGTCCACTTCGATCGGTCATTGAGGCGCGAGACCCGTCGCCCGGTGATCGGGTCCTTGGAATAGCGCAGGCGGTTCCAGACCCGCAGTCCCGCGTAGAGCTGGTTGTTCAGAATCCCCGTGCCCCGCTCGGGGTTGCCGTTGATCGTGTTCTGCTTCCAGTGGCCCGAGGTCTTGCGCTTCGTGCCCTTGGCCGGAGACGGGACCAGGTCGGCGTTCAGGCCGGCTGCGATCTTCAGGGGCGACTTGCCTTCGATATACTCGCGGAAGATCCGCCGCACGATCACGGCTTCGTCCTCGTCGATGACGAGCGTGCCGGTCTCTTCGCCGCGCGCGTAGCCGTAGGAGAGGCCGCCGGCGCTTTTGCCCGCAGCGATGCGCCCGCCGAGGCCGCGGCGCGTCTTGAAGGCGAGGTTCTCAAGGAAGGCCGCCGCCATAGTGGAACTGAAGCCAATCCGGATCGCATCCAGGAAGCCGCTGTCGAGCGCATAGAGCTCGGCCTCGGCATGCGTCGCTTGCTTGTAGAATCGGGCTGTATGTTCGCTGTCGCGCGACAGCCGGTCGAGACTCTCGAACAGGACGAGGTTGGCGCGTCCACGCCGGATATCCTCTTCCAGGGCAACGAAGCCGGGCCGGTCGGCGAGCGTTCCGGAAAGGCCGTGATCGGAGCGCACATCGACGACGGACCATCCGTTCTCTTCGGCGGTCTTGCGGCACAGCGCCACCTGGTCTTCGATTGAGGTCGGCTTCTGCATATCCGTCGAGAAGCGGGCATAGATGACGGCGCGGCGCGGGTCGGGCATGGCTGACTGGTCGTTCACAGACGCAACTCCATAGCTTTGAACGGGGCGTCGCTATCGGCGTCATCGTTCTCGATTCCGCCGATAAGCTCTCGCAGGCCCTTCATGCTGACGGGTGGCTCGACGAAGCACAAGTCAGTGCGATGTTCGCGACAGAACCGGTCAAACGCACGACCCTGCTCGGGATCGCGCGAAATGCGCGTCAGATCCGTCGCGATCACGGCCTGGGCCTCACTGCGCGCGATGCGATCCCGAAGGATCGTCAAACCAGGAGCGTCACCCAGCCCGCCGATTCCGTTGTCGATGATGACATCGAGAACCCGCCAGCCCCGCGTCTCGGCGTAGTCGATGCAGCGCTCACGTTGGTCGGAGACGGCTGCATCATCCGCTTGCGCCGTGCGCAGGTATAGAAGGGCATTGGTTTGCGCGGTCATGATCTATGCGTCTCCGGTCTGTAATCCCCACTGGGCGAATGGAGGACGTGTCGCAGGAAAATGAGGACATAGTATGGCCGCAATCCCCAGTAGATTGTGCGTATCGCGTCAGGCGTTGCTTCCTTTGCTTCCCGCTCCTGCGAGAGCTTGCGGACGGCGGCTTCAGCGAGAAGGTCGATCAGTTTGTCGAGCGGCATCGGCGGAGTCCTTTCCTGTTCGGGCATCGAACAACCGACACGGTGGACGCCTACCCGGAACCGTCGCGCAGCTTTGGCCTCAGCGCCCGTGGGGAGACCTGCGGGCGCGCTCCTTTGGCGGACCCGGTGGGCGAGCGTGCAGTGGTCTGCTCCGGCTGAGATCGGGCGCGCCGGCGTCTTCGTAGCAGCGAAGGAGAGGTTGTCGTCGCCGGCGCGCCGGCCGGGGGATCCAGTCCCGGCCTCGGGGCCAGTCGGCCCCTCAAGGGACGGCGCCCCCTTGGGCGCCGCCGGTCTCAGTCGAGGTTCACAATGTCTGCGCTGAGCCTGATTGCCTTGGAGAACTGGACGAGCTGGTCCGCGGCCTTCACCAGTTCCGTGATCGGCAGCAGAGCCGCCCTCAGCGCTTCGGCTTCCGGGCTGAGAACCTTGTAGACATCGTAGCCCTCAGCGACACCGATGAGGCGTTCGCGCGGGATGGGCACCCTCTTCTCCGAGGTTCCGGCGGCGATGGCTTTCCGAACCTCCCCGAGTGCGAGATCGACGAGACACAGGAGGTTCACACCGATGTCCTCCTGTTCCTCGAGAAACTCGATCGTGTCGTGCACGATGTCCTGTGCATCCGGGTCCAGATGCGGCAGGACCCGCTTCCTCAGGTGATCGGCCATGCCGTGGCGCATGGCGACGACTGTATGGACGAGCGCGACCTGCTGGTCGAAGAGGGTCGCGGACGATGTCGAGATCATGCCCGCACCGCCTTTCCCCCGAGATGGGCAGGGTGCGATCTGCGCCGCCCGGTTCCGCCACCTCGCCGCCGTTCTCGCCGATCAGCGGCGATGTCGCGCTCGGCGTGGATGCGGCCGCGCACGGCGTTCATCGCGTCGAAGGGGTCGCCATTGAGGCGGCCGAGCACCGGCGCGCCGGTGGCGCCACAGATGACGAAGCCTCTGTGGTTGAGCGGAACGAGCAGCCGGCGGGCGCCGACGAAGCGGGTCGGCTCGTTCAGGCCCGCCGAGAGGTAGTCGGCACGACGACGGACATGCACTTCGTAGCCGATGTTGGACCGGCGGCGCGAGGTCGTGCCATAGGCCAGCAGCGCGTAGCGCTGGCCGCCTTGTTCCTCGATGTCGAGGACGAGGCACGGCCTCGCCTTGGGTCGTCCGGCGTGGCCTTCCTCGGCAAGCGGGAAGCGGAAGGAGACGATGTCGCCGTAGGACAGATGGTCCTGCCAGGCGGCGGTCATTGCGAGGTTGCTGGTGATACTGTCGAGCATGGGTCGGTGTCCTTGTCTGGTGGATGTTCGACGCGCCGGGTCCCTTCCTATCCTATCGGCCGGGACCTTCCGTCGTGCGCGTCACCGCACGCGTGCACGATGGAAGGGTCCGGCCTGCTCCCTCTGCCTCATCGTTCAGGCCCTGCCCTTGGTCGGGGAGAGCGTCGAGAGGGCCGCCCTCTCGACCCCGGCGGGAGGCCGAGCGGAGATGGGTTCGGGTAGAGGTGCGGAACGTTGCCCGGGAGCGGGGGAGGTTCGGAGGCGAGCGCGGAGCGGCACCCTCCGGGAGCAGGGGGTCTTGGGGGAGTGCGGAACGATGACCCGAGCCCGTCGGGAGACGCCAGGGGGTGCAGGGGGAGTGGCGAACGACGACCCTGCCCTGGGTGTCCAGAGGGGCGGCGCGCTCTCTGGTCCGGCTGAAGGCCCCAGGCGGGTTCGGGAGGGCGGAGCGCCACCCGAGCGGCGCGTCAGCGGCGCCGGGGTCCGGGGGCGACAGCCCCCGGCGAACGACAGCTGGAACGCAGGCCCGAAGGGCCGGAGTGCCAGCTGATTAGTGAGTACTGACCTGCGCGAAACGATGAATCGACCCTCGGCGGGTCGTCCATAATCTTGGTCGGACCAAAGCGGATGACGGTTTCCGGCCCTTTGCGGACTTTGCGGCAGAGAACCCGATGCTGCTGCGCGGCAGACCAAAGCTAACGTTTAGGCTTCATTTTCTTCCTAGGCATCGACATTTTCCGAAGCCGCCTCTGGAGCGGCATCATCCGCGATACCTTCCAGATACTTTGCATAGGTCTTCTTGAGATAGTTAAGCGCAGCGTCATCGTCGACATTGGACTTCAGCTTGTCCTGAACGAAGCGCATCCGGCCCTTTGCGTCAGACAAGACCTCTGACCACGCCTTCACCCAAATCTCGATCGGTCCGTCCTTGAACACGCGCCCCGGTGGGCTGCCTTCCTGTCTTGCACGCCGACGGGCGTGTTCGTCGATATCATTCGACACTGCCCAGAACACCCAACGGGTTTCCAGGTCCCGGAAGCGCTCGTCGTTCGCGATGGCGAAGGCGTAGCTCTCCACTTGTGTGAGTTCCTTAGGCCCGATCACGACAGAGGGTCGCTTCAACTCGACCACGAGATGCTCGCGCTCCTCAGGGCGATTCCTCGGAACGGAGCGCGAGAGCATGAGATCGACGACACCGACGCTCCCGTCGATCCTCCTGACCGGCGCGTCTATGATCGTGTTGTCGCCGATCATGGACCGATGCTTGCGCAGAACCTCGGTAAGCCCCTTGTCGTCCACCGTGAGACCGAACTCCTCACCGAATATCCAAGTATTGCCTTCGGCTATCATCCGATGCAACTGACTGCGCTCCTTGAGCAGACCGCGGGTCTCGGGGTCGTAGAGCAACTGCTCGATGCCAGATAGGAAGCTGAGGCGGTCTGCCACCATCTTTGACGCGCTGATGACATTGGCCAGGTCCGCTTCCTCGAGCAGCTTGGCGAACTCGTTCATCGTCCTCTGGGGGAGGTCCAAGACCTGCGTCAGGATCGTCTGGAGCTCGTCCGGCCCGCGCTCGATGGCCTGCCGGAGCATCCGCATCTGAAAGGTGCGGCCTTTGGTGCTCTGCTGGGAGAAGTCGGAAAGGTGCTTGTTCACCGTGAGCGCTAAGATGTCGAAAACCTGCCGCTCGGCGGTCTCAACCTTCGTGGTCGGCTCTGCCTCGTAGGGGTAAGAGCGTTCCTCCTTCCAACGCTCGATCTCCGACCGTGCCTCAGCAGCGCTCGCCTCCTTGAAGTGGACCTGAATTGCCTCGGAGGCCTGGTCGACCGCGTCGGCCATGGCAGCGTCCATTTCGGCAAGGTCGATCGCGCCGCGCTCCTGCAGTCGGTCCACGTAGGCGGACTTGAGGTAAGCAGAGAAGACGTAGCCCGTTGTGTGGAATTTCGGCGCGATCCTCGCGAAGGGGAAGCCGTCCTTCCCGCAAAGAAAGATCGAACGCTCCGGCGCCGAATTCCACTGGATGACCTCGAGGACCACCGGATGTGTCCCTCCGTCCGCCTCAATCGGATCGAGAGAGATGGTGTCCGACGAGGCGATGTTCGCTTCCGGGTCCAGACGCTCGCCGTCAAAGAAGATTTCCGCGTCGCGGTAGTTCTTGAGGTAGATGGCGAAGACCGACGAGAGGTCGGGGACCGCGTGCTCGGTCTCGAGCGACTTGAACTGCTTCTCCAGTTCCGAGACCGTGACCTCCACGCCCGTGCCCAGAACAGGTTCTGCGGGCTCCGGCGCAGATATCTCCACGTCTACGAGCGCGTCCTTAACGAGGGTCATCTTAAAGCCCATCAAGTTGCCCGCTTCGTCCCTGTACCGAACGACCCAGTCAGCGACCCGTCCGAGGGCGAGGGCCTTGAGCCTTCCTTTGCCCTCCTTGCCATGTAGGACGCGGGACTTACGCCTGGACTTCGCGCCGTGTCGCTTCCACGAGCCGCCCACCTTGCCGAAGAGCGCCTTCGCCTCATCGTGAGTGAACCCGTGGCCGTTGTCCCGGACGGAAACCGAGAGCATCCCGAGCTCGCCGTGGTCCACGTCTACGTCCACTCGGGTGGCGTCCGCGTCGAGGGAGTTCCAAACGAGTTCGCATACCGCCTGTACCGGCGAGGCGTTCGCCAGCTTCCTCAGGTGGTCGTGCTCAACCTCTACCCTGAAGCTCCCGTCGGCCATGGCCATACTACCAATTCCCAGTTCGTTTACGCCGAGACTCGACTCCGCGGGGACCACTTTCCGCCGCGAAGTCAAAGATTATCAGGCAGGTAGCCTGTTCGATGTGTAAAGTTGGCCTAAGGCGATGGCGACCAACCGGCGATCAAAGATCTTCGATTTGCGCTGTCCAGCGGTTTCCCCGCCAGCCCAGCTCTTAAGACCTTCCATCACTCCCTCAACAGTAGGTTCGATATCGTCGTGCTGCATCATCCAGTCGACAGTCGCCAGAAGTTCCATGCCGAGAGGCGACTCGAAGCCATCGATTGTGGCCGAAGCCCATTCCAGTACACTTGAGAACTGCTTGCCTTCACCGGAGTTCAGATAGGCTTGCACCCGATCGTATTTGGCATCGTTGAACCAAATGAGATCCATGGGATCGGCATCCGCGAGGCGTTTGTCGCAGCGGAGATAACTGCCGTCGAGGCTATCGAGCAGCTTCGTCAGGTTATGCGAATAAGGTCCGTACTTGTTTGCTTGGAACCTGAACTTGAGCGCATCGCCCCCCCCGAACCGCATCATGCCGCGCTCGAGGAACCAACCCAGTTTCTGGACCTCCAAAATTGAGCACTCGATCCCAAGAAGGGAGTACCGACGCACCATCTCAGCCACCAGTGCGCGCGCCGGGGTCAGTTTCTCGACGCCGGTGCGCTTAGCCACATTCTGATACTTGGAAGTCGGCTCGTAGACGATGGCGCTGACCCCATCTTGATCCGCCAATGACGCTTCGATAAGTGGATGCACATCGCTCCAGTCGAGCCCGCCATTCCCGCAGCCGAGCGGCGGAATTGCAATTGAATGAATTTTCTTATCTCGAATTACTCGAACAAGATCCTTCAATCCTTCCTCGACCCATTCGATCTTGGTTTTGACTCGCCAATGGGTCTTAGTCGGGAAATTGATGATCCAGCGCGGCCCGAAGAGTTCCTTGTTCTCGGTAACAAACATTTTGCCAATACGCACTTCGCCCGCATCGCAGGCGCGCGCATAGGCTTCGAAGTTTCTTGGGAATTGCTCCTTGAACATCAAAGCAATTCCTTTGCCCATGATTCCGACCGTGTTTACGGTGTTCACCACCGCGTCAACGTCGGCTTCAAGAAGATTGCCCTGCGTGTAAGTTACCATCAGAAATACCAGCCCGGTCGCGCCACGATCTTGAGATCGAGCCCAACCTCCTCCCGTTGCCGCTCGAGCGTTCCTTTTTCGTTCTCACTCAGGCAGACTATGCCTGCAAGGTGCTCGACTGGCAAGTGCCTGTGAACCAGCGCCTCGGCCTGGTAGCGGTCTGTCTTTTCGGGGTCATCGACATCGCGCTTGAAGTCCCTACGCTGCAGGATGCCCCAGTCGATCTTGTCGAGGTCGTCAAGCGCGGTGAAGAACTGCGCAGTCTGGAGGTATGCATGACGATCCGAGAACACGGTCGCTACGCCTCGTTCCGCGAGCCCACGGAGTGACGACGCCATGATCACGATCTCCGCGTTCGGGAACTGACGAATTCCTCCGTAACCAGTCTTGATATTGTACATCATCATCGAAAATGGCGTGAAATAGAACGGTATGTAGTCTGATAGCGTTCCCGCCGGGGGCACTGGAATATTCCGTGCCGTCCGACGCTGAATCAGTTCAGGATTCCCAATTCGCACGAAATTGGGGTCCTGCACACCGGCATTCTTGCAATGAAGCCCATGCCTCAAGATCCACGGCACATTGTTGATGTGCGTGATCCTGAAGATCAGTGCTTTTTCGGCGGTCAAGTTGTTTGCCATATCTCGATATGGATACAGTTTGGGTCAACTTCCCTCAAGATGCTGTATCGTGGCCAGCGCCGAATGTTCGCTCCTACCTATGGCGCCGATCCTTTTCGCACCCGCAGCGAACAACCGCTTTCCGCCCAAGCCGTTCGCAATCGCTCGTCGGCAACGCCCGCAAGCTTCAAGCTGCCGTCGCCGAGTGACCGCATAAACCGCACCGAACTCAGCATCGTCGCTCCCCGATTGTCCAACATCGACCGAACTTCTGAACTCATGCGCTCAGGAGTTCACCGATGGACGCTTCAAACATCAAGACAGACTACCCCGTGGTGCTGCGGTTCGAGGGGCTCTACCCTCATCAACTCGCCGGCTATGAGGCCCACCGCCTGCGGAAGGGCGGGGACATAAGCCATGTCAACAAATCCCGATCAAAGTTCAACGAGCGGCTGATCGGTCCTGAGGACTGGGCAACGCAGGCGCTTGCCGAGATCCGCGAGATGACCACCGAGAACTTCGCGGCCGAACTTGAGGCCCTTGAGAAGCGCAAGCGCAAGAAGGACATCGAGCGTCGTCTTATCGAGGGACCGAAGCAGCCGTGGCGGCCGACCCGGCACGGACCGCTGCGCGAGGTGATCCTGACGGTCAACAAGGAATGGTTCGATGGCGACCTCTCGGTCTTCTTCGGCGCGGAAGAGAACCAGCGGGAGAAAGCGTTCGGCGAACGTGCCGTTGCTTGGCTGAAGGACAGTTTCGAAGACGACGTGATCCATGCCCGCGCCGATCGGGATGAGGCCGCCTATCACATTCACGCTGTGATCATGCCGCGCACGACCGTCGAAATCGCGAAGCCGAAGGCGAAGGCGCCAACTGCAACCGCCACGCGCAGGATGCTGCAACCGTCCAAGCACGACTTAATCAAGGACTACGAGCTTGCGCAGAACAGTGTTGGCGAGTGGTTTGCCGATCTCGGTCTTGTTCGCGGCGAACGGACAGCGGCTGCGATCCGGGAAGCTCGGGATAACGGGGAGACGCCGCCGAAGCGCCGTTATCACGCGAAGACCTGGAAATGGCGCGCCAAGCTGGACCAGCGAGAGGAAGAAATCTCTGCGCGTGAGGAGAAAATCGCTGGGCGCGAGGCGGAGGCGGACACCGTCCTCGCCGTCGCCGATGGGCTGGCGTCGGGATCCATCGTTGTCGAGGCCGGCGATGATGACCACGCGCCCGTTCTGAGAGACACGCCGGCGCCTTCAGGTGCTCCTACATCCGGTTCGACGGTCGCTGCCCTTCGAGTGCGATCGCCCGGCGGCTTCGCTCGTGCTGCCGACGCGTTCGAACGCGCTTGGGTTCGTATGTTCGGAGACGCCCGCAGGAAAGCGAAAGCTGAGGCAGAGACGGAGGTCGCGGGCGCCATTGCAGAGATCGAGAGAGCCGATGCGAAGATCGTCGAGGCGAGCCGGCATCTGCCGCAGCAAATACGGGCAACGATTGCCGGTATCCGCAAGACGATTCCCGCGATCCTGCGGAGCCTTGAGCGCTTCCCCGGCGGAGCGTCAGAAAGCCGAGATAGGGGTCAGAGCAGCCGAGACGGTCGGGACGGCGATGAAAAGTATTGATGCAAAACGGGTGCTTGCAAAAATCCCCCAAGAAAAGTTCCGGATTCCGCTCACCGATCGAAATCAAAAACAACACATCATTCTCGACCCGAGAGGGCGCCCCCGCAAACGGTGCCCGACCGGGCCCTTAAAACCGATACAAGGATGATACCATGACCAACTTCCTCGACCCGTAGCTCGCCGCCTCCAAGGCCTCCCGCAAAGAGCGCAGCCAGGCTGCGAGGCCAAGCGAATCCAACGCGACGGCCCGTGCCGTCGCCAGTCTCCAGCGCGCCATGGGGAAGGACTTCCGCAAGGCTGACAACCAGGAGCGGCTGATCACGAAGGCTATCGCCGACACGATGCCCGAGCTGATCGCGGCGATGGACGAAGACGCGCTGGCTCCGCTCTTCTTTGCACTCGAGCGGGTGGCGACCGCGCCCAATCGCCGCCGCATCGCCAAGCACCCGCTGCGCCCCGAGATCGTCGACGAGATGCACTTGGAGGCGGACGAAGAAGAGGACCGCGCCGCTGAGGAGGCCGCGGAAGCGGAGGCGGAAGCCGACGCCGATGCTAAGGACGCTGAGAAGCCAGCGCGGCAGGTCGGCGCGGCTGCTGCTACACCGGAAGCCGAGGCTACTGGGAGCAGCTCAGAGTGATGATCTCTGTCCGGCAGTGGACCGGTGTCGATCGCCGGCTGCGTCGCGACAGCCTCGCTACCGATCGACAAACATCGGAAGGGTTCGGCTGAGTCCAATGCGGGCTCCCGCAACCAGCTTTAGCGAACAGGCCGCAGTCGAAAGACTGGCGGCCTTTTTGCTGTCCGCAAAGCTCAACAGTTCCAGCAGTTGACCTGCTCCCCTGAAAAGTCCGGTGTTTTGAGTTAGCCTGTTCTCCAAGAAG
>OJBD01000198.1_pt1 | contig 11452 bp, 9 predicted proteins | sample 1590481 | NCBI WGS metagenome assembly OJBD01 (sample SAMN05416811, study PRJEB24817) | seawater metagenome | isolation source: Sea water | place: Canada:Atlantic | collected 2013-07 | reverse complement strand
AGTGCCTGCAACACACCGGCAGCTTCAAGTTTCGCGGCGGCTGGTCGGCGGTGTCGGCACTGGAGCCCTCCGTACGCGCCAAGGGGGTCATCGCCTTTTCCAGTGGCAACCACGCCCAAGGTGTTGCCTATGCGGCCAAGCTGCACGGGGTGCCTGCGGTGATCATCATGCCCGCCGACGCGCCCCGTCTGAAGATCGCCAACACCCGCGCGCTTGGGGCCGAAGTCGTGCTTTATGACCGCATGACCGAGGACCGTGATGCCATCGGTGCGACTATGGCGGAGGAACGCGAATTGACGCTGATCAAACCGTTCGACGACCCGCTGGTGATCGCCGGTCAGGGGACAACGGGGCTTGAGATCGCACAGCAGGCCGCCGAAGCGGGGATCGCCCGTGCCGATGTGATTGTCTGCTGTGGTGGCGGGGGGCTGACCTCTGGCATCGCGCTGGCGCTTGAAGCCGAGGCACCGGAGCTGCGCGCGCGCACCACCGAGCCCGAAGGTTTTGACGATGCCGCGCAGTCGCTCGCCGCAGGAGAGATCACGCGCAACGCCGCCCTTGGCGGGTCGATCTGCGACGCCATCGTCACACCGCAACCGGGCGATCTGACCTTTCCGATCCTCAAGCGGCTTTGCGGCCCCGGGCTTGTGGTCAGCGACGCAGAGGCGCTGCAGGCGATTGGCCATGCGTTCAACCGTCTCAAACTTGTGGCCGAACCCGGCGGGGCTGTGGCCCTTGCCGCCGCGCTGTTCCGGCAAGACGAGATCGACGGCGACGATGTGATCGTCACCATCTCGGGCGGGAATGTAGACAGTGATATTTTCTCGCGGGCGCTTGCCACGCTTGACTGACGCCCCACAGGAGGTTCTGACATGAAGATTTTCGATACTGGCGACGTGCGTCTGCATTACCGTGTGGATGGCCCCGAGGATGGCGCGCCTGTGGTCTTTGCCAATTCACTGGGGACTGATCTGCGCCTGTGGGATCCGATCCTGCCGCTGCTGCCCAAGGGTCTGCGCATCATCCGTTTTGACAAACGCGGGCATGGGCTGTCGTCCTGCCCGCCTGCGCCCTATGCGATGGGGGCGCTGATTGGCGATACGGAAAAGCTGCTGGATCATCTGGGGGTAAAGGACTGCGTCTTTGTCGGGCTGTCGATCGGCGGGATGATCGCCCAAGGGCTCGCCACCAAGCGGCTGGACCTGATCCGCGCCATGGTGCTGTCCAATACCGCCGCCAAGATCGGTACCAAGGATATGTGGGCAGACCGCGTGCGCGCCGTGCAAGAAAGCGGGATCGAACCGATGGCAGACACCATCATGGAACGCTGGTTCGCCGCCCCCTTCCGCGCCACGCCCGAGCTTGAGCTTTGGCGCAATATGGTCGTACGCCAACCGGCCGAAGGCTATGCCGGTTGCTCTGCCGCGATTTCGGGGACGGATTTCTATACCCCCACGGCGGCACTGCGCCTGCCAGTGCTGGGGATCGCGGGATCCGAAGACGGGTCCACGCCCCCTGATCTGGTACGCGAGACCATCGAGCTGATCCCGGGATCGAAGTTCAAGATCATCCGCAAGGCCGGCCATCTGCCCTGCGTCGAACACCCGCAGGAATATGCGACGCTGCTGACCGAGTTTTTGCAAAGCGTTGGCCATGTCTGACATCCTTTTGGTCCACGGCTCGTGCCACGGCGCGTGGTGCTGGCGCGATCTGATCCCTGCGTTGCAAGAATTGGGCCACAGCCCCCGTGCGATTGACCTGCCCAGCCACGGCGACGACAGGACGCCGGTCAACGCGGTCACACTCGACAGCTATGCCGATGCGGTGCTTGCGGCCTCTACCCCCGATACGGTGGTGGTGGGTCATTCGATGGGCGGTTTTGCCATCGGGGCGGCGGCACAGAAAGATCCAAGCGCCATAGCGCGGCTGATCTATCTATGTGCCTACGTCCCTGCGGCGGGGCTCTCGCTGGCCGAGATGCGCAAACAGGCCCCGTCGCAACCGCTGATGCCCGCTGTGCGCCTCGCCCCCGACGGCAAAAGCTTTACCCTTGATCCCGCGATGACAGAGGCGCTGTTCTATCACGACTGCCCGCCGGATGTCGCAGGTTTTGCCGCACCGCGCCTCTGCGCGCAGGCCGTGGCCCCAACGATCAAGCCTCTGCCAAATACTGCCCGTGCGGACGCCATGCCGCGCAGCTATATCCGCTGTATGGACGACCGCACCATCCCGCCCGCCTATCAGGTCACGATGACGAAAGACTGGCCAAGCGCGGATGTTCATGAGATGGCCTGCGGGCATTCACCCTTCTTTACCGATCCCGCCGGTCTGGCGCGGATCATTGACGACATTATCCCGAGGTAACCCATGGCCGCCAGCGTCTTTGACAGCCCCCTGTTCGCACAGCTCTTCAACACCGGTGACGCGGGCCGCCTGTTCTCGGACAGCGCTGCGATCCGCGCGATGCTGCTGGTCGAAGGGGCGCTGGCCAAGGTGCAGGGCAGCCTTGGTGTCATCCCCGAGATGAGCGCCGCCGCGATCCACCGCGCCTCTCTCGAGATACAGGTCGACCCCGGGGCGATTGCCGCCTCTACCGGAGAAAACGGCGTGTCCGTGCCCGGGCTTCTGGCCCAATTCCGCGCCGAGATGCAGGCACCGGAATTTGCCCAGCACGTCCATTGGGGCGCGACCAGTCAGGACATCATCGACACGGCGCTGATGCTGCGCCTGCGTCAGGCGCTCAAGCTGGCGGAAACCGATCTGCGCGAGATCATCGCGGCCCTTGCGGCAGGGGCCGAACAGCACCAATCCCTGCCGATGCCTGCCCGCACCTATGGCCAGCACGCCACCCCCACCAGCTGGGGCGCGGTGCTGGCGGAATGGGGCATGCCGCTGTGCGATGCGGTCGACCAGCTTGAGACGCTGCGAGAAGGGGCGCTGTTCGTGTCCCTGTCGGGGGCGGCGGGGACGGGCTCTGCCCTTGGTCCCAAGGCTGCCGAGACCCGCGCGCAGCTGGCCCAAGCGCTTGGGCTGCAAGACCCCGGGCGCAGCTGGCATGTGGACCGCGGCCCCGTGCTGCGCATCGCCGATTGGCAGGGCCGCGTGATGGCAGCGCTATCGCATATCGCACACAGCACGCTGGCGCTGACCATGACCGAAACCGCCGAGCTTGCCCTTGGGGCGGCAGGCGCGTCGTCGACCATGCCGCAAAAACAGAACCCCGTGGGGCCCTCGGCGATTGTTGCCCTCGGGCACCAGTTCACCGGCCAGCGCGCCACGCTACAGGCCGCCGCGGCGCATCAGCATCAGCGTGATGGCGGCGCGTGGTTCGCGGAATGGATGGCCGTGCCCCAGCTGGCACTGAGCCTTGCCGCCGCGCTGAACCACACGAAAAGCCTTGTCGCGGGGCTGACGCCGCACCCTGTGAAAATGCGCAGCGCGCTGACAGACGGGCTGGGCCTGATCCACGCCGAAGCGCTGAGCTTTGCCCTAGCCGAAACGATGCCCCGCCCCGAGGCCCAGAAGATCACCAAACAGCTTTGTCAGGATGCGCTGGCCAAACAGGTGCCGCTGGCCGATCTGGTCCACGCGGATTACCCCGACGTGGCCGAGACCCTTTTCGACCCGTCAACCCAGATGGGACAGGCCCCCGCAGATGCAGCCGCCTTCGTGGCCCGCGCGCGTGCGCTGTAACCACCCGACCGGCGCGCGATAGCCCATGCGTCCCGCCGTCATATTTATCATCCTGACCGTCATGATCGATGCCATGGGCATTGGTCTGATCATCCCTGTGATGCCGGACCTGATCGCGCAGGTCCAATCCGCCGATCTGTCACGCGCCGCGCTGTGGGGCGGTGTGTTGGCGACGACATTCGCGGTGATGCAATTCCTGTTCAGCCCGCTGGTGGGCAGCCTGTCCGACCGCTTCGGGCGCAGGCCGGTGCTGCTGACCTCGCTGAGTGTGATGGCGCTGGACTATGTTCTGATGGCGCTGGCGGGGTCGATCTGGCTGCTGCTTTTGGGGCGGGTGATCGGTGGTATCTCGGCAGCCACGGGGGCCACAGCCAGCGCCTATATGGCCGACATCACCAGACCCGAGAAACGCGTCGCCGCCTTCGGCATGATCGGCGCGGGTTTCGGGGCCGGGTTCGTGCTGGGCCCTGTAGCAGGCGGTTTTTTGGCCGGGTTTGGCACACGTGCCCCCTTTTGGGCGGCGGCGGTGCTGGCGGCGGGGAATGTGATCTTTGGCTGGATCGTCCTGCGCGAAACCGTAAATACCCGCAGCGCTGCGCCCCTGTCATGGCGGCGCGCGAACCCCTTGGGAGCGCTGCGGGCCTTGGGCGATCTGCCCGGGGTGTCGCGCCTGCTGCTTGTCTATTTCCTCTATCACCTTGCGTTTGCCGTCTACCCGTCGGTCTGGAGCTATTTCGGCAAGGCGCAATTCGGCTGGTCCCCTGCGATGATTGGCGGGTCGCTGGCATTGTTCGGCGCGGCGATGGCCGTGGTTCAGGGGGGGCTGATCCGGCCCGTGCTGCACCGCTTTGCCGAACGCGGCACCGTGCTGATCGGCTTTGCCTGCTCCATCACCACTTTCGGGCTGATCGCAACAGTCACATGGGGCAGCGCGATCCTGATCCTGACCCCGCTTGCCGCACTCGCGGGCGTGATCCCGCCTGCGCTACAGGCACTGATGTCAGCCCGCGTCACCCCCGAGCGGCAAGGCGCGTTGCAAGGGCTGCTCACCTCGGCATCGGCGCTGGCGATGGTGGTCGCCCCCTTGGTTATGACATCCGTCTTTGCCGCCTTCACCAGCGCTTCGACCCCTGTCTATTTTGCGGGCGCGCCTTTTGTGCTGTCGATGATCCTGTCGGTGGTCGCCTTGGTGCTCTTCCGACGCGTGCGTATAAATCCCGCGCATGTGGACTGACATAACGTAAGCCTGACGCAGCGCGGCGCATATAGGCTTGCGGGACGGGGCAGAGCTTGCCACCCTTCCCTAAATTCACGCGCCCGGAAGGACCCGTTATGCCGTTGATCAAAGCCGCCGTTTGCCATGAATTTGGTGCTCCCCTGAAAATCGAAGACGTAGAACTCCGCGCCCCCGAGGGGGCCGAGGTCGAGGTGACGCTGGATGCCGTAGCGATCTGCCATTCGGACATCTCCTTTGCCAGCGGCGGCTGGGGCGGATCGCTGCCCGCGGTCTATGGTCACGAGGCCGCGGGACGGGTGACCGCTGTGGGCGACAGGGTAAGCAGCGTCTCGGTCGGGGATAGTGTAGTAGTCACGCTGATCCGCGCCTGCGGCAGCTGCCCCAACTGCGCCAGCGGTCGTCCTGTGATCTGCGAAACCCCCTATGACGGCGACACCGGCCCGCTGAAAACCAAGGACGGCGGCAAGCTACATCAGGCCATGGCATCGGGTGCCTTTGCCGAAAAAGTCGTTGTGGATCAGGCGCAGGTCGTCAGGATCAGCGCCGATATTCCCAAGGATGCCGCCAGCCTGATCGCCTGCGGGGTGATTACCGGCGTCGGTGCGGTGGTCAATGCTGCGCAATTGCGGGCCGGTCAGGACGTCGTGGTCATCGGTGCCGGTGGCGTCGGGCTGAACGCCATTCAGGGCGCGCGCATCGCCGGGGCCCGCCGCATCGTCGCCGTGGATATGAGCGCCGAGAAGCTGGAGATAGCCAAGGAGTTCGGGGCCACGGATGGTATCCTTGGCACCGAAGACAAACCCTGGGGGCAGTTGGAACAGGCGATTGGCCGCAAGGGCGTGGATGCGGTGATCGTGACCGTTGGGGCGATCCCTGCCTATAACGACGCACCGAAATACCTTGCCGCGGGGGGGCGCGTGGTCATGGTCGGCATGCCTCATATCGGCGACGGCGCGACCTATGACCCCGGCACATTCGCCGCAATGGGTCAGGGCACGGTCGGCTCCAAAATGGGCGACGTGGTGATCCAGCGCGATATTCCGTGGATGGTCGATCTATATGCCCAAGGACGGCTGAAACTGGACGAGCTGATCTCGGGGCGGTGGTCGCTGGAGCAGATCAACGACGCGATCGAGGATACCAAGACCGGTGCCGCGCGGCGCAATGTCATCCTGTTTGACCGCTAGCGCGACGGGGGCCAGCCCCCGTACCCCCGGGATTTTGAACCATTTGGAAAAGAGGATCACGCGATGAAATTGCAAGATCTTGAGGTTATCGTCACAGCGCCTCCTGCCCCCGGTTGGGGCGGGCGCTATTGGATATTGGTCAAGCTGACCACGGATACCGGCATTGTGGGCTGGGGCGAATGCTATGCGGCGTCGGTCGGGCCACAGGCCATGCGCGCGGTGATCGAGGATGTTTTTGCACGTCACATGCAGGGCGAGAATCCCGAAAACATCGAGCTGATGTACCGCCGCGCCTATTCGTCAGGCTTTACCCAGCGACCCGACCTGACCGTCATGGGCGCATTTTCGGGGCTGGAGATCGCCTGCTGGGATATTTTGGGCAAGGATCGGGACCGTCCTGTCTATGCCTTGATCGGCGGCAGGATGAACGAACGCGTGCGGGGCTATACCTATCTTTACCCGCTGCCGCATCACGATATGACCGCTTTCTGGACCTCGCCCGAGATGGCGGCGGAATCGGCGCTGGACTGTGTTGCGCGAGGCTATACCGCGATCAAGTTCGATCCGGCGGGGCCCTATACCATGCGCGGCGGGCATATGCCGGCGATGACCGACATCTCGCAATCTGTCGCCTTTTGCAAAGCGATCCGCGCGGCGGTTGGCGACAAGGCCGATCTGCTGTTCGGCACCCACGGGCAATTCACCACCGCAGGCGCAATCCGGCTGGGACAGGCCATCGCGCCCTATAGCCCGCTCTGGTACGAAGAGCCGATCCCGCCAGATGCGGTCGAACAGATGGCCGCCGTAGCGCGTGCCGTGCCGATCCCTGTCGCGACCGGAGAACGGCTGACCACCAAGGCCGAGTTCGCGCCGGTGCTGCGGTCCGGGGCGGCGGCGATCCTGCAGCCTGCCTTGGGGCGTGTCGGTGGCATCTGGGAGGCCAAGAAGATCGCCGCCATGGCAGAGGTCTATAACGCGCAAATTGCGCCGCATCTTTATGCGGGCCCGGTGGAATGGGCGGCCAACATCCATCTGGCCGCGTCTATCCCCAATATCCTGATGTGCGAATGTATCGAGACGCCCTTCCACGACCAGTTGATCAAGAGCACGATAAAGGTAGAGGACGGGTTTATCACAGCCCCCACCGCAGCCGGTTTGGGCATTGAGGTGGACGAGGCATTGGCCCGCGCGCATCCGTATACCGGCAACGGGCTGCACCTGGAAATGCAGGAAGCGCCTTGTGATTACGTCAACGGGAATGCGTTTGAAGGGGGGGCACCGTCGGTCAAATCCTGACGGGTCCGGTGGTATGAGGGGGCCGAAGCCCCCTCTGCCAGAGATTTAGAAGAACGCCTGCAGGCCGGTCTGGGCGCGGCCCAGGATCAGCGCGTGCACGTCGTGCGTGCCTTCATAGGTGTTCACCGTCTCGAGGTTCATCATGTGGCGGATCACCTGGAATTCGCCGCTGATGCCGTTGCCGCCGTGCATGTCGCGGGACATGCGGGCGATGTCCAGCGCCTTGCCGCAGTTGTTGCGCTTGACGATAGAGATCATTTCCGGCGCGGCGTTGGCATTGTCCATCAGACGGCCCACTTGCAACGAGGCCTGCAGGCCAAGCGCGATTTCGGTCTGCATGTCGGCAAGTTTCTTTTGGAACAGCTGTGTCTGCGCCAGCGGTTTGTTGAACTGTTTGCGGTCCAGACCGTATTGACGCGAGGCGTGCCAGCAGAATTCAGCGGCCCCCAGTGCACCCCAGCTGATGCCATAGCGGGCGCGGTTAAGACAGCCGAACGGGCCTTTCAGACCTTCGACATGGGGCAGCAGGGCATCTTCGCCGACTTCGACGTTGTCCATCACGATCTCGCCTGTGATCGAGGCACGCAGCGACAGTTTGTTGCCGATTTTTGGCGCGGACAGACCCTTCATGCCTTTTTCAAGGATGAAGCCGCGGATCTTGCCGCCGTGCTCTTCGGACTTGGCCCAGACCACGAAGACATCCGCGATCGGCGCGTTCGAGATCCACATCTTGGAGCCGGTCAGCTTGTAGCCGTTGGCGGTTTTCACCGCACGGGTTTTCATGCCCGCAGGGTCGGAGCCCGCATCAGGTTCTGTCAGGCCAAAGCAGCCGATGAATTCGCCGCTGGACAGTTTGGGCAGATACTTCATGCGCTGCTCTTCCGAGCCATAGGCGTAGATCGGGTACATGACGAGGCTGGATTGCACGGACATCATCGACCGATAGCCGCTGTCCACACGTTCCACTTCGCGCGCGACCAGACCGTAAGACACATAATTGCCGCCCAAGCCGCCGTATTGTTCGGGCACGGTGACGCCCAGAAGGCCCATGTCGCCCATCTCGCGGAAGATCGCGGGGTCGGTGGTTTCATTGGCGAAAGCGTCGATCACGCGGGGCTGCAGCTTTTCCTGCGCATAGGCGCGCGCGCTTTCCTGGATCATGCGTTCGTCTTCGGTCAGCTGTTCGTTCAGGCGGAACGCATCCGCCCAATCAAAGCTGCCCATGTCGGGGGCGTCTTTGGCTTTCAATACGGGCAATTCGGTGCTCATGGTATGTCCTCCTCGGGGTTCGGATTTGGGCGCAGTATTGCAAAGCCCGGCGGCAATGACTATCGCTGGTTACTCCTGAACCTATGAGTCAAAGTCATATGATCGCCCCGCGCCGCTTCCTTCCGTCGGTCAACGCCCTGCTCGCATTCGAGGCAGTGGCACGCTTGGGCAGCGCCACATTGGCGGCGCAGGAACTGTCCCTGACGCAAAGCGCGATCAGCCGGCAGCTCAAGACGCTCGAGGCGCAGTTGAATGTGGCGCTGCTGGATCGCCAGGGGCGTCAGCTGGTACTGACAGAGGCGGGAAAAAGCTATGTAATTCAGGTGCGTGACGTTTTGAACAGGCTGGCTCAGGCATCCATCACCGCGCGCACAAACCCGATTGCGGGGGCGCTGAACCTTGCCATTCTGCCGGGGTTCGGCATGCATTGGCTGGCCCCGCGGCTGCGCGACTTTGCCCAGTCCCACCCGGAGGTGACGGTGAACCTCAGCACGCGGCTGCATCCATTTTCCTTCCAGAACAGCCCCTTTGACGCTGCAATACATTTTGGCAAGGAAGACTGGCCCGGTGTGCGCTATTTGCCGCTGATGCCCGAGACGGTGGTCCCCGTCTGCGCGCCCGAGCTGCTGACCGAACCGCTGGAGGATCCCAGCCAGATCCTGCGCTATGCGCTGCTGCATCTGGAGACCCGCCCGCGCGGCTGGTCGCGGTGGCTGAGCGCGCTTGGTGTCACGCAAGAACCCCCTGCCGGCATGATGTTCGACCAGTTCTCAACCATGGCGCAGGCGGCGGTGCACGGGTTGGGCGTGGCGCTGCTTCCTACCTTTTCCGCCGAGCCCTATCTGCGCGACGGGCAGCTTGTGCTGGCATCAACGCAGACGACACAGAGCATCGGGAATTACTACCTCGTCTGGCCCGAGGACCGTGCCGAAACCGCGGCCTTGCAGTCGTTCAAGACGTGGCTCGACGGGCAAACGGGTCAGGTTCTTTAGCATAGGCCAAGGTTCTGAAGCATATTCGCCCTATTTCCGCCGCAATCCTGAATTAGCACACCCTTCATCAGTTTTAAGGGGGGGGGCCCCTTTTGAAAGGGAGCATGGATATGCCAATTTCACTTACCAAACTCGTTTCTGCGGGCGCGACAGCGGTCACACTTGCGGCTGCCACCGCAGCGACCGCGCAAACCCATGACGTCGTGATCTTTGACGACGCCTTCTTTCCTGCCGTGATCTATGTCGATGCCGGGGACGAGCTCCGTTTTGTCAACAACGCCAGCGCCGCGCGCAACGTCAGCGCGGGTGACGGGTCGTGGTCATCCGGCACGCTGGAAACCGGCAGCAGCTTTAGCCAAACGGTAGAGGCAAACAGCCAGGTGACCTTTATCGGCACATCGCTTGGGGAAAACCCCAAAAGCTACTCCGGCGAGATCAGCTTTGACCCCGCACCGCTGAGCGAGTGATCGGGTCCATCCCTGCGATTGTCGCAGGTGCTTGAAATAAAAACGGCGCGCCCCTGTTTCCAGCGGCGCGCCGTTTCGCATTGATATGGCGATGTGGCTTACTTCACCGTGATGCGGCCATCGGTATAGGGCGTATAGGCCCCGTTGGCGGCGATGAATTCAGCCGTCACATCCGCCAGATCGGGACCGTAGTCATAGGCGTTCTGCGCAGAGGTAAACGGCGCATAGCCGTCGCCGCCATTGCGCACATAGTTGTTGGACACGACGCCATAGGTTTTTTCGGGGTCAAGCGGCATGCCGGATACGGTGATATCGCTGATGCGGCTGCCCGGCTCGGCGCTGGTGTCCACGGTGAAGGTCATGCCCGCCACTTGCGGGAAACGACCTGCGACCTCTTCGATCTGGCTCACGCCATTTTCCAGCGCCTCTACCAGTGCCGCACCGGTGACCTGAAAGGTCGACAGGGTGTTCTGGAACGGCAGCACCGCCAGCACTTCGCCCATGGTCACCTCTCCGGCGTCGATGGAAGAGCGCAAGCCGCCGCTGTTCTGGATCGCGACCTCGATCCCCTGATCCGCCACACGGGCCAGCATCGCATCGGCGACGAGATTGCCCATCTGACATTCCTGCACGCGGCAGACCGACCGGTCGCCCTCGATCGGCTCGGTGGTTTCGGCGACGACCTTGCTGCGCAGTTCTTCCAACGGTTGGGCCAGCTCGCCGATACGGGCGACCGTGGTCTCATCCTCTGCGACGCCTGCGTCGATCAGGATCGGATCGCCCGAGGCTTCCTTGATCTTACCTTCGTCATCGAAGGTCACGTTCAGCTCGCCCAGATATTTACCGTAGGCATAGGCCTGCACGATCGCCGTATCCTTGACCATCGTCGGATAGGCCCCTTCGGCTTTTTCATCGGTATTAGACAGCAGCGTATTGGTGTGCCCGCCGACGATCACATCAACACCTGTGGTATTCTCGGCGACCATCTGGTCGACCCCATAGCCCGAGTGGCTGAGCACGATGATCTTGTTGATACCCTGCGCGGTCAGCAGATCGACCTCGCCCTGCACGGCAGCCACGGAATCGGTAAAGACAACGTTGTCTCCGGGGCTCGACAGTTCGTGGGTGTCTTCGGTGGTCAGCCCGATCAGGCCGATCTTTTCACCGCCACGCTCGATCACGGCAGATTTCGCCAGCTTGTCCGCCAGCAGCGGTTCGGCAGAGACATCGGCATTCGACATCAGGATGGGAAAGTCGATCGCCTCCATGAAGCCGGCAAGCACTTCGGGGCCATCGTCGAATTCGTGGTTG
>OJBD01000197.1_pt1 | contig 11458 bp, 8 predicted proteins | sample 1590481 | NCBI WGS metagenome assembly OJBD01 (sample SAMN05416811, study PRJEB24817) | seawater metagenome | isolation source: Sea water | place: Canada:Atlantic | collected 2013-07 | reverse complement strand
AGTATCTGAAACCGCATGGACCGGGCCAGATACACAGAGGTCAGGACACTCCCGGCGCGCGGCATGGGCACCATGGTTGCTGCGATTCCTGAGATGAAAATGAGCCGGCAGTTCCGCGACGCCGTGCTTCAAAAACGCGATCCTGAATACCACCAACGTAGCGACCATTGACTCCGACCTCGATCCAGCTTGGATTTTCCAGCGCCTCGGCGGTGATAACTTCACGCCGGAAGCCGTGAAGGAAGGCATCTACGGCGACATGGGCCGCTACGCCACCATGTTCGACAGCTCAAAGAACACCAAGATGGGCGGCGTCAAGCTCCCGTACCTTGCGCCCGGTTCGAAGCTGAACCTACAAGGCGCAGGGCTGGGCGCGTCTCAATCGCGGGACAGGCGGGTTGGGCTGTCACGTTCACGACGCGCACGCTATGGCGCGCGGTCCCGCGACACCCGGTCGCCTGCGCTTCGGGTTGACCCGGCCCTGTCGCGCGGCCATGAAGCTAAGGCCGACGACCGGCGGCGCGAACCCAGACGACCGAGGAGCCCCGCCATGGCGCGACAGCCCAGCAAGATCGACGCGAACGAGCGTGAGAAAAGTCGCGAGGTCGGGGCGTTGATGCAGTTGTGGCCCTTTCTCAAGCCCTATCGCGGGATGCTTCTGGCCGCGCTTCTGGCGCTGGTACTGACGGCTTCGGTCTCGCTGATCCTGCCGCTGGCGGTGCGCCGCGTGGTGGATAATTTCGGCGTCGACGCCTCGGGCCTGCTTGACCAGTATTTCGCTGCCGCGATCGGGTTTGCCGCGCTCCTCGCGCTGGGCACCGGGCTGCGCTACGCCTTGGTGACACGGTTGGGCGAACGGGTGGTCGCGGACATTCGCAAGGCGGTCTTTGGCCGCGTCATCGCCATGTCCCCGTCATTCTACGAAACCACCATGACCGGCGAAGTGCTGAGCCGCATCACCACGGACACCACGTTGATCCAGTCGGTGATCGGCTCGTCCGTGTCGATCGCGCTGCGCAACATGCTGATCTTTGCTGGCGGGCTGGTGCTGATGTTGTTCACCTCGGCCAAGCTGACGGGGCTGGTGCTGCTGATCGTGCCGGTGGTGGTGGTGCCGATCCTGACCCTCGGGCGCAGACTGCGCGTGCTCAGCCGGGAAAATCAGGACTGGATCGCGCAATCCTCGGGCAATGCATCCGAGGCGCTCTTGTCGGTGCAGACGGTTCAGGCCTTCACCCACGAAAGGTTGAGCCGCGATACCTTTGACGAGGTGACGGAAAGCAGCTTTGTGGTGGCCGTGCGGCGGATCAAGGCGCGCGCCGTGATGACGATCATCGTGATCTTTTTGATCTTTTCCGGCGTTGTCGGCGTGCTTTGGATCGGGGCGCATGATGTGCGGGCAGGGGGCATGTCCACGGGCGCGCTGGTGCAATTCGTGATCTATTCGGTGATGGTCGCAGGCTCTGTCGCGGCGCTATCGGAAATCTGGGGCGAATTGCAGCGCGCGGCAGGTGCGACCGAGCGGCTGGCCGAACTGCTGGTCGTGGAGGACAAGGTGCAGGACCCCGCTGCGCCCGCCACCCTGAGCGAACCGGTGCGTGGCGAGATCCGCTTTGACGAGGTGACGTTCCACTACCCCTCGCGACCCTCGGTCGCCGCGCTAGACCGGGTCAGTCTGCACGTCAATCCGGGTGAGACCGTGGCGCTCGTCGGTCCCTCTGGCGCAGGTAAATCCACTGTAATCCAGTTGATCCTGCGGTTTTACGACCCGGAGGCCGGCGAGGTCCGCCTGGACGGCATCGACCTGCAAGACCTGTCGCGCACGGCGTTCCGCCGCTCGGTCGCTCTGGTGCCGCAGGATCCGGTGATCTTCGCGGTCTCGGCCCGCGAGAACATCCGCTTTGGCTGGCCAGACGCCAGTGATGTCGAGGTCGAGGCCGCCGCACGAGCCGCCGCCGCGCATGATTTCATCACTGCGCTGCCGCAGGGCTATGACAGCCCCCTGGGTGAGCGTGGCGTGATGCTGTCGGGCGGGCAGAAACAGCGCATCGCGATTGCCCGCGCGATCCTGCGCGACGCGCCCGTCCTGTTGCTGGACGAGGCGACCTCGGCCCTTGATGCCGAGAGCGAGCGGATGGTGCAGCACGCCGTGGAACGCGTGGCCGAAGGGCGCACCACCATCGTGATTGCCCACCGACTTTCGACGGTCAAGAAAGCTGACCGTATCGTGGTGATGGATCAGGGGCGTATCGTCGCCGAAGGTAAGCACGACTCCTTGGTCGCCGAAGGCGGGCTCTACGCCCGGCTGGCGCGGTTGCAGTTCACCGACGGCGGATCGCAGGACACGTTCGGGGACGCCTGAGCATGTACGCGCGCCACTGGCTCCCGGCGCGCTCCACGGTGACAATCTTTGGACGCGTCCTAGGGGGCGGTCCATCGTCCGCCGGGTGCCTGCGCGCAGACCGTGGCAGGCCGCGAAAACTGCGAACCCCTGACGCCTCCTCAAGCGAGTGACCTCTCACAACGTGTCGTTAACCTTGCACTGTGAGGAAATGTCGCACACTTTGCTTGGGACCGGCCTCGCCGGTCAGGAAAAGGGAGGAGAAACCATGGTAATGACGTCGCTCGCCGACAATTTGGCCATTCAGAACGCAATGCCTTACGAGGATCGCGGTCTGCCGAAAACTGTTTATCAAATGTTGGCGGAGACGGCGAAGAAATTCCCCTCCCACGATGCGATCTCGTTTCAATTGCAATCCGGGCCGACGGACAAGGCCGAGACGCTGTCCTGGACGCAAGTCCTTGAGATGACCTGTCAGGCGGCGAACCTGTTCCGCTCTCTCGGGATTGGCGAACAGGATGTCGTAGCGCTGATCCTGCCCAACAGCACGGAAACCGCCGTTGCGATCCTGGCGGGAATGGTTGCCGGCATCGTCAATCCGATCAATCCGCTGCTGGAACCCGAGCAGATCGCCGCCATCCTGCGCGAGACCAACGCCAAGGTCGTGGTGACGCTGAAATCCTTTCCGCAATCCGACGTGGCCCAGAAAACAGCCGAAGCGGTTAAGGACGCCCCGAACGTCAAGACCGTGCTTGAGGTCGACCTGAACCGGTACCTCAGCCCGCCAAAAAGCTGGATTGTGCCGCTGATCCGGCCCAAAAATCCGGTGTCCCACAAGGCCGAGGTCAAGAGCTTTGCGACCGAGGTTGCGCGCCAACCCAAGGCATTGGCCTTTGCCGACAGCGACGGGGACCGGGTCGGGGCCTATTTCCATACCGGCGGCACCACCGGCATGCCCAAGGTCGCGCAGCACAAATACTCCGGCATCATTTACAACGGTTGGATCGGGCACGAGCTGCTTTATACCGAGGACGACAATGTCATCTGCCCGCTGCCCCTGTTTCACGTCTTTGCCTGTCACGTCATCTTTATGGCGATGGTGAAGTCGGGCGCACATGTGGTCTTTCCTACGCCTGCAGGCTATCGCGGGGAGGGGGTCTTTGACAATTTCTGGAAGCTCTGCGAGCGGTGGAAGATCACTTTCATCATCACCGTGCCAACGGCGATCTCCGCGATGATGCAGCGCCCCGTGGATGCGGACATCTCGACGGTGCAGACCTCCTTTTCCGGCTCAGCGCCGCTGCCGCTGGAATTGTTCAACCGGTTTGAGAAGGCGACCGGCGTGACCATCGTCGAAGGCTACGGGCTGACCGAGGCGACCTGTCTTGTGTCGTGCAACCCGGTGGCGGGTGAAAAGAAGGTCGGTTCGGTCGGGATCCCGTTTCCCTATACCGACGTCCGGATCCTTGATCACTCCAATGGTGAGGTCCGCGATTGCGAGGTGGACGAAGTGGGCGAGATCTGCGTGTCCAATCCCGGTGTCAACGAAGGCTCCACCTACACCGAAGAGATCAAGAACAAGGATCTCTACCATTCCCGTGCCAATACGGAGCGGCTGTACCTGCGCACCGGCGATCTGGGCCGGATCGATGCGGATGGCTACATCTGGATCACCGGACGGGCCAAGGACCTGATCATTCGCGGCGGTCACAATATCGACCCCGCCGTCATTGAAGAGGCGTTGCTGGGCCACGAGGCCGTGGCCTTTGCCGGGGCCATCGGCCAGCCTGACGGCCATTCCGGAGAGCTGCCCTGCGTCTATGTCGAACTTGTCGGCGGTGCGAATGTCTCGGTCGATGAGCTGATGAAACATGCCGAGGCGAATATCACCGAGCGGGCGGCCTTTCCCAAGTATATCGAGGTGCTGGACGAGCTGCCCAAAACCGCTGTCGGCAAAGTGTTCAAGCCCGACCTGCGCAAGCGCGCGATTTTGCGGGTCTACAACCACGCACTTGAGGAGGCGGGGCTACCGGCCAAGGTGGTGTCGGTTGTCGACGATAAGAAGATGGGCCTGACGGCGCAGGTTCAAAAAACAGGCAAGGTCGACGAGAAGGCGATCACCGCGCTGCTGGGCAAGTTCACCTGGCACTGGGCCTGGGTCGACTGAGGCAAGGTGCCGCTTTCTCCCAACGTCACCAAACGCGCCGCCCGACGGGTCGGCGCGTTTTTTGCCTTCGTGGTTCATGGATTTTCTACGGGTGGATGCGGGGCGTTGGGCAGGATGTGCGATGCAAAAGGGCAGGGCGCCAGTCCGCCCCCTCGGCTATGAGTGAGGACGCCAGACGCGCCGCTCGCAACTATAGGCCGAGATGCCCGTCACCTCTTTCGTTGTCGCCGCATTCTCCCTAGGCTGCGCAAAAGGTCAACGAGAGGAGCCATCGCATCATGCCCAATGCCCATGTGAACGGCATAGATATCTGGTACGATGTCACTGGACCAGATGACGGCAAGCCGTTGTTGTTGATCTCGGGTGTCGGCACCCAGAGCACACGCTGGCCCGACGCATTCGTGCAGCGTCTGTTGTCGCGCGGCTACCGTGTGATCCGCATGGACAATCGCGATATTGGTCTCAGCCAGAAGTTTACCGATCACGGGGTGCCTGATTTTCGTCAGGTCATGGCGGACAAGGCCGATGGCAAGGTGCCTGAAATCCCCTACACCCTGTCGGACATGGCCGCGGATGGGATCGCGTTGCTGGATCACCTTGAGATCGCCAAGGCGCATGTCTGCGGATTTTCCATGGGAGGGATGATCGTGCAGCTGATGGCGATCGAACACCCCGAGCGGGTCTCTTCCGTGACCTCGATCATGTCGAACTCAGGCAACCCCGACCTCCCGACGGGCACACCCGAAGCCGCTGCTGTGCTGACCAGGCCGCGCCCAGATGCCAAGGTGGACCGCGAAGGCTATATCCAATCGCGGCTCGACACGGATCATGCCATCGGCTCCCCGGCCTATCCGGTCCCTGATGAGCAGTTGCGCGCGGCGGCAGAGGCCGATCTCGAACGTTCCTACCATCCGACGGGATTTGCCCGGCAGTATGCCGCGGTCCTTGCCACCTACGACCGGCGCAGCGAATTGCGGAAACTGACCATGCCGGTCGTCGTGATCCACGGGGTGGATGACCCGCTGGTGCCGATCGAGGGCGGGCGCGACACGGCCGCCAATTGCCCCGATGCGCGGATGATCGAAATTCCGGGCATGGGACATGATCTGCCGGTCGAAGTCCATGAGGAGATCATCGCCGGGATCGACAGCGCCACCTCTCAGCTGTAGCGCCAGGACCAGCAGTGTCAGGCCCAGTAGTGCTGGCGCCGGCCGACAGGTTCGTGTCCCGAGGCGCAGGTGTGTTTCAGACCGCAGGCTGACCGGCGGGGGTCTTTCTGCGGGTCATGCCCTCTTGCGAGACGGTGGCAACCAGCCGCCCCTCGCGCGTGAAGAAGCGTCCGCGCGTCAGTCCGCGACCGCCCCCGGTCCAAGGGCTTTCCACGCCAAAGAGCAACCAGTCGTCCATGCGGAATTCCCCATGGATCCACAGTGCATGATCCAGCGAGGCGACCCGCAGCCCTTCGGACAGAAAGGTCAGCCCGTGGACCGCCAAAGCCGCGCCCAGCAAACCGAAGTCCGAGGCGTAGGCCAGCGCGCTGCGGTGCAGATTCTCGTCTTTTGGCATCGTGCCTCGGGCCCGGATCCAGCGAAAGGATTCTCCGAACGTAGGCTCCTGGGAAAACGGCGCCGTGAAACTGCAGGGGCGTATCTCGATCGGGCGGTCGGCGCGTAGGAATTTCAGGAAGGCTTCGGGCATCCTATCGGCGTAGGTATCGGCCAGTTCGCGTTCGTTGGGGCAATCTTCCGGCGCGGGAATATCGGCGGGCATCTCGGTGGTGTAGTCCATTCCCTTTTCTTGGACCTGGAACGAGGCCGCCATGTTGAGGATCGGTTGTCCGTTCTGTACCGCGATCACGCGTCGGGTGGCGAAACTGTTGCCATCCATATCGCGCTCGACCCGGTAGAGCACGGGTTTCGTCGCATCGCCGGGGCGCATGAAGTACGCATGCAAAGAGTGGTTGACCTTGTCGTCAGGCGCTGTGCGCATCGCCGCCATCAAGGCCTGACCCAGCACCTGGCCGCCAAACATCCGACCCTCGCCGCTGGGGGTTTCGATGCCGCGAAAGAAGTTGTCCTCGATGCGTTCGACATTGAGGATCCGGGTCAGCTCATCTTTAGTCTCGCCGCTTTGGGCCGGATCGTTTTCCATTGTCTCTTCCTGATCGTACTGCGGTCGGACCAGTCGTGCCGGGCCGCGCCTCTGGGTTCGTGTATCTGCCTGGGTTCCGGCAGGGGGCGGGGCCTTAGTCGTGCGACGGCAGCTTGCCCGAGACCGCGCGATAGGGTCGGGTCACATCGCGCAACATCAGGTCCGGGGCCTCGACGTTCAGTCGCAACGTGCCATCGCCGGCCAGCGTCAATACCAGACGGCCCCCCGGTGCATCGCCCGGCTCAAAGCTCAGCGACATGAGCGACAGAACGAGGTCCGCGTCTTTGCGATCGACGCCCTGGCTGGCAACACCCAGCACGTTGTTGACGACCAACAGGCTGCGCACACGTTCCGGGGCATGCCGATCCGTGCCGCGATCCTCCCACCGGACGCGGTTGAGCAACAGGGAAAAGCGGCGCTGTGTTGAGTCCCACTGAATATCTCGGGTCCCGAAGACCGCATCCTGAACCAGCGCGGACATGACCGCGATGTCCTCACCGTCCTCCGCGCCAAGGTTCAGCGGGGCCTCGCGGCCGTCCTGGAATGTCGCGTCGCTCATGGCTTGTTGCTCATCATTTCGCGGCCTGTCGGTCATTGCCTCGTCGTTCCCCGGCTTATCAGCCTCTCGTCCATTATTCTCTGGTCCATCACTTTCTGGCCCATCACCTTTTGCGATCTCATTCCTTTGCCCGCTCGATCTTGGCCCCGCAAGCCATCAGCTTTTCCTCGACCCGCTCATAGCCGCGATCAAGGTGATAAACCCGGCTGACAATCGTGTCGCCCTCAGCCGCCAACCCGGCGAGGATCAGGCTGACAGAGGCGCGCAGATCGGTCGCCATGACCTGTGCCCCCTTCAGCCGGTCGACCCCGGTGACGGTCGCATGACCGCCTTGCACATCGATGCGCGCGCCCATGCGGATCAGTTCCGGCGCATGCATGAAGCGGTTCTCGAAGATTTTTTCCTCCAGCCGCGATTCCCCGTCCGCGGTGCAGAGCAACGCCATCATCTGCGCCTGAAGGTCGGTCGGAAAGCCCGGAAAGGGTTCGGTCGTGACATTGACGGCGCGGACCCGGTCGCCACGTCGCTTGACCAGCAGCCCGGTCGGGGTTTCGGTGACATCCACCCCCGCCTCGTCCAGCTTTTCTACAAAGGCCGAGACGAGCGACAAGCGCCCGCCGAGGCATTCGACCTCACCACCGCAGATTGCCGGGGCGAGCATGTAGGTGCCGAGTTCGATGCGATCCGTGACAACCGGGTGGGTCGCGCCGTTCAGCCGATCAACGCCCTGAATGGTGATGGTCGAGCTTCCCTCGCCCGCGATCTGCGCGCCCATCTTGCGCAGGCATTCGGCGAGATCGACAATCTCAGGCTCTCGCGCGGCGTTCTTCAGCACCGTGGTGCCCTTGGCGAGCGTCGCCGCCATCAGCGCGTTCTCGGTTGCGCCGACCGAGACGAAGGGAAATTCGAACGTGCCGCCCTTGAGCCCCCCGGGGGCCTTGGCGTGGACATAGCCGTCGCGCAGGTCAAGCTCTGCCCCCATGGCCTCCAGCGCCTTGAGGTGCAGATCGACCGGGCGTGCACCGATGGCGCAGCCTCCGGGCAGAGAGACCTCCGCATGACCAAAGCGCGCCAGCAAAGGCCCGAGCACGAGGATCGAGGCGCGCATCTTGCGCACGATGTCATAGTCCGCCTTCTGACTGTCGATGCCGTGGCTCGACATCGCCAGCACCTTTCCGTCCTGCAGCGCCGTCACCTCTGCGCCGAGCGATTGCAACAGCGTCGACATGGTGCGGATGTCCGACAGGCGCGGCGCGTTGGTCAGCGTCAGCGGCTCCTCACTCAGCAGGGTCGCGGGCATCAGGGTAAGGCAAGCGTTCTTGGCCCCTGCGATCGGGATGGTGCCGTGAAGCGGCCCGTTCCCGGTAACGATGATCTGGTCCATTCTGCTCGCCTTTCGTTTGGCACCTGTCGCGCCTATTTATCGCGTTTTTTGTCGTCGTCCACGTCAGATGCCGCCCGCGCGCGGGCCTGTGCCTTGCGCCGTGCCAGATTGGCCTTCAACGCGGCTTTCAGGCGATCATCGCGGGTTTTGGCGGGCTTGGCCACCTTTGTGGAAGACGTGTTCCTGTCACTCATGCTGAATGTGTAAATCACTGGGGAAAAAGGGTCCAGATTGCACTTGCATGGGGCCGCGATACCGATTAATCACCCGCCACGGCCAAAAGCACTGCGCACATACGGCCCGACACAGCGGGCTGCTTTAGCTCAGGGTTGGAGCATTCCCTTGGTAGGGGCGGTTCTGAGGGTCGAAAGTGTTGAATTAGATGGGTTATTTCAGGACCCTCTTTCCGCGGGGTGACAGCCGAGGAGACGAACTGAAAACGAGATGCTGTGGTAGCTCAGTGGTAGAGCACACCCTTGGTAAGGGTGAGGTCGAGAGTTCAATCCTCTCTCACAGCACCATCTTCCATTTTCCGGTATGAAAACCACCTAAGCGCTTGAAAGCCAAGGTGGTTCTAACCTCCCTTCGTTTGGCAGCGGTTTTACGGCCTTCTTAGCCAGGAAAAGCTCTTCCCGTTTCAGTTTTTAATCCGGTTCGGCGTTTGCAATTTTAAGGTTCAGCCTAGTCGTCCGAGCAAATGGGTGGCGTCTTTATCCTCCTCATCTGTGACGGAGGTCGCGATACATGAAGCAATGATCAAACCTTTTGGTTGGTAAATCCGCTAAATCTGGCTTCATTAATATCGGGACCCATAATTCATCTCTTGATGTGAAGACCAAATGGCTGACGTCAAAGCACGCTCATTCCAGATGATCGACTTCGAAACACCGCTCTCTTAAAGCACTCATGCAGTCCCGTCCCCCGTTGGCACCGAGGTTTTGATCAAGGTTCGAAGAGCCGGAGTGTGCCACAGCGATCTGCACATTCAGGAGGGTTATTATGATTTGGGCGGCGGTGAATTTCTGTCCTTCAAAGAACGCGTGAAATTCCCCTTTACCTCTGGCCATGAGACGGCGGGGGAGGTTGCGCAGCTTGGTCCTAATGCTTCGGGGGAAAAGTTGGGAGCAGTCTTCGGCTCTTGGGTTGCAGTGGTTGGACAAGGCGGGCGTTTGGTTGTCGTCGAATTGCTGGTGGGTAAATGCCAGTGCCGATGCCGCCCATGCAAGCGATGACTCTGCAAGGCAGATGTCTCGGTGGCCCAAATGAGTTGCGTGAAATGGTGAGTCTGCTAAAAGAGCGAGGACGATCAGATGTTCCGCTTGACCGCCGCCCGCTTGATCAAGCCGATAACGCCTTAAACGACTTACGCGGTGGCAAGGTTGACGGCCGCGTTGTCCTTATTTCATGAGCCGCTCCATGTCTTTAGATCCCGTAATTGCCGCGATCGTTGAAAAATCAAACGAAAGCCCTGCGCTTTCCGATGGTACCCCTGCGGAATCCCGTTCGCGACTTGCCTTAGGTAGAGCTGGAATTGGATCGGGTCCCGATATGCATTCTGTGTCGGATCAGAGAGTTTCCTGCCGCGGTGGAGCAATCAGAGCGCGTATCTTTACACCCTCTGACGACGTCGATGGTATCATCTTGTTTCTGCATGGCGGCGGCTGGGTTCTAGGGGCCATCGAGGATTTCGATACTTACGCGCGCGCTCTTGCTGCATATAGCAATTGCACTGTGGTTTTACCCGACTATCGTTTGGCGCCCGAACACCGCTTTCCAGCGGGATTGCAGGACGCGAAGGATGTGCTGCATTGGATCGCGAACAATCGTGGCGGGCTTGCTGCAGAGAATGCGCCACTCGTCATTGCGGGAGATAGCGCAGGGGGGAACCTTGCCACGGTTGTGGCGCGACATATGATTGGCGATATCGATATTGCGCTCCAAGTGCTCTATTATCCAGTCGCTGATTGTAATTTTGACACTGTAAGCTACAAGACACATGGTACCGGCCTGCCGCTTAAATCTCGGGATATGGAGTGGTTTTTTTCGCATTACGCTCCGCGCGATCAATGGATGAACTCGGACATTGCTCCGCTGCGATCCACTGACCTGTCTGGTATGCCACCAGCAATTATCGTTGTCGCCGAATATGATGTGCTGCACGATGAAGGCGTGGCCTATGGTGAAAAGCTGCGGAATGCCGGATGCGTTGTCACTCAGCGCACTGGCCACGGGTTAACGCACGGCTTCATACGCCTGCACAATTTGTGTGAGCCAACGTTGACAGAGCTACGAACTGTCGCACAGGAAATCAGGCAAGCTTGTGCAGAGAACTTGGCTGATCGCACGATTTAGTAAAATGACCTCATTTCAGGCGTTATTTACCTTCCGTAGCTATGTTCGTTCTTAGGGCACCTAAATTTTGGCGGGAATAATCTACAAAACCATGAGTGGACGCAGTAATCCCCTTTTTCGCGCGAAGTTTCGCATAGGCGCTCTCCATGCCGTCCGAGAGATGCCGTTGCGGTACATCGAGACATTTCGCCCATAAGACGAGCTTCACGAATTACTATTACCAGTTAGAAGGACATGAAATATGCTTGGCAAAGCGCTCGAAGGAGTAACGGTCGTCGAAATGGGACAGGCCGTTGCGGCGCCATATTGTGCGACCCAGCTGGCGGAATCTGGTGCGCGCGTCATTAAAATTGAGCGTCCCGGCGGGGATTTCGCTCGCGCATATGACGATCACCTTAAAGGCGCCAGCGTGTTTTTCTCTTGGCTCAACCGAGGGAAAGAGTCTGTCGAACTAGGCAGCACACCCATTAATTTCTGTTCTTTCGCATAGACTTGTGATTCATT
>OJBD01000175.1_pt1 | contig 12727 bp, 9 predicted proteins | sample 1590481 | NCBI WGS metagenome assembly OJBD01 (sample SAMN05416811, study PRJEB24817) | seawater metagenome | isolation source: Sea water | place: Canada:Atlantic | collected 2013-07 | reverse complement strand
GAGATCAGCCTCGGTCTCGTGGGCTCGGAGATGTGTATAAGAGACAGGACCAAAGATCGAGAGCCGAAGTGGTTGAAGCAGGTCTGGTTCCCGGGCTGCCATAGCGACATCGGTGGAAGTTATCCCGAGGCAGAGTCCCGCCTGAGCGATATCGCCCTCGATTGGATGGTCGACGAATTGAAAGACTGCGTGCCGTCGATCCAGATCAACGAGAACGTCTTGAACCGCTCCCCTGACCCTCTGGGTTTGCAGCACCGCGAAGACGCGTTGGTAGCATTTGGCCCCCTCCGCATCCGCTGGAAGAAGGGAATTCGCGCAGTTGGCGACGACTTCCCGCTCCATCCTTCAGTCGAAGAGCGCATGCGAGCCAAGGCCGTCGCCCAGTGTGGCGAGGTTAAGCCCTACCGACCTGCCCAGTTGAAAGAGCGACGCGACTTGAAATTCTACTACGACGAATAGGGGACTAGTCGACGGCGCTCACCCTCCCAACAATTCCTCGATGAAGTCCTCCTGCCGGTCGAGCGCCGCCTCCCATTCCTTCGGCACGGCGGCTTCCCGCTCGAGCGTCTCCGGCTCTGGTTGCCCGCGCCCGGCCTCCATCGCCATCACGCTCATCGCGCGCGCTTCGCGGCGTTGCGAGCGATCCCGGACAGGCGTGCGGTCGGTTGGTTGTCGCGGCTCATCCTGACTGACTTCATCCGCACTTTCACGCGCCCAAGGCCCCACGCCCTGCACACTCGGCGGATAGGGGAAGGGCTTGCCCTCCTGGCGGGCCAGCATGTCCTTGAAGAACGGATCGTCGTAATACTTGATCCGGCTCGCCTTTATCGGGTGCTGCGGCGAGGCGAGGATAATGACCTCGTCGGGGTCCATCAAGCGAGCCTCGGTCTCAGATAGCAGCGGCCGCTCTTCCAGACGCGCCGAAGTCGAGGTCGCGCCGAGGAAGCCCTTGTTGCGGCCATACATGCGGGTCACGGCCTCGCGTGTGGTGCTGCCGACCGCGGCTGAGACCTCCTTGACCGTGCGCTGATCCCGAGGGGTGATGTAGAGTTTGAGCCCTGCCCCGTTCTCGAGGCTTTCACGGCCCTCGGGCCCGTAGATCCGGTCGAGCGAGGCCAGCGACTGCGCAATCATCGCGACGCGACCACCGTAACTTGCCAGCGAATGGATCGCGCGTTCGAGATAGGGCATCGCCCCCATCTGCTGGAATTCGTCGATCATCATCATGACCGGCCAGGGCTCATCCGGGCCGGGCTCGTTCAAACGGATCGAGGCGATGAGATCGGCGAACATCAGGCGCAAAAGCGGCGCCAATGTCGCGATGTGATCCTCGGAGACGGCGATGTAGAGCGATTGCGGGGTCTTGCGGAAGGTCGAGAAATCAAAATCGCTCGCCTCGGTGGCCGAGCGCACCGCCGGGTTGTCCCATTGCTTGAGACCGGCTGTCATCAACGCCTGAATGTTTGAAGTCAGGAGCCGCGACGAGGCCGAGGCCGCGTTGGTCCAGAGCTCGCGCAGGATGTCTTCTTCGGCCTCGTCGGCGTAGGTCTTGTACTGGGCGTTCTTGTATTCGCCCCCGGCGACGATCTTGTTTACCTCGCCGAGGTTCGGCGTGCCGCGCTGGATCGCCAGCAGGCAGGCCGCGACAAAGATCGACTTGCCAGCCTCGGAGAAGGTGTCGAGGGTCTTGTTGTCCTTGTCGAGGAAGAGGTCGGCGAGGATCGACACCTCGGTGAAGCGCTGTGCGAAGCTCGAGGCCTTGGCGATCCGCGCCAGAGGGTTGTAGCGGTGCGTAGCGTTGGCCCAATCGAAGGGGCTGAAGCGATAGACCTCGTCGCCGTTGAGCGCCCGCAGCCGGGCAGTTTTCTCGAAGTTCTCGCCCTTCACGTCGAGCACCACCACCGAACCTGCGAAGCTCAAGAGGTTCGGGATCACGAAGCCGACGCCCTTACCGGCGCGGGTCGGGGCCACCATCATCACATGGGGGATGGTGGTCGAAGAGATAAACTCAGCCTTGGAACTCGGTGCGCCGAGCTTGCCACAGACAAAGCCCTTGCCCGGCGCCTTCAGCATGTCGTTCTTCTTCAACTCCGCCTTTGTCTGCCAGTGGGCCGAGCCATAGTCATCCCGCTCCTTCTTCCAGGTCCAAGCGAGCGCCAGGGCGCCTAGGCCGATTGCTCCGAAGCCGACGGCGCCGAAGCCAACCTTGAAAGCCTCCGGATGGGCCGCGCGTGTGCCCGCGCCGGCCTTCCAGAGCGCCAACATGTCGAAACTCTGAAACCCGGTTTTCAGGGCAAGGGTCAGGTAGAAGGCAGCGACAATGGTGCCGATGACGGCGCCGCAGATCACGCCGAAAAGAAGTGCGGCCCAGAGGGGAAGTGTCTTGGTCATGGTGGTCATCTCCCTCAGAATTCCATCTCGTCATCGAGACCGCGGTCACGGCCCAGCTCCTGCGCTTCCTGCTGGCCGCGCAACCGCGCAACTTCGGTCGCCTTGTCCTGCTGCAAACCGGCGGCGCGGTCGGTGAAGACCTGATCGCCGGTCTCCTCAAAGGTCATCTCGAGGAATTCCTGCGTGACGGTGATCTGGTCGAGCTTGCTCGGCAGGGCCGCGTCCAGCACCTCGTAGTTTCCGCGCCGAAGTTCGGCCAAGCCTTCCTCGCCCAACTCCTTGAAGAGCTCGGATTGCAGGGTCCGCTCGACGGTCTCTTCCTGCTCCTCGGTAAGCTTGCCGTCGCGCAACATGTCGGCGAGGTCCTGCAGGTAGGGATTGGGCGTCCGATCGTCCTCGTCGATGAGCGGCAGGATCTCCTGTTCTTCGTCCGCGAGGGTCCGACCGATCTCGACACCCAGTTCCTTGGCGCGTTCCATCAGCGCGTCCATCACGCCGTCGACTTTTTCCAGCGCGGCATCGAGCTGGTCGTCATTGGCCGTCTCCACGCTCAGTCCGTCCTTGGCCAGCACCGCGTTCATGTCCCGCTCGACCCAGTCCTGCGCCATGCCGTAGTTCCGCGTACCGCCCGCCGCGATCCGGGCCACCAGCTCCTCGCTGTCCATCCCGGCCTCCTCGGCGCGCTCGAGCACATCGCGCAGCCCATCGCCATTGCCGGACTGCAGCGCCGCGATCAGCACCTCGCTTCCCGCCCCCGGCGGATAGGGTTCTTCGAGCTGCTTGCCAAAGCGCGCGCGCAGGTCCGGATCCGGCACCATCTGCGAAAGGTCCGCGATGATCGGTGCGGCCTTGGCCTCGAAGGCGGCGCGCTCGGCAGGATCCAGTTCCTCGGCCTTGAGCCTGAGCGCTTCGATCGTGCGCTCGGAATAGTCGATCGCATCACCGACGGTCTTGATGTCCTTCATGTCTATCTCTCCTTCGGTGAAGTTCCACGGCGTGCCGGAACCAAGCCCGTCCGCCATGCCGCGCACAGCGCGCGCCATGTGCTGCCGGTCCATCCGGTCCAGCAGGTCGGCGAGGTTCTTGTAGTCCTTGGCGAAGCCCACCACCTGCGCCTGCGCAATGGCGGATTCCTGGGCCGTCAGGGCGATCTCGCGCGGCAGGCGGGCCTCTTCCTTGGCGCGGTAAATCTCCTCGATCCCGGCGGGCTTCTCGAAGATGCCGCGCTCAAGCCGGGTGGTGGCGTCGAGCATCACGCCGTACGCTTCAGCGATCTCGGCCTGCTTCTCGCGCATGAGCTGCGGCGACATCACACCCTCGGCCCAGCAGGAGAACCAGGTGCCCTTCTCGACGCCGCGATTGTTCAGGATGATATGCGCATGCTTGTGCGCCCGGTCGTCATGGACTGCGAGCACATAATCCCACTGGTCGCCGTATTCGCCGCTCTCGAAAAAATGCTCCGTCCAGTCCATCGCGATGTCGCGCACCTGATCGACGGTTACGTCGGTCGGGAAGGAGAGCAGCATGTGCGAGGTGAACCCGAGCTTGGTCGAGCCGCGCCAGGTCCCGGCCCAATCCTCGATGATGTCTTCTTTCTGCTCCTCGGAAAGCACCGCCGCATCGGTCAGCGCGTTGGTCATCGTCGAGTAGGTGTAGACCGCCTTGTCATTGATGTAGGAGATCTGCGCTCCGAGCGAGGCGCGCGTCTTGCAGCCCCCTGCCCGGATCCGTTTGAAGACCGCCGCGCGGCTCTGACCCGACGCCGCCTTCAGTGCGTTGCGCGCCGACAGGGATCCGACGCGCGCAAAGCTCCGACCCTGCCGACGGCCCGCCAGCCGCGCGTCGATCCGCGCCGCGGCCTGGCCGCGGATGCGCTCATCCTCCCAGAGCCGCCCCATGACGGAGGTGTAGAGGGCGAGGGGGTCAGCCATTTCGAGAGTTCCGGTTCACGATCGAACAGTCATGCATCGGGGTTCGCGTTCGAGGCTTACCGAGAGGCAGCGAACCCCGATCCAAATCTGAACCGGAACTCTCAGGCACCAGCCTCAGACCGCCGCCAGCCACGCGCGGGCCGTCCTCCAGAACCTCGCTCTCCGCCCCCTGCCCTTCTTCCTTTTGCGGCCATTCCTGATGACGCAGTGCTTGTGCGGCATCCTTCATCCGGCCCATCTCACGGCTCATCGACTGCGCCAAATCGAAGAGTTCGATCAGCACGGCGCGGTCCGCCTCCGAGACTTCCAGCAAGCCGCGATGCACCGCCTTGGAAAGTGCCAATCCAGCGTCGCTCACATCCTTCGCCTGACGCCAGGCCGCGCAGAATTCCCCGACCAGATCGCGTGGCACATCGAGAAATCCGCACCGCCCGCGCAGTACCGCATTCAGCGCCTGTGACCGGTTGGCATAGCCCCGTTCGCGCCACTCGGCATCGAAGGCTTCCAGTTCAGATCGACTGGCCCGGAACGCCACCGTTTCGCTCGGATCGCGCACCGTGACGCCCTCGCCCGCCTCCTCTTTCGCGAGCCGGTTCACATGGCGCGGGGAAATGTCGAATGCTGCCGCCAGGTCCTTCGCGCTCTCGCCCGCAGCAAAACGCCGCGCCACTTCGATGCGCTGTTCGAACTTAAGGTTTTTCGCTGGCCTCGGCACGGGTCAGACCCCTCGGACAAAATGTGCAAACATTGGCCATATCCTGCCAACGTCTTTCTTTTCTCCTTCGCTTATACATCAATACATCACATTACACAATATTACGTTTTGCATGTTTTAACTTTTTGCATGGCTTGGCGGCGTCTTCAAAACCCTGCACAGCGAGGCGCTGAATGGGCGCTCTCCTCATCGACAGACAGAGGTTGCTCGGAAAGAGACTGCGGAAACTGGTGCCCGAGCAGCGCGTGAAAGCGCACATATCGAGCGCCCGAGCCGGCCACGGATTGGGCGCCAGGAACACGAAATCGGCCCGCGCGGGATGGCGCAGGTCACACCCTCTGAGGGCGTCACGAAGCTTCTGAGAGACGGCGTCGGACCCCTGCGGACCCGAAGACCCGCAAGGGCATGGGTCAGTGACCCAGTCCCTGATTGCGCAGATCTTCGTAGCGGCCGCGGGCGATCAGTGCCTCGGTCTCGAGGCTGTCGAGAAACTCAGGATGGGCATCTTCATCGAAGGCGGCGAGGTAGGCATCGAAGGCCATGTCGGCTTGCAGTTCGGCGAGGTCGATGGATTGTTCGAGTGTCATGGTGTGATCCTTTCCGTTGATCGTCGTTGGACGGATCGTGGAAAAGACCGGGGGCATGAGAGCGGGCTGCACCCGGCACGGGGCGGAATGAAATGGAGCACGCCGGGGGCAGGTTTGTTGTGAGCGATGCCCAGCAGAGCTCAAGGCGTCTGCCGTCCAGAAACCTGCCTCCGGCGTTGCCGACCGCTCGACCCCGGGCTAGCGATCTGACAGGCCAACAGGTCGACGGAAAGGTGCGCGGCGGTGACCCTGACATGAGACGTTGCCCCCGGAAGCATGACGTTGATTTGCGACTTCATCACCGGCTGCCAACGATGTGTTTGCATACCCAGTGGCTTCGCCAAGACGACCCAGACGCAGGTTGCTGGAGGGAGAGAAAGAATGGGATTCTATTGCGAGATGAACCACCAGCACCCCCGACAGGCCTTTGGTGCCGTCAAGGGTTCACACGATCCTCGACGCAGCCAGAGAGAAGGATCCCAACAGCGTGTATGACCCACCTGGTCCGACGGCCCGCTACTATGACCGCGTCCGAAATATGCCGCGTTCTTCGGACACCGATCTTGGGCCCGCCCAGAGGTAGTTCCCCGGAACGACAAAAAAGCCAGACCGCCGGAGCGGTCTGGCCGATGGCTTAGGCGGCGTCTTTGGGGCCCCAGGGGATGACGGCCTGCAGGGACGGATCGTCTTGGCTAGCGGCCTTGCCGAGGTTGGCGTTGAAGCCGTGGTCGCGGATGGTCAGCGTGTAGTAGTCGGCGCCGGTCTCCTTGTTCTGCTTCTTCCAGATGCCGCCGCACTCGACCAGCTTGCCGCGCGGGGAGCGACCGAGGACGCGGTGCGTGGGGGCCATCGGGTTCGTGCTCCCGACGGGTTCGACCGTGATGTCGAGGTCGAAGGTCAGGGTCGAGATGGAGCCGACCCCCTTGGCGGTTTCGATGTCGGCGCTGGTGAATTTGATGCAGTTCGTGGTCATTGCTCTTCTCCTTGTTTGCGTTGCAATGATGGTCACCTTGCAGCTGGCCAAGGCCCGGCCACACCGCAGGCGGAGCGCAGCGGAGAGGGGCAGGCGCCGGTCTTTTTGCTCCGCGAGGAATGGCCCGCAGGGGCAAGGGAAAAAGATCGGCGACAACCTTTGTGGACGGGGCGACAGCTGCGACCAGCATGTCATGCAACTCAGACAAAAGGAGAAGAGCGGTGGCGGCGAAGGAAGGTAGGGGAACGGCCGAGGGAGGCGCTGCAGGGCGGGCGATGTCTTCTCTGTCCTCTTGCCCCGATCCGAATCCCGACCAGTCAGAGCTTTGCTGTCCCTGCCTCACGTGCCACGACGGCTGGTTTCCGTGGCAACCCGATGTGTGTTGTCTTGAAGCGCAGCATGGAGAACGTCGAAGCTTCGACAACCTGTTCGGATCACCGGGATTTCGAACTGACCCTCTACGGCAACCCGATAGCTTGGGTTTGCACAGCACGACCATCACCGGCCTTCTGCCAGCTTCGGTCAATGCAATCCGGCGGTCGTCGGACATCGTTTGCGACCCATGATCGCGGCGCGGAGCTGCGTGTCCGGCAAAGCGAGGACCAACAGCGGCCGAGACGCGAGGTACGTGATCACTGATGTCACACGCCCGCCCCAGCGACCGTTACCGAACGGCCGAGATGAAGCGTTGCCACGACCATGCGACGGCTGGTCGGGCTGGCTCCGGAGGAGACCGCACTGCCAGCGGCACGTCGCAGGGAGAGGCGGCGTTTCAGCTCGGGGAGGGCGGCTGCGTGCAGCCGACCGAGTAGGGCGCGGTCCTGACCAAAGGGCAGGAGGGGCCAATAACACTAAAACCTAAGATTTGCGCATCACAAAACCCTAAAGATCGTTCGACACATACACCTAAATCATGTACGACGCTAAAACCTAAATCTCGAACGGAGCCGAATAATTATGCCGAGTGCCGCAGAGAAGCTTGCAAGCTCCTTGGAAGAGCTCGAGACACTACAGTCTGGTGGTTCGATTGCCATTCGCTCCAAAGACATGTCACGCACTCACCGCGAACGGCTGCTGAAGGCAGGCTTCCTGAAGGAAGTCATGAAGGGCTGGTACATCCCATCACGCCCCGATGAAAACGCCGGTGAGAGCACAGCATGGTACACATCGTTTTGGGGATTCTGCGCACAATACCTGTCAGATCGGTTTGGCACTGACTGGTCTCTGTCTCCTGAACAGTCCCTCATCATACATGCTGGAAACACGACAGTTCCTGCTCAGCTATTGGTAAGAGCGGTCAAGGGCGGAAACTCTAAGACCGATCTGCCCCACAACACGTCGCTTTTTGAGACGCGCGCAACGATCGCGTCAGATGAGGCGCTCGAAATCGTCGACAATTTACGCCTATTCTCCGTCGAGGATGCCCTAATCCTCGTTCCCGAGGTCTTCTTCCAAAACCATCCGACAGAAGCGCGCACTGTGCTTGCTATGATGCCAGATGCCTCACGGCTGCTTGGCAAGCTGTTGGACGGGGGGCACACGCGAGCGGCCGGCAGGCTTGCTGGTGCTTTTAGAAGCATCGGGTCCGAAAAGGTCGCAGACGAAATCCTTGCGGCGATGAAAGCCGCTTCGCATGACGTTCGCGAGATCAACCCCTTTGAGCAGTCGATTCTTGTGCCAAACGCCGGGCGGATCACCTCGCCCCACGTGCATCGCATCCGCTTGAAGTGGGAGAGCATGCGCGACGATGTTATTGATCTCTTTCCAAAGGCCCAACCCATCACCAATGACATCGACGCCTATCTCAAGCAGATCGACGAAATCTATGTCACGGATGCGTATCATTCGCTCTCCATTGAGGGCTATCGTGTCTCGCCGGAACTGATTGACAAAGTGCGTTCGGGGACCTGGAACCCAGAAACAGATGAGCAAGACCGAGCGCTGAAAGACGCCCTTGCAGCGCGTGGATATTGGGAAGCATTTCAGAGAGTGAAGGAAAGCATTCGGGCAGTTCTGGAAGGTGCTGACGCGGGTGAGGTTGTTGAGCGCGATCTGAGTGATTGGTATCGCAACCTATTCGCACCGTCTGTCACAGCGGGCATCCTGAAGGCCTCTCAACTTGCAGGCTACCGATCGTCCCCTGTGTACATTCGGCAATCCCAGCATGTCCCAATGAGTCCTGAGGCAGTTCGAGACTGCATGCCGGTCTTCTTCGACCTACTCAAGGCGGAAGATGACCCGACTGTTCGGATCGTCCTTGGACATTTCATCTTCGTATTTATCCATCCGTTCCTGGACGGGAACGGTCGAATAGCGCGCTTTCTGATGAACGTCATGATGGCCGCTGCCGGGCAACCATGGACAGTCATCAAGCTCGAACAGCGCGCGGCTTACATGGCCGCTTTAGAGACAGCGAGCGTGAGGGAAGATATTCGACCGTTTGCAGCTTTTCTGGCCGAGACAAGGGCAGCGCAATGACAAATAAATATGTTCTGGTCATGGGAAGCGCCAATGACGCCGAACGCCAGCCATTCAAGTTCTACATTTGAGCGAGTCCGACGATGAGAAACACTCATTCTGCAGCTACCGTTAAGACGCCAAGCCTGATCGACATCGCTGAGTTGCGCGTCTAGCTCATGCCAGTAACCCTAACCCCAATACGGCAGAAAGATTGTTGGTCGGGCTCCACTTGGACGATTGAGGACGAGGACCAGCTTGCTGAGCTCCTGGCCCGCGTCGCAATAGGTCAGTCGCGAACAGTGGAGCGCATATTGCGCGCCACAGGCGATTTGCCCGCGCGCTATCCCAAAGGCGGTTTCGAAGGTGCGCGAAAGCTTTTGACCGTCGGCACTGGCGACAAGACCTACCATCGGGATGGTTGGGTTTTTCAGGTCATTGCGTGGATCGCCGCTCACCGTTTCGACGATGAGGCTCTCATACGGGCTCCACAGATGATTAAAGCGGACAAAGGGTTGGATGGCCTCATTATTGAGTTCGACAGCGACGGCATTGCCCATGTTGTCATCTGCGAAGAGAAGGCGACCAAGAACCCTCGGAACCAAGTTAAATCAAAGGTCTGGCCGGAGTTTGAGCAGTTTGAAACAGGCGGACGAGACAACGAACTCATTGCGTCGGTAACTTCGCTACTTGAGGTATCCAGAGACCCAGACCCCGACGGGACTGTTGCCGATATTCTATGGAATGAAAAACGGGCATACCGCGTGGCGGTGACCGTTGGTGGCAAATATGCATCGGCAAAGGGACGCAAGGGCTTGTTCAAAGGGTATGAGAAGTCTGTACTGGGTGACGTAGCACGCCGGCGCGCCGAAACCTTAGTTTTGGAAGACGTTCGCGACTGGATAGATTGTGTAGCGGAGAAAGCGCTCGTCAAGATCGACAGTGCCGAGGCGGCAGCCAATGTATGATCCCGCAACGTCCGAACTCATCAGGTCCACCCCAGACTTGCCCGACCTGGACCGCGAAGGTTTGCCTGACCGACTTGCACGTGCTTTCGCCGAGATCGTATCGGCAAGGGTACTGCTTCGCGAGAGTGAAAATGGGGAAGAGCTTCTCGAGGACACAATTCGATTTGCACGCCGGTTGGCGCAGACCAATGAAGCATTGGTAGCCATTAATCCCGATAGAGAAAACCGGGCAGCGGCAGGCTTTGTTGCCGCAACGGCTTATCAGTTGGTTCATCAAGCGATCGCTCTACGGGACTCGGACCAGCCAGTTTCATTTGTATCGCCGAATACGATCAGTCCGGATGTTTCGGCAATGCTCCTGTTCTTGGTAGCCGGGGCATCGGCTGATGCTGCTGAGGTGGCAGACTCTATCCGCATCCCGAGCGGCGATTGGCTGCAGTCGGAACTGATTCTTCACTTGATCATGCTCGCAAAAGGACAAGTTGGTCGTATTCGGAATCGAAAGCGACCGCCCCAAGACCGACTCGTCTCGGGTACCGGTGGCGAGCGAGCCAATGCAGCGCTCTACTATCGACTCTTGCGAGGTGTGCGAGCCTTGGCCTTCGTGCTGCAAGGGCGTCGAGTGAGGGGGATGGTCGATCCAATTGCAGTCTTCTCTGAAGTAAAGTCGCTCGCCGCCGGCGCATCAGATCTGGAGGATACATTCCCCGAAGGTGCAATCGCTGTCTTTCCCGGACCGTTCCATTTGGCCAGTCTCTTGATCGCTGCAGGCTCCGCCCTGATGGAAAGCGCCGTCGTTAACCTACCGCCTCCGGATGGCGTACCTGAGGATCGTTGGACCGAGGCCATGAAAACGGTTGCCGAGACGCGCCCGTATCTGTGGCGTAATCACAAGGACGCCGTCGCCCAAGGGTACCTCAAGATTGGCACATCTGCTGCGATAGGGTTCCCCACTGGAGCCGGGAAGTCGACGACCGCACAACTCAAAATTCATGCAACTTTGTTATCCGGGCGCAAGGCGGTATTCCTAGCTCCTACGCACGCTCTCGTTGATCAGACAGCACGGGACCTGCGCGGTGCATTTCCGCGGGCAACCGTTCGCGGTGAACGTATGGACGAATTCGGGTTTTCTGGGGATAGCGACGAGTTGCCGGACGTCATGGTGATGACTCCAGAAGCCTGTCTCCTTACCAGTCATATGGAACCAGAGCGGTTTGATGACGTCGGTCTTTTGATCTTCGATGAATGTCATCTGATGCATCCGAGCACTGACGGAGACCGGAGAGCAATCGACGCGATGCTATGCATCTTGGGGTTTACCCGCGTTGTACCGGACGCCGATATCGTCCTGATGTCGGCTATGATGAAGAACACATATGAACTGAGCGGTTGGCTGGCGGAGCTGACAGGTAGAAACTCTCTTGCTCTCGACAATGCATGGAAACCAACCCGGCAACTAAGGGGATGCGTCGTTTACGATGAAAAGAGACTTGCTGACCTGCGAAAACTCTTGCGGAATGCTCGCGCAAAAAGCTCCACTGCGGGGGTTCCTGCTGCGGTAAAGCGCAAGCTGACGGCAAAACCAAACGCGTTCTTCAGCGTGAAGCAGACATGGGCGTCACAGGTTCGCCGCGACTATGCTCTTGTACCACTCTTGAACGAAACACTTCAGCTTTCGACAAACAAGTTCTGGAAAGTGACGCCCAACTCCGGTGTCGTTGCATCTTCAGTCGCTGCTGCAGCCGCTGGAGCAGGGCTACGAACTCTCGTCTTTTCTCAATCCATACCGAATGCCTTTTCTATATCAGAAAAGGCCGGGGCAGCGCTTGATGAATGTAGTGTCGAACTGACTGAAACTGAGCAGCGTCTGTATGAGATTTCCGTCGATGAAATGGGTGGTGCTGATCAGCTGTACTTGACTCTTGTGGGCGGAAAATTGGCATCCCAGGCTGCGACGCACCATGGACAATTGCTTCCTGAGGAACGCCAGCTAGTGGAGGCGCTGTATAAGCGAAAGGGGGCGTTGGCCGTGCTCGCAGCGACCCCGACGCTCGGTCAAGGTATGAACTTGCCTGCCGATTTGGTCATCATAGCAGAAGACAGCCAATTCGACGCCTCTTCCGGTCGAAAAGACCTCCTGGGCCCAGAGGACCTGCTAAACGCAGCCGGTCGTGCCGGCCGGGCAGGCGAAAGCGCAACCGGTATCGTTCTAGTCATCCCCGGACAGGTCGTCGGCCTGGACGATGCTGAGAACAAGATCGGGTCAAGATGGAGTAGGCTGCGAGACATATTTGGCCAAACCGATCAGTGTTTGGTGCTGGACGATCCATTTACGGCCCTAATGGACCGTATCCACAATAGCGCAACTGAAATCGGTGACTTGGAGCGTTACGTCGTCGCGCGCTTGGCAGAAACTGATCATGGCGACGATGGAAAAGTTGACATACGACTTGGCCTCGCGAGGAGCTTCGCGGCTTATCGTAAACGTCAAGATGCGGACGAAGACTGGGTTGAAAGCAGAACTGCCGCAGCACTTTCACTTCTGAAGAGCGATGATGGAGACCTAGCCGTTGAGCAATTGTCTTTGCGCAACACCGCATCCATGTTGGGGCTGCCGGAGGATATTCTGGACGACATGTCAAAGGCTCTCAGTGTCTAATCGGAAATGGGTTGAGTGAATTCAGCAGGTTGTGATTCTGTTCGGT
>OJBD01000173.1_pt1 | contig 12817 bp, 11 predicted proteins | sample 1590481 | NCBI WGS metagenome assembly OJBD01 (sample SAMN05416811, study PRJEB24817) | seawater metagenome | isolation source: Sea water | place: Canada:Atlantic | collected 2013-07 | reverse complement strand
AAACTGGCCGACTTTTGCTCCGCCACAATGGCCGAATTTTACTCCGCCGTTGACAACCGCCCCTACGACCTATCGAGTGGGCATCCCCCCGCGTTAGCGGGTGAACTGATCGCCGCGCCCCTCCGGTTTCCGATCATCCCGGCGTCCGTTTTGAGTATACTCTTTCCGAACACGTGAAATGCGCCTGAATGTGTCTCATTAGACTTGCCGAATCATATATCGGACACTACCTATTTATCGGACAGCCAAATAAGACAGGAGACGATCATGGGTGAACAAATCGGATATGCTCGGGTAAGCAGTGCAGGCCAGAAGTTGGATATCCAGATCGCCGCCCTGACGGGCGCAGGCGTCCACCCGGACCACCTCTACACAGAGAAGGCTAGCGGAACCAAGAGGACCGGGCGTGCCGCACTTGAGGACATGCTTACCCGTGGCATCCGTAAAGGGGACACAGTCGTCGTGACACGTCTGGACCGTTTGGCCCGATCATCCCGCGACCTCCACAACATCGCACACACCCTCGAAGAGAAGGGAGTAGGCCTTAAGGTGCTGGAGCAGGACATCGATACCACGACCAGCGCAGGACGCCTGTTCTTCTCGATGCTTTCGGCGATATCCACCTTTGAAACTGAGATACGCAAGGACCGCCAGCGGGAAGGTATTGATGCTGCACTCGCCAAGGGTGACGACTCCCCGTTCAAGGGACGTCCTGCGACCATAGACGCCGCACAGGTTAAGGCCATGAAAGCAGAGGGGCTAACGCCTACAGCCATCGCACAGGAGCTTGGTATAGCACGTAGCAGCGTCTACCGTTACCTATCTGCTGAATAGCGCTGACGCGCTCCAGCATGCGTCTCACGTGCTAACGCACGTCAGCGACATTTACCTGATCCACCGACACACCTGACGCAGTCTACCGCGAATGCATCGGCACGGGTGACACGGTGTACCAGTGGTGGCCTGCGTTAGCAGGCCTGCCCGCGCCATCGCCATCCAATTCAAATCACAAAGCGAAAGACAACAGTGTAGACGTATAAGTCTTTGATATTATTGTATAATAATAAGAGGAGGGACCCAGATAGGGGACTACCTCCGGCCACCGAGAGGGGTGCAGCACCAGCGCGATAGGGACTCAGCGAGTTCTAGTTGCTAAAGTTCTGTTACAGGTGAGAATATTTTATCGGTCGGGAGGGGGGGTACCCCCACCCCTCACTTGAAACGCTAATACCCTCTCGGAAATTTTCATTTTTTAGCTGGCAGGTTGTTCGACCTAATTTTCTAGGGCAATGCGAGTGCATCCTCCGGGCATCCACTTGGACAGAATGTGTAGCAGTATCGGCGTGTGCTCGGGGTAACTTGAACAACCTAAAGAATTGCTTCATCGTGATCTGTGGTAATCATTGCGTCAGGGAGAAAATAGAACACTTGGGTGTGTTACTTAGGGGAAATTTTAAACAATTATGATAAAAAGATTTTTCAAGAGAACGCTTTGCTTTGTTGGTATCCACTCATGGCGTGAGAGCAAAGCTATGCCTGAGAAGGTTTGCAGAAACTGCGGTCGCAGGCGTTCATACTATTGAAGCTGATATGAAAAGAAAAAAGAACCTCGTCAGATTTTCCCTGCACCAAGCAAGATCGAATTGTCTCAACAGTGAAGTTGCATGGCAACTGAACTAAGTCATGCAGGGCATCAAGTTCTGATGCCCACCACTAAACAGAATCACTAAAAAAAACAGCTACCCAATTAACTTGGGTAGCTGTTAAAACTTGGGGTTCTGGAGACCTTACAGTTTAGAAGCGGTAGTTCACACCGAACTTGATTTGTTGAAGATCAGCTTCGAGCTGGCCATCAGTGTTATCAATATCACCGAAGTCAGTATAGCTATACTCTGCGTAGCCAGTCCAGTTTTGCGTGAACATGTATTCACCGCCAAAACCGATTGTCACGCCGTCAAGATCTTCGGATTCCCTGTCCCCACCGAGCGTAGCTTCGCCTTCGGCCTGACTGTAGCCCAACAGGCCGTACGCAAGGAAATTATCCTTCACGAGATAGCCGCCGCGCGCAAAAATTGTAGCCATATCTTTGATTTCGACGTCAACGCCAGAGCCGGCCAGAGCACCTTCGCCGTCGCCGTCATAGGAACCAAAGTTATACTCTGCTCCTAGACCAAACAGGCCGCGGCCAAATTGCCAATCATAACCTGCACGCAATGCACCGGACACACCGTCTGGTTCGGACAAATTTTTGCCGAAACCGTTGGTAGCCAAAGCCGAAGCCAAATCATCTTTCGCATCAAGCGAACCAAAACCGTAGCTGATGTTGCCACCAACGTAGCCGCCAGTCCATGCGGAAACTGGAGCTTGTTCAGCCATCATTACAGGCTGTTCCACAACTGGGGTAACCAAGTCGCCCGCCAGTACTGGTGAAGTAACGAGCATGGCCAAGGCCGCACCGTAGGTAAAAGTTCTCACTGGAAGTCCCTTCCGATAAAATTACTAACCAGCATTTCTTCACAGGTATTCCAACTATATGCAATTGCAACCTGAGGTTCCTAATGAAGCCTTCAATGCATGTTGCAATTGAGCATCAGCGGTATGAGTGCGACACGTAGTAGTCGAACAGTACGATTTAAGAAATTTCATGAACGGTGTCCTGTTTTTCTCTGACGCTGCATCAAATCCTGTGGAGTTGAGCGCTCTCCCATCTTTAGACTTAAAAATCCTGTAGACTGCCCGCTATGGTTACAATGACTGCAGTATGAAACCACCGAGATAGTTTACTCGGGACAAGCCTTTTAGCCGATTGAGCAGCGCTGTCTGCCTATTCTGAAACAATTACTTTTTTCCCCGGAGTTTCATTGGCATCCGGATCGAATTGAAGGCATTCATCAAGCGTTTCAATAGTGCGCAGGCCAAGGCAAGCAAGGTACGCGGTGGGGGGGGTGGTCGCACCGCCAAGCTTTCCGGCGAAGCCAAGGCAATCAAGAACACGACCGATGCCATCGCATCCCGACACGCTGCCGTACTTAGTGAAGCCCGGGCGATGGAACTGGTCGCGAACAACAGCTTTGCAACGATGGAAGCCGCAAAGCTTTTCGCGGATGCCGAATTGTCCGGCGCGGCTAGTCTCGATGCAAAGATGCGGGCTATGCTTGCCCAGAACGATGCAGCCGAACAGCTTAAGGACGCACAAGGTAACCCTATGGATGCCGTGATGGGCGATCTGGAGGGCAATTTCAAAAGCCCGATATCCAGTGCGCTGCAAGGCGATTTTGACCTATCCAGCATCGCCGAAGGCATCCGCGCAAGCCTAGCCGACGCTATGGCGGACCAGATCACAGACGCAATCTTCCCCGATTTAAACAGCGGTGCATCCGAAGCAGCGCAGATGCAGGCGGCACTGACAGCAGGCGGGGCTAACGCTGCTCAGCAGATAAGAGCCGCGATGGCAACAGGAGCAACCGGAGCAGGCCAGAAACTAGGCTCAGGCGTCCGAACGGCATCTATACAAGGCGCAAGTGCTCTACAACGTGCTGGTATAACCTCTGCAACTTCTATGGCGACAGGCGTCTCCGCAGCAGGCTCTGCCGGAGCAACACAGATGCAATCAGGCATCATCGCAGGTTCCACGGTAGGTGCACAGAAGATGGAGTCTGCAACCGCAGGGCTTGCAGGCGGTAGCAGCGGCGGTGGTGGCCTATTCGGCGGCAACTGGCTGGGCATCGGTGTAGGCCTGCTAGGCGGTCTCTTAGGTGGCGGAGGAGGAAGCAGCTCGTCCAGCTCCACATACACACCCGTCACAAAGGTCAGCAGCTACTACGGTCCAGACGACGTGCCTAGCTATGCAGCAGGTACCGCCAATACGTCGGGCATCCCGGCGGTACTGCATCCAAACGAAGCTGTCATCCCGCTTTCCAATAACCGGAAGGTTCCGGTTGAGATGGGTAGCGCAGGCGGTCTCGCTCCGATGACATTCAGCGTGGTAAACAATGTGACCGTGGAAGGCTCAGAGGACGATCAAGAGAATGCCTTGAACATCGCGACATCAATCTCTGAGCGCATGGAAATGATGATCGAAGAGAAGATGATCGAGCATTCCCGCTACGGCGGGTACTTGAACCCAAGGGGAAGTTAGTGGGGGCGGCGTTAGCCGCCTGCACTCTGTGTTTTTTCATCCAGTTGCGGAGGCCGGGTAAAACTCGCTTCCGGTTTATTGCAGCTCGAAACAGTATAAATGATGAGGAGCATTGCCCCCAGTTCACGAAGCGTCCGGTAGTCCGCTAGGTGTTTGATGGACATGATTATGGTGAGACATACTGTCCCGAAACGATCACGGGATTCCCCGCCATTTCCGACAACCTTTAGTTGGACATCCCTTTGCGTATGTTTGGCGGGGGAGGCTTCACTCCGATTTGAATCGGGGCTTTTTGAAGAGTCATGATCTGTCATATTCTTCCTCTAGCTCGGGGGTGTGAACTTCGATTTCATTTTCTGTGATCCTCCAGCGCCTTTTTTCATCATTGAAAAAAATACGGCCTTCATCACGGTAGCGTGCTAGATAACTTCTGAAGGTGTTGTAGTTCAGGTTTTCGTCATCCCTCTCTAAGGGAGACAGAAAAGCTCTCTTTTCCCCACGTTCAATGCGGTTAGGGTCAGAGTTAGCCGCTTGGGTTGCGAGCTTATCTACGCGGATGTCTTCGACTACCGCTTCATAAATACTCTTTGTGCTAGCGCCCCCATAAAGAAAGCAATCAGGGCGGCTCAAATGCGTTGCAACCCTAGCAAGCAGTTCAAACTTGACTGCAGTGCGGGATGTAAAGCGGTCGTCAGGGCGTAATACATTGGGAAAACCTGCGAATAACCGCTTAAACTTCGCGAGCATTGCTTGCTCTGCTCGCAACCCCTGAATCTGGCGTTCAAGTTCAGCATTACGTTCATCAAAAAGATCTGTTGCGTCTGTCATGTCTGCAACAAAGAGGTGAAACGCCCTCAGCAGTCAAGCGTTTCCACGCAGATGTGAGAGGGTGTATTTTCTGGATACTGAGTATTTTCAACTACTTAGAGAATCAACGTGTTGAGCTTACCCTGTATCGTCTCTGACGATACAGGGTAAAATATAATTTGACAATAGTTGGTCTTTGTAGTGATTGACCCCCTAAAGTCCCAGTATTTCGCTATTTTGGATTGGATTCGCGGGCGCAGGCGGTGAATAAATCCGAATCACTAACAGGCTATTGGGGCCACTTTGACGCAACTTGATGCGCAGTAAAAAAACGCAACAGAAAAGATTTTTGTCCCACAATTTGTCCCATATAAATGCTCAAGCACAATTGGGACAAATTTAAAAATACGTTGTAATACAGTATGTTGAGAGGATTTCGGTAAGCTGTATAGAGAGTTCGAGTCTCTCCGACCGCACCACTGGTTGTATCCTTCAAATCATCTTCGAAAGACATGGGGTCCCGGGGCGCGAGCGCCCCGAAGTATCTTTATGCATCAAGCGCTTGGCTCAAGTCGCGTTTTAGATCTTCGATATCTTCAATCCCCACCGATAAACGCAGCAACCCTTCGGGAATCCCGGTGTGGGGTTCGATCGTGTGGCGGTGTTCGACAAGGCTTTCGACCCCGCCCAAAGACGTTGCGCGATGGAAAACTTCCAGCTTGCCAACAACCTCCAGCGCCGCTGCGCCGCCACCCTTTACAATGCACGACAAAAGCGACCCAAATCCTCCTGACATTTGCCGCGTCGCCAATTCGTGGCCCGTATGTGACGCAAGACCCGGATAGAGAACCTCTTCGATTTTCGGGTGATTTTGCAAAAACTCTGCTAATTCCATGGCGTTGCACGACATTTGCTTGGCGCGCAGGGGCAGGGTGCGCATCCCGCGGACCAGCAACCATGCTTCAAACGGGCCGATAACCGCGCCTGCATCATGCCGGTCCGCTTTGATATCTTCCCACACGCGGCCCGTGACGTCATTGGTCGCCAGAACGCCCGCCAATACGTCCGAATGTCCATTAATGCCCTTTGTGGCAGAATGCATTACAACGTCGGCACCGTGTTTAAGCGGCTGTTGCAGAATCGGCGTCGCGGCCGTGCTATCCACCACAAGCAGCCCACCCGCGCTATGCACCGCATCAGCCGCAGCTTGGATATCGACCACGCGAAGCCACGGGTTTGATGGCGTTTCGATGAGCGCCAAGGTTGGTCTAAAGCTCTCGCAGGCGGCGGCAAACGCCGCCTTGTCAGAGGCTTCGACCTCTCGCAGTTCAATGTCACGCCGGGTGCAGAAATCCCGAATCCACTTGGTGGTGCCCCAGTAAATCTGGCTTTGCACCAGCACGCGCCCGCCATTTGGGACGGTACGGAAGACGGCGGCAAGCGCTGCCATGCCTGACGGGAACAGCAGCGATTCTTTCGCCCCCTCCAGTTGAGAGAGCACTTTTTCTGCAACACGTACAATATCGCTCTGATCGCGCACATAGATGTTGTCTGCACGCAGCGGTTGGTATGCTTCATCCCGCAGATAGGTCGTGGCCATAGGCAGCGCCGGGACCACCCCGCCGGTTTGCGCATCAACCGCTCCCGCTGCTTGGGCAGCAATCGTAGCGGGGCTTAAGCGAGACGTATCAGACATTTCTTAGCGATTCCCTAATGGCGTAATATATTCAATTTGCGGCACCTTTGCCTGTCCGAAGGTAAACTGCCAGACCTGAATGGGACAAACCCGCCCCTTCTTCATTTTGCTCTGAAAACTCCCGCCGGAGGCGCCTATGGGCGAGGCAGCAAGCGTCCCTGCCTTGGTGGCGCAAGGGTTCAGACTTGTTCTTTACCCCCCCGCGGTCTATCCCGCGCGTACATCAAAACACCCCAAAACAAAGGTATCACCACATGATTCCCCGTTATTCCCGCCCCGAGATGGTTGCGATCTGGTCCCCTGAAGCCAAGTTCCGCATCTGGTACGAGATCGAGGCGCATGCCTGTGATGCCATGGCTGACCTTGGGGTGATCCCGCGCGAAAACGCTGAAGCAGTCTGGAAAGCCAAAGATGTCGAATTTGATGTGGCGCGGATTGACGAGATCGAAGCCGTTACAAAACACGACGTTATCGCATTTCTGACCCATTTGGCAGAGCATGTAGGCAGCGACGAGGCGCGGTTCGTGCACCAGGGGATGACCTCTTCTGACGTTTTGGATACTTGCTTTAACGTACAATTAACCCGTGCCGCCGATATTCTGATTGATGACATGGGGTTGCTGCTGGCCGCGCTGAAACGCCGTGCCATGGAACATAAGAATACACTGCGCGTCGGGCGGAGCCATGGTATCCACGCCGAACCAACGACGATGGGCCTTACCTTTGCGCGATTCTATGCAGAGATGGACCGCAACCTGACGCGCCTGAAAACGGCCCGATCCGAGATCGCGACCGGTGCCATCTCGGGCGCGGTTGGCACATTCGCGAATATCGATCCGCGTGTTGAAGAGCATGTGTGCGAAAAGCTCGGCCTGGCGCCCGAGCCGGTGAGCACGCAGATTATCCCTCGCGACCGCCATGCCGCGTTCTTTGCCGCCCTCGGCGTGATCGCCAGCTCGATTGAAAACGTCGCGACCGAAGTGCGCCACATGCAGCGTACCGAAGTCCTTGAAGGGGCGGAGTTCTTTTCGGCGGGGCAGAAGGGCTCCTCTGCCATGCCGCATAAGAAGAACCCTGTGTTGACCGAGAATCTGACGGGTCTGGCCCGCACGATCCGCATGGCCGTAATTCCTGCGATGGAAAACGTTACCATGTGGCACGAGCGCGATATTTCGCATTCCAGCGTAGAGCGGGCGATCGGGCCGGACACTACGATAACACTCGACTTCGCACTTCACCGTTTGACCGGCGTGATCGACAATATGCTGATCTATCCCGATAACATGCTGGCCAACATGAACAAATTCAGCGGTTTGGTGATGTCTCAACGAGTTTTGCTTGCTCTGACGCAGGCCGGCGTTAGTCGCGAAGACAGCTATAAGCTCGTGCAGCGTAACGCGATGAAGGTTTGGGAGGACGGAAAGGACTTCAAAACCGAGTTGTTGGCGGATGGCGAGGTTTTGGCTGCGCTAAGTGCTGAGGAAATCGAAGAAAAGTTCGACCTCGGCTACCATACGAAGCATGTCGACACGATTTTTAAGCGCGTTTTCAAAGACTGATCAATCGCCGACTTCAAAATCTGCATCGCTAATGCGATGCAGATTTTTTTGATTAAAAGGGTGCACACTTTAGCCCTATCGCTCTCGCTATCGTGACGCTACGCTTGAAGCTAATACTTTACCTGTGGTCCAGATCGGCTACCATCTGCGGTGTGATTAGTTCAGGAGCGTTTGAGTATGCGTGTTATGTTTGCGTCCATCCTGTCATTGGTGTTGCCGATTGCAGCCTTTGCGGCGGGCTCCGGTAATACGTCTCCGCCAAAGCCTGTCGTGAAATGTGAAGACGGGCAGGTGTATGAAAAGAAATCCAAAACGTGCGTCGATGCAAAAGACAGTCGCCTGACGCCGGACGACCGATATCAAGCTGTACGTGTACTGGCCTATGCCGGGGCCTATGAGGACGCGCACGTCGTGCTTGCCGCTATGCCAGAATATGACGACCGGCGTCTTACCTATATGGGTTTCACCACCCGCAAGATGGGCGATCTATCGGGTAGCATGACATTTTACGCACGCGCTATTGAAGCCAATCCTGCGAACATTCTTGCACGGTCCTATCTTGGGCAGGCGCTGGTTGAGCAAGGGAATATCCCCGCCGCGCTAACTGAGCTGCGTGCTATTCGTGCGCATGGCGGGGCAGGGACGTGGGCCGAAGCCTCCTTGCGCACTGCTATCTCTACCGGTCAGACATTCAGCTATTGAAATCGCTTTCCACCCAGCTTTGCATTGCCTGCCGGGTGAAACTCGCTTGTTGCGCGGTGCCCTGCACGGTATGAACGGCAGGCCCCGCCCCTTTGGGGCGCTTTTCCTTGCAGGCAGACGCGCATGGCCAGTCCTAAATACGCTTCATATGTTCCGCTTCAACGACGCATTGCTCACTACGTAACCAATGCGTTTATAGTCGGTGTTATCCGTTTAGCATTGTTGCTACCCTATGAGGCGCGGTTGGCTTTCGTTGGTTGGGTTGTTCAGCGGGTTATCGGTCCGGTGGCGGGATATAGGGCGCGCGCGCTAGAAAACCTAGCCATGATCTGGCCGCAGATTCCCAGCGAAAGACGTGAAGAGATTGCTTCAAAATGTCTGAATAATGTCGGGCGCAGCTTCATAGAAAACTACTCTGCGCATGACTTTCCTAAACGCATGGCGAAAAACACACCGATTGGGCCAGGCGTCACTGCGCTAGTGGCGGCCGCTAAAAGCGGCAAGCCCGTTATTCTCGTGACCGGACACTACGGTAACTACGAGGCGACGCGCGCGTGTCTTGTGGCGCGGGGGTATGACGTTGGCGGCCTCTATCGAAATATGAAAAACCTCTACTTCAACGCGCACTACGTCCAGACGATGGAAGCATTCGGCGGGCCGGTTTTTCCTCAAGGGCGCCGCGGTACCGCAGGTTTTGTGCGTCACCTAAAGGAAGGGGGGCAATTGGTGCTGTTGTTCGATCAGCATGTATTTGGTGCGCCGATGCTGGATTTTCTGGGTGTTCCCGCAAATACTGCGCTTTCTGCCGCCGAGCTTGCGCTACGCTATGATGCTTTGCTGGTCCCGTTTTACGGCATTCGCCAACCGGATGGCGTGTCGTTCGAGACGGTTCTTGAGGCTCCAGTCCCGCACAGCGACGCGGCTACGATGACGCAAGCCTTGAACGACAGCCTCACAGCGCGTGTAGAGGCGGATCCGGAGCAATGGTTTTGGGTACATCGGCGCTGGCGCAATCGGGATAAGTAGATCCAATTTGTCGATATTCTAACGGCGTCTCGCGCCTATTACCTGATGCGCGCTGCAGCGACGATCGCTCCGGCATTGCTGCGCTGGACCAGAACAACACTCGGCATGTCTCCGGTGACGGTTGCCGTGAGGGACAGCGGTGCCTGCCCGTTCCATTGATCAAGGGCCTGCCAATCTGCGACAATATTGCGGTTCTCGAACGTATGGCCTGCATTTTCGCCGCGTTTGATTTGCGTCGCTGCGATGGGGTGATACCGCAGCAAAAACACGTCAAATGGACCCGCCGCGCCGGACAGCGTCTGTGCTTTGATTTCCAGCGTGTCGCCGTCACGTGCTATCCTCAGGTCAACTTGGGCGGCATCGGACTTATGCTTATTGATGGCTTCCATCAGCTCAACCGGCTTGGCTCCGACAACATCTGTCTTGCCGTTCACAATCATCTCGGGCGTATAGATAGATGTGCGTCCCCCTGTCATCGCATAGGCGCGTTGACGTTCGGCGTGGGCAGGCGCACCGAAGGGATCTTTCCAGCCAATGTAATCCCAATAGTCCACATGAAACGCCAGAGCAATCACGTCCTCTCGTTCGGATAACGCCGCAAACATCTCGTCCGCGGGCGGGCAGGAAGAGCATCCCTGCGACGTAAAGAGTTCGACCACAACAGGACGGTCTTGTGCAAAAGCAGGTGCGACGGACAGCAAGCTGGTGACAATGAGGGACGTGAGCAGGCGGGGCATCGCAGGGTACTTTCGGTTTGGATGCTCAATTCGTAGACTGGGCGTATTGCAATTACCACTCAACCTTTGTTGAGGCGCTGAAACGTTATGGTGCGATGTGAAAAATGCCATACTCCAGTACACAACGGTATACAAAAGCGGCCGAAACGTGTGTTTGCAGTTGAAACGACCTGCGCAATAAGGCATTTAGACCCCAAGTCACCGACCTTTTTTAACCCATAAAGGGAGCCATCCATGACCATTATCGTTGGCCAGGACACCGCCAAAACCCGCAAAACACTTTCTGCGGGCAGCCAATCCATCGCTTATTATTCGATTCCTGCAGCGCAGGAAGCCGGTCTGGGTGATTTCTCGAACTTGCCCGCCGCGCTAAAGGTGGTGCTTGAGAACATGCTGCGTTTCGAGGATGGTAAAACCGTCACCGTCGACGACATCAAAGCATTCGCCGAATGGGGTGCCAAGGGCGGCCAGAACCCTCGCGAGATCGCGTATCGTCCCGCCCGCGTGCTGATGCAGGATTTCACCGGCGTACCCGCGGTTGTTGACCTTGCTGCGATGCGTGACGGGCTGGTGGCCTTGGGCGGCGACGCCGACAAGATCAACCCGCTAAACCCTGTTGATCTGGTTATTGACCACTCGGTTATGATCGACGAATTTGGCAACCCACGCGCGTTCCAGATGAACGTCGACCGCGAATATGAACGCAACATCGAACGCTATACCTTCCTGAAGTGGGGTCAAAAAGCGTTTAACAACTTCCGCGTCGTTCCCCCAGGCACCGGCATCTGCCACCAGGTGAACCTTGAATATCTGGCGCAAACAGTCTGGACCGACACGGACCAAGACGGCGTCGAAGTCGCATATCCTGACACGCTCGTCGGGACCGACAGCCACACCACCATGGTTAACGGTATGGCCGTTCTTGGCTGGGGCGTTGGCGGTATCGAAGCCGAAGCCGCGATGCTGGGTCAGCCGATTTCGATGCTGATTCCGGAAGTTATCGGCTTTGAGCTGACCGGTGCCATGATGGAAGGCACCACCGGGACCGATCTGGTGTTGAAAGTCGTAGAAATGCTGCGCGAAAAAGGCGTAGTGAGCAAATTCGTCGAATTCTACGGCGCTGGCCTTGATACGCTGCCATTGGCCGACCGTGCCACGATTGCCAACATGGCCCCCGAATACGGCGCGACCTGTGGCTTCTTCCCGATCGATGCCGAAACCCTGCGCTACATGCGGACAACCGGCCGCGACGAAGACCGCATCGCGCTGGTCGAAGCATATGCCAAAGAGAACGGCATGTGGCGTGACGAAAACTATGCGCCTATCTACACTGACACGCTGTCGCTGGATATGGGCACCATCGTACCTGCGATCTCGGGGCCCAAGCGTCCACAAGACTACATCGCACTCACGTCAGCACACACTGCATTTGCAGAATACGTCAAAGGCGTGCGCGAGGGTAAAGACACCTCTGCCAATTCGGAAATCCGTTGGGAAGGTGAGGGCGGCCAGCCTGAACCCCGCGACATTCCCGGGGACGAAGGCAACCACAAACGTGGCTACGTCCAGACCGAAGATGGCAACTATCAACTGCATGATGGCTCGATCGTCATTGCGTCGATTACATCCTGCACCAACACCTCCAACCCTTATGTGATGATCGGTGCCGGTCTGGTTGCACGTAAGGCACGCGCCTTGGGTCTGACCCGCAAGCCTTGGGTTAAAACTTCGCTCGCCCCCGGTAGCCAAGTGGTGTCCGCCTACCTTGAGGCCGCAAACCTCCAAGAGGATCTGGATGCGATCGGTTTTAACCTTGTCGGCTATGGTTGCACCACCTGTATCGGGAACTCCGGACCGCTTGAGGCTCCGATCAGCAAGGCGATCAACGATTACGATCTGATCGGGACGTCGGTCTTGTCGGGTAACCGGAACTTCGAAGGCCGGATTTCGCCTGACGTACGTGCCAACTATCTGGCGTCGCCTCCCCTGGTTGTGGCCTACGCGCTGGTCGGTGACATGAATGTCGATCTGGCCAACAGCCCGTTGGGGCAGGACAAGGACGGCAATGACGTCTACCTGAAAGACATCTGGCCAACGTCCAAGGAAGTCGCTGATCTGGTCGAGCAGACCGTGACCCGCGAAGCCTTCCAGG
>OJBD01000167.1_pt1 | contig 13154 bp, 12 predicted proteins | sample 1590481 | NCBI WGS metagenome assembly OJBD01 (sample SAMN05416811, study PRJEB24817) | seawater metagenome | isolation source: Sea water | place: Canada:Atlantic | collected 2013-07 | reverse complement strand
CGCAGCTTGCCGCAAAACGGGTGACAGACGGGCAAACGCTGATGATCGACGCAGGTGCCACGATGATGGAATTCGCGCGGGCGCTGACCCTTTCTGGCGTGGCGGCGACGGTATTAACCAATAGCCTGCAGGTCGCGATGATTTTGGGGGCCTCAGACAGGGTGCGGGTGATCATGACCCCCGGCGACTATATGAATGCAGAGGCCGCGCTGACCGGCACTGCCACCTGCGACTTTCTGCGCGGTTTCAATGTCGACGCGTGTTTTCTTGGGGCCTCCGCGCTGGATGAAACCGGCGTGAGCGAGGCCATCGCAGGCTTTGCCGAGGTGAAACGCGCCATGCTGGACCAAAGCCGCGCCGCGCATTTCCTGATCGACGCCAGCAAGTTCGGCAAACGTCACCTGACGCAGGTTACCCCGCTTGAGCATCTGGGCCATCTGATCACCGATGCAGCCCCCAAGGACGGGCTTGCCCTAGCGCTTCGACAGCATCGCACCCCCGTGATCACCCCCGAAAACGCCTGACAGTAACCGGCATGACCGCTTTGCGCAAAAGTCTACAAAATGCCTCGATTGCGCCCGTATTTTGTCCGTTCGATAAACAATGATGCAGTCAATAAAGGGGACAAAGGCAGGCAAACCAGCAACGACAGAAAGTCGTGCGGCGGCCTGGCTGGACGGAAGAGGGTGGCACTTTGCTCAACAAGTTCACGGGGTATTTAGCCTCTAAGGTATTCGTCGTTTTGACGATTGTCCTGCTCGCAAGTATCGGCGGGATTGCCTATTCTATTGTGAAGCTCGACCGCGACAATCACCTCGCCGCGCTGCGCCTTGAGGTGGAGCAGGCCCTGCATTCGGTGGCCGACCAGATTCAGCTGCGTTTCTTCGAAGCCGTGCTGGTGGCCAAGAACATCGAGAATACGCTTGCTGTGGCGGGTGAGATCAACGAGCGTCAGATCGCGCGTACCGTGAGCGACCTGCAACGCCACAACCCTGACGTGATTGCCGTCGCTTTGGCCCCTAACCTGTCGATTACACACAGTTTCCCGCAAACCGATAACCGCGAGACGATCGGCGTCAAATACTGGCAACTGCCCGCCCAGATGGCGAGCGTGGCCCAAGCTTACCGCACCCGCGCGCCTGTTGTGGATGACCGCGTAAACCTTGTGCAGGGCGGCACCGGCTATATCATGCACTACCCTGTGTTCCTGCCGAACGCCGAGCTGAACACCGATCAATTCTGGGGCGTCATCTCTGTCGTGATGGATCAGGAAGGTCTGCTGCAAGCCCCGCAACATGATTTCTCGGACCCCGCGCAATATAGTTTCGAGCTGCACCCGCTCAAAGCCTCCGGTCTGGTAGAGGCCCTGCCCGATCACCGGTTGAGCGCGCTGAAAGACAAGCCCGTCGTGACCACGTTCAACGTTCTGGGCACCACATGGGAAGCCGCCGTGCGCCCCGCCGCGGGATGGCCCGCCTATTCACCACAAAGCCGGAACCTGGTGGGTTTCGCCCTCATTTCCGCCATATTCCTGCTGGGCGTGCTGCTGGCGTTCCGCCGGTTGGCGTTGAACCAGACCAACGCCCACGCCCTGCTGGCCGAGGCCATCGACGCGATCGACGAAGGCTTTATCGCGTTTGACGACAAGGAACGGGTGATGGTGGTGAACCAGAAGTACCGCGACTATCACCCCCAGATCGCCGATCTGATCGTCCCCGGCGCCACCATGGGAGAGCTTGTGGTCAACTGGGCCAACCGCACCGAAAGCCTCAGCGGCTCGAAAAGCAAACAGGCCTGGGTACGCGAGCGGCTGCAACGTTTCCGCAATCCGGGTCAGGCGTTCTTGCAAGACATCGGCAACGACAATTGGCTCAAGGTGACAGAGGCAAAGACCCCCCACGGCTATACCGTCGGCATCTGGACAGATGTGACCGCCGAGAAGCGCGCGCAAGAAGCCGCTGAAGCCGCCGACCGCGAGAAGACCGAGTTCCTGAACAACGTATCCCACGAGCTGCGCACCCCGCTGACCGTGATCTTTGGCCGTGCGTCGTTCATGCGGCACAGTGATAAGATGCCTCAGGCGCAGCGATTAATGTCGGCGCTGACCGCCGATGGCAGCGGCTGTCCGAAATCGGCTGCCGCCGCGATAGAGTATCAGAAGTTCATCACCGATCAGGGTGCCGGAATCGCGGAATCATCGCAGCATATGATCCGCCTTGTCGAAGATCTGCTGGACTGGACCAAAGTGTCCCGCGGCCAGCTAGAGCTGGACATGGCCCCAACCCAGCTGGACGAGATCGCCCGGACCGTCACCCAAGAACTGCAACCCGCAGCAGAGGCAAAAGGGCTGACCCTCACCTATGCCGGCGACGGCCCTGCTGCCACCGTAGCGGATAAGGTGCGCGTCAAACAAATCCTGTACAATCTGATTACAAATGCGATCAAATTCACCAGCGAAGGCAAAATCCACCTGTCGATGCTACATTCCGCCGACGAGATCGTGTTCAGCGTCACCGACACCGGCAACGGCATCGCAGAGGAGGACGCCAGCCGCGTGTTCCAGCGTTTCCAACAGGTTGACGGGTCCATGACACGGCAAAACGGCGGTTTGGGGCTGGGGCTGGCCATCTCCGAGCAGCTGGCAGAGCTGCACGGCGGATCGCTGTCACTGGAAAGCAAACTGGGCGTTGGCAGCACCTTCAGTCTGACGCTGCCCTGCACCGGCGCGACCGATATGCAGAAGACGGCTTGAGGCGCAGAGGGGCGCGGTACTTTAAATTCTAACGATAAATATTTGGGCAAGCGCCGGTTTCGCGCTTATGATGACCTAGCGTAACGATGATCCTGTTTATGACCTGAAATTTTTTCCAAGGGCATTTTCATTGGACCTCAAGACAAACAGCTATGTCGTGGACAACAAGGATCGGATCATCTCTGTCGGGTCCGAATGGGACGCCTTCGCGATAGAGAATGACGCGCCGGGGGCGACCTCTACCCATGTGCTGGGGCGGGAGATTTGGGATTTCGTCGAAGGGGCCAACACCCGTACCTATCTGTTCGGCGTGTTTCAGGCCTGCCGGATCGAACAGCAACTGTTCAGTATCCTTTACCGCTGTGACGGGCCGGATGTGCGGCGGTTGTACCGGCTGACGATCTGGCCCTCCCCCGACGATAGCCTGACCATCGGCAGTATGCTTGTCCACGCGATCACCAGCCCCCCTCACCCTACGGTCAGCGCCTTCGAGGAATACTACGATACCACGCGATGTTCGGTCTGCTGCGCATTCCAGATCGGCGACAAATGGATCGATCTGCGCACCCCGCCAGATGCGGATAACTTCGCCAAAAGCTATTCCATCTGCCCCACCTGCAAAGACGCCGCCCAGGTGGAGTTTGCGCGGATGAAACGAAAATCCAACATCATCCCCCTCCCGCGCGCCAAGCAGTGAGGCACGCACAAATGTGGGAAATGCATCGCGGATGCGGCGAGGCGTAACGCTGTCAATGTATTGAAATCAGGGAAGAAGTGGTGCCCCCACACGGACTCGAACCGCGGACCTACTGATTACAAATCAGTTGCTCTACCAGCTGAGCTATAGGGGCACTGAGGGAGCGTTTAAGAGATTGCTGCGGGCCGTGCAAGAGGGGAAATGTCAATTTTTTGCAGTTTTACACAAGTCGCAGGAAAGGCTATTGGAAAGCCGGTATCAGTAAGGGTGAGAAGACGTTCATGCAGTTGATTTTGCACACAGGTGCCCATTACACCGAAGAAGACAGGTTGCTGAAAAGCCTCCAGTCGAACCACGATCTTTTGGCGCAGGCGGGCACCCATGTGCCGAGCCCCGCAACCTATCGTGGTCTGTTTCGCGATACGTTGAATGCGATGTATAAAACATCCGCCTCGGACGGGGCGCGGGATGTCTTGCTGGACGCGGTCATGGGAGACTCTGACGCGGATCGGGTGATCTTTTCCGACGCGAACTTCTTTCGCACCCCTGCGACGGCGGTTGTTGAAGGGATGCTTTATCCCGCCGCCCCTGTGCGGATGATGCGCATGGCGCAGCTTTTCCCCGAGGATGAACTGCAGATTTTCATGGGCATCCGCAATCCCGCGACCCTGCTGCCGGTGCTGTATGATGTCTCGGCCGATAAATCTCCGTCTCAGTTCTGGGGCGACAAGGATCCGCTGGATGTGCGCTGGTCCGACACGCTGGCGCTGCTACGTGATTCTGCGCCCGAGATTCCCGTGACCGTATGGTGCAACGAAGACGCCCCCCTGATCTGGGGGCAGATCATGCGCGAGATGGCGGGCCTGCCCGCGATGGCGCCACTGGACGGGGAATTCGACCTGCTGGAAACGATCATGCGCCCCGAAGGCATGAAACGGTTCAAATCCTATCTGGCCTCCCATCCCGAGATGACAACGGCAGAGCACCCGCGTGTGATCGCGGCGTTTCTGGACAAATACGTGATCGACGACGCGCTTGAGGAAGAGCTGGACATGCCCAGCTGGACCGAAGAGCTGGTCGAAGAGATGACAGAGGTTTACGACGAAGACGTTGCGCGCATTCAGGAAATTCCCGGCGTGCGGGTGATCCTGCCATAACGGCGGGATCACCGCCTAAGGTCAGCTTTCAAATGGCAGGCTGCGCAGGGTTGCGTTGCGGGCCTCGCCCCCAATGACGACGTGGAGCGACGCTTGCTTTGCATCCGATGCGATCATCCCGACGCCGATATTGGCCTTGAAACGTTTGGAATAGACGTAGTCGCTAAGCACACCGCGCGGCTGGCCTTTGTCGTCCAGCACGGGAATCGAATGTCCCGCCGCCGTCAGTGGCGCACCCGCGATGACAAAGCCTGACCTTTCCCGTTGCGCTCCTTCATCCGCAATACGGCGCAGCGCCTCTTTGCCGATAAAATCCTCGGGGGTCTCAAGATCGACCAGCTTGCCCAGGCCGATGTCATACGGTGTGCTGGGGTTGGTCTGAAGACGACCATCCGCCCCATAGGACACCAGCCCGCTTTCGATCCGTTCAACGTCATTGGGCGCACCGGGGCGGATACCAAAGGGCGCGCCTGCGGCCTTTACCATCGCCCACAGCTCGCCCCCGCGGCTGCTGTCCTGGAGATACATCTCGAAGCCGCCCTGTTTCGACCAGCCCGACCGCGCCAGCACCAGCGGGATATCCCCCAACTGCGTTTGCTTGAAGCCGAAATACCTCAGATCGCGCACCCAGTCGCCGAACAACGCGGTGATCACCGCCTCGGCCTTGGGGCCCTGAACCGCCAGCGGGGAGACGTCTGGCTCAGCCACGGTCACGTCCCACCCGCGCTCTGCCGCGATGGCGCTGGCCCATAGGGCGATGTCACTGTCCGCAATCGACAGCCAATAGCGATCCTGCGCCAGCATGAGCAGCACGGGGTCGTTGATAAGCCGCCCCTGATGGTCGCACATGGGCACATAGCGCCCCTGCCCGATCCGGGTTTTCGACATATCGCGCGTGGTCAGATACTGGATCAGCCGCGCGGCATCCGGCCCGGACAGTTCGACCTGCCGTTGCGCCGCGACATCCCACATGGCCACACCGTTCATCAGCGCGTCATATTCCCCCTCGGGGTCGCCGTAATGCGCTGGTATGAACATGTGATTATAGACCGAGAAACAAGCCACACCCTCTGCGACGGTCGCATCGAAATAGGCGGATTTGCGATTATTCGGGCCAATGCCGATCTGAAACGTCATGGGGGAGATCCTTTTACCAAGGCCCACCGTACCACCCCTGTGCCCTAACCCAAGGCGCGGGGGTCAGGGAACGGCGATACCATCAGGCGGGCGTTCGCTTTTTCTGACACGGCAAAGCCCCGCACATCAACCGGCATCCTCCCAAAGGTTGGGGATGCGCGGGCAATGGCGGGGCCTGGGGTGTGTCTAGGGTGTGAAACGCCCCCTCGGCATCCTTTGCGACAGGGGCGCGTCAGGTTACTGCGCGGCCAGCAGTTCGGGCACGCTCAGCAGCACCACTTCGTTATCTGCAGCGGCATCCAGCTTGCGCCCGGATGAGAACGGCAGGTTGTTGTCCACGGCGACCATGATGTGCGTCTCGTCCACCCGCATCACGTCCTCGATGGTGAAGAACGGCAGGCTGAACCGCCCTGCCTCGCCGCCATCGGTTTCGATGCGGGCCTTACCCTCGGGGTCGGCGATGTTCATCAGGTCGATCTGGCCGATGCGGCGCACATAGCCCTCGGCATCCACATCGGCGGTATCGATCAGAACCACATGCTTGACCATCGCGGGGTTCGGGAAACAATCTGCCTGCGGGTCACCGGCGCATTTCAACGAAGGCTCGCCCTCGCCATTGTCACGCTCGATCACCAGCGCGCGGGTCTCGTCGATGAAGTTGAAGTCACCGATCGCCGTGGCCCCTTCGGCCAGCTTGAACTTGAAGCCCTCGCCCGTCCAGTCGCGTGCCTCGGGGTCAAAGGCCATGACGCGCAGGAAATCACCTTCGTTCTCGCCGCTCGCAGCCAGCAGAGGTTTCTCGAGCATGGCCCACAGCAAACCCGTTTCAGGCTGCAGCGCCATGCCCTCGTACCCGCCCGAGCGTGGCACGGTCCAATCCGTCCCCTTCACCGATGTGGCCGAGATACCGGGCGTGTCCGGCCCTTTCAGTTGAACACCATCCACCATCGTCGGATAGACGCCCTTGATCCGCCCGTCCAATGTGGCCTCGATCAGATAGGGGCCGAACTCCTCGCCGATCCAGATGCTGTCGCCGACGCGCTGGATGCTCTCCAGATCGAAATCCGCGCCGGTCAGATAGCGGCTGTCTGTCCCGCCATAGGAAATGCGGAAGGGCACTTTGAAATCGGGATCATGCAGAAAAACGGTTTCCTTGATCTCGACCTCGCCTGTGTCGAAATCAGCGTCCATCCGGCTGAAGAACAACAGCGTATCGGGGCTGTTCGCCTTGGAGCCAAAGCCGTTGTCCGTCAGCACATAGACCGACCCGTCCTCGGCACGGTTCATCGCGAAACCGGAAAACCCCTGCAACGGCTGGCCAATGAAGGGCAGGTTCAGCCCCGTCAGCCGTTTGCCATGCAGCCCGCCCGTATTGCCCGGCACCGACATCGGCACGCCATTGCGCGCGCCACCAGTGAATTTACCACTGATCCACGCATCCTTCGGCGCATCCGCAGGCGGCGCGACAAGGCTCAGCGCAGGCAGGTAGGCATGGCCCGCAAGCGTGGCATCAAACGTCTCTTGCGCGGCAGCGGGGACGGCCAGAAGGGACAAGGCAAGGGGAAGAATAGGGTGTTTCATAAGGGCTCTCCGTTAAAGACGGCCCCTGATGCGCGATTCTGGTAACAGCCGCGTAACGCAAAGGTGACGGTTCCACGACAGGCGCGGAATTGGGGAGAGACGTGATGGATAGGTGGGATAATGGCGGAGGAGGTGGGATTCAGACTCACGTGTTACCCCGACGCCACAGTATTGAAAGTTGTAAAATTACCCAAGTTATTGATTTTAATTTATATTTATAGTTTGACCTTCCGCTTGAAGCTAAATAATGGGTTGCATTTTGGTGCAATAAGGGTGCAATAAGGCGGTGCAATAAGCAACCTTGGAGTCGCCTGTGACCTTCCGACCACGCCGCCGTAAGAGCTACATCATGTGGAAAGGCGGGCGACCATATTACCGCCGTGTGATCCCGGAAAAGTACCGGGGCCTATACGACGATAAAACGGTCTGGCTGATCCCTCTGGAGGGGCGCGGAGACGCTGCACTGGAAGCGGAGGCTGCAGCCCATGCCCATCGGCACAACCAAGAAATCAGCGACCATGACGACCTAAACCCCGCTGCGTTGTCGGACTTCATTGAAGTGGTCAGAGCAGAAAAGGAGAACCCCGAAGCCTTCACACCGCCTAACGGCGGCAGCCGTAAGTTCTGGAAAGACGGCAAAGCGCATGCTGGCGCGTGGGCAGTGTCCAATGATTCTGCTTATCGCCGCCGTCAGGCGGCTGACGGCGACCTTGTGATGTCCGAAGCTGAGGCACTGGCACGGCTGAAGCTAGCGGAGACCTACACGACCCCGCCCGCTGATCCTGAACTTGCCGAACTACGCGCATTCAAAGCGAAGAAGGAACTGGAAGCAGCGACCGCGAAAAATGGTGAGACCGTCATATCGATCCTGCCAAGGTGGCGGGAACGTGAGAAACAAGCTCCGACCACTTGGAAGAAGCACGTCCAGTACGCGCACGAGTTCTCGAAATTTCATGTCGGTGATGGCGAGCTTTACCTGTCCGAGGTCACGAAGCGGCATGTGCAGGACTACGTAGAGCACGCCCAGACCTTGACCTATCGCGGCGCACCACTGTCGCCCACCTCTATCACCAAACGGTTAGACTCCGTACGGGCATTGCTCGCCTTCGCGGCATCGGTAGACGAAATCGACCACAACCCCGCCACTGGTGTGAAGCCTCCGAAGGACACCCGCCCAAAGACCTCGCGAAGCTGGAAAAGCTTTGAGAGGGAAGAGATTCAGAAACTGGTGAAGGAGTCCACAGACCTTTGGAGCGGGAGGCGTAACAGCAAGCAGCCCGGACGGAAAGAGGACCTTGCGACTGCCCTACAATGCCTAATCTGGTCAGGCGCTCGACCAGAGGAGATATGCCAGCTTCGCCGCGAAGATATCGACCTGTCAACCAGCGCGCTGCACATTACAAATGACGAAACCAGCGATGACGCCCGCGCCCGCCTGACCAAGAATGACAGCAGTATAAGGACGGTGCCAATCCATTCCCGGTTACTGCCTACTCTGTCCGAACATCTGAGACGCCATAACAGCACCCTACTCTTCCCCTCTTTTGCGCCGGAACCGACACCCATAGAACTGGAAGAGGAAAAGAATACCGGAAAGCTGGAGATTAAAGGCCGGTACGCTCGCCCCCTATCGCGGGAGTGGACCGACAACCTAAGGGAACTGATAGCCCCAAATGAACCGCGAAAGGTCCTGTACAGCCTCCGGCACAGTTGGGCAGCGGAGTCGCGACGTACGGGCATGCCAGAGCATGTCCGGAATGCGCTGATGGGGCATGCGGACGATAATCGCCACGCATCACGCTATGGCGGCGATGTCGAATGGCTGGAAGTTAAGAGAGAGCACGTTGAACGAATGATATGTGTTTAGGCGGAGGGGCACTAACGCGCCCCCTTCCCTGCCCTCTACATAGATAGCTGAACCACATTATCCTGTATAGCTGATAGCTGCTCCTGAGCCTGTGCCAGCATCTCGCTGAGCTGGCGCATCATCGTCGTAGAAATAGGGGCTAAAGCCGCGTCAGCGGCCTGTGTGGTGGTCGCGATCAGGTTGCCGTGCATTTTCTCTACAGTTCTCATGATTCTCAATTCTCCATCTAAAGCTTCAATTTCTCGAAGCTAAAGTGGAATATAACCTTCTGTAAAGGTTAGTATAAATGACATTTTGAGGTGATTTTTCCTGACATCTCGTCGCAATTGCTTACATATTTGGATGTTCTGACTCACGGATATGACCCTATGTCAAGCATAAAATTGACAAAAGCTGCAATTTGGGTTAGGTTACGTTAACACCAGAGTTTAAAATCAACAAAATGAGCAGAAAAGCATGAATATAACAGTTTTTGACTATGCAGATGCCGTCGGTGTCCATCTTGGTACGGCGCGCCGACGCTTAGAGCGCGTACCTCGCAACGTGCGGTCAAGGCCGCACAGATATGGTCTGGCAGATGCCCTTTTGACTTTGAAGAGGAAAGAGATTGATGATGGCGCGATGCGGCGGCTGGTCGCTACAGTCGTGGTCCAAGGTGATCGTCTGTACGTCGCTGATGATGTGACTACTGCAAAGGCGCTGTTTGCCTTGCTTCCACAGGAATGCCGAGCGCGTTTTGATGTCGCTCGCAGCCTCTTTTTTGCGTCGGTGGCGAACAGCGCAATGGCCGTGCCTTACATCGTGGAATCGGTTGGGACCACTTCGGACCTTCTGCTCCTGCAGCCTGACGTCTTAAGATGTGTCGTCGGCGTCGATGCGACCTGCGATGTCGCGGGTATTGCCCCGGCGTTTGCTTTGGCCAATTGCCGTAATACTAATTTTGAGGAGGCTGCATGATGCCCCAAAGTTTCGAAACATTCAACAATATCGTTAATTCCAGCCCTGTTTTGACAGATCGATTTTCTGCACTGGTGCAGGACACGATCAGCGCTGCCAGAGAGCAGCATGGTGTAGACCTGACCATCGAAGACTGTACCGCCATCGCGGAGCTGCGCAACGCGACACTTGGCGCTACGCTTGATCGTGACGAGCTGGACCGCCAAATGCTGGAACTGTCAAAGCTATCAGACAGCAAGCTCAAGGCTGATGTGGCGGCTGGCGATCAGGAAGCCATGGCGGTGGCATTGCAGAAGGTCAACGCGGGCAAGGAAGTAGTGCACTATGAGCGCAGCAGCGATGACCGCGCCCGACGAATTTCAATGGCGCGAGAGCTTGGAATCGCAACGCCACCGCCAGTGCAGGATGATCTTAGGTCCCGCGCCGAAAAGATCGAACTTTTGCAAGAGGTTAAGAACCCGGCGCAGCGTGTGGCACTGGCGAGAAAGTGGGGGCTGCTGTGAGCCGCGAAAGCTTTCTAGATTCAATCACAAGTGACGATCACAGCGATGCTTCAGCACGGCCAAAGCGATCTGGGAAAGAAGCTCAAAAGCGTAAGGCCGTCAGGGAAAAGCTCCAACGGGGTTTAGAGCGCCGCCGGTTCTGGACGCCCCAGCGGCTTGCCGAGGAGGCAGCTCGAATTCAACAGCAGATAGACGAAATCCTTTCCGCGCGCCGAGCGCAGGATCAAGATCAAGCATCGTGAAAGAATACTGGCCTGCCCACAGCCAGTCGATCCGGCGGCGACGTTTCTCCCGTCGCCGGATCACCTCCAACAACTAAGAGAAAGAACTGATAAATGTACGAACAGACAGCAGGTTTGAGCACGCAGCTCGCCAGATTTTTAACAAATTCGATGGACGCGTTTGAATCACGCGGTCAAGGATTTTACGTCGACTTTAACCGCTTGAAGCGAGAGCTGGATGACGATGCAGTTCTGACCATGTCGGTGCTGCTTCAAGCTGGTTTTGCTCAGTCTACCAACACCGATGGAGAGTGGACCACGGCACGTGGCGCAGGAGGAAAGTCTGACCTTTTCACTGCATTCCCGGACGGCGGGCTGGTTGATATCTTAAACGTCTTGGAGCCTGTGTGATGGCAGCAGAATTACCCAACAAGCAGCACGAGAGATTTGCGCGGTTGCTCGCCGGTGGGGTCAAGCAACGAGAGGCTTATGCTCGCGCCGGATATGCCACCACCAACAACAGGGCGGCGGCATCGCGCCTCGCGAAGAAGGTGGCATCGAGAGTCAATGAGCTGCAAAATGAAGAAGCCGCACGCATTTTCGCGAGCATGGGCGCAAGAAGCTCAGGCGGGAGCCTCGCTGACCTAGGCATTACCATTTCTTGGTGCGCAGAACAGTATCGTAAAATTTTAGCGAAGGCCCGCGCCTCTGGCGACTGGAAGTCAGCCACAGACGCGACGCGGTCCTTGGAAAAGTTGATCCGAGATGCAGAAACGCGGGGCAGTGACGCACCTAAGACCAGCGGTCCCAAGGTCGATATCGAGCATATGATGTCGACCCTGTCAAAGCTGGCTGCGCCTACAGTCAAGATCGTCGATGATCAGAACCAACCTGCGAATGACTCGGCTGAGGTAGGCACGATGGCGCGAAACAGGGCGCATCGGGCAGCGGCAAGGGATGAGCAATAAAAAACGTCGCCCCGTTAGGAGCGACGTTTCCGGGCGGGAGAAAGACCGCCACTAAGAGATAACAGGCACAACTCCTGCTGACTTTACGGTAACGCGGATCACCCAATTTGTCAAGAAAATCCGGGGTATAGACGTTACTTTGTGTCCCATCCGCTACACGAATTGTGAATGCCAGAATCAGTCGAATGATTCGTTGACTGACTTTAGATTCACACTTACTTATTATTTGCAAGCGATATTTGTAGAGAGATTTCAGCTTGAAGCTAAAATAACACAACAGCCCGCCACGGGTGAAAAAGAGAGAAAGAAGACGACAACCCATGACTAGTACAAGTACTACTTCTACCCGGCGCAGTGATGCGCCAACTATCAGCGATCATGAAGCTGCGCCGGAAGCAACGATTGCCAACCCCTTCACGGAGGCAGGTCTGAACCTGTTCGTCCTGAAGGGGGAACCTAAGTGCGCGGAAGAATATGCTGCCATCTTGCAAGATTACGCTGAGACAAATGTAATTAATATCGCCGACTACCAAGACGGCTGCCGGGAAGTTCTTGCTGCTGAACCTGAGTACCTGCCCTCATTTAACGACGCTGAAATCCTTGGCACCGAGCCGGAAGGCTTTGCGGATTTTCTTGGGCGTGAGGCTACTCTTCTCGTAGGTGAGATGTGGGGTGCGCGTGATCGTCGTAACACCCAAGATTCAGAATGGGTATCTCCCACCATGTCTTGGCGCAATTGGGTCATAGGCGGTGCAGGTAATGGCAACGCTCCTGCATGGGGCTTTTCCCGGCACCCTGCTGGGAAGAACAAGGCTGGACCATGTATCGTACTCGGATCGTCTGTAGGTGGTGCACGCAAGGCCAAGGCGATGGACACCATGTACGCTATGGGTCTGGATATCGACTCCGGCGCAAAGCTCGATGACGTTCTCGTGGATATTGAGGAGAAGGGCCTTCTGTGTCTTGTCTACACCTCATACAATAACGGAACGCGGGGGCTTGAGCTGAAGCGTGACGAAGTGTTGCGCAAGTTGAAGATCACACGTGATCCGACCGAGGGTGAAATCAAGCAATACCTGCGCGAGTTCGACAAGAACCGATACGAGGAGAGCTTCATTTCTGCTTGTTCTGTAAGTGCACAGAAGAAGCAGACGACTGAGGGTGTGAAGATCATTCTCGACACTCCTCCGCTTGAGAAGTTTCGTCTCATCTTTCCTCTGGAAACTCCGGTCAAGCTCATTGATCTAGCTGATACGCAGCAGGTGAATCGCCCCGGTTTTACCGGAGACCTGTAGCTTCATTTTACGCGACCAT
>OJBD01000165.1_pt1 | contig 13255 bp, 16 predicted proteins | sample 1590481 | NCBI WGS metagenome assembly OJBD01 (sample SAMN05416811, study PRJEB24817) | seawater metagenome | isolation source: Sea water | place: Canada:Atlantic | collected 2013-07 | reverse complement strand
GTAGCCGCCGATCTCGCCGGTATGGCAGGAGTGCATCGGCTGCGGTATGCCTTTACCCCGCTTGTGCGGGATGGGCGAGGCCACGCGCGTCTGGGCCCGCGTCGCGGCGCTGTCCTTCGGCGGACCGGCGGGGCAGATCGCCGTCATGCACCGGATCGTCGTGGAGGAGAAGCGCTGGATCGGCGACGGTTGGTTCCTGCATGCGCTGAACTTCTGCATGCTCCTGCCGGGACCGGAAGCGCAGCAGCTGGCGACCTATATCGGCTGGCTGATGCACGGCACTCGGGGCGCGGTGATCGCGGGCGGACTGTTCATCCTGCCTGGCGCGCTGGCGATCATGGCACTCAGCTGGGTCTATGTCCTTTGGGGCGATGTCGGGCTGGTCGAGGGTATCTTCTTCGGCCTGAAGGCAGCAGTTCTGGCCATCGTGGTGCAGGCTCTGGTCCCGATCGGCAAACGGGCGGTGAAGACCACCGCCACGCGGGCCATCGCGGCGCTGTCCTTCGTCGGCATCTTCGCGTTTCACACGCCGTTTCCCTTGATCGTCGCGCTGGCGGCGCTGACTGGGTATCTGGGCGCGCGGCGAACTGTCGGGCTTCGCGCCGGAGGGCGGGCACGGGGCGCAGCGGGCCGCTCATGTGACCGATGCCGACAGCCTGCTCGGGGACGGGGCCGGCGGTATGGGCGCGAACGCACGGCGCGGGGCGTTGCTGGCAGGGCTTGTCGCGCTCGGCCTCTGGCTGGTGCCGGCAGCACTGATCGTATTATTCGTCGGGCCGGCAATGTCTTCGCAGACATAGCAGTCTTCTTCTCGAAAATGGCGGTAGTGACCTTCGGCGGGGCCTACGCCGTGCTCGCCTATGCCGGGCAGGAGGCGGTCGGCATCTATGGCCGGTTGACCGCCGGACAGATGCTCGATGGGCTGGGCATGGCCGAAACGACACCGGGACCGCTGATTATGGTGCTTCAGATCGTCGGCTTCCTTGGCGCCTGAAGCGTCACAGGCGGCCTGGGGGCCGCAACTCTCGGCGCGCTGCTGGTGACTTGGGTGACCTTCGCGCCGTGCTTCGTATGGTTCTTCCTCGGCGCCCCATGGATGGAGCGGCTCCGCGAAAACCGGGCGCTGTTGTCGGCCCTGACTGCTGTGACAGCGGCGGTGGTGGGGGTGATCCTGAATCTCGCCATCTGGTTCGCGACCCATGTAATATTCGGCGAAGTCGTGACCTCGCGCGCCGGGCCACTCAGCCTTGATTTTCCGCATCCGGTATCGGTGGACTGGGCGTCCTTGGGTCTGACTATTCTCGCCTTGGCCGCGGTGTTCCGGCTGAAGCTTGGCATGGTCACGGCGCTGGCGGGTGCGGCGGCGGCCGGGGTCGCGGTGACGCTATTGACCTGAACCTCTGAACCTCAGAAATGCGTCGCCCACCGTGGGTGCCGGTCGTCGATGACGAGAGCGTGGCTGTGCCTGTGATGACCCTGAAGGTGAGGATGATCAGGTGGCAGGTTGTCGTGGGTGTGCTCGACCTCCGGCGTGTCCCCGGCTGGCCAAAGATGCAACGCGCTGATGATCCCGGCACCGGCGACTCCCGCCAGCACGACCAGTGCGGGGACTGCGCCGAACCGGGTCATCAACCAGCCGGACAGTGGATAGCAGAGTAGCCAGCAGGCATGGGACAGGGCGAACTGGGCGGCGAATACGGCAGGCCGGTCCTCGGAATGGGCCGAACGCCGAAGGAGGCGGCCCGAGGGGGTCAGGACCGCGGAATAGCCGAAGCCGATCGCCAGCAAGGCGGCAAGAAGCATAGGCCAGGAGAGACCGAGGGCGGACATTGCCACCGCGAGGGCGAGAAGGGCGGAGATCATTGCGACCGATCCTGCGAACATCACGGGTCGATCCGGAAGACGGTCCAGCAGGCGCGGCAGGATGAGCGCCGCCGCCATCGACCCGGCGCCGAAGGCGAACATGGTCCATGCGAGTGCCGACTCCGACAACCCCAGCATCCCCCGCACCAGGACGACCGAGTTCACCAGCACCATCGCCCCCGCCGCCGCGACCGCGAGGTTCAGCGCCAGCAGCCCGCGCAGGCGTGGCGTGGCGAGGTAAATGCGGATGCCGCGGGTCGTGCGGTCGAGGATGCCGCGAGGTTCGGAGGGTTTGGGGCTCGGCAGCATAACGGAAACAACGAGCAGCGCCGAACCGACGAACCCCACCACCGTCCCGAGGAAGAGCGCGTTGTAGCTCATCACCGCCAGCAGCAGAGCGGCGAAGGTCGGGCTGACAATGTTCTCGAGATCATAGGCGAGCCGCGAAAGCGACAGGGCGCGGGTGTAGCTCTCCTCCTCTGGCAGGACATCGGGGATGGTCGCCTGGAAGGTCGGCGTAAATGCGGCCGAGGCGGATTGCAGCAGGAAGATCAGGACGTAGACCTGCCAGACTTCGGTAACGAAGGGCAGCGCCAGCGCGCACCCGGCCCGCACGAGGTCGAGCGCCACCAGCAAGGCTCGCCGGTTTACCCGGTCGGCGAAGGCTCCGGCGACCGGTGCGACGCCGACATAGGCCACCATCTTGATTGTGAAGACGGTGCCGAGAACCATCGCCGCGCCGTCTCCGGCCAGATCGTAAGCGAGCAACCCCAGTGCCACGGTCGCCAGCCCGGTGCCAAGAAGCGCGACGATCTGCGCCAGGAACAGGTGTCGGTAGATGCGGTCGGCGAGGATGCTTAGCATTGGAGCCTCAGAGGAAGCGGGAGATGGCCTTCAAATCGTCACGGTCCGTCGCGCCATCTGAAAGGCAGTGGTCCATGTGGTCATGAATCAGGGCCTGCTTGGCGTTCCGGATGGCACTTTCGACGGCCTGCAACTGCTGGGCGATATCGAGGCAGGGCTTGCCGTCCTCGATCATCGCCGTGACCGCGCGCAAGTGGCCTTCGGCGCGTTTCAGCCGCGTGACGATTTTGGGATGGGTTGCGTGGGTGTGTTCGGATGTCATAGGATATAGGTAACCTCCCGGGGGGGATATCTCAAGATGGCGCATAAAGCGCCCGGACAGGTGGATGGCGACAGGCGGATGAAGCTGGCAAGAGCATTCTTGACGATCTTTCTGAACGGCATGGCGGCAGTGCTGTGCCTGTCGCTGTTGGTCTGGACGATCCAGCCGGTCGCCTCGCATGTTCCGGCTGTGCTGGACGTTCTGGCCGAGCAAGCACAGATGGTCGAGGAGCACGGCCACAGCCATGGCCTTGAAGAGGACCTCGCCTGGGCCAAGCACGGCCACAGCCACGACAAGGCTGATCACGACCACAGTCCCGCAGTGTTGATCGGCTCGCCTGACCTTCACTGGACCCCGGTCGAAAGAACCGTCGAAGCCGTGCTGCCGGCAGACTGGCGATCGACACCGACCGCACCCCACGATCGACCTCCGCGCGCGTGACGCCGGGCCATTGCGCCCGTCTCGTCCAATCGCAACGCAAATCGGAGTTTTTCCATGACCGCACTTTCGTGGGATGCGGCCCGGGCTATGAGGCGCCCGAGCATCGCAGTCCTGACCCTCTCCCTTCTCATGCTCTGCGCCACGCAGGGCATGGCCCACAATGTCACCGAGGGTGACGCGGGCTATATCCAGGAAATCTGGGGGGTGAACCTCATCCCCTTCATGTATCTCGGGGCCAAGCACATGGTCACCGGATACGACCACATCTTGTTTTTGCTCGGCGTGGTGTTCTTCCTCTACAAGATGCAGCATGTGGCGATCTATGTGTCGCTCTTCGCCCTCGGGCATTCGACGACCATGCTGCTGGGCGTCTATTTCGGCTGGAGCGTGAACGCCTATTTCATCGACGCCATCATCGGCCTGTCGGTGGTCTACAAGGCGCTCGACAACCTCGGCGCCTTCCAACGCTGGTTCGGCTACCAACCGAACACCAAGGCCGCGACGCTGATCTTCGGCTTCTTTCACGGCCTCGGCCTTGCCACCAAAATCCTTGACTACGCGATCGCCTCGGACGGCCTTGTGCCCAACCTGCTGGCGTTCAATGTCGGCGTCGAACTGGGCCAGATCATGGCCCTCGCGGTGATCCTGATCGCCATAGGGTGGTGGCGCCGCCAGACGTCCTTCTGGCGCCACGCCTACACGGCCAATGTCGTGATGATGTCCATGGGGTTTATCCTGATGGGCTATCAGCTGACCGGCCTGTTCCTCTATTCCTGACCTCACGGAGATACCCATGCACAACGCACAGAAACCCGCCCTCGAAGACCTGCCCACCACTCGGCAGCTGCTGAAATCCACCGCCATCGCGGCCGCCTCGGCCGTTGCGATCCTTGTCACAGTCGTGCTGCCCGCCGAATACGGGATCGACCCGACACGCGTCGGTGGCGTCCTTGGCCTGACCGAGATGGGCGAGATTAAGCAGCAGCTGGCGGAAGAGAAGCGGCTGGATGAGATGAGCATGGTCGACGACCGGCCCAGCATCTGGTCCGATCTGGGCGACCTCTTCGTCAGCAGCGCCGCCGCGCAGGATGCAACGGAATGGCGGGACGAGACGACCTTCATGTTGGCACCCGGTGAATCCGCCGAGTGGAAAATGGAGATGACAGAAGGCCAGGTCGCGCAATACCGCATGACGGTCGAGGGCGGACGGGTGAACTTCGACCTGCACGGCCACGGCGGAGGCAACTCCGTCACCTATGAGAAAGGCCGGGGATCGTCAGGTGAAGAGGGCGAGATCACGGCCGCCTTCGACGGCGATCATGGCTGGTTCTGGCGCAACCGCGACAGTAGCGTCGTGACCGTCAAGGTCCAGGTCCGCGGTGCCTACCAAGTGTTCAAGGACGCAAGCTGACACACCTCCGGCGGGGCCTTAAGGGGCCCCGCTTCCTCTCCCCCCAGACCCAGAGGTTCAGAATGCTTCGTATCCTGATACTCGCCGCCTGTTTTGCCTTCTCCACAGCCTCGGTCTCACGGGCGCATGCCGAAGGGCATGGCTCCATCGAACCGACAGAAGCCCTCGTCTCCGCCGTGAATGCCGCCGGCTTTCTGACGCGCACCGAGCTCGACCATGGCTGGAGCCCCCTCGACGCGAGCTTTGTTCAGCTGCCGATCCAAAACGCGAAGATATTGGCCATCGTAGACGGCGATTATATGGTCGCGGTCACCAAGGCCGAAGAGCGGGCCTTCTACACCCTGGTCGCTTACAACGGGACCGTGATCCACGCAAACTTCACGGGGCCTCTCAAGTATGTGTATGACGCGCAGGACCCGTCCACCTGGACGACGGACTGAACCCGCGCCACATCGCCCCAGGAGGCCACTATCCGTTTCTCGATCACCATCCTTCTGATCCTCGTCCTGTCTGCCGTCGGCCTGACATACGAGATCGCCGCCGGCCGTGTCCTCGCGCCGTTCTTCGGAACCTCGCTCCTGACCTGGACAGCCGTCATCGCGACCGTTCTGGGCGGCTTCTCGCTCGGCAGCGCCCTTGGCGGCCTCATAGCCGAGCGCCCCCGGGCCATCGCGATCAGGAGCGTGCGCAACGCGCTGATAGCCACAGCGGTGCTGATGGCCGTATCGCCAACGCTGCTCGGCGCCTTCCACGCTTCGGGCGCTCGGGGCACATGGGGCATGATCGTCACTGTGTTTTTTGTCTTCTTCCCGGCGTCCTCCGCCGTGACCCTGCCATCGCCCCTGCTGGCCAAGCTCGCTATCGAGGCGCGCCCGGGCCGCGAGGGATCGTCGCTCGGCATCGTCATGGCCGCCGGATCGGTCGGTGCGATCTTCGGCGCCATCCTCGCCGGTTTTGTTGCCTTGCCGCTGATCGGTTCGACCCTGACCTTTGCCGCCTGCGGCGCTGCCGCGCTCCTTTGCCTGCCGTTCCTGCGTGGGGAAAAGCCGGGTAACAAGGCCATCACCGCCGCCGCGGTCGTCTTCGTCGCATTTGTCGGCTTTGCAGGGACCCCAGCCTGTCAGTTCGAATCCGGCTTATCGTGCCTCTACATCGACAAAAGAGGCCCCGAGGTGCGGCTCGTATCTGACGGCACGCTCCAAGCCTCCGAACGCCGCGTGCCCGCAAGTCAGGACGACATGACCGTCGGCCTGGGCCTGAGTTATACCGAATGGCTGTGGGCTCGGATGGATCAGGACCTCGGACCCAATGCTACGGTCCTGTTCGTCGGGGGTGGCGGTTACACCCTGCCGACAAAGCTGCTGGAATCTCGGCCGGAGGCGAGGGCGGTCGCGGTTGAAATCGACCCGTTGGTGACAGATGTCGTGCGGGCTCATATGCCGCGCGCCGGCGCGATGATCGCCCGGACAGGTTACGATCCGTTCCGCGAAGGAGAAGGCCGATTGGGCCTCGTCCACCAAGACGGTCGGGTCTATCTCGACGAAACCCGCCAGAAGTTCGATGCGGTCGTGATGGACGCGTTTTCGTCGGGGTCCGTGCCAGCACATCTCGTCACCGTCGAGACCTTCGCGCGACTGCGCGACATCGTCGAGGGTCCGGTATACGTGAACCTGATCGATACCGAGGACGGCCCGCTGGCGAGGGGCGTGCACGCGATCCTGCGCAGCCTTTTCGCGCGTGTCGAAATCGCGGAAGGCGCCTGGAGCGACCGTAGCCGTGCAAATATCCTATTTGCCGCCTCGGACAAACCGCTGGCCCCACTGGACAACCTTCCGAAGGGGTATCGGACGACGCAAATCTCCGAATCCCGCGCCTTCACCGACGACCGTGGCTGGGTCGGGCATCGCTGAGCGGGGACCTGCGCCGCGAAAACCCTTCCGGCCTCGATTCCGAGCCATTCGTAAGGCGGAAATGGAATCATCTATGTCCGAAAAATCGCAAGTCCGCTCAGCAGAAAGGGAAAAACATGAAGAAATACATTACTATCGCCCTCATCCCACCCGCACCGCGGCCCTTGCACAGCGGCGTGAAAGACCCTGATGTGATGAATCGGATGAGTGCGAAGGACCTTGATGACGTTTCCGGCGGTTTGTCGGAACCGTCCAGACCTCGGCCGACCTCGGACTGGCGGTTCAGCAAATCGGGAAAGCCTGCGGTGCGTGCCACGCGGACTTCCGCGCCAAATGAACCCGGCGACGGTTCTGTTTGGCTGCGCAGCGACGGTGGCGAAGGCCGATCACCGGCTCACGGATCATGATATCGAAGCCAGCGCCGCGGTCTCGGCGGTGAGGCCGGGACCTTTGCGTCCTGTCATTAGGCGAAGCTCGAAGGCCAGCCCGACTGGCGGACGCCTGGAAAGGATGGCATTCTGCTTGCGTCACCGCATGAAGTGTCCAGCCACACCTGGCATCACGGCACGTCACTCCTGCTGGAATACATGCTGAAGGGTGAGCAGGCCGCGCCGGAGGCCCGGGCGTCACAGGATTCAAGAGCGGGATGCCCGCTTCCGAGGATGCTCTGACCGAAGAAACGGTGCTGAATACCCTCGCCTTCATCCGGTCGACCTGGTCCGAGCGGGCCCAGGAGGTGCAATGTCAGCGGACACTTGGACGAAATGATCTAACAACGCCAATATACTTCCGAAGCGTCCCTCCTTTGAATCAATGAGCGTGGGCGTCCTCTCCGCGCGCCATCATCATGTGATGGCCGCGATGATGATCCTGACTGGCCATGAGCCCGAAGAAGCCCAACCCCTTTATGCGGGCGACCACGGCGGGATCGCTACTGGTGACACGAAGCTCGGCGCCGGTGTCGGTTTCTGTGGCTAAGACCCGCCAGCGGTCGTCCCGCCCGAGTTGCGCTGCGTGGGCAGGAACCATGCGTCGTAGCGTGGCAATCGCCGCGTCATCTCCGGTTGCCACGGCCAGAATACCGTCGGACAGCATCGTCTCTGTCACGGCCGTGTCGGTGACGAGCCGATCCATATCGAGCAAATGCGCCCGAAGGCCGGCAAGATCCACCTTCGTCCAGTCGGTATCGGGATCGGCCTCCAGCACTCGCACGGCCTCGCTTAGCGCCGCAAATGCACCCTGACCCGGCTCGGTTAAGGTTCGATCTGGCGGCCTCTGCATCTGCATGTGCGCAGCGTGGTCCATGCCGGGCTGGTGGTCGGTTTCGGCAAACGCAATCGGCGTCCATCCGATCACCGCCGTGGCCACAACGAAAATCTGCGGTTTCATGAAAGCTCCTTTCGACTATCGCGACAAACCTATCGGATAGCAGGGAATACCCGTATGATATTTGTCATGTCCGACTGGCAAACGATATTCGACGGTGCGCCTGTCATGACTTTCGACAGCGGGGCGGCGATTTTCCGGAGGGAGGACCTCGTCCGGTCGATGTATCTTGTCCGGTCCGGCTCCGTCGCGCTGGAACGCGCCTTGGTCGACGGCACGGCCCTGACGCTGGCTGTCGCCCGGAGCGGGATGGCGCTGGCCGAGGCGTCACTGTTTGCCGACACCTACCATTGTGATGCCGTGGTCCACGACGCGGCTGAAGTTGCGATCCTGTCCAGGGTGGCGTTCCTAACCACCTTGAGCAATCGTCCGGAGATTGCGCTTGGCCTGATCGAAGCCTACGCCCACGTTGTCCAGTCGCAGCGGACGCGGATCGAGATCCTGCGCATGCGCAAGGTGTCCAGCAGGCTGGATGCCTGGCTTGACCTGAATGGCGCGCCGCCAGAGGGGCAATGGAAACGGGTCGCCGAAGATATCGGGGTCTCGCCACCCGCGCTCTATCGGGAACTCGCCAAACGACGATTGTGACCGTAGCAGAGGACTGCTTCATCGGCTGAGCAGCCGTCTGAGGTCACGGCGCCCCGGTCGATCAGGGCGCCGCAGAGGAGATATATCGTTAAGTTACTCGACCGTAATCTCGGTCACGGTCAGCTTGCCCTTCACGCGGTCGGCGGTGAAGGCGACCTCCTGACCTTCGGACAGGCCTTCCAGCATCGCCGGATCGACAACCTCGAAGACCATCGTCATCGCCTCCATGTCCAGGTTCTCGAGGGGGCCGTGATCGATGGTCAGGCGGTTCCACTGGGTGTCGACCTTGGTGATCGTGCCCATGCTCATTTCCATGTTGCCATGGCTGTGGGTGCCTTCCGCCACTGCGGTCGAGGCGAAGAGAGCGAAGGCAAGGGTCATCAGGGTTTTCATAAGGAATGTCCTTTCAAGACGAGGGGGGATGCGCCCGGACGGGCCGGGCGCCGGGGGAAATCAACCGCGACGCACATGGTCGCGGGGGGAGATGAGGGTATCGGGGCTGGTGTTGCGGGCCTCCTCGGGAAGCTCGCCGGTCCAATCCCAGGCTTCGGTGCCCGGCGGGTTTTATACCAACCGGGGTCGGAGTAGTCGTCGGCCGCGATGCCCGCGCGGACCTTCACCACAGAGAACATGCCCCCCATCTCCAGCGGTCCGTAGGGCCCCCACCCGGTCATCATCGGCACGGTGTTCTCGGGCAGTTCCATCGACATTTCGCCCATGTCGGCCATGCCAGCGGTGCCCATGGGCATGTAGCCGCGTGTTTCCTTCCGGATCATGCCGGTCAGCTTGCGCTTGTCCGCCCCGATGAAGGTGGGCAGGTCATGCCCCATGGCGTTCATCGTGTGATGCGACTTGTGGCAGTGGATCGCCCAGTCGCCTTCGTGGATCGCGTCGAACTCGTAGGCGCGCATGGCGCCGACGGGGATGTCGATGCTGACCTCGGGTCAGCGCGCCTCGGGGCGGACCCAGCCGCCATCGGTGCAGGTGACCTCGAAGTGATAGCCGTGCATGTGGATCGGATGATTGGTCATCGTCAGGTTGCCGCAACGCACGCGCACCCGGTCGTCCTTGTTCACGACCAGCGGGTCGATGTCCGGGAAGATCCGGCTGTTCCAGGTCCACATGTTGAAGTTGGTCATTTCGGCGACGCGCGGGATGTAGGTGCCCGGGTCGATGTCGTAGGCGGCCAGCAGGAACGCGAAGTCCCGATCCACCGGCATGAAGGCCGGGTCGCGCGGATGCACGATGAGGAGGCCCATCATGCCCATGGCCATCTGCACCATCTCGTCTGCATGCGGGTGATACATGAAGGTGCCTGACTTGGTCAGGTCGAACTCGTAGACGAAGGTCTTGCCGGGCGGGATCGCGGGGTGCGACAGCCCGCCGACGCCGTCCATGCCCGAGGGCAGGATCAGCCCGTGCCAGTGGACTGAGGTATGTTCGGGCAGTCGGTTGGTGACATAGATGCGCACCCGCTCGCCTTCGACCGCCTCGATGGTCGGGCCGGTGGACTGGCCGTTGTAGCCCCAGAGCCGCGCCACCATGCCATTGGCCATGATCCGTTCGACCGGCTCGGCAACCAGGTGGAACTCTTTCACATTGCCGTTCATGCGCCAGGGCAGGGACCAGCCGTTCAGCGTGACGACCGGGTTGTAGTCAGGCCCTGACGCAGGTCGCGGCGGCACCTGCGTATTGGGGCTGTCATAGCTCGCGGCTTCGGGCATGTCCCGGAACCGGGTCTGCGCCTGTGCGGCCGAGGCCATAGCAAGGCCGGCCCCACCGGCAAGAAGTTGTCTGCGGTTCATTCTGCACCTCCTGTCGCGCCACCCCAGATGGCGGCGGTCATGGCTGCTTCGGCGTGCCAGTAATCGGCCTTTGCCTCGGCGTAGCTGAGTTCGGCTTCAAGGCCCTCACGGGCGTCGTTGATCAGTTCAAAGGTCGAGGTAAGCATGCCGTCAGAATTGCTTGCCGATTGACAGTTCATGCACGCTCTCGATACAGGAAAGCAGTTACCTTGGAGCGGACCTTCGGGCAGGCGCGCAGCATTTTGAAGAAACGGAGGTCTGCTTTGCCGAAGAAGCTGCCGTCCTGTCTGCGGAGAGCAATGAGCGCTCCCAGCCTTTCGGCGACATCCGTGCCGGGCGCAACGTGGGAGGAGGCTGACGCAAAGCCAATAAGGATACCTGCCGCGTTCAGCGCAGCGCATGACGCACGGCACCAGACCGGAGCGGCAGTGAACCATTATCCTCGCCATCGACAGTAAGCGTTTGCTCTATCTTAGCTCGCGGCATGATGGATATGTCGTGCAAGCGCCAATGTAGAGTCAGAAGTTTAGCCTCGGCGGCATCTATCACCTCAGCAGAAAGACAATTCTCGTGAGCAACAACGTAGATTGTGCCGGCTAAAAAGCGCCCCTCCTCGCGCAAACGAATCCGACTTTCCCTCACCCACGGGAGCGCCTCAAAAGTCTTCTGGACCTTCCCGATCAAAGGATCAAATTCCTTGTCGTCAATCGTTCGCGGCATCTCGTCGCTGAGGTCACGGATCGCAGCCCCTGTATGTTTGAAACCGTCGTGCAGCACATCGAGCGCGATCATGATGGCCGCGACCGCGTCGGCCCACCACCAGCCCATTCCGATCCCAAGGATGCCTACAATGCCTGCAAGACCCGTCATCCAGTCAGCCTTATTCATTATGGCATCGGCGTAGAGCGTCTTGTCATGCAACATCTGGGCTGGCTTCATCTTTAGGTGACCGAAAATGACCGGCATCACGACGCTATAGGCCAGCGCACCAATCATGACCCAGCCAAACCAAATGGTGACCCCGAAAAGTTCGACACTGCCGATCGTCGGGTGCTCTTGCTTAATCAAAGCAATAGACGAGTCGACTATGAGAAAAATTCCGACGCCTCCAAGAGCTACTGCACTGATCAAATAAGCAATCGATGCGACGCGGATGTATCCAAGAGGGAAACGCCGGTTCGGCTTCCACCCCTCAATCCAAGAGCCGACCAGAAAGGCGATAGGTGGCACAAAGCTGAGTAAGTCTTCGATCCATGCAGTCTTCATTGCTTGGCTGCTACCCACCGCGAAATAAATCGCGGTCACGATAGTCGCTAAGACTACGATCCAAATACCTTCCAGCCAGCGCGCGCGTCGCAGCGCCTTCTTCTGCTCTTCGGGCATAGTGCGGATCGACCGGCTCATTGCACGATCTCGCGCAGTCGTGCTTCAATGTCTTTTGTTTCGCGCCGGAGGAACCGCTCAAGCCGCATAAGCCAAGCGCTTTCACCCTGTCGCACGGCCATCACATGTTCTGCCCTATGCAGCTCAATTTCCGTTGGACGAAGACCTTTAGTTTCGAGAAGCCAGCGTGGGCCTGCGGCGTAGTCAACGGCATCGGACCACGCTTCAACCGGAATTCCGCCCTTGTTTTCGACAATCTTCGTCAGGGGTAGGTCCTGAGGCACATAGACCTTCCTTTCCTCCAGCTCATCCGAGCCAGCCGTTGCTGGCCGAGCGCCAACAGCGAACACTTCCTTGAAATAAACGAAGCTTGGTGCCGCGCCTGCAACCGGAGTCACGTCCTTGCGGTCGAAGCCGCCGATGACGAGATCGATGTCGCCACGCTCCAGCCCCTCAAGCGCCGAGAATGCGCCGAGACGCTTCCAATCGATCGCGACGTCCAGTTCCTCAGCGAATGCGCGAACCAGATCAACCTCTATCCCTTGCGGCGGCTCTTTGCCGTGAAAGGTTACCCATGGTGGATTGTCTGCGAACGCTACGGTCATTTCCCCGTCGGCAAGAACGGTCTCCAAGGTTTTTTCTGGATCGCGGGGGAAACGTATGTCGTCACAGGCGATCAGCATGCTGCATGCCACAAGCAACACTACAATTCTGGAATAGAGCAAGCTGGTTCTGATCGTGACGCCATTCAAAGCACCTCTACGTGCCTGAGATCTGAAGCTGTTTGTTTTAATAACGTTCCTCACGACCTGCTCCGCTCCGGATCATCAGAAAGGCAACTAATTGCCATTCAAGATGTTCCTTGCAGCAGGCAATACATGGGCTCGGCAGGCAGGGCAGCAAGAGTGGGTGTTTTCATACGGGGCGGAGAGATCGAGCCTTGAGTATCCGCCGGATATGACAATTCCTACGATGGAATGGGTTTTTGGGTGGAATGAGGATCGAGCACGCGTTTGCAGCTACGCCGTGGTTTTTCGTAGCCCAGCTTCTTGATGTGCGGGACATGATGGACTTCGGCGCCGGTCACGTGCCAGGAAGCCTCAACATCGGCGCACGGCCAGAGCTTTCGGTCTGGGCTGGCTGGCTGCTTGATCCGGAGGAGCCGATTCATCTTGTTCTGCATGATGACGGCGATTTGCCAGACGCCCTGCGCCTGCTCTGACGCACGGGTTTTACCGACTTTGGCGGCTACCTCGCGGCGGCGGAGCTATGCTGGAATTTGGGTGCCGCGGCCTGATCAAGCGGCGCGGTTTGCAGTGTCGTTTGCGGCGACACCGTCGGT
>OJBD01000154.1_pt1 | contig 13759 bp, 14 predicted proteins | sample 1590481 | NCBI WGS metagenome assembly OJBD01 (sample SAMN05416811, study PRJEB24817) | seawater metagenome | isolation source: Sea water | place: Canada:Atlantic | collected 2013-07 | reverse complement strand
GTCGGCAGCGTCAGATGTGTATAAGAGACAGGGGCGGGTGAACATGGATGTCCCCATTGCGCTGGCGATCCTGCTAGCCGCTGCGACATCGCTTTATGAAACCTTTGCGGCACGCGGGGCGCATACATGGTTTGATGCCGCGCTGTCCTTGACGTTTTTCTTGCTGGTGGGGCGGTATCTTGAACACCGCGCGCGGGCGACGGCGCGTTCTGCCGCAGCAGAGCTGACGGCGCTGGAGCTGCCGCGCGCCACCCGACTGACCGCGACAGGGCGCGAAACCGTGGATGTCGCCGTGCTGATGCCAGACGACCGGATCGCGCTGGCCGCAGGGGCCCGTGCGCCTGTGGATGGCATAGCTGAAACCGCCGCAATGGTGGACCGCTCTGCCCTGACCGGAGAGGCGGACCCCGTCGCTTTGGCCGCAGGGGATCTGGTCTGCGCGGGCGAAGTGATCCTTGGTGCACCGCTGACACTGCGGGCCACGCATCGCGCCGAAGACAGCACCCTGCGCCGTTTGGCGGCCCTCGTCGAGGTCGCAGAGACCGGCAAGCACCGCTACAGCGGGATCGCGGACCGCGCCGCACGGCTTTATGCGCCGGTGGTGCATGGTTTGGCCGCGGTGGCTTTCGCGGTCTGGTGGGCGCTGACGGGGGATCTGCATCACGCCATTGCGGTGGCCACCGCGACGTTGATCATTACCTGCCCCTGCGCCTTGGCGCTTGCCATTCCGGCAGTGACGGCGGCAATGACGGGGCGGCTGTTCCGCGCGGGCGTGCTGCTGAAATCGCCCACGGCGCTGGAACGGCTGGCTGACATCGACACGGTCGTTTTTGACAAAACCGGCACGTTGACCGAAGGGGTGGCTGTTCTTCCCGCGCTTGATCCCGACGCCGCGTCAGTTGCCTTGAGCTTGGCCCAAGCGTCGAACCACCCCGCGTCCCGTGCGCTGGCGGCGTCCCTTGCGGGGCAGGCTCCTGCCGACTTGCGCGACGTGGTCGAGGTCGCAGGGAAGGGGGTCACCGCCCTTTGGAATGGTGAGCCCGTGGGGCTGGTGCGCGGAGAGGACGGGCCCGAGCTTCATCTGCCCGATCGGTGCATCCCCCTGCCGCTGACCGAGACCCCGCGCCCCGGCACCGCCGCGTTGATCGCCGCGCTTCGCGTCGGCGGGTGGCAGGTCGCGATGGTTACCGGAGACACATCGGCCCGCGCCGCCGCCCTTGCTGCAAAGCTTGGGATTGATCAGATACATGCCGGTGTCTTGCCGCACGAGAAAGTCGATCTGGTGCGTGGCATGTCCGAACAGGGCAGGCGGGTGCTGATGGTGGGTGACGGGCTGAATGACACCGCAGCGCTTGCCGCCGCACATGCATCGCTCGCCCCCGGTTCAGCGCTGGACGCGGCAAGGGTCGCCTCGGACGGTGTCATTCTGGGGGGCACTCTCGGCACCGTCGCAGAGGCCCTGAGCCTGGCACGTCGGGCGCGCAGCCGCATCAAGCAGAACCTCGCCCTCGCCGCCGCCTATAACTGCGTGGCGATCCCGGTCGCGGTCATGGGCTTTGCCACACCGCTGATGGCGGCGGCGGTCATGTCTTCGTCCTCCATCCTTGTCGTTCTGAATGCGCTGCGACGATGAATATTCTGATTGTCCTCATCCCCGTTTCCGTATGCCTCGGCGCAGTAGGGCTGATCGCCTGTCTGTGGACATTACGCAGTGGTCAGTACGAAGACCTGGAAGGCGATGCCGCGCGTATCTTGCTGGAGGATGACATATGGGTTGAAGGTGAAGAGGGGTAGAGCTGGGCTTAGGACGCGCGTCACAGCCTACCACGCCGCAGCGGTTCTAATGGCCGCTCCCGCCCTCGGCCCCATAAGGATCACGAGGGGCGAGAATAATCATCTTAGATTGCCGTGTGAGGTGACTGTTGATAGAAGCCGGTAGTCGCACGCCATCTGTCCGGAGGGGCTCCTCATACTGTCGATCATCATCAACGTCGCTTCGGCTCGGGACCGTATGGCCTTTATGGCGCAACAGATGGATGCGCTAGGTCTACCCTATCAACGGCTCGAAGCCGTTACCCCCGATGCGCAGAGCGGATCGCATAGCGCGGCCTATTGGGCCAGTTGGCAACGCCCCCTTAAGGAAACCGAGAAAGCTTGTTTTCTGAGCCACGTAGCAGCATGGGAACGTGTTGCGGCTTTGGAGGAGCCTGCGTTGATCCTTGAGGACGATGTCGTGCTTTCTCGTGCGACGCAGGTATTGCTCAAGTCCTGTCGCGTGCTGGTGGATGTCGACCATCTGACGCTTGAGGTACGCCAGCGTCGGAAGATTGTCGCCAAAGACGCACAACCGCTGACAGACGACCACGTTATGCGCCGTCTCTATCAGGATCGCAGCGGTGCCGCCGCATATGTGCTATGGCCGTCAGGGGCGGCAAAACTGTTGCAGCGTGCAAAGACACAGGCAGCACTTGCCGATGCGATGATCTGTGGTGCTTACGAGCTTAAGAGCTATCAGGTCGAACCGGCCTGCGCGATCCAGATCGACCAAGCGGAGGCTTACGGCGTTGCTGTCGGGCTTAAGACACATTCGCTGATCGGGGCCGGTGTGCCGACACGGCAGCCAACCACCGCGAGGTTCAAGCTGCGCCGCATCGCCGCCCAACTTCGCATGGGCATGCAAGCCTTGTTGCATGCCGTGGATGCCGAACGCCGCGAGATATCGTTGTCACCCGCCGAGTTTTATACGGCCCCTCAAGAGCCGCGGCGCTAAGCCTCGTCCCACCAGCTTGTTTTATCGCGTTTGTGCTGTGCCTTGAAGCGCGCAAATGCGGTGTCATTGATCTGCAGCCGCGCCCAGATCTCCTGGAAAATGGGCCCGACGGGATCAAGCGCCATAAACGGTTCCATCCTCCAGACCATATTGCGCAGGGTGTCATCCGTTCCGACGGTAAAGCAGGACATTCCTTCGAACAGCGGGATGAGCCGGTGTTGAACATCCTCGACATGGGTAGGAGCCATCGTGGTGTCCAAGGTATCCGTCAGATACCGTTCACTTTCGTACATTTTAACTGTGTTAACGACCGCGCTTGTCATCATGGCAACCGCGCGCACCGCCATATCGCTATCATGGGTCGCAAATGTGTCGGTGGCTGAGACAAGCCAGCGGATATTCAGTTTCTCCCGCAGGAAGTCCCCTTCGGCCATCCACAGGGTGCGGAATTTTTGGTAGGTTTCAGCCAGGTTGTGGTCGCGCCGGATCAGCACGATCAACTCTGCATGATAAAGCAGCAGCGCAGACTGCCCCGAAAATTCCGTCCTTAGATTTTGCAGATGCAGGTCGATGGATTTCGCTGACCCCCGCGTCTGAACCGGATCGCCCGCGTCAATCATCGTCGCTTTGAGCTCGGCTAGATTATGTTCCGCCGCCGCATGCCTGCGCGCCCCCCAGCGTTTGCGATGCTGGTTGAGGGATAAAAACCGTCTAAGCCGTCCGGGTTTCTTTCGCATTGGTCTCGCTTTTCCTATCGGGTTAGTGGCGCAACACTCCGTAAAGACGCAGTACATCAAACCGCCGACGTAGTCTTCGGCTTTTTAGGAAGGGTCTGAGAAGCCGGTATTTCAGCGCCATCTTCCCTTGGTCAAAGCGCCCCGGAATATCGGAGTCCTTATCAGTTTGCGTCACAATAGGTCGGGCTAAAAAGCCCTGCCGCAGCATGCCCGGGGCGTGCCGCCAAACGAGATCGATCGGAAAGAAGAGGTGCTCGGTGGTCTGCAGAAACGCCTCTGCCGCACGACGTGAAACGATGTACCCGCTTCCCAGTAGCGGTGCCGGATCACATTCACACGCCACATGGCCGTTGGGGAGCGGATGAAGGTGGAAAATCCGCCAACGCCTACGCCATTCAAGCCTGCGCCATAGGCGACGCCGTGACCGTTCAAACACCGTTGGGCGTGTTCTAACTGCGTCGTTCGCAAGTTGACTGAGTGTCTCTTCATCCAGCGTGTAGGTGTAAGGCGCGTTAGAGGAGAGATTCAAGAAATCCAGGCCAAGGCCGGGCATTTGCTTCTGAACCATCTCCAAATCCGGTGCGATATCAATATCATCTTCAAGGATCAGTGCATATTCTTCGTCTGTTTCAAGAAACTGCCGCCAAACGGCGATGTGCGAGGCTGCGCAAGCAATTTCACCGCGAACAGGCTGCTTTTTTTGATTGATCACAAATAGATGTCTATTAAAATCTGGGAGCTTAGCATCATCGTCATGGCCATCGACGGCGCGGAAGATTTTGAATGGCAACCCTAGTTCAGCCATCTTTCGCGAAACCCCCGACAGTCGGTCAGGGCGCCGCTTTAGGTTGATCAGGTAAGTATCCACAGAGTTCCTCGTTATTTACAACTGGACAGTATCCAGTACCTTTATTTTTCCAGCTAGAGCTTGTGTGGCCAAAACCTTGATCGGACCAGATATTGTTAGGTACCCCTTAGGATACGACTTCAGGTTGTTGGTCAAGATCATTCTTTGAGTCCAAATATCTAGTGTTCACGAGGCATTCCCCACTTTCAGGCGCAACAACTTGTGACCGGGCTATGAAAGCTATGTATCGCCTGATCATGTTGAGTGCCGAACATTGCGCCTCAAGGTCATCAGTACATCTTGTCGTCGAATATTTCCGGGCATATCCATCAAGCGCTCAGGCTCATATAAGCGCGGGTCACGGCCTTGGCATCGAACTTTTCGGGGAAATCGATCCTGAAACGCTCCGGGTTGTCTGAGGCTTCCGTCATTCGGGCTGAAAGCGCTTCGATGTTATCGGGTGGTGACACGAGATTTTGTGCGGGCAGTATTTCAGCCGGCCCCGAGGGGCAATCCGTGCTGATGACGGGGACACCAAGGGCAATCGCTTCGAGGATTGTCATGTTCAGCCCTTCATATTCCGACGATACAACCATGAATTTTGCCGCTTTGATCAACGGGAATGGGTTTTTCTGGAAGCCCGTGAAATGCACGCGGTCCGCGATGCCCAAAGAATGCGCCAATGCTTTGGTTTCCTCCAGCAAGGGTCCGGTCCCGACGAGCAGCAGGTCATACGGGGTCTTTGCCTGCGCATATGCATGTAGCAGACGGTCGTGGCGCTTGGCTTTTTTGAACTTGCCTACGTTGACGATATAGTCCTTCCGGCGCGGCACCTGTTCACCAGCCTGCCGTTGGATCAAAGCCGGTTCAACCGGGTTATAGATTGTGCGGGTCTCTAGCGATTGACCAAACAGCGCCTGCATGTCCTCTTCGACGCCCTTGCTAACGCAGATACATTTTTTTCCGCTGTAGATCTGCTTCAGTCGATTGAGGCGAGGGTCTGCGGCACCATCAAGAGCATACTCCTGCGACGTATTATTATGCATGATAAAATGAATATTCGGGAGCCGGCTCTTTGAGAGAATAAAATCGACGGGATGAAGGTTGGAAAGCACCAGATCAGGCGTCCCGATGTTCTTCCTGATAAATCGGTCAAAAAATTTCGCCGCAATCTTGGGGCGGATTTTTCGAGGTAGCGATCGAAAAGCACGGTACGGAAATTTATGGATATGAACTCCATTATCTAGCGGCAGATCAATAGTGTCTTTAAATATAACGATATGCGCCGTGCCACCCAATGCGTTTATATTTCGCGCCAGTGTTTGAACAACGCGCTCTGCACCATTCCCCTGTAGGCTGAAAACAGCGAGAACTATCGTTTTCATTTTTCTCTCCAATATGCGCTTTGGGCGTTGCATAGACCAAACGGTAGATAATGCGCACAGGCGTTGTGAAGTCCAGAACGGTTTTCGCAAGGATGCCGTGCTAAGGTGCCGTTATCTGTTCGGGACGTGTCCGGCGGCTGTAGTGGGGCCGACATTGGCGCGGCGGAACTGACGCCAGATGTTTTACCCATCCCCCAAACCACCTCACACCGTCCCCCCCAAAAAAACCAGTTGTTAGTTACAAATGCAACCTTTAGGCAATCGCTAGTGGAACGCGAGGAGCCGAGTATGACTGTCGAAAAACATCCGACCCGTATGACCCAAGCCCCGTCTCTTCCCGGGGCCAACGCCGGATATATGCCGGGCTTCGGGAATGATTTCGAGACAGAGGCGCTGCCGGGTGCCTTGCCGCAAGGGATGAACAGCCCGCAAAAATGCAACTACGGGCTTTATGGTGAGCAGCTTAGCGGGACCGCCTTTACGGCGCCAAGCCATCAGAACGAACGTACCTGGTGCTACCGCATTCGCCCGTCGGTCAAACACTCGCACCGGTATCACAAGATCGATCTGCCCCTTTGGAAATCCGCGCCCAACATCGTCGCGGATGTCACGAGCCTTGGGCAATATCGCTGGGATCCGCTGCCGCACACAGACACGCCGCTGACATGGCTAACGGGGATGCGCACGATGACGACGGCGGGGGATGTCCATACGCAGGTCGGCATGGCGACCCATGTGTATCTTGTGAATGCCTCCATGGTTGATGCGTATTTCTATTCTGCCGACAGCGAGATGCTGATCGTCCCGCAGGAAGGGCGTCTTCGGTTTTCCACTGAACTGGGGATCATTGATATCGCGCCGCAGGAAATTGCGATCATTCCGCGGGGGCTGGTCTACCGTGTCGAAGTGCTTGAAGGGCCGTGCCGCGGGTTCGTCTGCGAGAACTACGGCCAAAAGTTCGAGCTGCCAAATCGTGGGCCGATCGGGGCCAACTGCATGGCCAACCCGCGCGATTTCAAAGCACCCGTTGCCGCGTTTGAAGACCGCGAAGTCCCCTCTACCGTGACGGTGAAATGGTGTGGGGAGTTTCATGAAACCAAGATCGGGCAGTCACCGCTTGATGTGGTGGCATGGCACGGGAACTACGCGCCGGTGAAATATGACCTGCGCACCTATTGCCCCGTGGGGGCGGTGCTGTTCGACCATCCTGACCCGTCGATCTTTACCGTTCTCACCGCGCCCTCCGGTGTCGAAGGGACGGCGAATATCGACTTTGTCTTGTTCCGGGAACGCTGGATGGTGGCGGAAGATACGTTCCGCCCACCGTGGTATCACAAGAATATCATGTCCGAATTGATGGGTAATATCTACGGCCAGTATGACGCCAAGCCCAAAGGCTTTATTCCCGGCGGGATCAGCTTGCACAATATGATGCTGCCGCACGGGCCTGATCGTAATGCCTTCGAGGGGGCCTCCAACGCAGAGCTGACGGCCCAAAAGCTCGACAATACGATGTCGTTCATGTTCGAGACCCGCTTCCCGCAGCAACTCACGAAATTCGCCGGACAGGAGGCCCCCTTGCAGGATGATTACATCGATTGCTGGGCGGACATCGAAAAGAAGTTCGACGGGACACCGGGCAAGAAATGAAGCGGACTCCGGCCGGTGAAAGCACAACGTTGACCCGGCGCGGTGCCGCAGGGCGTGACGGGTATCAGATGAGGTCGGGCAGGTGCCAAAGCACCGTTCGGCCCGCAAAAAAATCCCCAAAGTAAAAGGACCAGAACCATGGCAAAAGCATTCGCATCCCAAGGGGATATGACAGAGAAGAAAGTCACCTTCGACGAAGTCGGCGAGGGCCTGTGGGCCTTCACCGCGGAAGGCGACCCGAATTCGGGCGTGATCATCGGCGATGACAGCGTCATGATTGTAGAGGCACAGGCGACGCCGCGTCTGGCCAATAAGGTCATCGAGAAGGTGCGCGAAGTCACCGACAAGCCGATCAGCCACGTGGTGCTGACCCATTATCACGCGGTGCGTGTGTTGGGGGCCTCTGCCTATGGGGCACAGCAGATCATCATGTCCGATGTTGCCCGCGCAATGGTCGAGGAACGCGGACAGGAAGATTGGGACAGCGAGTTCCAACGCTTTCCCCGATTGTTCGAGGGGCATGAATCAATTCCCGGTCTGACTTACCCGACCACCACATTCAGCGACAGCATGACCGTCTATCTGGGCAAACGTCGTGTTGATATCAAACACATCGGCCGGGCCCATACGGCGGGTGATGCGGTGATCCATGTGCCGGATCAGAACGTCATGTTCACGGGCGATATCGTTGAGGACCATTCGGCCTGCTATTGCGGCGACGGATACTTCGGCGACTGGGGGCAAACGCTCGATAACATCAAGGCCTATGACGTGGATGCGATCGCACCGGGTCGGGGGGGCGCCTTGATCGGCAAAGACGCCGTTGAACGGGCGATTGAAAGCACGCGTGATTTCGTCGAAAGCACCTTCAAGCCAGCGCAGCGGGTCGCCACGAAAGGCGGCACGTTGAAAGAGGCATGGGATGCGGTGCGCGCGGAATGCGACCCGAAGTTCAAGGATTACGCGATCTACGAGCACTGCCTGCCGTTCAACGTCAGCCGCGCCTTCGACGAGGCCCGCGGCATCTGGCATCCGCGTATCTGGACAGACAAGCGCGATCTGGAAATGTGGGCGCAGTTGCAGGGCTAAGGCCGGGTCTGGGAGGGCAAACCATGGTCGACGTCCGCTATGATATCGCGTTCAAACTATACCCCTACCAAAAGGGAGCGGATCAAGATCTTGCCCCCCGGCGTCACCCTGTGGTGATCGTCGGGGGCGGGCCCATCGGGATGGCGCTGGCGCTTGATCTTGGGCGCAAGGGCACGCCTGTTCTAGTATTGGATGATCATGAAGGTGTCGGACAGGGCAGTCGCGCCATCTGTTTTGCCAAACGCACGCTCGAGATCTGCGACCGCCTTGGCGCGGGCAAAGCGATGATCGACAAGGGCGTTCAGTGGAACGTCGGCAAGGTGTTTCATGGCGATGAAAGGGTGTTCGAATTCAACCTGCAACCCGAAGACGGCCATAAGGCTCCGGCGTTTATCAACCTGCAACAGCCCTATTTCGAGAAATACCTCGTGGATGAAATCCGTGTGGCGCAATCTGACGGCGCGCCCATTGAAATCCGCGGGCGCAACGGGGTCACGGGGGTGACACCGCGGGTCGATCACGTGGTGCTGGATATCAACACACCCGACGGCCCCTACCAGCTTGAGGCCGACTGGCTGGTCGCTTGCGATGGCGCACGGTCTCCCACGCGCGAGATGCTGGGCCTGAGCTTTGAGGGCCGCGTGTTCGAGGACAATTTCCTGATCGCCGATGTGAAGATGAAGGCCGATTTCCCGACCGAACGCTGGTTCTGGTTCGAGCCGCCCTTCAAAGACAGCGGCGCGTCGGCGCTTCTCCACAAGCAGCCCGACGATATCTGGCGGATCGATTTCCAACTGGGGTGGGACATTGACCGCGCCAAGGAACTGAAGCCCGAGAATATTCGCGCCCGCGTGGATGCCATGTTGGGCGAGGGGGCGGAATACGAGCTCGAATGGACCTCGATCTACACGTTCCAATGTCGGCGTATGGAAAAGTTTCGACACGGCAGGGTGCTCTTTGCGGGCGACAGCGCGCATCAGGTCTCTCCCTTCGGGGCGCGGGGGGCCAACTCCGGCGTGCAGGACGCGGACAATCTAGCGTGGAAACTTGATCTGGTGATCAAGGGCTTGGCACCCGACCGCCTGCTCGACAGCTATTCGCAAGAGCGGGTCCACGGCGCTGACGAGAATATCCTGAATTCCACCCGCGCAACGGATTTCCTTACCCCCAAAACAGAGATGAGCAAGATTTTTCGCAATGCGGTATTGAACCTCGCACACCGTCACCCCTTTGCACGGCCCCTGGTGAATTCCGGTCGTTTGTCCGTGCCATGTGTCTATGACGGGCTGTCACTGAACGGCCCCGATGCGCTGAATGGACCCGCGACAAGCCGTGTCGGCGCCACCTGCAGCGACGCGCCCTTGAGGGACGGGTTCTTGCTGGACATGCTAGGCGGCGTGTTCACCGTTCTGGCGATCAATACCGACCCGCCCGCGCTGGCCGAGGTGGGCGGGGTCGCGGTAAACACCGTCAGGCTGAACACGCAAACCGACGATCCCAGCGGTGCCATTGCGGCACGCTACCTCGGCGACGCGCCCTGCGGCATCTACCTGATCCGCCCGGACCAGCATGTCGCCGCACGGTGGGCCCGCGCAAGCGCCGCAGACATCCGGTCAGCCGTAGGCATCGCAACAGGAAAGGGGCAGTAACGATGGGGCTCAACCTTCAACCGAACATCAAGGATCCGGACGGGTTCTATGATGAATTGCTTTGCGCACATGAAGGGCGAAGCAAGGACGAAAGCGACGCATTCAACGCACGCCTGATCCTCATCCTCGCGAACCATATTGGTGAAAGAGAAACCCTGCGCGCAGCATTGGCCGCCGCTAGATAGGGGGCATCTGGCGTCTGAAGCCGCGTTGAGGTTTGGGATGCTATCGCTGATGTTCGTTGTAGCCGGCGAGAGCGGAGACAGTTCTCGTCTAATGAGGCGCGTTCCCTGTCGCGCCCTTTGTGCGGAATCTGTAACTGATAATTAGGATTATGTAAAATCTTGCTCAGCCAAGCGGCCAGCCCACACACATATCCTAGCTCATATATGCGGTGCAGTAACGCTTGGATGTCGCTGTCGGGTGGCGCGTTTGAGCTGTTTCGGATTGGCGAAGCCGTGTCGGCCCGCGACACCCACGCCGCGATTTATGACGCGCTGCGCTTGGTGAAAGGCGTGTAGGCCTCCATGATCAAGAAGAGCCAACTCTAGTCCTCGCGCAGGCAATCCGCTATACCGCAGATCGCCTGTGCGGGTGTCGGGGCGGGTGCCACTGCCCACCTCAACACGCATGGGGCTTAGGAGGTCAGTCGCGATGACGAGGGCACGGTGAAGCGCCCTGCCGCGAAGAACAATACCGTTGCCAGTCCCGCGGGGACCACAAGCCCGAGGGACATGGGGAGCGCCGTACCCGCCCCGCCAATCGCGACAGAGGTAGAGACGGCAAAGGCAAGGGCGAACTGGATCGCCCCCAGCAACGCCGATCCCATGCCGGCAGCTTTCTCTGTCAGCGACATCGCGATGGACATCGCATTCGCCGATAGCAGCCCGACGCAGCCAATCGATATCCACAGCGGGATGGCGAATACCAGAAGCGAGCTTGTCTGGGACAGCAGCGTCAGCACCAAAGTAGCGGCGAAAAACAGCGGCAAGACGGCGGTGAGAATCTGTTCGGGGCTATAGCGGTTCAACAGCATGCCATTGATGCGGCCAAAGATGATAAGCGCGGTCGCAATAGCCGCGAACATCATGCCAAAGCCGATTGAACTCAGCCCGTAGATCCCTTGGAACACCCCAGAGGAACCCGTGATAAACGCGAACATGCCGCTTTGAATAAGCCCCGCAACCAGCGCCATGATGAGAAATCCGCGCTCGGACAGGAGCCGCTTGGCGGTTTTTGCACCCGTGCGGAAGGGCCGAGGCTGGCGGCCTTCGGCGGGCAATGTCTCGGGCAAGGTAATCACGGACAAAACCAGCGCGACAAGGCTGATAAGGGCCATCGTCGCAAAGATGGAACGCCAGCCAAACGCTTCAAGCAATAGGCTGCCCAAAGTGGGCGAGGCGATGGGGCCAAGCGTCAGCAACATGACAAGCACCGTCATGACTTTCGCCGCCTTTCGTCCTTCGTACAGGTCTTTGACCATGGCGCGCCCCACGACCATGCCCGCGCTCGCCCCGATGGCCTGAATGAAACGAAGCGCGTTGAACCACGCGATGTCGCTGAGCATCGGCAGAACAAGAGAGGTCACGGTGAAAAGGACGGTGCCGATCAAAAGCGGCCCCTTGCGCCCGTAGGTATCGGTCAACGGGCCGATCAGGATTTGCCCGAAACAGAGCCCCAGAAAAAAGAGAGAAAGCGACAGCTCGGCCGCCGTATGGGTGGCGTCCATCGACGTCGCAAGATCGCCGAGGGCGGCCAGATACATGTCGGTTGCCAATGGCGGAAAAAGAGAGAGCAGGCCGAGGGTCGCGGTCACAGCGAACGCGCGGCTTGGGGATAGGGAAACTTGAGACATCTTCGCTCCAACGAGATAATAGACTGCGGTCTACTTGCATTTAATAGATCGCAGTCTAACAATCAACGTCATACCACGCTGCATCGATGAACAGGAGCTGTGCATGTCGGTAAAGAAGTCGGGCGGACGCCCCGCGAATGAGGAAGCCAGCGCCGCTTTGAAAGCCGCCGCACTGCGGCTTGTGCGGGAAACGGGGTACGAAAAGGTCTCTATCGCGGCGATTATTGCCGAGGCGGGCGTCGCACGCCAAACGCTCTACAATCGCTGGGACACAAAGGCGGACCTCATCCTCGAAGCGATTTTCGAGGCGACGAATTCATATGCCGCTGAACCGGATATGGAGAGCGCGCAAGACTATAGGGCGCAGCTTGAAGACTTCCTGATCAAGGTTTTCGAACACCTGAAGCTGGACGGCGCAACGATCCGGTCGCTGATTGCATCGTCACAGCAAGACGCAAAATTTCACGCGTCGTTCCATGCCAAATTCGTCCTGCCGCGCGAGCAGATGATGACGCTGATGCTGCGTCAGGCGCAGGACCATGGGGCGCTTTCACCCGCGCGCAACGTTGAGGTATTGTCGACCATGATCCACGGTGCATTCTGGTATCGTCTGTTGAACCGCGGCGTCTTGGATGCGACTTTCGCGAAAGAGCTCGTGGCAGAGACCTTTGCCTGAACCAGCCTTGTGATCGCGGGCACCACCCCTAAACCGACAGATACTGATCCCGGATTTCCGGCTGAGATTGCAGCGCGGCGAGCGTGCCGACGAATTTCTGTGTGCCGTGTTCGATGATCACCACGCCATCGGCGACCGCTTGCGCGAAATGCAGGTTCTGTTCGGACAGCAGCACCGTCAGCCCCTCTGCCTTGAGTTGCAGGATCACGCGGGCCATCTGTTCGACGATCACCGGCGCGATGCCTTCGGAGGGTTCGTCCAGCAGGATGAACGCGGGGTTGCCCATCAGGGTGCGGGCGATGGTCAGCATCTGCTGCTCGCCCCCCGACAGCGCCTTGCCGCGGTTGTGACGGCGTTCGGCGAGGTTGGGGAAGAGGTCGAACACCATGTCCTCGGTCCAGGTGGTGCAGCCGTCGCGGGGGGGCTGGCGGCCGACCTCAAGGTTTTCCAGCACGGTAAGCTGGGTGAAAATCCGGCGTTCCTCGGGGACATAGCCCAGACCGTTGCGCGCGACCTTGTGGCTGGGCCAGCCGGTGATGTCCTGGCCCTGATAGATGATCTTGCCCTGCCGTGGCCGCACCAGCTGCATGATGGATTTCATCGTCGTGGTCTTGCCCGCACCATTGCGCCCCAGCAGGGCGACGACAGTGCCGCGATCCACGGTAAAGTTCAGGTCATTCAGCACCTGCGCCTTGCCGTAGAATGAATTGACGCCGTTCACCTCAAGCATGGGCATCCTCCTGCGCTTTGAACAGGGTGCCGCCGCCCAGATAGACCTCTTGCACCTGCGGGTTGTTGCGGATCTCGTCCACAGTGCCGTCGGCGATGAGCTGGCCACGGTTCAGCACCATGATGCGGTGCGAATGGGCAAAGACCACGTCCATGTCATGTTCGGTAAACAACACGCTGATGCCCCGTTGCTCCAAAATATCGGCGGTCAGCTGCATCAGCGCGATCCGTTCGCGCGGTGCCATGCCAGCGGTGGGTTCATCCATCAGCAGCAGGATCGGGTCATTGGCGAGGGCAACCGCCAGTTCGAGCCGTTTGAGGTCGCCATAGGCCAGCACCGCGCAGTGGCGTTCGGACTGGTCGGCCATGCCC
>OJBD01000153.1_pt1 | contig 13864 bp, 9 predicted proteins | sample 1590481 | NCBI WGS metagenome assembly OJBD01 (sample SAMN05416811, study PRJEB24817) | seawater metagenome | isolation source: Sea water | place: Canada:Atlantic | collected 2013-07 | reverse complement strand
GTATAAGAGACAGCCCCTGGCAGCCCGCCCCCGCCGACATTGACCGCGCGATAGAGATCGCGGACACGCTTGGCGGCTTCGATACCCTGTGGTTCAGCGACGGGCTGGCCTATGCCGGGCGCGACGCGATGCTTGATGCGCTTCAGGACAAGGGCAGCGTCGAGGTCTATCAGACTGGCGCAGACGTGCTGGCACTGGCCCCCGCGACCTATGAGGACGGGGCGATTACCCTGACCGTCAAGCGCGCCCTCGCTGGTGCCGAGCGGTCGGTGACCATCACGGCGCAGGGTCGTGATCCGGCGGGCAATATCCGCGTCCTCGCCAGCGTTCCGGCCACATTCGACGCAGGATCAACACAGGCCAGCGCGGCCCTGTCCCTGCCCGCAGAGCTGCGCGCGCGGATCACGCGTTTCGACATCGCGGGCCAACGCTCCGCCGGGGCGACGACGCTGGTGGATGATGCGCTGCGGCGGCGCGAGGTTGGGCTGATCGCCGGACGCGAAAACCGCGAGGGGCTGGAGCTGCTGTCCCCCCTGCACTACATCGAACAGGCCTTGGCCCCCGCCGCCGATCTGATTGAGGGGGGGATTGGCGATGTGCTGCCCGCAAACCCCGATGTGATCGTACTGGCCGATATCGCGACCCTGTCGGAGGCAGAGCAGGCCCCCTTGATCGACTGGATCGAAGCCGGCGGCATGTTGGTGCGTTTCGCCGGTCCACGCATCGCCGCCAGCGACATCAGCCGAGATACCGAAGACCCTCTGATGCCTGTGCGCCTGCGAGCCGGTGGCCGCAGTGTCGGCGGCGCAATGAGCTGGGGTGCCCCGAAAACGCTGGACAGCTTCCGCGAGTCCTCTCCTTTCTACGGTCTGGAAATACCGCAGGATGTGACCGTCTCGGCCCAGGTCGTCGCGCAGCCCGACCCGACACTGGCAGAGCGTGTGATCGCATCGCTGAGCGATGGCACCCCGCTGGTCACCCGCAAGCAGGTAGGACAGGGGCAGATCGTATTGTTTCACGTGACAGCCACGGCCGAGTGGTCGACGTTGCCGCTGTCGGGGCTGTTTGTGCAGATGATGGAACGGTTAGCGATTTCTTCATCTTCCGCCGGTATCGAGGCTTCGGACCTGCAGGGCACGACGTGGACGCCCCTGCGCGTGATGGACGGGTTTGGCACACTGTCTGACGCGGGTACGCTGCCCGGTGTGGACGGGGCTGATCTGATGGCCGCGCCTGCGGGCCCAGACCTGCAACCGGGGGTCTATGCCTCTGGCGATCGGCGCATTGCGCGCAATGTGGTGGTTGCAGATACCACCCTGCCCCCCGCGGCATGGCCAGCGGATGTGCCAGTACGTGGGCTTGATGTGGCCGATGAACAGCCGCTTGCCGGTTGGCTGTTATCCCTGTCGATTCTGCTGCTGCTCGCTGATGTCATCGCGTCGCTGTCCCTGTCCGGGCGGCTGCTCAGGCACAGCAATGCCGCAGGGCTGATCCTTGCGGCGCTGATCTATGCGCCGACGCAGGCCGATGCGCAGGCGGACGACAGCTTTGCCCTGAACGCCACGGCGGAGATGACGCTGGCCTATGTGATCACCGGCAACGCGTCGGTTGACGAGATGTCGGATGCCGGATTGCGCGGGTTGTCGGATACGCTCTATTTCCGCACCTCGGTCGAACCTGCCAACCCCATCGGGGTAGATCTGGAGCGGGATGAGCTTGCCTTCTTCCCCATGCTATACTGGCCCATCACCCCCGATCAGCCCCGCCCATCGGATGCGGCCTATCGCAAGCTGAACGACTATCTGCGCTCCGGCGGGATGATCCTGTTCGACACACGTGATGCGAATATCGCGGGCTTCGGGGCCGCCAGCCCCAATGGGCGCAAGCTACAAGATCTCGCCGCGCCGCTGGACATCCCGCCGCTTGAACCCTTGCCTGCGGATCACGTGCTGACCCGCACGTTCTATCTGCTGCAGGACTTCCCCGGACGGCACAGCGGACGCGATCTGTGGGTAGAGGCATCGCCCCCCGGCGCCGAACAGGTAGAGGGGATGCCGTTCCGCAATCTGAATGACGGGGTGAGCCCGGTTGTCATCGGTGGCAATGACTGGGCCGCGGCCTGGGCCGTGTCCTCGAACGGCGCGCCGATGGTACCGATCGGGCGCGGTTTCGCCGGGGAACGTCAGCGCGAGCTGGCCTACCGGTTCGGCGTCAATCTGGTCATGCATGTACTGACCGGCAACTATAAATCCGATCAGGTGCATGTGCCTGCGCTGCTGGACAGGTTGGGCCAATGACATCGACCATCATCTTCGACCCGCTGATCCCGCTACCGATGTTATGGGGCGTTGCCGCACTGGCGCTGGTGGCCGTTGCCTTGGCGGTGCTGCGCGGGTTGCAAGGCTGGGCGCTGCGGGGGGCGGCGATGCTCGTCGTTCTGGCGGCGCTTTCTGGCCCCTCCGTGCAGCAGGAAGACCGCGCGCCGCTGACCGATATCGTCGTGATGCTGGAAGACGAAAGCGCCAGCCAATCCCTCGCAGACCGGCCCGCACAAACCGCCGCCGCCGCAGAGACGTTGGCGGCACAGATCACGGCGCGCGAGAATACGGAACTGCGCCGCGTGACCGTGCCCGATGGAGAAGGCGATAGCGGCACGCAGCTGATGACCGCCCTGTCAGAGGTGCTTGCCGAAGAGCCGCGCGCCCGTATCGCAGGCATCCTTGCGCTCAGCGACGGGCGCATTCACGACGCCGACCTGCCAGTCGATCTGCCGGCACCGATGCATCTGTTGATGACCGGAAAGCAAAGCGATTGGGATCGCCGCCTGTCCGTCCGCAACGCCCCTGCCTTTGCCATCATCGGCGAACCCGTGACCCTGACCCTGCGCATCGACGACCTTGGGGCCGCCCCGCAAAAAGACGCGCTGGCCCCGCTTGAAATTTCGGTCGATGGGGAGCCGCCGCAGACCTTCCGCGTGCCCGTTGGCCAAGATCTGGAACTGCCCGTGACCCTACCCCACGGCGGGCGCAATGTGATCCGGTTCTCGCTGCCCGAGGCCGAAGGAGAGCTGACCGACCGCAACAATGCCGCGCTGATCCAGATCAACGGGGTGCGCGACCGTCTGCGGGTGCTTCTTGTCAGCGGCGAGCCGCATCAGGGCGGGCGTACGTGGCGCAATTTGCTGAAATCAGATAGCTCTGTCGATCTGGTGCATTTCACGATCCTGCGCCCGCCGGAAAAACAGGATGGCGTGCCGGTAGACGAACTTTCGCTGATCGCCTTTCCCACCCGCGAGTTGTTCATGGAAAAGATCGAGGATTTCGATCTGATCATCTTTGACCGCTACAAACGCCGCGGCATCCTGCCGTCGCTTTATCTTGAGAATGTCGCGAATTATGTGCGCGGCGGGGGTGCTGTGCTGGTCGCTGCCGGGGCGGATTTCGCGAGCGCCGACAGCATCTACCGTTCCCCCCTCGGAGAGGTCTTGCCCGCCACGCCGACCGCGCGGGTGATCGAACAGCCCTACCGCCCGCTGGTCTCTGAGCTGGGGCACCGTCATCCAGTGACCAGCGGCTTACCCGAACAGGAAACATGGGGACGCTGGCTGCGGCAGATCGATGTGGCCGATCCCTTGGGCCATGTGGTGATGACCGGCGAAGATGACCGGCCGCTGCTGATCCTGAACCGTGTGGAAAAAGGGCGCGTTGCGCTCATGGCGTCTGATCATGCGTGGCTTTGGAACCGTGGCTATGAAGGTGGCGGCCCGCAGCTAGAGCTGTTGCGACGCTTGGCCCACTGGATGATGAAAGAACCCGAGCTTGAGGAAGAGGCCCTGACCGCCACAGCCGAAGGCCAGACCATGCGCATCACCCGTCGCACGCTGGGGGACGACATCCCGCCTGTCACCCTGACCAACCCCGATGGCAGCACGGCAGAGATCACGCTTTCGCCAGCCACGCCGGGTGTCTTCGAAGGGGTTTACGAAGGCCCCGAGATTGGTCTGTACCGGCTGGAAAATGGCGACCAAAGCGCGGTGATCGGTTTGGGCCCCGCCGCCCCGCGGGAGTTTGTGGAAACGATTGCCAGCGACGAAACCCTCGCCCCCGTACTTGCGCCCCTGCGCGGTGGTGTCGCGCGGATCGAAGACGGCCTGCCCCGCATCCGCGACATACGTGTCGGGCGCCCCGCAGCCGGACGTGGATGGATCGGGCTGACCCCTCGCAACGCCTATGAAACACGTGACGTGCGGCAGATGCCTATCTTGCCCGCGTGGCTCGTCCTGTTGCTGGGCAGCGCCCTGATCCTCGCAGCATGGCTCCGCGAAGGGCGACGTTAACCTTAAAAACAACGCCACCGCCCGATAAATCACGCAACGCTTAAGCAGTTGTTCACCCCAAGCCCCCCATGATCCCCCGATAGGAGGAATTCGGAGCTTTGGATGAAACCAGCTGACCAGCTTGCCCATGAACAACGCCGCCGCGCAGAGGTGGAAGCGCTGCTTGAACAAACCCAGGCAGAGCTTTGTGCCGCTTACCGCAAGCTGGATGACCACGCGCAAAATGTCTCTGTCGAGATTTCTGAAACACGGGCGGAGGTTGAAAACATCCGCGGCGAAAACAAACGGGTGATGTCCGATCTATGTGCCGCGCGCGAACAGATCGAACTGACCCAACGCCGGCTGTGGCATTCGGTCGAAACCATCCACGACGGCTTTGCCTTTTTCAACAAAGACAATGAAATGATCATGGCCAATCGGTCTTATCTGGCCGTGTTCGACGGTATTGATGCCATCTGTCCGGGTGTCAGCTATTCTACCATCCTTCGCGTGCTCACCGATGAAGGGATCGTTAACATCGGGCGCCGCACGCCAGAGGAATGGCGCGCCAAGATGCTTCTGCGATCGCAGCAAAAGGCTCCGGCACCCATCATCATAAAGCTTTGGAATGGCGCATATATCAAGATTGTCGATCAAAGGGGAAAAGGCGGTGATATCGTATCACTCGCCCGCGACATTACCGAAACCGTGGAATATCAACGCAAGCTCGTCGATGCCCGCGCCACGGCCGAGGCAGCCAACAGCGCGAAATCGCTTTTCCTCGCCAAGATGAGCCACGAGATCCGCACACCGATGAACGGGATCGTAGGCATGACGGAGGTGCTTGGCGATACCGCGCTGACCCAAGACCAACGCCTATATGTCGACACCATAAAGACCTCTGGCGAAGCGTTGCTGGTCATCATCAACGACGTTCTGGATTTCTCGCGCATCGAGGCAAACCGCCTGAGCATCCACCCCGCCCCGTTTGATCTGGAACGTGTCTTCCAAGAAGTACTGCTGCTTTTACAGCCCCTTGCGGTGCAAAAGGGGCTGGACCTCGCGCTGGATTACGACCTGTTTCTGCCGCGCAAACTGGTCGGGGATGCAGGGCGCATTAGGCAAGTGCTTACCAATCTGGTGGGAAATGCTGTTAAGTTTACGCAAAACGGGCATATCCTGATCCGCGCCACGGGGCTACCTGATGCGGGCGCTGGCAACGTGCTCATCAAAATCTCTATCGAGGATACGGGCATCGGCATCGCGCCGGACATGATTGAACATATCATGGGGGAGTTTACCCAAGCCAGCAGCGACCCCAGCCCCAATGCAGAGGGGACGGGACTGGGGCTCGCCATCTGCCAACGTCTGGTACAACTGATGGGGGGCGAGATTTGGGTCACGTCAGAGCATGGAGTTGGGTCGTGCTTCGGCTTCGAACTGCCCCTGAAGGCCCAAGAGGACAGTGCCGCGCCACCGCTTAAGCCACCCCCCTTCCTGCGCCATGTCCTGATTGTCGAAAGGGAAACGATCTGCCGATCGATCTTGCAGCGCAATCTGGAACATATCGGTGTGCGCGTGACGTCCTGTGGCACCGGCTCAGAGGGGCTGGCCGCGCTGGACGGCAGTATTGATCTGCTGCTTGTCGACGACACGCTGCCCGATATGGACGGGATCGAATTTGCCCGCGCGGTGCACGTCTCCGACCCCGCGACCCAGGTAATCCTGTACAGTCAGACACCCGACAAAATCCGCGATAGTATGGATGATACGAGCGTGCGCCGGATCATGAAGAACCCGATCAGCGTCACCGAGCTACTGGCCGAGGTGTCAACGATGCAGCCGGTGCCTGTTGGTACCCGTCCGATGCGGGTCTTGGCGGCCGAGGACAATAAGACCAATCGTCTGGTGCTTCGAAAGATGCTGCAACGGCTGAACATCGACCTGCAACTTGCCACCAACGGGCAAGAGGCAGTTGCGCTGTTTGAAACCTTCCGGCCCGATCTGGTGTTCATGGACATTTCTATGCCCAAGATGAATGGAAAAGACGCCGCCGCCGCCATTCGTGCGCTGGAAGGCGAGGCAAGCAGCTGCCCGATTGTCGCGCTGACAGCGCATGCCATTCAGGACGAAAAGGAAAGAATACTCGCCGCCGGGCTGGATCATTTCCTCACCAAACCCTTGCGCAAGGCGGAGCTTGTGGCGCTCCTTAACCGTTACTGCCCCAACGCGGCTTTCCCGCTGGAGGGTCAGTTGGTGGGATAGGGCCGCACAAATACAGGTTTTTCCGGCGTCGACAGCTCTTTCTGCCATGCGTACCCGCCAATATCGAAATCCTTGATCGCCTCGGCGTCGGTAAGCCGGTTCTGCACCACGAAACGCGCCATCGCGCCGCGGGCTTTCTTGGCGTAAAAGCTGACAATCTTGGGCCCTTTGCCGTCCGATTTATCTTCCATGAACTGTGGTGTTACAACCGTCGGCACCAACGCCTTAAGGTCCACAGCGCCGAAATATTCCTGACTGGCACAATTCACCAACGCCTTGCTGTTGGTCTGTTCCGCCTGTTCGTTCAACGCTTCGGACAGACGCGCGCCCCAATAGTCGTACAGCGATTTGCCCCGCGGCGTTTTCAATCGGCTGCCCATCTCAAGCCGGTACGCCTGAATGGCATCCAAGGGACGCAGCACACCATAAAGCCCCGACAGAATGCGCAGGTGATCTTGGGCATAATCCAGTTCATCAGGGTCCAGGCTGGTCGCTTCCAGCCCCTGATAGGTGTCACCAGCAAAGGCAAAGGCAGCGGGGCGCACAACATCGGGGGACGGATTTTCCTCGAACGCGGTGAAACGGTCGCGGTTCAGCTTGGCCAGTTTCTCGCTCAGGTGCATCAATGATTGCAGATCACCAACGCTCAGCTCGCGGGCCACCTTGACCAAGGCGACCGCATCTTCCTGCAGGTCGGGCGTCGTCATATCGACGTCGCGCGGGGTCCAGTCCATTTTCTTGGCAGGAGAGATAACGGTCAGCATGGATTTTCCTTTTTTGGTCGCAGCAAGAGCTAGCCCGCTTGTTGCAAAACGTCCAGAAATGCGGGGCCAAACCTTTCGGTGCGTTTCTCGCCCAAAATGCGTTCGATGGCATCAAGGTTCGGCGCGTGCAGCTGCGCCACTTTTGCCAGCAGCGAAGTTGAGCAGCTCAACGGCTTTTCGCCGCCATCCGCCCCGCGAGACAAGGTGGTTTGCACTTCGCGCAATTGATCGAACACCGACCCTGCCGCGCGTCCCGCCAGCTTGCGCCGCGTCGGGTGCATCTCGGCGGCGGCCCCGTTGATCACCTCTAGAAACGCATCGCCAAAATTCTCGAGCTTTTTGGCCCCCACCCCGCCGATACGGGCCATGGCGTCCAGTGTATCCGGGCGTTTCTCGGCCATCTCGATCAGGGTGCGGTCGTTAAAGATGATATAGGCGGGCACTTTGGCGGCTTCTGCCAACCCGCGTCGCTTCGCCTTGAGCGCAGAGAGCAGCGGCGCGTCCTCGTCGCTGACCATCGCCCTGACCGCAGGACGGCGCTGCGATGCGGCGGCGCGGATACTGTCCCGGCGCAGAGAGATCGACGCCTCACCGCGCAGGATTGGCAATGCGGCATCGGTCATGCGCAGCGCACCGTGACGTGCGGCATCGGGGCGCACCAGATCGTGCCCCATCATTTGCCGGAACACCGCCTGCCATTCGCGTTTGTCATATTCCTTGCCCACGCCATAGGTCGGTAAATCGCTGTGCCCGCGTTCACGGATTTTATCGGTTTCATTGCCCAGCAGGATGTCGATCAGATGGCCTGCGCCAAACCATTCCTCGGTGCGCAGCATCGCCGACAGCGCCTTGCGCACGGCGGTGGTCCCGTCAAACACATCGACAGGCGTATCACAAAGGTCGCAATTACCACAGGTGACATCGGTTTCGTCAAAGTATTTCAACAGGTTCGCACGGCGACACGCCAATGCTTCGGCCAGCCCCAGCAGCGCGTTCAGCCGTGCATGATCAGCGGCGCGCCGTTCCGGCGGGGCGAGCCCTTCATCGATCTGGCTGCGGCGCAAACGGATATCATCAGGGCCGAACAACGTCAGCGTCTCGGCCGGCGCACCGTCGCGACCCGCCCGCCCGATTTCCTGGTAGTAGGCTTCGATGGATTTGGGCAGATCGGCGTGGGCCACCCAGCGGATATCCGGCTTGTCGATGCCCATGCCAAAGGCCACTGTCGCCACCACAATCAGCCCATCTTCCTGCTGGAAACGGCGTTCGGCGGTGCGGCGGTCGTCCGCCTCCATCCCACCATGATAATGCAGTGCCAGATGTCCGTCGTCGCGCAACGCTTTGGCCAGCCCTTCGGTCTTGGCCCGCGTTCCGCAATAGACGATGCCCGACTGCCCCCTACGCCCTGACGCAAAGTTCAGTATCTGCGCGCGCGGCCCGTTTTTGGCCGCAAAGGCCAGATGAATATTGGGCCGGTCGAACCCGCGCAGGAAGGCGCGCGGGGGGACACCGTCGAATAGTTTCTGAACGATCTCGGCTTGGGTTTCCGTGTCCGCCGTTGCGGTGAACGCGGCCAGCGGAACGTCAAGCGTGCGACGCAATTCGCCGATGCGCAGGTAATCGGGGCGGAAATCATGGCCCCACTGGCTGACGCAATGCGCCTCGTCCACGGCGATCAGCGATACGCCAACCCGTTTGAGCATGCCCGTAACCGACCCGGCAGCGAGCCGTTCTGGGGCCATATAGAGCAGCTTGAGCGTCCCGGCCTCAAGCCCTTCCCACACGGCATCGGTTTCCTCGGGCGTATTGCCAGAGGTCAGCGCCCCCGCCCCGACGCCAAGCTCTTGCAGCGCGCGGACCTGATCGCGCATCAGGGCAATCAACGGCGATATCACCACCGTCACCCCGTCGCGCAAAAGTGCAGGCATTTGGAAACAAAGAGATTTACCACCACCCGTGGGCATGATGGCCAATGTGTTTTCGCCGGCGGTAACGGCCTCTACGATCTCTTGCTGGCCGGGGCGAAACCCGTCAAATCCAAAGACATCACGAAGTAGCGTGGCAGCGCCTGACATGAAAAACCCAACTGTATCTAACCTGCAGTTTGCAGAATCTCATAGTCGCGGGCGGGGAACAATCCCTGCCCGTGCGTCCGGCGGGGTCTTTGCCCCAGCAGCCGCCCGATCAGTAGAACAGCGCGGCGTTGTTGATCAGCAGGATACGCAGAACGGCAACGGCGATCAGAACGACCAGCGGTGCCAGATCAAGCCCGCCCATTTGCGGCAGAAAGCTGCGGACCCGCCCGTAAACAGGCTCCAACAAGCGATTCAGCCCATCCCAAACTTGCGCCACCAAAGGTTGACGAAGATTTAAAACCTGAAAATTAATCAGCCAGCTCATGATGACATGCGCGATGATGATGAACCAAACGATGTTCAGCAGAAGCATCAGGATCTGAAACAGGGATGTCATAAGGGGGCCTTTCGTTGCACAGCGCGAAAGTAGGTGCGCTGGCATCAAAGAACAAGAGCGGCAGCGCCTTGGCACCGCCGCTCTTGGTAAAATCGCATCACATCACGCTTGCATCGCGTTGATGACGACAGAAAAATCCAGACTATCGACCTGAAGCATGGACCAATCGGCGAAATGCCGTGTCTCGATCGGCTTTTCGTCGAGGATTTTGAAGCCGCTGTGACGACTGTCTTTCTGGATGTTTTCGATCAACTGGCGGATGGCGGCTTCTTCGCCCTCAAGCACCTGACAAAAGTTGCGTCCGTTGTAGGCCAAGGCACCGGTGACACCGTGTTTTTCATTCTCGCGCATAGCGACGGTAAATATGTCGGCAACATCCGTCTTAGAGACCGAAGGAACTGCGGTGCTGAAGTACAAAAGCCGGATCATCGACATACGGAGCCTCGTAAAATTATCCAAAACATTCTTAACGTTGGCACCCTGTGTAGGCAAAAAGGATTTGAAAAGCGACCCTTTTGAGATGTCTTATGACATACTGATGGGCAGTTCACGCTAGCGTTGCGCCCAACACCGCTCTTGCGCCGCGTAGGGCTGCTGCACTACCGTCCCTCAAAACAGGAGAAAGCAGTCATGGCAGCCACGTCAGCGCGCAAGAAAATCTGGGGCTGGTACTTCTTTGACTGGGCCAGCCAACCCTATAACACGCTTCTTCTGACGTTTATTTTCGGCCCCTATTTCGCGCAAACTGCAACGGCAAATCTGGTGGATAGCGGCATGGCGCTGGATGCCGCCAAGGCGCAGGCACAGGCCTATTGGGGCTACGGGCTGACGGTTGCGGGGATCATGATCGCGATACTGGCCCCGACCCTTGGGGCGGTGGCTGATTCATCGGGCAAGCGGATGCCGTGGATCTGGCTGTTTTCGGGGCTTTATGTGGTGGGATCAGCCGCGCTGTGGTGGACCGCGCCGCAAGATTTCTCGGTCCTGTGGGCGCTCTTCTTCTTTGGCATTGGCCTGATCGGGATGGAATTCGCGACAATTTTCACCAACTCCTATCTGCCAGAGTTGCATCCCGACCCGGGAGAGCGCGGGCGGCTGTCAGGGTCAGGCTGGGCTTTTGGCTATGTCGGCGGTGTTGTGGCGCTGATTGTGATGATCGCGCTGTTTCAGGCGGGCAGCAACGGGCGCACGATGGCGGGGCTGAGCCCGCTCTTCGGGCTGGACCCCGCGACCAAAGCCGATACGCGCATCGTCGGGCCGCTGACCGCAATCTGGTACGCGGTCTTTATGATCCCCTTCTTTCTTTATGTGCGCGATACGCCGGTGACCGGCGCGGCGCGGTACCGCGTGGGGCAAGGGCTTTCTGATTTGTGGGTCACGCTCAAGAACCTGCCGCGTCACCCGTCGCTGCTGGCCTATTTGGGATCATCCATGTTTTACCGCGATGCGCTTAACGGAATGTACACATTCGGCGGGATATACGCGCTTGGCGTATTGAACTGGAGCATTATTGATATCGGCGTCTTCGGGATACTTGCCGCGATTTCAGGCGCGGTGTTCTGCTGGGTGGGCGGGCGTGTGGATCGTGCGATCGGGCCGATGCCTGTGATCGTAACATGCTGTCTGATCCTGATTGCAACGGCCGTGCTGATCATCTCGCTGACGCCCAACTCGATTATGGGCATCACGCTGGCCGAAGGATCCTCCGCGCCCGACATCGCCTTTTACATCGCCGGTGCGTTGATCGGTGCGGCGGGCGGGGCGCTGCAGGCATCGTCGCGCAATATGCTGACCCGTCAGGGCAACCCCGACCGCATGACAGAGGCGTTTGGCCTTTACGCGCTGTCGGGCAAAGCGACCTCGTTTCTGGCCCCTGCGCTGATCGCCATCGCAAGCGACGTATCCGGCAGCCAACGGATCGGGATCGCCCCTGTAGTAGGGCTGTTCATCATCGGCCTGGTTCTGTTAGTCTGGGTGAAACCGAACGGAGATTTCGCGAAATGATCCTGACACGAATCCTCACATGTACCGCGCTGGCCCTCACGCTGGCGGCCTGCGGCGGGTCACCGTCCAAGCCGAATGCGGAAGCGTCCAAAATCCTGCCGACCATCGGGTCGTCGGGGGGCGCGCGCAGCAACATTCAGGCCAAGAAGCTTTTTGGCGCGAAAGCCGACGGGTCACGGCAGTCTTCCGCCGCTTACGGCAGCTATTCAAAGGGCTGTGTCGCGGGGGCACAACAACTGGCGGAAACGGGGCCGACCTGGCAAGCGATGCGCCTGTCGCGCAACCGCAACTGGGGCCACCCGGAGATGATCGATTACATTAAAACGCTCAGCGCGAAGGCCGCGCAGCAACCCGGATGGGAAGGGCTGTATGTCGGCGATATCAGCCAACCCCGTGGCGGCCCGATGCTGACAGGGCACGCCAGCCACCAGATGGGTCTGGACGCCGATTTCTGGATGCTTCCGCCCAAGTCGCTGTCGCTCAGCCGGGCAGAGCGTGAAAGTATTTCCTCTATCTCCATGCGTCGGGCCAGCGGTGCCTATGTGAACAGCAGTTGGACCCCGCAGCACCATCAGGTGCTCAAGGCCGCGGCATCTGATCCCCGCGTGGCGCGCATCTTTGTTTTCCCCGGGGCCAAGGTGCAGATGTGTGCCGACGAAAAGGGCGACCGCAGCTGGCTGCGCAAAATCCGCCCTTGGTACGGGCACCACTATCATTTCCACGTCCGGCTGAGCTGCCCCAAAGGGGCGACCGGCTGCGTCAACCAGGATCCGCCCCCTGCGGGCGACGGCTGCGCCGATGCGCGTCAGTGGCAGGCGAATATCCTGAACCCGCCCCCACCAAACCCCAATGCGCCCAAGCGCAAGCCAAAGCGCGAACTGCTGCTTGCTGACCTGCCAGCGCAATGCCAATCCGTGCTGGATTCGAATTAAGTTTGCTACAGATCCTTTTTGCCCTCGGCTTTGCCTCCGCTGCTTTTGCGGCGGGTGCAAATGGCCCTATCGCGCAGCATCAGCAGTTGACGTGGGAGCATGACGCCCCCTGGTTCGGTGGCCTGTCCGGTGTCGAGATGCGCGCGGATGGCAAACAGCTTACCGCGATCAGTGACCGCGGGCGGATCATCGTGGCCGACCTGTCGCGCGACGCGCTTGGCACGCTGACGGGGATGGAGATCATCCATTCCGTCGCGCTGCGCGATAAGAACGGCGCGGTGATGGACAAACCCGAGGCCGACGCCGAAGGTCTGGCGATTGCGCCGGATGGCAGCATCTTTATCAGCTACGAGGGCGATCATCGCATCGCGCGTACCAACCTTGCCGATGGCACCCCATTGCAGTTCATCGCCCCGCCCGAGGGCGCATTGCTGCGCAACAACGCCGGGTTTGAAGCTTTGGCGGTTGATGCAACGGGCGCGCTTTATGCCTTGCCCGAGGATAACCGCGGCGATCAGATCCCGCTGTACAAATACCAAGACGGCACGTGGCGCATCGCGACCTACCTCGAAAATGACAGCCCCTTTGTCCCCGTGGGTGCGGATTTCGACGACGAAGGTCGGTTGTACCTGCTTGAGCGTACGGTCACCCCGCTGGGGTTTCGCACACGCCTGCGGCGGATCGAACTCTCTGGGGGTCAGGCCAGCGCGGTGACGCTGCTGCAAACCCTGCCCGCGCGATATGACAATCTAGAGGCGCTGACCGTTTGGCGCGACGCCATCGGGCGCACGCGGGTGATGATGATATCAGACGATAATTTCCTCTCCGTGCAGGAAACCCAGGTGATCGAGCTGACGATTACGCAATAGCTTGCGCGGGTGCCCCGCCTTCCCTACAACGCATGACGTCTGCGATCCCCGCAGGCCAAGTCGCCGCACCCTTGCAAAAAACGGTTTCAAATATGACACGCACCTACCTTCCCGGCATTCTTGCCATGGCTGCCATCGTTGTGGCCTCCAACATTCTTGTTCAGTTCCTCTTTGGCCAATGGCTGACCTGGGGCGCGTTCACCTATCCGCTGGCGTTTCTGGTCACCGATGTGATGAACCGCG
>OJBD01000149.1_pt1 | contig 14071 bp, 24 predicted proteins | sample 1590481 | NCBI WGS metagenome assembly OJBD01 (sample SAMN05416811, study PRJEB24817) | seawater metagenome | isolation source: Sea water | place: Canada:Atlantic | collected 2013-07 | reverse complement strand
CAGCGGCAGCGCAGGCGGCCAATTTTCCGTTCTGCACAATCGAACCGAACGTCGGCGAAGTTGCGGTGCCGGATGCGCGCCTTGATAAATTGGCCGCGATTGCGGGCTCCAAGCAGATCATCCCCACGCGGATGACCTTCGTCGACATTGCAGGCCTGGTCAAAGGCGCGTCCAAAGGCGAAGGTCTGGGCAACCAGTTCCTTGCCAATATTCGCGAAACAGACGCTATTGCGCATGTGCTGCGGTGCTTTGAGGATGGCGACGTGACCCACGTCGAAGGGCGCGTGGACCCCGTGGCCGACGCCGAAACCATTGATACCGAACTGATGCTTGCCGATCTGGAAAGCATCGAAAAACGCCGCGCTGGTCTGGTCCGCAAGATCAAGGGCAACGACAAGGATGCCGCGCAACAAGACCGCCTGCTGGCCGCCGCGCAAGAAGCCATCGAAAACGGCAATCCCGCACGCACCGTCGACGTGGACGCGGACGACGCAAAAGCCTGGCGCATGTTGCAGCTGCTGACCTCCAAGCCGGTGCTTTACGTCTGCAACGTTGGCGAATCCGAGGCCGCGGAAGGCAATGCGCTGTCTGCCAAAGTGGGCGAGATGGCCGCGGCGCAGGGCAACAGCCACGTCGTGATCTCGGCGCAGATCGAAGAGGAAATCAGCCAGCTGGAACCCGAAGAAGCCAGCATGTTCCTTGAAGAAATGGGTCTTGAGGAAGCCGGGCTCGATCGGTTGATCCGCGCGGGCTACGATCTGCTGCACCTGGAAACATACTTTACCGTCGGTCCGAAAGAGGCCCGCGCCTGGACGATCAAGGCCGGCACCTCTGCGCCCAAAGCTGCTGGTGTGATTCACGGTGATTTCGAAAAAGGCTTTATCCGCGCTGAAACCATCGCCTATGACGATTTTGTTGGTCTGGGCGGCGAAGGCCCCGCCAAGGAGGCCGGCAAGATGCGCGCGGAAGGCAAAAGCTATACCGTCAAAGACGGCGACGTCCTGCACTTTCTGTTCAACACCTGATCCAAACCGGCGGGCCCGTCACAAACGGCCCGCCGAATCCTTGCGAAGCGATGCTGGCAGAGCCCCTGACGCACCATCTGAGCAGGTCAGCGAGCCCAAGGGCGCTCATGTGGGCGCATCACCCTGCGCGTACCCACAAGCAACGGTAGCCGCCGCATCCGGCATTAACCACATTCGTCCTATTTTCTCAGATTACCGCTTGTGCCCCATGGGTTTTCTTGGATATACGCGTCGACGGAGACGTGGCCGAGTGGTCGAAGGCGCTCCCCTGCTAAGGGTCGAGCGGATCCCTTTTTACCCCTTACAAATCAATACCTTAGCGAGTTTCAAAAAAGCGATTGCACGGATTTTGCACGGGTGCCCGATAGATGCACGGTTTCGCCCCCCAAATCCCCCCAAATCCGGCCCAAAACGCAAAAAAGCCCCGCGTCCTTTCCGGAGCGGGGCTTTTTGCCGTTGGATCCCGACCCTAGCCTTGCGCGCGAAAGATGATCCGCGCGCCGTGCTGGAAGGTCAAAAGCATGCCCGGTTCGACGTTCTCGGCCGCCTTGTCAAACTCCGGCTTGCCAAGCGCAAAGCTGGCAAACGTCTCCTCGCGCACAATCCTATCCTGCGCGTTTCGCCAGATCAGGCGGTGATCGACGTGGATCTTTCCCATGGTATTTCCCCGATGCTATGCCGCGACCCTCGGCCGCGATCCTGGGTGATCGAGCTACCAATCCAGCCGCGCCAGCGCAAGCAAAAGCCCCGCGCCGGATCCGGAGCGGGGCTTGCAAGGGCAGCTCTACGCTGTAGGGGTTAGCTGGACTGGTCGTTTTCGGCTTCGTGCAGCGCCTGATCTTCGGCGCTGGCGTCATCCCATTTGATGCCGGGTGCATCGGCTTCGGCGGCCCGGATGATCGCGCCCTCTATAAGCCAATCTACCCACAGGCGTTCGCCCATATCCTCGCCGCAGATCTCTTTTGCGACATGCGGCGCAAACGCGGCGGCGTCTGTAACGATGAAGCCCCGCCGGTCAGGGTCATAGGCCAGCGCCGTGATCGGAACGCGGATCACGATTTCATCGCCCTCTACTGCTGCAATGGTCATGCTGATGTGCCTCCGGGGGATTGTTGGATTTACGAAACCAGTTCGTCGGGGTCCAACCCGAACCGCTGGCAAAGATGGTGTGCGTTGGTCTTTCCAATCGCAAATACATGCATCACCGCGACCCAGCGATAATGCTTGCCGCGCTTGAATTTGTCGCGCGCCGCGTGGACTGCCCGCTCTAACAGTTGTTCGTCGGTCATGGGGTTATCCTTTGGTAGTTGTTGCACGGGGTCGGGATTGATCTAGCTTTCCGCCTGCGCCGCTCGGGTGGGCCCATGACGGCAACCGCAGCGTGATCAATCCCTCTTTTTGGTCGATCACTTCGCAGGATGCCGCCGGGCGCGCATCATTTGGCAAGGCAATCCAGTGACCAACCGAGATAAAGGCCGAGTCGCGCGCGCTGGCGCTAAAAGTGTTGGCCGCCTTATCGTCGAGGCGGATCTGCGCTAGACCTTCATCATCGCCGCCGCCGATCATGATCTTTGCGGCTTTGCCGGCAAGCTTCATGCCGAAATAGCGATCTTGAGCTGATGCGCTGACTGTGAAACGCACCTTTTTCGATCGTTGCGTGATCTGCATCGACATCGAAATGCCGGAGCTTGACTGTGGTTCGGGCGGCTTTGGGGCTTCTGAAAATGACATAAGATTTCCTTTACTGAGTGGTGGACGGGGCGGGATTTGAACCCGCGACCTCGGCGTTATGAGCGCCTTGCACTGACCGCTGTGCTACCCGTCCCTAGGGGTGATTAGTTGGTGTTTCTCGCGGCGTGCTCGAGCTTGGCGATCGCCAGAATTGTTGGCTTTAGGACATCGGGGGCCGCATCATAGTTGCGGCCGCACTTGCCGTTGAGGCGGGGCAGCAAGCCGCGCGGCACCAGCTCCCAATTGCTCGGATCGCAATCGGTGCGATCGGCGCTTAGGCATTTGAGCACATGATCTTGCGGAATCGGGCCGCGTTCCTGTTCCCATAGGTAGCGGTGCTTTTGCACAAATCGGGTTGATGCCCCGGTGTGGGGATTTGGGATTGCGACCTTGATCTCGACGTAGCCATCCGAGATCCGTTCGGATCCGAGCGGCACTCGATTTTTGGGCCGGTGCCCTGGTTTGAAATGATGCTTTGCGCTGTTCGGATTGGCGGGCAGTTTCTTGCCTTTGTTCCAGCTCTTTTGCCCTGGGGTAAAGTGACCGCTGCGCCCTGTCTTGATCCCGTTTCGTTTGCGAAATCCGACGATCTGCGCGCGGGTGATGTCAGTGCCGGGAAAACGCTCGATAAAGGCGGGATGTACCTCGGCGCGCGACAGGTTGGCATTGTCTTTCAGCCATGTGACTTGCGCCGGCGTAAAGACGCGCAAGACGCCCTTGCGCCGCGTCTTTGCCGCCTCGCCGACCAGCCATCTATTGCGCCGGCATAAAGCCGCGATGTGCCGGGCCTCGACATCGTGTCGATCGAATTTTTTTGCAAACTTGCGGGCGAGCTCGGCGCGCGGCTTTTTGCTGTTGCGCTTGATCCAGGCGAGCTCGCGATCGCTATATTGGATCTGCCTACCCTTCATTTGCAGGCTCCTTGCTTGGTCCGACCTGGGGCAGCATCGGCAAAACAGTCTTGCCGTGCTCGGCGAATAGCTTGGCCGCGACCAGTTTGGTTTTGGCGTTCTCTGTCACCTGGTCGGCGAGCTTTACGACCGCCTCGGCGCGCTTGGCCTCTGTCTCGATCTGCTCGGGGGTCAACTTGGTTTCGGCCAGGCGATTGAGTGCTGCGAATAGGTGATCGTCCAGGCTGCTAAGCATTGTTTTGGTCATTTCAGTTCCTCTCCAATAGGCTGATGCAGTTTGCATTGCACACATAAATGTGCAATGCAAACAAAATGGAGATGCGGCGTAATCACGCGGCGCTAGATATTGGAGCGAATTGAGAATGTTTACGGTTAGTTTGTCGGAGTGTCGGCCAGGTCTTTTTCTGTTCGAGAAATGTCTCGGCTTCAAAAGTGAATATGGCAACGATGCGTTTGTTGTTTCATCCGGCGAATACTTTTGGGGCGGTGCGAAGTCGCGCGAAGATCGCGATGCGTTGCGTGTAGTGCCGGTCGAAATCGACGGGCATCTTGTCCCGCAGATCGCCTACTCAATTTAAATCCATTTAGCCCGAAAGAAAAACACATGAACGATCAAAGCACATATCTACGCGAACTGACAACGGGTTCGGATTGGGACAAGCCCAGCAAAGGCACATGCGAAAAACTGACCGCAGCAGCCTCCCACATAGATGCATTGGAGGCTGCGTGTAAGCGAGTTTTGCCTCTGATCGAGGCATCTGGCCGCGAGGAAGTAACCGATACCCGAGACTGGGACGAAGCCGAAGCGATGATCCGCGCGGCCATCGGACGACCCACCTAACCCCCCCCCCAGATCCGACCCAAAACTCAAAAAAGCCCCGCATCCTTTCCGGAGCGGGGCTTGAAAGGGCAGATCTAGGCTGTCGGGTTCAGGCGCGCGGTTTTCCGAGGTTCGGCGGCGTTACATCTGCGCCGGCGCGCCTTTCTGCTATTTGACCACGCGCAGCCCTGGCGCTTGCGGTGCCGGCTCGACCTGGGCCTCGGCGCGCTCGCCTAGCAGTGTGAAATCCCAACCTCGGCGGCGTAGCCGGCTGGCGAGATCCGCCGGCGCAATCTTGCGATAGCGCTGCGCCATATCCGCCTTTTGCCAACCGCCAAGATCGAGCAGCCCGCCGAAATCCTTGGTCTGCGCGTAAAACCATGTTGCCCAAGTGTGGCGCAAAACGTGGGGTGTGACCTCTTTCGGATCCAGGCCGGCCGCCTCGCACGCATTGGTGAACGCGGCCGAGATCTGGCCGCCGCCATTGGAGCGCATCACATAGGCTTTGCCCCGTGGCGTGCGGCAAATCGGGCCATCATCGGGCAGGGGCAGCGCGCGCACCAGCTCGAGCGCGCGATCGGGGAGCTGGATCATGCGCGGCCGGCCGTTCTTTGTGTCTGGTAGCCATGCCTCGCCCGTGGCGGGGTAGAAATGCCGCATCTGGATTGTGAGCGCCTCGGCGCTTCTGCAGCCGCCGCCAAGCATGAAGCCGATCGCGGGCAGGATATGGGGTGCTGCGGCCGAGATCAGCGCCTCGGCTTCCTCGGGGGTCAGCCATCGGGTGCGGATGTTGTCGCCCTTGCGCCTCTTGATTTTGCGGGGGGTCGCTAAGCCTTCCTCTGCAGCCATGTTGATCACGGCCGAAACTGGCGTGATTAGCTGGCGATTGATGGTCGAGTTTGCAGAGTTTGGGTAGAGCTTTGATGCAGCCGCATTTATCGCTGCGTTGTCAATTTGGGCAAGCATCATATCTGGCCCGAAATGGTTCAGGATGGGCACGAGAAATCTAGCCTCGCCGCCGGCCTTCATGTAGGCAAGTGCGGCTTCGGCAAATGTTAGGGTTTGGGCTTTGCCATACGCACCACGCTCGAGGATCTCTGCCTCGCGCCGGATCCGGATCGCGTCTGCTTGCGCTGCGATGCTTGTGCCAGTGCTTTCGTAAATGTGCTGTCCCTGGACGGTGCCGCGGATGTAGTAGTTTCCCTGGCCGTTTCGTCTGAACTTCTTGAGGGGCATTGCGTTCTTTCCTCTGTCAGAGCGGCAAGCAATGCTGCCGGTCGATATAGGATCCTAACCTTGCCGCGTGCCTTGACCCAAGGCAGCTCGCCCTCGGTGCGGAGCTGGTCGAGCAGCCGGCGCGAGGTTTGGATCCCGTTGTCAGACAAAAACGCGATTGCCTGTTTGGTTGATAGAAGTTTGTCCGGCACTATCGCGTTCATAGTTGCACCTGCGCGCTCGCTTTCCGGCGCCAGTCGCGCGCCGCGCCAAGTAGTCCTGGGCCGGTGCCCCTGATGCCGCCGAGCTCGACGTTGGAAAGCTGCAGTTTTCGCCATTCTTGCCGGCGTAGCGCGCTGCTTTGATACGCAAAGCCCCCATGCGATCGGATCTCGTTCACAAGCTGGCTGTCGGTGAGATCGGGGGCCAATAGCGCTCGGATAATAGGGGCGTTCATGAGAACACCGCGAGAAAGCCGTGCCATGCGCCGAGGCTCGCAAGCCCCGAAACGGCGATAATCTGAACGCCTCGGCAGATCCGATCGAGCGCCTTAGCCATGGTCTCGATATGTGCGATATCTGAAAATTCATACGACATTTGCAAACCCTCATTGGTGGACAATGAAGGCATTGCACATTAAATTGTGCGCTGTCAATTAAAAGTATAAATTGCATCATGGTCGCGATCGTTGCTAGGTTTCAACCGTACAGAGCGAAATCGTTAAGATGATCTACTTGGGGGAAGTACATGCAAAATTCGATGTTTAAGAGTTTCCAGATTTACGAGTTTCACCGGGCAACCGTTGGACTTAGCGAAAATGAGCTCATTCAGCTTGCCGAGAAACTCGAAAAGCAAGGGGGTAGAAACGATAAAGCCGAGACGGATCTCGGCGACATCGCTCAATCTTCGGATTGATTTTTAATATCTTTCAAAGCCTCGACTAGCTTTTCTGGTGGAAGTCGGTCGAGAGCTTTTTGAAGTCTCAAGCGCCCCTCGCTTACGCCATCCTCAATATTGAGTAGCCCGATCGGTATGTCGAGAACGTCGCATATCTTTAGCATGTTCGCATAAGAAAGAGTGGTGCGCTTGTTAACAAATTGAGAGACGGCATTGCGAGACAAACCGGCTGCGCGAGCAACCTCGGAATAATTGGTTTCTCTTAGCGCGACAGCGATCCGGATATTGCGGCGCGCAACGTCAAGATTGGGGTCAAATTGTTCCATCGGCTCCATAAGCATTTTCTTTATCTCCGTTTCATTGGCTAAGCGTAGCACATTATAATGTGAGATTGTTAGAAACAAAATACATCCACTTGTCACGACAAACGGACGTGCAACGCTCAAAAAATGATTGAAGCGCACAGTATTGTGTGCAATGCCTCATATATGCACCGCATATAGCGGTTTTTCCGGTCCTTTGGGCCCGTAAAAAAAATGAGGCACCATGCAAGATCCTAAAAATCAAAAGAAATTCACGCATTCCGCCTTACCGGATCCGGATAGTTTTCGGGTTTGGTTAAAGAAAGCGCTTTTTGAATTAGGTCTAAAACCAACTTCCTATGGTCCCTCTCTAGGATTGGGAAAAAATACACTCGGCCATTTCTTGCAAGGCGACAGTCGGGATCTGAGGCTCGGAACGGCCTCGACACTTACAAAAGATTTACAAGAAAAAGCGGATAAAGACGGCAAAGTTTTGGCCGAGATTGAGGGGATCCCGCATGCGTGATCCGATGCAAGATCTCGAGCCTCGCATTCGCCGCGACATTGAGGATTTGGCCGCTTCGCATCAAGTCTCGGCCGAGGCTTTAATTACTGAATTTGTTTCTGCCTACATTCGCCTTTTGAGGGACGTGCCCGGAGCGTTGCCGCGCAATCCTCTCGAGCCGATCGTCGCCGGTGCACGTCGGAGATCAAAATCATGATCGGAGACATCGCCCTCGAAAGCGCGAGTCGCGCGCGCATCTTTTCACACCGGCAAAATGATCCTCGAGATCCCAAGTGCCCGATGCACCTGCGCCGAATCTGCGGCACCTGCGCGCATTTCGACGGGCATCTGCGCCAAGCCGGCCGCGCACTCTGCAAAAAGTTTGATGTCGAGCAAAGCCCGAGCAAGGGCGCGAAAAACTGCAAGCAATGGGTGCGCAAATGAGCGCGGCCGCAGCGCTTGCTGCTGAAATCATGGCACGCCCCGCGACCGACCGTCTCGGCTATGCCCTGGATCTGATCGACTATTATCTCGATCCCTTGCCGCCATTCTTTGACGCTTTGCACGATATCGGCCTCCGCCTGTCGGCAAGTGATGCGCGTTTGTTGCATCTGCTTTACCGCCGGCGCGGTTCGTTCGTTTCCCTGCAAGCCTTGCTGGCCGCCTCTATGGGCGATCGGCCGGTTGCGGATTGGCCCGATATCTCGACAGTTTATGCGCGCCTTTCAAATCTGCGCCGTGCCTGCAAGCGCGCGGGCTTGCCGATCGGCATTCGTGCCTGGGCCGGTATTGGCTACCGGCTCGAGGCTCCCCAAGATTTCGAGCTCGAGGGGATGCGCCATGCGGGATGATCCACGCCTCGAGCAATGCCGCGCAATCCCGATCGGGGATATCGCGGATCAGCTCGGCCTCGAGCTCAAGCGCGTAACCTCGACCGAGCGCGCGGGCGGTTGCCCGAGCTGCGGATCCTCTGGGCCGCATTCCGATCGCTTTGCAATCAACACCGCGCGCAACGTGTTCAACTGTCGCAAATGCGGCGCGGCCGGTGATCAGCTCGCCCTGGTGCAGCTCGCCCTCGGTTGCGATTTCAAATCCGCGCTGGCGCATCTGGCCGGCGAGCGGGATGTTTCGCTCGATCCCGAGGAAGCCGATCGACGGCGCAAGAAAGCGGCCGCAGCTCGCGCGCAAAATGAAAAGATCGAGGCCGAGTTTCGGGCACGCGCAGTCAAAGACGCGCGGGAGATCTGGGCGCGCGCCGAGGGCGGGGATCTCGATGCCGTTGAGGCATATCTCGAGGGGCGCGGGATCCGGTTCGATCGCTGGCCGCCAACCCTGCGCTGCATTGTCGATCATCCCTACCGCCGCAAGATCAAAGGCAATTGGCATGAGCTGCATCGCGGGCCGTGCATGATCGCAGCGGTGCAAGATGCGCAAGGGCGTGTGCGCGCGGTGCATCAAACTTGGATCGACCCGAGCAAGCCTGGCCATAAGGCCGCGATCGCGGATCCCAAGGGCGAGCCGATGCCCTCGAAATTGGTGCGGGGCAGCAAAAAGGGCGGGGCAATCCGTCTGACATCTGCGCCCGGCCCTGGCGGGGTTCTGGTGATGGGCGAGGGCATCGAGACAACGGCAAGCTTGCTGATGGTCGATGCTTATCCTGGCGCGTCTTTCTGGGCCGGTGTGGATCTCGGCAACCTTGCCGGCCTGCAGGTCAAAGAGGACGGCAAGCGCGGCCATAGCGGGATCCCGAAAATGGATGATCCCGATGCCTTTGTGCCGCCGGCTCATATTGGCCGCCTTGTGTTCCTCGAGGACGGCGACAGCGCGCAGCCGGCAACCCGCCTGCAGCTCCTCTCGGGGCTGCGCCGCGCCATGGCTTTACAGCCGAATTTGCAAACCGAAATCGTCACTGCCCCCGAGGGCAAGGATTTTAACGACCTGATCAAAGGAGATTGAGACTATGGCCTCGCCTTACAAAATGAATCGGATGCCTTTGCTACCGCCTGACTGCGATCGGCGCGCGCGGTCGGGGTTCGTCAACGGCCGGCGCGTGCCCCGTGCAAGCCTCGGCGTGCTCTTTCTGGCCGTGGTCGGGGCTTTGTCGATCGTCGGTTTTCTTTGCCTGATGATTTTCCGCTCGATCGGGTTGCCGCTATGAGCGGCCGGCCCATGGTCGCGCCTGGCGCGATCGAATTGGCCTCGGGCGGGACATTCCCGTTTCAGGCCCCGTGGATGTCCGAATTTACCGTCGAGGATGTCGCCAAGGGTTTAAGTCAGATCTGCCGGTTTACCGGGCAATGCGAGCGTTTCTATTCGGTCGCCGAGCATTCGGTGCATTGTTCTTACATCGTGCCAAAGCACCTCGAGCTGACGGCGCTTTGCCATGATGCCGCAGAGGCGTTTCTCGGGGATGTGTCGCAACCGCTCAAGGCGCTGTTGCCGGATTACAAGGCGCTCGAAAGTCTGGCCGAGGCGTATGTGCTGCCCAAATTGGGCGCGCGCTATCCGCTGCCGGCCGACATCAAACGCGCGGATGTAGAAATGCTCGCGCTCGAAAAGATGCACGTTCTGCGATCGCTGCGGATCTGGCCGTCGCTGGCCGGTGTCAATCAAGCGGCCGCGCGCATCGAGCATTGGGATCCTGAAACCGCAGCCAAAAAATGGCTCGAACGATACGCCGAGCTCGGCGGCGAGAATTTCTAAGAAAGACGGCAGGCAGGGGAAAAGATATGGGTATCGAAGATATTAAACAGGCCGTGGCATCGGCCGAAACTATTCCGCCGGATCCGGATCTAAGGAGATCTCCGGAGCGCGATGCCGACCAGGCGCAACCTGATAATAAGATGCAGCCCGACGAGCGCCTCGATCGCGAGGATCCGACCGTCGAGGAAATTGCAGAGATCTTTGCGGGCGAGCTGCCGCTCAATGACTACGGCAACGGCCAAAGGCTTTTGCACTATTACGGCTCCGACATGCTATTTGTGCCGCGCCTCGGCTGGTATCGCTGGAAAGAGCAGCGCTGGCTCGCCGACGAGGACGAGCTCACGGTGCGCCGCGATGCGCAGCGGGTTGCGGGCCGGATCCTCGGCGAGATCGAGCACCTGGCTTTACCGCCGGTCGAGCGGAATGCGCTGGATCTGGCGCTCGAGACAAAAGACCAGTTGAAAGCACTTGAGGCGCAAGCCTCGGGTGCGATGAAAGCCAAGGCACGGGGCAAGGGCGAGGAAGGCCCCGAGCTGAGTGCCGAGGATCAAAAACGCTTGGTCGAGCTGCGCGCGGTCGCCAGCCGCGCTATCGAGATCCGCGCCGCATTTGGCCGACGCAAGGCATCGCATCGCAATCACGCCAAAAGCTCGGGCAACACGTCGAAAATTACCAACATGCTGATCGAGGCACGCCCCGAGAAAGCTTGCTCGATCAATGATCTCAACAAAGATCCGATGATGGTCAACGTCGCAAACGGCACGTTGAAATTTTCCCTCGACCTGGATCCGCACGATCTCGAATGGGGGCAGCGCGAGCCGCGCTGGCAAGTAAAGCTGCTCGAGCACAATCGCGACGACATGATTTCAAAGCTGATGCCGGTGGATTATGACCCAACGGCCAAATGCCCGAATTGGCGCAAGTTCCTCGATACGGTGCAGCCCGAAATCGAAATGCAGGAATTTCTGCAGCGCTATTGCGGCTATTGCCTCACGGGGCTGACCCGTGAGCAAAAGATGGTGTTTAACTACGGCGGCGGCCGAAACGGCAAATCGACCTTTGTTGATACGCTCGCCTGGATCTTCGCTGACTACGGCACAACGGTCCCGATCGAGACGCTAACCGGCACCGAGCAGCGCAAGGGATCCGATGCGACACCTGATCTTGTCAAGCTGCCTGGCGCGCGGTTCGTGCGCGCCTCTGAGCCCGAGCAGGGCACGCAATTCAAAGAGGCTTTGATCAAAGCGCTTACCGGCGGCGAAGCCATCATGATCCGGCGCATGATGCAGGAATTTGTCGAGGTTGTGCCCGAGTTCAAATTGATGATTTCGGGAAACCACAAGCCCGAGATCCGCGGTTCTGACGATGGGATCTGGCGTCGGGTGTTGCTGATCCCTTGGCTGGTTCAAATCGCAAAAGAGGATGTCGATCGCAACTTGCCTGAGATCCTCAAGCAAGAGGCGTCGGGGATCCTGACCTGGTTGGTCGAGGGCTGCCTGCGCTACTTGCAAGAGGGGCTCGAAGAGCCCGAGCAGATCCGCGCCGCGACCGAGGAATATCGCCAAGAAAGCGACAAGCTGCGCCTATTCCTGCAAACCGAGTGTCTGATCACCGGCTTGCCGGATGATTTCGAGCGCGGCCGAGATCTCGCCGATGCCTTCAACGCCTGGATGCTCGATCGCGGCGATGCGGTCTGGGGCAAGCGGCAAATCGCGAAAGCGCTTAAAGCCCGCGAGGGCGTTGTCCAGGGGCCCGAGGGTCAGAAATTCGCATGGAAGAAGCGCAGCGATAGCGGCTATGGCGGGATCCAGCTCACAAAGGCCGCGCGCAACCGCATTGCCGAGTATGGCGAGGAGCTGCGCTTTGGCGCAGCGCGCAAAGGCTGATGTCGCTGCGGCCGATCATAGAGGGATTGCCCTGTCGCGTATGGGCGGGCGAAGATCCTGGCGGGCCATATACCCACTTTGGGCAACGCGCCGTCGAGCGCGGGATCCGGTCTATTCCCGGCGATGCTCTAAAGCGGCTGATCGAGCATTTCGCGCGTGAAGGTCATAGCGACATGCTCGAGCATGTTTTCAATCTGCGGGGGGCCCATTGGTCGCAAATGCAGGTGATGCGGTTTATTGCGCCCGAGGGCGTGTTTTTCGCGGTGCTATCCGAGGATCTCGACGCGGTGACGCTTTACGATCGAGATCTTATGCGATCAGTGCGCGCCAAGCGCAAATGGCAACGCCGAGGCGGTATGCGTAACCTGCAACGCGCCGACCAATGACAGCCAAGGAACCGCCCCGCGAGCCGCTGCCGTGCGACATCTGCGGCGCGCCAAATGCCCCTTTCGGGTTTCAATATCCAGGCGGCCGCCAGGCGCAGCGCCCCGGTAAGAGGTCGCTTTGGTCCTGTCGCGATTGCCGCGACCAGGCGCAAGAGCGCCGACGCAAAGCGATACAGCCGGCCGGGCTGTCCGATCGCGCACCAGATCAGCCCGTGCGGCGAGATCCTCAACCCTCCCTATTCGACAGTTAGCTTTAGAGCTGCCAATAGCGCCCCAAAACATAGCGGTTGACATGAATCCGGTCTTTGCGCCATAGATTCAGGGCAGGTTGCGAAATGGTGGCCTGTCGGGATTGGCATCCTGAACAACGTAGGCGCTCGACAAGCCGCGCTATTCAGTGCGGCTTTTTTATGGTCGGGCGGCCGGAAGCTCTTCGGAGCGCCGCTTCCTACGGGCGGTATGCCAATTCCGTGTCGTCCGGCCACCAGAGATTGGCATCTTAGTGGTCGGTTAACCCTGATCGTAGGAGGCCGCTATGAGCGCCCACCCCCTTTATTGTCTTGAAGATTTCCAAACCAAACTTGCCCGTGCGCAATCGCTTGCTCGGCAGATCCAGAATATCGCGTTGAATACCGACGCGAGGGATTCAGCGGAAGATCTCGATATGATCGACGCGATTTCCGAAGCGTTAAGCCATCGCATGGCGTCGATGATTGAGGACGCCCATGCCGCGCACCGCCAATTGTCTCATGCGCTCAATAGTTTCGATGCGCTGTCGGATGCCTTTGCCGAAATGGGGGGTGATGATGAATAATCTAGCTTTCTCATTCGGAGATTATGCCTTGCGTGTCCATGTAGACAGTGAAGGTTTGCCTTGGTGGGTTGGCGCGGATGTATGTGCGGCTCTTGAAATAGCCAACAACCGCGACGCTTTGGGTGGACTGCCCGAGAGTGAAAAGGGTGTCGAAATTATCGACACCCCTGGCGGCCGACAAAACATGCTGACTGTTAATGAGCCGGGTCTGTATAGGTTGATTTTTAGGTCGCGAAAACCGGCGGCCGAAGCGTTCAAGAAATGGGTGCTGCATGAGGTATTGCCACAAATACGCCGTGCCGGGCGCTACGAGATCCCAGTCGACGCCGCGCGGCATGACCCCCCCTTGTCGGCCGATTACTGGCTTGGCCTTGTGCGGGAGGTGCGCCTCACCCATGGGCGCGCGGCCGCTGCGCGTATTTGGTCAAACAGCCCTCTGCCTCAGGTGCCCGCTATGACGTCAACGCTGTCTGACGTCGATCAGCTCTGCGTCGACTACCTCGAAAATCACTGCGTTATAACTGGAAAACGTCATGATTTCCTTAGATCGAGCGTGTTGATCAATGAGATCGAAAACTACTGCATGCGTCGAGCTGTGCCTTGGCCAGGTGATCGCTCGGTGTCTGTCGCGCTGCGGCGTGTTGCGGTCATGTATCGAGATCGGGAAACAGGCTTAAGCATGTGGCCAGTCAAGCGATCGGACACCGGGTATGGCGGCATAAAAATTCACTCGGTTTCCCTATTCGACAGTTAAGCGGCCCCGCGGGCCGCTCTCTTATGAATACTTCGCGGCCTTTGGCCGCGGCTTTCTGATCGCCTTACCAAAGATCTGTCTCTTATACACATCTCCGAGCCCACGAGACCGAGGCTGATCTC
>OJBD01000147.1_pt1 | contig 14250 bp, 15 predicted proteins | sample 1590481 | NCBI WGS metagenome assembly OJBD01 (sample SAMN05416811, study PRJEB24817) | seawater metagenome | isolation source: Sea water | place: Canada:Atlantic | collected 2013-07 | reverse complement strand
GTCCGCTGCACCGCGCGTCAGCTTTCATAAGGTTCTGGCGAGATACTGGCGCGACATCTTATCGATATCGTTGTGTAGGTCGGCACGAGGACCGAAACGCACAGTCTGATTTAGCTTTCTATTTCACAAAAATACCCAACCCTTTGGATCGGTTAGCCTCCCCTATCGCACCACCGGCAGGTCCTCCATTCGCGTGGTATAGCGCGGGCTTCGATGATCTGCGCGCAAGCGCCACGCCTGCTTCATACCTTCGCTGGCCAGAACCATAGTCTTCTTCCCAAACCGATCATTCACCTCATCCAAAGCTTTCATCAATGCAGGTGATTTTGGACGAGCTTGGTCAAAGAGCGTCTGAGGGCGATCTTCGAACCGCACCAGGTCATTCAGCATGATACCAGCCTTTGTGAAGCCATAGCGTTTAACATCCGACTTCGGCCATGCGGCTTCCGCGCAGCGTCGTGCGGCTTCAACGAGATCAAAGGTATCCGACGACATCGGTGTCATGCGGGTGGTTCTTGATGCTGCATACTGAGGACGGTCTGGCCGGTGCTTATTGGTGTGAAAGAACACAGTCAGCGTACCAGCGACCAAGCCGTGCTGGCGCAGCTTTTCAGCGCCCCGTGATGCGTGCGCGGTGATCGCCTGGAACAGCGTGTCGAAGTCTGCCATCGGAGTGCCTGCTGACCGTGTTACAGCCATTCCTTTGCGCTGTGGCTCTACGTCTTCAAATGCGAGACAGGCCTCACCCTGTAGCTCCAATACGATCCTCTCCAGCACTACAGTGCCGACAGCCCTTGCTTGCCTGATTGGCAGATCACGAAGATCGGCTGCCGTGTGTACACCCAGAGCCCTCAGCTTGTCGGTGGTCTTTCGACCAACGCCCCAGATGTCCCCGACTGGCACGCGTGGCAGCAGCCAGCTTGCAAGACTCTCGTCCATCATATCCAAAACCCCAGCAAAGATTGGGTTCTTCTTGGCGATATCGTTCGCACATTTCGCAAGCGTCTTGGTGGGGGCGATGCCGATGCGTACTGGCACCCCTACTCGTCTCAAGACCGCTGCACGCAGCGCTATGGCATGTGCAGTATGATCCTTGAACCCGACAAAGTCGAGGAAGCACTCATCGATGGAATAGATCTCGACGTTTGGCGTAAAGTCTTCGTAGACCTCAACCACTCTACGAGAGATGTCGCCATACAGTGTGTAGTTCGAGCTGAAGACGCGGATACCATGGGCATCAACCTTATCGCGGATGTGATGCAGCGGAGTGCCCATCTTGATCCCTAAGGCCTTGGCTTCGTCGCTGCGCGCTATGGCGCAACCATCGTTGTTGGATAGTACGATCACCGGGACGTTCTTGAGGGTCGGATCGAATATCCTCTCGGCGCTCACATAGAAGTTCGCACTGTCGCTGATGGCTACAGGCGGCTTCATGCCAAGTCGTAACGCCGGACAACACCTGCGATAACGCCCCAGATTTCGCTATCTTCTGTCAGTTCGACGTCCGGGAACTGTTCCTGGCTATTCGCGGGCGCGAGGTAGTATCTGTCGCCACGCTTACGCAGGATCTTTGCCGTCACAGCACCGTCTACCACGGCCAGCACGGCTCTCCCGATGCGACGCTTTCCTGCACGGTCTACGGCGATGATATCACCATCACGTATCCCTGCGTCCCAGAGGCAGTCCCCTTCTACGCGCCACCAAAATGTGGATGAAGGATGTCTAACGACCCAGGCCATAGGGTCGATCTCATCTTCGAGATCGTCTCCAGCTGGCGAAGGAAAACCTGCGCTGACTGGTGTGCTGACAATTCGAACAGATTGGGAAGGCATGTAGACGGGTTCATCAACTGGGTAAACTGGCATGGGAATCCTAACTGTTCGCTATTTGTTCTCAATCTGCGATTCACCCGCCCGATGTCAAGTTTGGTTTGTGCGATGCGGACTGGAGGCTGGCATCAGATCGAACCGAGGTTGTGAACTCGACGATGGAGAATAGCACCCTGAGCCCCTGCCGTGCTTACAGAAGGTGAAGAGTGCCTCACTGCAAGGGTACCGAATGAAGCATATCGTCAGTGTCTAACTTCAAAACGCTGCGCCAGAGCGGGCTTTTATACACGTGGACAGCGCGCATTTCCGAGCCTTGGTCTTGGGTCGACATCAGCAGTCCGGCCCATTCAAGCGGTCGTAAAACGCAGGCGTTGAACGCGTATGTGTCCCGCCGGGCAGCATTGCGGTCACTCTCCGGTTCGCCATAGAACTTTTGGTATAGGGCAACATCGCTGATAGCGTGATCGGCCTCTACGTTGATCACATTCATCCAGACATCCCAATTCCCGAAGGGTTGGTCATCAAAGCGCGCATAAGAGGTGTGATCGACCTCGTGTACAAAATACGGGATCAATTCGACAAACAAGCGCCCGGGCGATTGGGTCAACTCTTTGCCACGCTTGGTGAGCCGGAACTCGTCTTTGAAGTGGCGACCAAGGCGTAATTCAATCAGCAGGAAGTGCAGCACTTCGAGCGGCGCGTAGTCAGCTTCGTTGATCACCTTATGATAACGGAACACCTCATCCGCACCTTCTCCTGGCCAGTCAAAATTCTGTACGGCCCAATGAACGAAGGTACGCTTGAACGCCTTGTTTTTGGTGATCCCTATCGATCCGTGTTCCTGCGTATATTGCATGGTCAGAACTGCTGCCTGTAGCAGCGGTGACCGCAAGAGGTCGGTATGGTCGTCAGCGAGGGTTTGGTATTCGATCATACCCGAAAGGTGTCATACACCGAACCGCAGCGCCATGATATTCGCGTAAGCTGTATGGACTAGTATTGTTACTGTCTTAATCTCGGAACGGAAAGTTAGAACTGAGTAGCCATATACTTATCGGGCGGATACCGGTCATTCGCTGCGATCTTCACCAGGGTCTGCAATGCGGGACAAAGTGAGCTTTCGCTGCGATCACAACGATGACCGCTTTGTGAGGGCGTTCTAACAGTCGCTTTCGCCCGCATCAGCTTTCGCGCCATCTTCGTCCATTAGCTTTCCGAGAGAGGTCAATCTGGCCTAGACAAATGCGATTGGGAGCGTTTACGCTGCTGGGTACGGAGTTCGTATGAAAAGAAATTGGAGACCCGAGCATGGGAAAATATGCAATCACTCAAACAGTTGTGCCGACGCGCGATATTCTGTCGCTTACCGAGGAGGAAATAGCGAGAATTGAAGAGCTAGCTCGCGAGGTGAAGTTAGGGGACATTCTTGACAATCTTGAGGAGCTCCGATCTGAGGCAGGAGAAGATGCCGGAAAAGCTATTGATCATCTTAAAAAGCTACAAGATTAAAGTATGTAATCTAAGAAAGCGCCAGCTTTTTTGAGAGTAGATTCATGTGCTATATTTTGCGGTAGGTCCATGGGAATCCTGCCGTCCTGTTCCGTTAGCCAGCTCACAAATTCACGACCCTGATCGCTAAACGCTCTGTTGTGCTCAATAAGGAAATTACTTAATTCGAAAAATCGCTTTATTTGAACTGTTCCCCGTTTGCTGACACTATTGTCAGACTTTTCACTGTTTACAGACAATACAAAGAGGTGCGAATATACATGCGCTGCGGCAACTGCACGATCGATTGATAGTCCGCTTTCCGAATGCCATGACCCCTTGAATTCGATTTCACTTGCCTCAGGAAACTCATAAAAACCACCTGATTTGATTGATAAGTAGTACAGAACAAATAGTTTCTGATGTATCGTTTCGTGATAAAGATGTTCGATAAAATCGACGTGCGTGTTAATAAGCTCTGCGTTAAGCGTTATTTTTCCCGGCTCACTAAAATCTGAACTGCTTATAGGTTTGGTGCCAGTGTCGATTTTCACTCTCTCCAAAAAACAAAAATCTCTCGCAATCATTGGGTGAAGACTTTGCAGTACGTCACCAACAGAAGTAAGCAGTGTGCCTTCTCTTTCATACCAACCAATAAGATTAATTACTCTATTCACTGCGTCACTCCGTGATATCGAGATACGTTCGTGACAACGCTTGACGTAATGTCCGTATTCCATCACCAACGCCGCATGCCTCTCAGGGACTTGCAGAGCATCGTCTCTCTGCTCAACCGCTCTATTGACTACCTGTAATGTATCGCCAAAACGATGTCTAAAGAGCTGTTTCATTGGTAAGATACTCTTGGCGCGACCAAAAAACCAGACCTTGATACAGAAAAACTATCCATGCCAGGTGCATAGCTTAAAACAACGGCAACCTCATTAGTCCCTGTTTCTACGGGTTTGTGGAAGACTTTTGTGTCATTTTTCATGCATGCAGAAATTGCATGATACATTTTATCTTTCGCCATGTCGAAATGCGACTCAGAGATAGAAATCCTTTTAATGGAGTTTCTTTTGGTAATATAGCTAAAGTCAAAGCGAGACAGCTCTTTTAGCATCGGATGCGTCAGTCCGCTGGAAGGATGTTCCTCCTTATCGCCAAGATAACATTGAGTCCTCAAGATATAGTCCTGTCTTAATTCCAAGACCGCTCTCTGTGCCGCATGTACAGAGCATAGCGAAAATGATGCACCAAAGTACCCAATTACCGGCTGCGGCGCCACCGGCAAGGCCAAAACTGTAGGCGATTTGTTCGTGCCCCTCCACAGAAGCAGCTCCAAGTCACAGTGTAGAGTGTCTTCCGCCTCATAAATCACCTCCAACAGAGAACTCGGACAGGTTGTCTTGTCCAGCACTTCTATTTCTCGGCCTCCACGTAATATGCAGTTAACAATAAAGTCGGAAATACAATCGTGCTCGATTACTTCCATCATTCCGTGGAGTACAGCCTCCATGAAATCACTACCTGCAGCAAAGCCTATACTAGAAAAGTATTTTGCAAGGCCTTGTTGCTGGGAATTGTCCTTGGGCAGCTTTAACCTTTCGTAACAGGGGGTCGCCAGAGCCGCTGGAATGATGGCTTTTTCGCCATTCAAGGATTCAAGCTTTACACCTCCAAATTTTTTCCCTTGATTCAGAGTGAAAAAATCTTTGATAGACTTGTCTAATAAGAAAATTGTTGCCTTGTTGATTTCAGGTACCTCGCAAAGAGAAAGGTCTTTCAAATGGAAAGGGTTTTCTAAGGCGCGATGTTCGGCTAACTCAAACAGACAGCTGGCCAAGGACTGATTGCCTAGTCCCTTGCCGGCGGATGTAACCCCATCTTGCCCGCACGCAGCATAAACCGGAAATTTATTTCCACCAAACGACTGGATGGTATAGCTGTATCCTTGGCTGTGAAAAAAATTATTGGCTCTTGAGATCGCCTCTGAAATCGCAATGTTCCGAAAGTCGCATTCTTGCATTCTTGCTCCCGAATTTCTGAACACAATTTGTTTCTGCTATTTATCTTGCAGAGAGTGTCCTTATTTCCATGAATTCCTATTCAGAGCAGGCTAAAAAGGCCAAAAAGCTTAACCGCTCGATCAATTAAAGCTTACCAGATAGGATGTCGCATTGCACCGTACTTTCACACTAATTGTCCAATACCACCGCCCTCCATAAAACGGGTTTCTTTTCCATTTTTGTTCTTTCACAAAAATATGAAAGGCCTTTTGCCATAATCCGTTGATGAAAATGACCTTGGTATCTTTGCGATTTTTTGACGCTTTCATTAAGAGCAGACATTGGTGCAATCTGCAGCATCGGTCAAGATGGGCTCAAACCGGTCCTTCGCCGCGTGTGGCATGAAGGTCCGGTAAGAGCCGGAAGCGGCGTCGAGCCAAGGTCGACCAAGGACTTGCCGACGCCGCACCGCCGCATGTCCGCTTAGAGCCCATAGCCGACCTTCGAGACAAATCCGTTAAGCGTCTCCTTTTATCGAGATCACCGTCGAAAACCGCCGAGCTTTGTCCGCGATTGAACAGAAAATTTGAAGCGCATGTCGAAATCCACCCGGCCCGAGCGTCCTAAGGGTATCGAAACCCTAAAAGAAAGGACCTTCCATGGTCTTCACGATCACCCCGCTCTACGCGTTGGCCGCTGCCGTCATCTACCTTGTCCTCTTTATGCGCGTGTCAGCGCTCCGTGGCAAAACCGGCATATCAACTGGCGAAGGCGGCAATGCGCTTCTGCTGCAACGCATCCGTCAGCATGGAAACTGCGCCGAGTGGTGCAGCTTTTTGCTTATCCTTATGATCCTGGCCGAAGGGGCGGGCGTCGCGCCACTGTGGCTGCATGCCGCCGGTGCATTGCTGATCCTGGGTCGCATCGCCCACCCCTTCGGGCTCGCCATTGACAACGCCGGTCATCCGCTTCGCTATATCGGCAATGGAACCAACATCACCGCCGCCTTGATCGCCATGGTCGGCATCGCCCTTCAAGCCCTTGCATTCTGAGAGTTCATAATGAAGTACATGCTTTTGATCTACAATGATCCCGCACAACAGCCCAAGTTCGGCACGCCCGAATTTGACCAGTTCATGAAGGGGTATTTCGCCGCCAACGAACGAATGAAGTCGGACGGCGTTCTGATCTCTGGTGAAGCTTTGCAGGGTGTCGAAACAGCCACTTCGCTGCGTCGAAAGGCCGGCAAGGTGGAGACGATGGATGGCCCCTTTGCCGAAACGCGCGAATATCTCGGGGGCTATTACGTCATCGAGGCGCCCGACCTCGACGCCGCATTGACCTATGCTGCGTTGATCCCGTCGGCCGATTTCGGCACCATCGAAGTCCGCCCCCTCATGGACTATAACCCGGCGGGCTGAACGGATGCCGCAGGCCATTCCCGGACCGGCCCATGCCATGGCGGCGGCGGCCTTGCTTGACCGCACCATCCAGACGGATCGAAGCAGGCTTGTGGCCATTCTTTCGGCAAGCCTGCGCGACATCACCCTTGCCGAAGATGTCCTGCAGGAGGCCGCCGTTTCGGCCCTGACCCATTGGGGGCGAAACGGTCCGCCTGCCTCGCCTGCAGGCTGGTTGTTGAAGGTTGCGCAGCGAAAGGCGATAGACAGGTTGCGGAAGACGTCGCGCCATACGCGGGTAACAGAGGCATTGGCCCTACTGTCCAACGACGACCTGATGCCTGACCAAGACTTCATCCCAGATGAACGCCTGCGCCTGATCTTCGCCTGTTGCCACCCCGCGCTTGAGCCAAAGTCGCGCGTTGCCCTCACACTGCGAACGGTATGCGGCTTGACAACAGTCGAGATCGCACGGGCGTTCCTTGACGCGGACACCACTATGGGTCAGCGCCTGTCCCGTGCCAAGGCCAAGATTGCGGCGACCGGTATTCCGTTCGCCATCCCCGGTCCCGATCAATGGGCGGAGCGCCTGAATGCGGTTTTGACGGCGGTCTACCTGATTTTCACAACGGGCTACGTCAACCGTCTCGATGAGACGCGCGATCTGTGCCACGAGGCAGAGTTTTTGGCGCGTCTGATCAATCAACTCCGCCCTGATGATCCAGAGATTGAAGGGGCGCTGGCAATGATCTTGCTGATTGGGGCGCGTCGTTTCGCGAGGGTGTCACCCGACGGAGCAAGCTTGCCTCCTGATGAACAGGATCGCGGGTTATGGGATGCTGACAAGATAGCCGAAGGTCGGCATGTTCTGGAAACAGCTGTGCGCCGGCGCGCTCCGGGGCCGTTCCAGATCAAGGCGGCCATTGCAGATTGTCACATGTCGCATCCCGGACCGGATTGGCCGCAGATCGCGGCACTCTACGCAGCTTTGTGGCGGTTCGAGCCCACACCGGTCGTGGGTTTGAACGGGGCCGTTGCGATCGCGCGTGCCGGTGACCTGACACGTGGGCTGTCATTGATAGAAGACCTCAAAGAGGCGTTGTCGGACTACCAGCCCTGGCACGCCGCCCGGGCAGACCTGCTTGCCAGATCCGGGAACGTCGACGCTGCGCGAGAGGCTTACGCTCAAGCCATCGAAAGAGCGACAACGGACGCCGACGCCCTGTTTCTCAGGAGGCGCCTGAACGAGATCCGTTGACTGCAGAGGCAACCCGATGCGGCAATAGAGACGGGACGTCACCAGAAGCGCGCTTCTGTTCGGTCATTCAGGGAGGTTGCAGCGAATGCCGGCTTCGAGCCCATTCCGTTGAAAAACTCACTGACTTTGGAGCTTTGTCTCAAGCTATCGCTTTGATTTCTTTTGGATGCGCGAGACTTGATGGCTCCTCATCCTTTGGCTGGTATCATGGGCTTGAGTTTGGCCATTTTTCGGAGGTTTTGGGCGGTGGCGGCGAGAGTGAATTCATCCTGAACGCCACAGGGCCCTCGTAATCGGAGCCGTCCCAGACCGAGAATGCGTTTGAGGTGGGCGAAGAGCATCTCGACTTTCTTGCGGCGCGCCTGAGCCTTTGGATTGAACTCCGAGGCCGTGCATTGGCGGGCAAACTCCCGGACCTCCTCGAACCGCTCGCGGGTGACGGAACGTGCATCGACCTTCGGACAGCACCTCTCCTTTGCAGGGCAGATGCTGCAAACCATCTTGCTGGCGCGGTATTTGCGGCGGCCTGTTCGCGGCTGCTTGTTGCGTGGGTCCTTGTGGTATTGCCGAGTGCGCTTCAACTCTTTGCCTTCGGGACAAAGATACCTGTCATTGTCGGGATCCCAGGTGAAGTCGGACCGCGACCACGTTCCATCCTGGCGTTTCGATTTGTCAAAGACAGGGATGAACGGCAGGATTTGTCGATCCAACGCGAGCCAGGCGAGGTTCTCTTCAGAGCCGTAGGCGGTGTCAGCCGCAACCCAGTTCGGCTTCAGCCCGAAGCATTCGCTGGTCCGGTCGATCATGCGGCGTGATGCGCCCACTTCAGCTGTTTTGACGGACCTGCTCGCTTCAACATCGACAATGATCCCGTGATCTGTGTCGATCAGGTAATTGTCCGAATAGGCAAAGAACGCAGGGCCTTTCCGGGCTGCCGTCCATTGGCTCGCAGGGTCGACGTGGGCTGTGAACTTCGGCTTCACCTCGCTGGCGGCCCCAAAGGCTTCGTCATCCAATACATCCAGATACTCGCGCACCGCGCGTGGCGCATCAGTAGGGTCAACATCGCGCGCCGCCCAGTCCTCGGGATTGCTGGAGTTCTGCTTCTGGACATCCACGACAATCAGACTGGCATCGACCGCAAAGCCCTGTCCTCCAACCAACCCTTCCGACATGCAACGCGCGACAGTCGTCTCAAAAACATGGCGCAACAAGTCGCTCTCGCGGAAGCGTCCGTGCCTGTTCTTGGAGAAAGTAGAATGGTCCGGGATGCGATCTGTCAGATCGAGACGACAGAACCACCGGTAAGCCAGGTTCAAATGCACCTCTTCACAGAGCCGCCGTTCTGACCGGATGCCGAAGCAATACCCAACCAACAGCATCCGGATCAGCAGTTCAGGATCGACCGACGGCCGACCCGTGTGGTTGTAGAAATCCGCCAGATGTGCGCGGATGGTGCTGAGATCAACGAAACGATCAATCGACCGCAGCAGGTGATCTTGAGGAACGTGACCTTCCAGCGAGAACTCGTAGAATAGCGAAGCTTGCGCTTCCTGCCTCGGTCCCATCATCGCAAATCCTCCCGCTCGCTGAGAGAATTGAATCAGGCGCTCGCAACCCGATCAACCAAGAGTTTTTCAACGGAATCAGCCCATAGTGCCGGATGCTGCGCTTTGCACGAACGTCCAGTTTTCGAGACGCAGCCAAAAACGTGTCAAAATTAAGCGGAGATTTGCCAAGGGTTTGTGGCACGTGGCATTTTGCAGCAGTCCGTCTAACCAGTCAGATTCTCCAGAACGGCGATCTTGGCCATTTCAAGGTCTTCGTTCTTCATGCCCGACCGGGCCATGACGCGTAGGCCAGAGTATACCGTGAGAACAAGCTGCGCGTGCTGCGCGGTTGCGTCGTCGTCTTGGTCCGGCCTGTCGGCGTTCAACGCCTCAGTGATTGCTGACCGCATCTTGGCGTAGCCGCGCAGAACAACCGCACCGGTCTTTGGGTCCAAGGACGCGCGGTCTGCTGCGGCATTGCACAGAAAACAGCCACGCCTGTCGGCATTGTCACGCACGGCTGTGATCGGGGCGGACAGGAACGCGTTGATGCGTTCCAACGGGGGGCGATCACCAGCGCGCAGGATTGCAACGGCTGAATCGACCATAAGCGCCTCGTACCGCGCCAGCGCCTTGAGATACATCTCTTGTTTGTTGCCAAATGCGGAATAGAGGCTCGCCTTGCCCATGCCTGTGGCCGCGATGATATCGCTCAGACCTGTCCCCTCGTACCCATTCTCCCAGAAAAGCTGCATGATCTTCGAGAGTACTTCGTCGGGGTCAAATTCCCTGGGGCGACCGGGTTGCTGCATGTGAAATGTTCCTCGCGAAGCTGTGACATTCTAATTATTGACCGATCGGTCTTTATCTCTTAGGTCTGGGTCATCGGCACTGACGCCGCACAGCTATACCAAATTTAAGACCGATTGGTCAAGAAGGAGACGCACGTGACATACGCAACCGACAAAGCAACCCCGGCCACGGATCTTTCAACCTTTGCCGATAATGTAACATTCGCTGGCGTGCACACGCTGCGCTTTTCCACCGCCATCGTATTGGGCTGGATCGGTGCGATGAAATTCACCGCCTACGAAGCGGGTGCCATTGAGGGGCTGGTCGCCTCCAGCCCATTGACGAACTGGCTTTACAGCGTGTTCAGCCTGCAAGGCGCGTCCAACCTGATCGGCACCGCAGAAATCGCAACCGCCGCGCTGATCGTCATCGGTGCGAAATTCCCCAAGGCAGCCCTGCTTGGCGCGCTCGGTGCGCTTGCGACCTTCCTTGTCACCGCCAGCTTTTTGTTCACGGCACCCGTGACCGAGCCGAGCCTTGGTGGCTTTCCGGCCCTGTCCGTCGTCCCGGGTCAGTTCCTGCTCAAGGACATCGTTTTGTTGGCAGGTGCGCTTTTCCTGACGGGTGACGCCCTCAAGCGGATCGCCAGAAACAACTGAGCTGCACACTTGCCCGCGCCGTCGAGGCGCGGGCATTCCGTACGCTAAAGGAGAAAAACCATGACCGCCAAAGTTACCCTCTACACCAAAGACTATTGCCCACACTGCAAGGCCGCCAAAGCCTTACTGAAATCCAAGGGGATCATCTTTGAAAATTATGAAGTTTCGACCGACCCCTTGCTGCGCGCTGAAATGATCGCCCGCAGCGGCGGGCGCAGAACGGTCCCGCAAATCTTCATCGGGGAGTTCCATGTGGGCGGAAACAGTGATCTTGTGGCACTCAATGCGGCTGGCAACCTTGACCCGCTGTTGGGCCTTGGGGAACCTGCCTGACCTAAAAGAAGAAGGACAAAGCAATGACCCAGTATGATGTTGATGTCGCCATCCTGGGCGCAGGGACTTCCGGGATGGCCGCCTACCGCGAGGTTGTGAAACACACCGACCGCGTGGCCTTGATTGACGGTGGTCCGCTCGGGACGACCTGCGCACGTGTTGGCTGCATGCCTTCTAAGTTGCTGATCGCTGCCGCAGATGCAGCACATGAAGCCCGCCATACGGACAAATTTGGCGTGTCCACCGGTGAGGTCACGATCGACGGTGTGGCCGTGATGGACCGCGTGCGCCGCGAACGCGACCGGTTTGTCGGCTTCGTCAATGATGCCGTGGACAGTTTTGAGGATCGCCATTTGATCCGGCAACACGCGCGCTTCATCGACGACACCACGTTGGAGCTTGCCGATGGCAGCCGTCTGACGGCGCGCACTGTCATCATCGCCACAGGGTCTCGCCCCATCGTGCCGCCCCCGTTCAAAACGGCAGGCGACCGGTTGATCGTCAATGACGATGTTTTTGACTGGCAGGATCTGCCGCGTTCGGCAGCCGTCTTTGGCGCGGGTGTCATCGGGTTAGAACTGGGTCAGGCGCTGTCACGGCTTGGCGTGCGCGTGCACCTGTTTGGCCTTGGCAACTCCGTCGGCCCCCTGAGTGATCCCGACCTCGTGGCCTATGCAAGGGACACGTTCAAGTCCGAGTTTGCCGCGCATTTTAATGCGGACACGCAGATTTCCCGTGATGGCGACAAGGTCGTTGTACGCTGGACCGACAAGGGCAATGCTGCTGACACGGGAGAGGAACGCTTCGATGTCCTGCTGGCGGCCACTGGTCGCCGTCCCAACCTGGACACCATCGGCGTCGAAAACACCTCACTGATCCTGGATGAACGGGGCGCACCGCGTCACGATCACATGTCGATGCGCGCCGACACGGCGGGGGACGGGTTGTCCTCGATCTTCGTGACCGGCGACGCTGCCATCGAGTTGCCGTTGCTGCACGAGGCAGCAGATGAAGGCCGCATCGCAGGCGAAAACGCCGCGCGCTATCCAGAGGTCTATCGCCGCGCCCGGCGCACTGGTTTGGGTGTCGTCTTTTCCGATCCACAGATTGCCATCGCTGGGCGTGGACAAGGTGATCTCACGAAGGCTGGGATCGACTTTGCCTATGGCGAGGTTTCGTTCGAAGACCAGGGGCGCGCGCGCGTGATCGGAAAGGACAAGGGATTGCTGCGCGTCTATGCAGAGCGCGAAACGGGGATCCTGCTGGGTGCCGAAATGATCGGTCCTGCAGCCGAACACATCGGGCATTTGCTTGCCTGGACCATCGAAAGCCGACTGACCGTGATCGAGACCCTGCAACGTCCGTTCTACCACCCGGTTCTGGAAGAGGGCCTGCGCACCGCGCTGCGCAATCTGGCCGCCGAGCTGGAATTCGGTCCGAACCCGCCACTGCGCTGCATCGACTGCGGACCGGGCGGGTAAGCGACAGCGAGGAACGGCACCTTGATCCTGATCCCCTTACTCTTGGGGCTGTCGTTCCTCGTTGGCTATGCCATCCGGCGTGGCAGCATCTGCGCCGTTCTGGCGACGCGGGCGTTGATTGTCGACCGGCGCAGCGCACGTTTCCGCGCCTTCGGCGTCGCCGCCGCCGGAGCGGGTGCCGTGGTTGTTCCACTGCATTGGCTGGCTCCGGCGGATGTGACGCTTTCAGCGGGATATCCCGTCACGGTGTCCGTCGCCGTCGCGGGGGCCATCTTCGGCCTTGGCGCGCGCCTGAACAATGCTTGCGTTCTTGGGACCTTGGCGCATCTGACAGGCGGCAATCTGGTCTTTGGCTTCAGCGTGCTGGGCATGGTTATCGGTGCCACTGCAATGACGTCATCTGGTCTTTGGCAAGCCAACGTCACAGCGCCGGTCCCTTCGCCCCTTGAAGAGCCCTCAAACTTTGGGGGCGCGTTCGTGGCTGTGTTGGCCATCTCGCTGTTGCTGGCGCTCTATCGTCGTGTTCCCCGATGGATCAGGGGCCTTCGTGACCCAGCCTCCACCCGCATAGGGCCGTATCGCTCCATGCTGATCGTAGGGATCAGCGGTGGGCTTCTCTATGCCCTGGCCGGGAACTGGACCTATATGAGCGTCCTGTCCAACCGCGCCGCACGACTGGTCGATCCGACGCTTACAGCGAACGGTTGGCCCGTTTTGATCTGTGCCATGACCGTCACTGCGGGAGGAGTTGTTGCGGCCATCAGGTACCACGACTTCCAGCTACGGCGACCCAGTCCGGTATCTGCGGCAAGATGTTTTGCCGGAGGCGCCGTGATGGGGGCGGCTGCAGCAGTCATTCCTGGTGGCAACGGAACACTGCTCGTGCATGGCCTTCCGTCGCTCGCACCCCACGCCGTAGCAGCGTACCTCGCTATGACAGTAACGCTTTGTTTGTTGTTCCTCGCTGAGCGTCGAAGGCTTTCTACATAAAACGCAAGTGTTTCTGTCACCGGCGATAACGACCGTTTGTGACCTTGCGCGTTCATCCAAAGCCGCCATTGGCGCAGCTGCGGCGAAAGTCTGGAAAGTCCGCATTGCCGACATCGAACGGGCCAAAATGCTGCACAACTGATCCAATGACCGCTTCGGGGAAACTGAGGCGCTGCGACGCGTGGTTGGATCAATGTCCGGATTGGGCCGTGATCGTTTTAAGACCATCAATGACCAAAGGCAGCCCAATCACTAAGACACGTTCTATAGCTAATGAACTAAACTAAAATCCCTTCAGCTCGCGCAGATACCGACCAAAGATTTATCAAGAAAAGAGCTCAGTATGCGAATATAACTAACTCTTTTTAAACATGCACCGAAAAAAGGATGCCCAGAGGGCACCCTAAGTTTCGCATAGCCAAGCTCCTGTCTCTTATACACATCTGACGCTGCCGACGAGC
>OJBD01000146.1_pt1 | contig 14353 bp, 14 predicted proteins | sample 1590481 | NCBI WGS metagenome assembly OJBD01 (sample SAMN05416811, study PRJEB24817) | seawater metagenome | isolation source: Sea water | place: Canada:Atlantic | collected 2013-07 | reverse complement strand
TAAAGAGGTACGTGAGCTGGGTTTAGAACGTCGTGAGACAGTTCGGTCCCTATCTTCCGTGGGTGTAGGATACTTGAGAGGAGTTGCCCCTAGTACGAGAGGACCGGGGTGAACGATCCACTGGTGGACCAGTTGTTATGCCAATAGCAGTGCTGGGTAGCTATGATCGGACAGGATAACCGCTGAAGGCATCTAAGCGGGAAGCCCCCCTCAAAACAAGGTATCCCTGAGAGCCGAGATAGACCATCTCGTCGATAGGCCAGAGATGTAAGCGTAGTAATACGTTCAGTTGACTGGTACTAATTGCTCGATAGGCTTGATTTGATCCAGTAGAAGAAAGACTTCTTACTAGGACAAAAGCATACACATACAATCAGTCGTACTGACTTGGACAAATCCTTACCTAGAATGGTGAGGGGGCGGGAACGCGCATCCTTCGGATACGCTCTCTCCCGCTTGTTGCTCTTTTGCCAATGGCAAAAGCAGCAACATAGAGGTTTTACTCGGTTTGGTGGTCATAGCGTAAGCAAAACACCCGATCCCATCCCGAACTCGGCAGTTAAGTGCTACTGCGCCAATGGTACTGCGTCTTAAGACGTGGGAGAGTAGGTCACCGCCAAACCTAGCAAAACCTCTACGTATCTCTCAACGATGACAATAAATAAGCCAATACAAAAACATTGGCCCCCGGCGCGGGATGGAGCAGCCCGGTAGCTCGTCAGGCTCATAACCTGAAGGTCGTAGGTTCAAATCCTACTCCCGCAACCAGCTTTAGCGAACAGGCCGCAGTCGAAAGACTCGCGGCCTTTTTGCTTTCACCAAAGCTCAATAGTTCCAACAGCTTACCTTGGATATCGAGCTCGTGATGTTCCTTCTGTTCGTTCCAGCTCACCACCACCGTGTCGATCAACGTGTGAAGCTCGTCAGCCGCTGAACCGGCAACTACCTCATCCGACAGCGTGCTGGCGAGATCAGCCACGTAGGCCCTGTAGAGGGATGGCAGGTCTTCCGGAAGGTCGACCGGAGTGGGGACCAGTGCTTCCCGCTCGGCCCGTAGTGCTTTCAGCTCCGCATCCACCGCATTCAGCCGCTCGATCAGCGCTTCTGAAAAGGTGCCGCCCTCGACCGCGCTCACCCAACCGTGAGGTTGCCGCCGCATTGGCGGCAGCTCAGCAGTCCTGAAAGCAGATACTTCCGTCTGCGGGCCCACAATATCGAACACTCGATGAGCAGGCGCGGGAATTGCCATGACAATGCGCGCGTCCATTGTCCTCGGACCAATGGCGGACAAAGACTTGTCTGAGAGCTTCTTCAACCTGCTCAAACGGGAACGCGTCCGGCGTCGAACATATAAGACCCGCGAGCAGGCCAGACAGGACATCTTCGACTACATCGAAATGTTCTATAACCCGAAACGCAAACATGTCAGAAACGGTATGCTGTCGCCTGTCGACTTCGAAAACAGACAGTTCAATGTGAACCAAGAAGGTGTCTAGGGAACCAGGGGCTATTCAGTCCTGCTCAAACTTCATGGTGAAACTGAGCGATAATGCGAGACGCAGTCGCTTCGTTGATAGCCAAGATCGTATTGTAAAGAGTTGCAATTCTTAGCAAAGACTTAACGTCGACGTCGTGGGGCATGGCCGAGAGTGGGTCTATGAAGAAGAACAGAGCATCGAGGCGTCTTTCGGCAATCATCGCTCCAATTTGTGCGTCCCCGCCCAAAGGCCCGCTTTTGAGGCAGGTAATGTCCAAATCCACTTCGCGAGCAAGCCGTCCTCCGGTGGTTCCTGTCCCGTAAAGATCGAATTCAACCAATGTCGATCTATGTGAGCGTGCCCACTCAATCATCGTGTCTTTTTTCAGGTCGTGGGCGACCAAGGCGATTGATCGAAAATTTGGATCCCGTGTTTTAGAGGTGTTCATCGTTTCGCTCTTTATCGTGTGCCCAGTTCCTTGCCAGTGGGGATTTGCGCTTAAGTGCACCGCTCAGGTGTTGTCGCATCCTGTAAGACGCATCTGCGACATTGCCTGATTCAAGATATGATAGGATTTCCAAGTGCTCCGTGCATTGTTCTATCAAGCGCTCGCAGTTCACTTCGGCGCGATACTCCATTAGCCGGCGCATCCGGTTTACCCTTTGAAGGGCCATGTGAAAAAAGGGATTTCCCGATAGTTTGATAAGTTCCTCGTGGAAGAGTGCGCCGTTTTGAAGAAGAGCTTCGCCAGGTGTGCTGCTTAGATCCATATTCAGCATACCTTCCTGAATACGACGCTGCTCATCGAGGATCTTGTGATCCAGCTGAAAAGAGGGTTCCAGCATGGCCGTGGGTTCGATAGCCATCCTGAACCTGTAAATTTCATCGAAAGCCTCTGGGGTCTTGGCTACTGGAAGAAGACGCCACCCGTACCCCTCTTTGCGCTCTGCCCAACCTTCGCGAACGGCCCTGACAAGCAGATCTGCGGCTTTGGCTTTGGTCCAGCCGTATCGCTGCCGCAAGAACTGTTCGGCGACCTCTTCGGGAATCTGGTTGGTTAGCCAGTCGTTTGCAAAGGTCTGATAGTCATCCGCATCTGCTGGCACGGCGTCTGCTAACCCGTCTTGAAAGCTCTGCGGAAGGCGCTCCGAAACAAAGTAGCCTCTGTTGGGCTGACGGGTAAGAACTTGCTGAATTGCCAGATTTTCAAGTGCTTCCCTGACTGGGGTGCGGGAGACGCCATACCGGTCCGCAATGTTCTGAGCGCTGATATGTTGCCCGCGCGACAATGTTCCAGAGACAATATCATGCAGTAACCTATTGGAAATATTCGTGGAAAGCTCGCTGGTTCGTGCAGCCATCATAACCTCCGATGTCGCCTTGAGTTGGTGCAGATTGTACCTGAGCGTCAGCATAGAACCAATTCTTTGGTTTTGTATATGGAAAAAACCGAAACTCTGCGTCGATTGAGAAGAAGTGCGGCCTTTTTCATGCTGAACGAGAAGGTTTTGCCAAGAATTTCGAGCGTTCCTGCCCACGGTTGGGACGGTCGCAAAGTTTTGCGTGCCGAATTAGTAATTTTTATCAGTGTGTTGCAGCTCTTACTCACGCGGATGAAATGCTATTTTGGCTTTTTGTCCGAAAAAGAGCAAAAAGTATTTGGCTTTTTATATGTAAATAAGCAATCATGACCTCAGTGCGAGATTCGCACTACGGAGGACAACACATGGGAGGATACAAAATGTTCGCGAAATACACTCGTATTGGTGCCATCGCTTTGGCAGCGACTTTTTCCGCTGCAACAGCGTCTACCGCACAGGATTTTCAACCGAAAAGCCCGCAGTGCATCGCACCATCCAACCCGGGTGGGGGTTGGGATTTTATCTGCCGCACTACGGCACGCTACTTGTTTGATCTTGGCGTTATCGAGGATTCGATGCAGGTCACAAACATGTCCGGTGGCGGTGGTGGCGTAGCCTTTGCGCATGTCACCAAAGAACGCAACGAAGACAATAACCTGATTGTCGCCGCCTCAATGAGCACCAGCGCCCGTATTGCGCAGGGCATTTATGAGGGTGCGACCCAGGAAGACGTTCATTTCCTTGCCACGTTTGGTGCGGAGTATGGCGCAATCGCCGTACGCGCGGATTCTGAGTTCACAAGCCTGACACAAATGATGGATGCCATTCTGGCCGACCCACGTTCGGTCGGTATTGCTGGCGGTTCATCGGTTGGTAGCTTTGACCACATCAAGCCGATGCTTGTCGCGCGTGAGGCCGGATTGGAAGATGTGACAAAGATGAAATACGTCTCATTCGACGGCGGCGGCGAGGCAATGACGGGGCTGTTGTCGGGTTCTGTCGAGGCGCTTTCGGGTGATTTCTCTGAAATGCTCGGTTTCCTGGAATCTGGTGACATCCGCATCATCGGCATTATGGCTCCCGAACGCCTTAAAAACTTTCCCGATATCCCAACGGCACGCGAGCAAGGTTATGATGTCATCGGGGCAAACTGGCGCGGCTTGTACATGCCAGCAGGTGCGTCGGACGAGGCCAAAGAATTCTGGTCAAATGCGATCCAGACAATGGCGGAAGACCCTGGTTTCCAGGCCACGTTAGAAGAGGCCGCAATCGCACCCTTCAACAACTTTGGCGATGATATGCACAACTTTGTTGCCGGCAGCATTGCCGATATCGAAAAGCTGTCCCGTGAGATCGGCATCATCGAATAAAATCTAAATAAACTGGCGCGAACGGCTTTGGCGGTTCGGGCCTATCTCACACCTTGGGGAGGCAAGTATGAGTGATCGCATATTCGGCGGCTTTGGATTGGCCTTGGCCATTTTCTACATCTGGGCCGCATCAATAATCAAAGACAGCTTTATGGTCGACGTGGTGGGGCCGCGCGCATTTCCCTATATTGTGGGCACAATCATCGCGCTTTGTTCGCTGTATTTCATCCTGCGCCCCGATGACGAACCCGATTGGCCGCACATGCGGGAGTTCACGGAAATCGTCTTCGCTGCGGCGGTGATGTTCGCCTACTGCTTTGCCTTGCCAGAGCTTGGTTTCGTAATCTCCACGATCTTTGCAACAGCGTATCTGACATGGCGTTTGGGGACTGCACCGCTTTGGTCGCTTGTCGTTGGCTTGGGCACATCTGTTGGCATTTACGTCGTATTTCACCTGATCCTCGGCCTCGCTTTGGCCAAAGGTCCACTTGGTTTCTGAGGAGGTCAGCGCATGGATACCTTAGCACTTCTCGCCGATGGCTTTGCCATCGCCCTAACCCCGCAAAACCTGTTTCTGGCAGTCATGGGGTGTTTTCTTGGCACGCTTATGGGCGCGCTTCCGGGGCTTGGCCCCGCGAACGGTGTGGCCATCCTTATCCCGATCGCATTTTCCTTAGGGTTGGGGCCCGTCGCATCCTTGATCCTATTGGTCAGTGTTTACTACGGCGCGATGTATGGGGGCCGGATCAGCTCGATCTTGCTGAACATACCCGGTGATGAACCAGCCATGATGACCTGTCTGGATGGCTACCCGATGGCGCTGCAAGGCAAAGCGGGGGAGGCGCTCTCCCTGTCCGGTGTTGCATCCTTTGTCGGCGCGTTCTTTGCTACATGCGGGCTGGTTATTCTTGCACCGCAGTTGGTCAAGGTCGCCCTGTTGTTTGGCCCAGCCGAATATTTCGTTCTCTTTACTGTGGCATTCGCAACGCTTGGCGGCATCTCATCGACCAATCAGGCAAAGTCGGCATTTGCGGCGGCACTTGGCCTTGGGATTGCAATGATCGGCAGCGACTCGCAAACGGGGTCGCAGCGGTTCACCTTTGATCATATCCATCTATATGACGGGATCGACTTCCTGATCGCCATCGTGGGTCTGTTTGCCCTTAGTGAGGTTTTCATTTTCCTTGAGCATCACCGCGGTGGGGCTGTTGGTTCGGCTAAGGCCACAAAGGTTGGGCGGATCATGCCTGACTTTGCCATGATCAAGCGTTGTATCCCCTCGATGGCGCGGGGTACGGGCATTGGGTTCTTCTCTGGCGTCTTGCCGGGCGCGGGTGCGTCCTTGGGATCATTCCTGGCCTATTCCCTTGAGAAGCAGACTGTTGATCGGGACGGCAAAACCTTTGGCAAAGGCGACCCCCGCGGCGTTGCCGCACCAGAGGCGGGAAACAACGCAGCTTCGGGTGGTGCACTGGTTCCCATGCTTGCCCTTGGCGTGCCAGGATCAGGCACCACAGCCGTTCTGCTTGCCGTATTGTTGCAGTTGAATATCACGCCCGGGCCGCTGCTTTTCCAGAAAAATCCAGATGTTGTCTGGGGGCTTATCGCCTCGCTGTTCATCGCGAATTTTATCCTTTTGGCGATGAACATCCCGCTGGTTGGCATCTTTACTCGTGTGTTGATGGTGCCAACGCGCATCCTGATGCCCATCGTCGCGATGATCTCATTCGTGGGCATCTACAGCATCACGGGTTCCAGCTTTGATGTGATGTTGATGGTTGGTTTCGGCATCATGGGCTGGGTCTTGCGCAAGCTTGATGTCTCACTTGTTCCGGTGATCCTCGGGATTCTGCTGGGCAACCAGATGGAAGTGAACCTGCGTCGTGCCATGACAATCTCGGATGGCGACTGGTCAATCCTTGTTGGCAGTCCGCTTGCCATCATCCTTTGGGGTGTCGCGATTACTGGTTTCGTCCTGCCCATGCTGATGGGCCGCCGGATGAAAAAGCGCATGGAAGCTGCACGCAATGAAGAAGATTTCGTTGGCGACTAAGCCGACCTGTAACTGACAACGGCCACAGTGCCGATCTAAGGAGACTAAAGATGCGTATTATGACACTGCCTTGCGATGGTATTGGCCCTGAAATCATGGCAGCGACCCTTGAAGTTGTAGAGGCCGCGAACAAGCGTTTTGATCTTGGCCTGACATTCGAAGAAGAGATCTCGGGGTTTGACAGCCTGAAGAAGCACGGCATCACCCTGCAGGAAAGCGTGTTGGATCGCGCGCGTACCGAATTTGACGGCGTGATCCTTGGTACTCAATCGCATATGGACTACCCACCTTTGGCTGAAGGGGGGCGGAATGTCTCTGCCGGGTTCCGTATCGGGCTGGACCTTTATGCCAATGTGCGCCCGGCACGGACCCGCGACTTTATCCCGAACAAGGCTCCGGGCATGGACCTGGTAATCATGCGCGAAGCGACGGAAGGTTTTTATCCTGACCGCAACATGTTCAAGGGCGTGGGTGAAATGATGCCTGACCCTGATATGGCGCTGTCGGTGCGCAAAATTACCCGTCACGGGTCGATGCGGATCTGCCGTGAGGCATTCAAATTGGCGATGCAGCGCAAAAAGAAAGTCGCCGCCATCCACAAGGCCAATTCCTTTTTGATGACGGACGGGTTGTTTTTGGAATGCTTCCGCGAAGTCGCAAAAGACTTCCCCCAGGTTGAGACCGAAGAGATTATCGTCGACGCCTATGCAGCGCTCTTGGTACGTAAGCCCGAAGCCTATGACGTGGTTGTCGCGACGAACTTTTATGGCGATATCCTGTCTGATTTGGCATCAGAGTTGTCCGGGTCACTTGGACTGGCGGGTTCGATCAATGCCAATGCTGAAACAGGCCTGTGCTGTGCCCAAGCGCAACACGGTTCCGCGCCGGACATCCAAGGCAAAAATGTCGCGAACCCGACTTCGTTGATCTTGTCGGCGGCGATGATGCTGAGCTGGCTAGGTGAACAGCGCGGTATTCAGAAACTGATGGATGCCGGTCAAGCCATATCCGACGCTGTCGACGCGACCATCGACGATCCATCCAACCGGACACGCGACCTTGGCGGTAACGTGAACTGTGATGCGTTTGGCTCTCTTGTGGCGCAACAAGTCGCGGGCGTAACCGTCGCGGCCTAAGGAACCTCCCTGTGGGTCGATGACCCGCACAAACTGGTGGCGCTGCATCTTGTAGCGTCACCACCTATTTTCAAGCTGATCACAATGACACCTTCACCAAGAATTGCCTTGATTCACGCCACACGGGTCGCGATTGAGCCTGTGGAAACAGCAGCAGCATCCCTTTGGCCAGAGGCCGAGACCATATCCATTCTGGAAGAGGGGCTATCGGTTGATCGCTCAAAAGCGGCGGAGCTGTCAAAGGAGTTGTCGGACCGGATCAAAGCGCTCAGCCATTACGCGCAAGCGGCTCATGCTGACGGGATTTTGTTTACCTGTTCGGCCTTTGGGGCTGCGATTTCCCAAGCGAATGCACAAACCGCTATACCCGTGATGAACCCCAATGAAGCGATGTTTGATGCAGCGCTTTCGCAGGGAGAGCGGATTGCGATGATCTATACCTTCCAACCAGCCGCAGCCGGTATGGAGGAAGAGTTTCGCGAAACGGCAGCTGCAAGGGGCAGCGCCGCCCAAATCACATCGTACTTTTGCGAAGGCGCGTTGGATGCCAAACGCTCCGGCGATGATGACCAGCACGATCGATTGATCGTCCAGACTGCGGCTGAAATCGAGGGGGCTGACGTCATCTTGCTGGCACAGTTTTCCATGGCCGGCGCTGCAGAGGCGGTTCGTAATTCGGTCGCAGTTCCTGTGCTTACGAGCCCAGAGTCTGCCATCCGTGAAATCCGGCGTCGCATTGAGACGAAATAGAAAGGACTGACGATGCTGATTGGCGTTATTGCAGACGACTTCACGGGGGCGAGCGACATCGCCAACACACTTGCCAAAGGTGTGCAGCCCGAAGGCGGTTTGCGCACAGCGCAATACCCCGGCGTGCCAACGGATCCGGCGGATGCGAGTATCGAGGCCGGAGTTGTCTCGCTCAAAAGCCGCTCAGCGCCTGTGCAGGAGGCGGTGCGCGACAGTCTGGACGCCTTGGCTTGGCTAAGGGCGCAGGGTTGCAAACAGATCATCTTCAAATATTGCTCAACCTTTGACTCAACGCCTGCGGGGAATATCGGGCCGGTGGCTGATGCATTGGCCGAAGCGCTTGAGGCGACCGGGGTCGTGGTGTGCCCGGCTTTCCCGACCACGGGGCGAACAGTCTATCAAGGACATTTGTTTGTCGGAGACACGTTGCTGAGTGAATCCGGCATGCAGCACCATCCGCTCACCCCGATGACGGACTCGGACCTGCGGCGGTTTTTGCGCCTTCAGACAACGGCAGGTGTTGGGCACATTCCGCTTTCGATCGTTTCCCAAGGTGTTGAACCAGCCCGCGACGCGATCAATGGCGCGACGGATCGCTATGTTGTGGCGGACGCTGTCAGCGACGCTGACCTGTTGACGCTCGGGGCGGCCCTGTCTGATGCCAAGCTAATTACCGGAGGATCAGGTATCGCATTGGGGCTTCCGCGCAACCTGATTGCGGGCAGAAAGCCTGACGCGCGGGTGGCACATGCGGTCCATGTGAGTGGGCCAGAGGCCATTCTGGCCGGGTCATGTTCTGGTGCGACCCGTGGTCAGGTTGATCTGCACGCGCAGGCGCATCCGACCCTGGCCATAGATGTCCCCGGGGTCATGGAGGGCCGTGTGACCGTCGAAACATTGGTGGCGTTCTACGATTCAAATCAGGGGCGGGCACCCTTGGCCTATTCCTCCGGCTCGCCTGATCAGGTCCTCGCGCTCCAGTCGCGCTATGGACGGGAAGCTGTTGCTGAAAAACTGGATAACCTATTCGCCGATACCGCTAAGGCGCTGGTTTCAAAGGGATACCGACGCATTGTTGTTGCGGGTGGTGAAACATCCGGTGCAGTCGCCCAAGCGGTCACCGAAGTTCTGGGTGCAGCGGCAATGACGGTCGGGGCAGAGATTGATCCGGGCGTTCCGATCCTGACCTTGGGGGATGGACCATCTGTGGCTTTGGCGCTCAAGTCTGGCAACTTCGGAGCACCGGATTTCTTTGCCAAAGCCCTGCGGATGATGGAGGGACAATCGTGACCGAGCATGAAACAGTCCTTCGCCATCAGATGGTGCGTCTTTGTAAGTCATTGTTCGACAGGGGGTTTTCTGTTGGAAGTGCCGGAAACGTGTCTGCCAAACTTCCAGATGGCATCCTTATGACGCCAACCAATTCGACACTTGGATCGCTTGAGGCAGACCGGATTTCAAAGGTTGATGCCTCGGGCAAACATGTGTCGGGGGATCGGCCTTCAAAGGAAGTATTCCTGCATCAGGCATTCTATGAAACGCGGCCGCAGGCTGGTGCGGTTGTGCATTTGCATTCCACATGGGCGACGGCGCTGTCATGCCTTGCGGACACCGATCCTGATGACTGTATCCCCCCCCTGACACCCTATGTTGTGATGCGTGTGGGGCGGGTGAAACTATTGCCATATGTCAAACCGGGTGACCCCAAAATGGGGGACATGATCCGTGATCTGAACGGTGGATTCTCGGCAGCCCTGCTTGCCAATCACGGCCCTGTCGTCAGCGGTAAAGATCTGTTTTCAGCCGTTTGTGCCGCAGAAGAATTAGAAGAAACCGCCAAACTTCTGATCGCACTGGAAGGACGTAAAACGCGCCTTTTGACACCCGATCAAGTGACCGAGCTTAACACCACATTCAAAGGACTATAGTGCACATGAAAACTGCTGACCTGATCGATGATCACGCCGCCGATTTAACCTTGGTTCACCTGCCATTCCGCCAATTTGGCACCCGCAGTCATTTCGCGGGACAGATCCAGACGGTCAAATGTTTCGAGGACAACACCGAAGTGCGGGCACAGCTGGAAACCCCGGGTAAGGGGCGCATCCTTGTGATTGACGGGGGCGGTTCTACCCGGCTCGCACTGTTAGGCGATATGCTTGCCGCGCTCGCGATCAAGAACGGTTGGGCGGGGCTGATCCTGAACGCCGCAATTCGCGATAGTGCGGATATCAACATGATGGACACACTGGTTTTTGCCCTTGGTACATCCCCTGTCAAAAGCGCCAAAGAAGGCTGGGGCAAGGTAGGCACAAAGATCAGTTTCGGTGGCGTCGCCTTTGAGCCCGATGACTGGGTTTATGGGGACGCGGACGGGGTGCTTTTTAGTAAAAAGAAACTGGTTTGAAATCGCATCTTGGTTCATTCGGCGCGATCCTGGCGACCGTTATTCTGGCAGGTGCCGGCGGGTGGCTCGTTTCCCTGACGGGCATACCTTTGGGGTGGATGATCGGCTCTATGATCGTGACCGCCGGTGCATCGTTGATGCGGGTGCCGATACGCAAGCCTGTGGTTTTGCTGGATGTAGTCCGTGCGGCCATCGGATTGATGCTGGGCGCGGCCTTTACCCATGACTTGTTTGCGTCGTTGGGCACATGGTGGGTGACCCTACTTTTCCTGACCTTGTTGCTGGGGGTCATGTTCGCTATCGGTTTTTTTGCCCTTCGCCGCGTTGCTCGTTTCGCCCCGGTGACGGCCGCCCTCTGCGCCATGCCGGGTGGTATCGCAGAGATGGTCTTGCTGTCAGAGCGTGAAGGCGCAGACCAAGCGCAGGTGGCTATTGTCCATGCGCTGCGCATTGCGCTGGCGATTTTGGTGATCCCGCTGCTGATTGGCCTGATCGCCACGATTGAGCCAGCGACGGGGGCTTCGACCAAGGCTAACGGGCTAAGTTTGACGGACTGGTTTTGGATCGCAATTTGTATCCTCGCAGGTCTTTTGGCGCGCGGCAGGGTGCGGCTTCCGGCACCGATTGTGATTGTACCGATGCTGGTCAGCGCGGGACTGCACCTTGGCGGTTTGACCGCATTCGACGTCCCCGCAACGATCACCATCGTCATTCAGGTTTTCATCGGCATCAATGTTGGTGGGAGGTTTGCAGGGGTTTCAGTCAAGGGTCTGATGGCTGCGCTTGGTGCGGCTGTTCTGGTTGTTACATTGCAAATTACGGTCGCGGTTGCCGGGGCTTTGCTGGTCGCGGGCTTGCTGGGGGTGGATCCTGTCGGTCTGGTACTTGCGTATTCGCCGGGCGGGTTGGCGGAAATGTCGATCATCGCGCTAAGCATCGGAGGCGACGTTGCCTTTGTTGGGGTACATCACATTTTTCGGGTCATGCTTGCCCTGATACTGGCCCCTCTTTTGCTGTCATGGATCATCAAAAAGCCTGAGGACGGGTAATGAAATATGTATCTTTCGATACAGGTGAGAAAAGCCTGCAGGTCATAGATTTGCCCGGAATTCTGGGCAAGGCGCTGGCGCGTTTGCCAATGGTTTTGCGGCTGTTGTGCGAAAACCATGTAAGGAACGGTGGCACGGTTGAGCCGATGCTGGAAGCGATGCGCAATCCCGGCAACAGCGGGTTCGAATTTTCGTTTCTGCCCAATCGGCTATTGATGCATGACACGACCTGCACACCGGCGCTGGCTGATATCGCGGCGATGCGCGATGCGGTCGCCGCCGCCGGTGGTGACCCCGCAATTTTGAGCCCGACTTTGCCCGTTGATGTATCGGTGGATCATTCGCTTGCAGTTGATCAATATGCGACCGCAGGCGCTTTCCAGACAAATGCCAAGAACGAGTATACCCGCAATGCCGAGCGCTATGCTTTCATGAAGTGGGCGTCAGAAAGCATGGAGGGGGTGCGGGTGCATCCGCCCGGGACCGGGATCATGCACACGATCAATCTCGAACAGCTTGCTACCGTGTTGGTGGTTGGCAAAGACTTTGCGCATCCCGACATGTTATTGGGAACAGACAGCCACACGCCGATGATCAACGGCATCGGCGTGATGGCATGGGGTGTTGGTGGGCTTGAAGCGGAAAGCGTCATGTTCGGCCAGCCGGTATCGCTTGCGGTTCCGAAAACAGTCGGCGTGCGATTGATCGGGTGCCTGCCCGCCGGAAGCTTCGCAACTGACCTCGCGTTGGAAGTGACGCACAGGCTTCGTGAGATTGGGGTGACTGGCGAATTTGTAGAGTTTTTTGGCCCCGGGGTTGCCGGTCTAAGTGCCGATGCGCGCGCGGTTGTCGCAAACATGGCACCGGAATACGGGGCATCAACCGGGTATTTTCCTGTCGATATAACAACAATCGACCATCTTGCCCGCACTGGCCGAAGTGCAGCGCTTTGCGCGGCGATTGAGCCCGCATTTCGCGCCATGGGGCTCTGGTTTGATCCAGATGCCGCACCGGCTTTCGACAGGGTAGTAGAGATCGATTTATCGACCATTACGCCGATCATCGCCGGCCCACGACGGCCTCAAGACAGATGCGTGCCCCGCGATGCCCAAGCGCGGATAGAGAATGCAATCGGACGACCGCTTGGACACGTCGACAAGGCTGAGAGCCGCGCCCCCGACGGCGCAGTTGCAATTGCTGCGATCACCAGTTGCACCAATACGTCTGATCCATCGCTTCTTGTTGCTGCTGGCATTCTGGCACGAAATGCACGGGAAAGGGGACTGACTTCGGCACCATGGGTAAAAACATCCCTCGCCCCCGGCTCCCCCTCGGCGCGGGCACTACTGCAACGGGCAGGACTGGACGGTGACCTGTCAGCGCTTGGGTTTGATGTCGTCGGTTTTGGCTGCACCACCTGTATCGGAAACTCCGGCCCGCTACCGGAAGCAATCGAGATCGCTCTGAATGACGGAAAGGCAGTTGCCGCTGTTTTATCGGGCAACCGAAACTTCCCCGGACGGGTGCATCCCAAGCTTGATCTTGGCTATCTTGCGTCGCCGCCCTTGGTCGTGGCCTATGCCGTGAAGGGCGATTTGAAAGGAGATATTGCGACTGATCCATTAGGGGTTGGAGCGGAGGGAGAGGACGTCTTTTTGGCCGATATCTGGCCCGATGCAGAGGATATAGCAGCGGCTTTGACCAATGCACAAAGCGCAGGTGATGTATCCCGGGCCTTTGCCGGTGCAAGCCAAAGTGCGGCCTGGGATCAAATAGATGCGCCAAACCAAAGCCAGTTTCCGTGGGACGCGGCATCGCGCTCCCTCAGGCCCCCGAAATTCGCGTCGGCAGTGCAACCGACTCGGCTGGGTCATTATCAAGCAAAGCCACTGATGGTGTTGGGCGATGATATCACGACCGATCATATCTCTCCGGCGGGTGCTATCTCTGCCGATAGCGCCGCCGGCCAGTGGCTGATTTCTCACGGTGCCAAGTGTGATGACTTGAATGTCTACGCTGCCTACCGCGGCAATTGGGAGGTGATGCTCCGAGGTTTGTTTACCAATAAACTGGTCCGCAATCTTCTACTTGATGGGCTGGCTCCTCATGAAACCGTCCTCGAAGACGGGCGGGTTATGCCAGTGTTCAAGGCTGCGGAAGCAATGGCGCAGCGCGGGGACAACGCAGTGCTGCTCGCAGGAGAGCGGTATGGTATGGGATCAAGTCGGGATTGGGCGGCCAAAGGGGTTGCGCTTCTGGGTGTAAGAGCGGTTATCGCACGCAGCTTTGAGCGTATCCACCGTACTAATCTGATCGGTATGGGAATCTTGCCTGTACAAATTATTGACGATTTTGACCCGCAATCTGCTGGCTTTTCAGCGTTAGACACTTTGGAACTTGATGCGTCATTTGCAAGAATAGGTGTCCAGAAAAAGGTACCTGTTCGACGTTACCGACCAAATGGATCTGTGCAAAGTATCGTGTGTCGCGCCGCCGTGGAAACGCGACACGAAGTCGAACTCCTCAGAGTGGGCGGTGTGTTGTCTGGTATCCTGACATCATGTTTGAGTTGACATATTGTCAGGCGTTTTTGACAAAAAACCTGCTGAGGCCACCACAGCTGGTCAAATGCTCTGCACCATTTGACGAATGACCGGTTTGGTGAAGCCGCGTTGGGGCAATGTAAGGTGGCACTGAATCGCCCCGAGTTTGTCGGAGACCATCAACTTAAGTAAGGATGATGGTTATG
>OJBD01000144.1_pt1 | contig 14409 bp, 14 predicted proteins | sample 1590481 | NCBI WGS metagenome assembly OJBD01 (sample SAMN05416811, study PRJEB24817) | seawater metagenome | isolation source: Sea water | place: Canada:Atlantic | collected 2013-07 | reverse complement strand
CACGTCTGGCGCGGCTCCAACGGCCGAGGGCGGCACCATGCCCGAGCTGGTGGTCAAATGGTCGGCAGAAGAAGCGGCCGTGCGCAAGATTGCCGCGATCGTGCATGCCTCGGATGAAGCCCTCGCGGATGCCGGTCAGTTGCAAGCGTTGATCGACCAAGAGCTGCGCTACGATCTGGATCTCGAAGAAGAAGCGCAGATTATTGCGGGTGACGGCCAGGGGCAAAACCTCACGGGTCAGACATCGGTTGCCGCGTCTTTCGTCGCGCCTGCTGGCCTGCCCAACGAAACGCGCATTGACCGCCTGCGCTTAGGTCTGTTGCAAATCGCGCTGTCCAACTATGCCGCCGATGGTGTGACGATCAATCCCATTGATTGGGCTGCGATCGAGCTGCTGAAAGACACCCAGGGCCGCTACATTTTCGGCAACCCGAATGAGCTGGCAACGCCTCGCCTGTGGGGGTTGGATGTTGTGCCGACGCTGGCGCATGCGCAAGGCGAGTGGATGGCCGGCGCGTTCCGCATGGCATCGACAATCTACGATCGCCAGGAAAACGAGATTTTGATCTCAAGCGAGCACGGAAACAATTTTATCGAGGGCATGAAAACCATTCGCGGCACCAAGCGGATTGCCCTGGCGCATAAACGCCCTGATGCGTTGGTTACTGGAAACTTTACGTTCGCCTAATCGACCAGCCGCCTTGCGGCGGTGAATAAGACAGGCTGCGGCAATGCGTGCCGCAGCCGATCGCAAACTTTCCTTTAGGGGGTTCCCATGCTTTTGAAACTGAAGCGCACACAAAAGACCATGATCGGCCGGCTGCTGATGGGTGAAACTTATCGTTTTGATAAGAACAATCCGAAACAGAAAGAGGTTGCGGCGAGCTTGCTCAAGCGCAGCATGGCCGAGGAAGTGGATGCCAAGCAGCACGCCGAGGATCTCGCCAAGGTCAAAAGCCTTGTGTCTCCGGATCAAGCTGGCGCTGAAAAGGCCGCCGCTGCTGACAAAGCGGCTGCTGACAAGGCTGCTGCTGACAAGGCCGCTGCTGACAAAGACGCTGCCGACAAAGCCGCAGCCGACAAGGCAGCCGCGAAGTGAGCCAGCTCACGATCGAAGATATCAAACGCCATTGCTCGGCGTTTGATTTTGACGACGACGACGCGCTGCTCGATGATCTGCATAAGCAGGCCGAGGAATTTGTGCAAAAGTATCTGCGCCGCGAGCTCGACATCGAGTTGCCCGGTGCGTGGCCCCTGGGCTGCACCGGCGCGGTCAAGATGCTGGTGGCGCATTGGTACGATCACCGCTCGGCCGTCTCGGAGGTTTCTAATTTCGAGGTTCCCTTTGGCGTGCGAGATCTGCTTGCCCCGTATCGGGATTTGAGCTGATGAAAGCGCCGCGCGCGGGCGAGCTGAAATGGGTTGCGCAGTTTCGACGCGCGAGCCTGGTCGATGATGGCTTTTCAGATATTGAGCAGTTTGCCGATCACGGCACGACCAAGCGGGTCAAAAAGCTCGAGGTCAGCGACGGCGAGCGCTGGCGTGCCGCGCAAGTGAGCGCGACGATCACCGCGCGGTTCCAGATCCGCAGCACGGCATTCTCGCGCGATCTTTCCCCGGCCGATCGCTTGATTGTCGAGGGTGTCGAGTATGGCATTAATGGGATCCGCGAAATGGACGCCGGCCGCCAGCGGTGGCTTGAGATCTCGGCAACGGCAGAGATCAAAGCCGCGTCATGAGCATGACGGTCAAGCTCTCCGGATTTGCGGAGCTCGAGAAGAAACTCGACCAGCTCACGAAAGCAGCCGGCAAGGGCGTCTTGCGCCGCGCGCTGAAAAAAGCCGCGATGCCGATCGCCGATGCCGCCAATGATTTCGCGCCGGTTGGATCGACGGGTGGCTATGCGCAATCCTTCAGCTACTCGACCAAGCTCACAAAGCGGCAACGCGGTTTGCATCGCAAGATGTTTCGCGACGACAAGGCCGCCGTCGAGGGGTTCGTCGGCACGTCAGATCCCGCCGGTGTCCAGCAAGAATTTGGCAATATCAATCACGGGCCGCAGCCCGCGCTGCGCCCGGCATGGGATGGCGGCCGCGAGCAACTGCTCGAGGATCTCGGCCGCGAGCTTTGGACCGAATTCGAGAAATCAGCGGCTCGAGCTGCGCGCAAAGCGGCAAAAGGGTAACCGATGGAAAAACAGATTAGGGCGGTTTTGCGCGGCAATGTCGCTGTCGCAAGCCATGTTGCGCAGCGGGTCAACTTCGGGGCGCATCCCCAAGGCCAGCCTTTGCCAGCGATCGTGCTCAATACGGTCAGCGACTTGGAAGGCATCACGCTCTCTGGCCCTAGCGGTCTGAGCGCCGGCCGGATCCAGGTCGATTGCTATGCGGATCAATATGGTGCCGCCAAACTACTTTCCCGCGCCGTAAAGGCCGCCTTGCACGGATACAGCGGCGACGGGGTTCAAGGTGTCTTTCATGCGGGATCGCGTGACAGCCGCGAGGGCGGAACGAATGAGGCCGATCGGCCCTATCGCGTTTCGCTCGATTTCACTCTCACTTACTCAACCTAGGAGGCTCTACACATGAGCAAACAAATTATCGCGTATGGGGCACTAGTTGAGCGCTCCATTGATGACGGCACAACGTGGGTCAAAATCCCCGAATGCGACGGCATTGCAATCCCGATGGTCGAAACCGATTTTCAGGATGTGACAAGCCTCGACAGCCCGAACGGGTTCCGCGAATACATCAAGGGCTTGAAAGATGCCGGCGTGATCAGCTTGCCTTGCGGTTATACCTCGGCAGGCTATGAGCAACAGCTCGCGGATCAAGCACTCGATGAGCCGGTGAAATATCGCACCACATTGAAGGCCGCGCCCGGTCAAGCTTCGGGCGATGTGTTCGAGTTCAGCGGCTTTCCGACGCCGCAGGTCGAGGGCGGCGACATCGGCGCGCCGGTCAAAATGAGCGTCTCGATCCGGACCACCGGCGATGTGTCCTGGGTGAAAGGGGCCGCCGCATGACTTCAAAGCGCGGTACAGTGACCTTTGAAGCGGGGGGCGTGTCCTACAAGGCACGCCTTACCACAAACGCAATGATCCGGTTTCAAGATGCGACCGGGCAAAGCGTGATCGACGCCTTTGGGGCGATGGATGGCAAAAGCGCCGACATCAAAGGCATTCGGAATATTCTTTGGGCCAGCCTGGAAGGCGATCACACGCAAGAAAGCGTTGGCGATCTGATGGACGAAATCGGATTTACCGAAGCCGGCCGGATCATCGGCGAGATCGGCCGTGCGGCATTCCCGTCTAACGAGCCCGAGGATGGGGCGGCGGAGCAGGGAAACGGCAAAGCGGGCAAGAAAGCCCGCTAGACCAGGATCCGATCGACAGCCTGCTTTCGGATTGGCTGGCGCAGGGTCAAGATTATCTCACGTTCTACGATCTAACACCGCGCGAGATTGTTTTGATCTTGCGCGGTGGTGTTGAAAAGGCGCGCGCCGAGAATGACATCGCGCGCCAACGCAACTATGAGCTCGCGACCCTGGTCGCTTATGCGTTTCATGATCCTGAAAAGATGCCAAAATTCGGCGGATTCGCGCAGGATGAAAAACAGGTTTCCGATGAAGTCGCACACGCTCAAGTGCGCGGGTTTTTTATGGCCCTGGCGAACAAATCAGCCGGCTAGATCTCTCGCAAGTTGACCAGGCGAAGATCTTGGCCGTCTGCTTTCAGGCTGCAATCCCATTTTGAAATAATGCGTGCGCCGAAACTGTTCGAGGCGCGAAATTCGGGTGCAACGCTGATGTCGCTCCCTTTGATCGACGCGGGCCAGGTCGCGTACCAGGTGCCGCTTTTCATTCCCCAATCTGCGCTGTCGGGATCTTTAAGCCGCCGCGCGATTTCATCGCGGCAAATCAGCCGAGCATTCGATCGCAATTTGTCTGCATCCGAGATCTCGGGTTCAGTTTCGGTGCCTCGCATAATCCAGATGAACAGCGCCGCAAACGCGACGATGCCGACAAACAGGCCGATCGCGGCCGTTTTCATGATCAGTTTCAAAGCTTGCAACTAAAAATCCTTTTCAGAAGGGGGTGATGCAGATGGCACAATCAGTTATTGGCGCGCTGCGTGTCAACCTCGGGCTAGACAGCGCCAAGTTTAGCCGTGGATTGACGGAAGCCCAAAAAAGCATGCAAGCCGCGCGCAAGCAGTTTGCGGCCGTGGCTGGGGTTGCCGCTGCTATGGGGGCGGCGATCTCTGCAGCGGCGCTTGCCGGTGCGCGTGACATCGACCGTGCCGCGAAGTCCGCGCGCCGGCTCGATAGCACGGTCGGGGCATTTCGCGCGCTCGAGCTGGCAGCCGGCGAGGCGGGGGTAAGCCTCTCTGGCCTGGCGAATGATGTCCAGACAATGAACCGCGAGCTCGCCAACGTGGGCAAGACAGGCAACGCCAAACGCGCGCTCGATGCCCTGGGGCTGTCGGCCGGTGAATTGCAGGGGCTCGATGCCGACGAAAAGCTCGCCACGATCGCGGATCAGGTGAAAAAGCTCGGCCTCGATGCCGGCCAAACAACAGCCGTATTGCGCGATTTGGGGATCCGCAATCGTGAAATGGCGTTGCTTGTCCTAAATGGGGGCGATGCGATCCGCGCCGCGCGGGGGGATATCAAGGAATATGGCCTCGAGCTGAACAGCATTCAATCGGCAGGCATCGAGCGCGCCAATGATCAAATCGGCCGTTTGGGGCTGATCACGCAATACGCGGGGCAGCAGCTCGCGCTGTCGCTGGTCCCTGCAATGGGGCAGCTCGCCGAGGCACTGACAAACAGCTTACGTGAGGGGGGCGCGCTGCGCGCCGTGATCGACGGGCTGATCGGGAACCTCGACCGGCTGGCGACTTATGTCGCGGTTGCGGTCGCGGGTTTCGGGGTGAAATATGTCGGTGCAATGGCGATGGCGGCGCTTTCGACGGCGAGCTTGTCCAAAGCGCTGATGTTTCTGCGCGGTGCCTTGATCCGGACGGGGATCGGCGCGCTGGTGGTCGGTGCCGGCGAGCTGGTCTATCAATTCGCGCGCCTGGTGAAAGCCTCGGGCGGCTGGGGCAATGCGCTGTCGGCGCTTGGGGATCTCGCGGCCGGCGTTTGGCAAGGTATCCAGACAAGCGCGAGCGCGATCCCGCCGGCATTGGGCGCGGTTTGGAAAATGGTTTCCTCGAGCTTTTATGGGATGATGTCGGGCCTGCAAGAAAGCTGGTCGCGGTTCCTCGGCAGCTTGGGCGCGGATCTGTCCGACATCCCCGGCATGGGTAAATTTGCCGATGCAATTCTCGAGACATCGGGCAAGGCTGCGGCCGGGATGTCCGAATTTGACGCCAAGGCGCAGGCGGCGGCAAACAGTGCGGCGGGATTGAAGGCCGAGGCATCGGCGCTTGCGGCCGAGGGGTTCCAGCAAGCCAAAGACGCAGCGGCAAAGCTTGCCGCGATCGTATCCAACACGGCCGACGAAACGGACGGCGGGGCAGCGGCAACCGAAAACCTAAACGACGCGCTCGAGGATCTCGGCGGCTCGACAGGATCCGGCGGATCCGCCGGCAAGGCGGCCAAAGCGCTCGATAAGGTCAAGACAGAGGCCGAGGCGTATCAAGATGCTTTGAAAGAGGCCGCGAATACATCCGAGGATATCGGCACCGAAAAGGCTCGGATCCTGGTCGGCGGGATCGACAGCATTGCAAACGCCTTTGGTGATTTCATTGGCGGCGGCTTAAAGGGGTTCAAGGGCTTTACAAAGTCGATCCTCGACGGGTTCAAGGGCATGATCAGCCAGATGATCGCGCTGGCCGCGAAAAATCGGATAATGTTCAGCCTGGGGATCGCGCCCGCTGGAGTGGGTGGTGCAGCGGCTGCAGGCGTGCCAGGCGTTGCCGGCATGCCGAGCGCGGGCGGGATCCTGGGCAGCCTTGGCAGTCTCGGTGGCGGTGCCGGTGGCGGCGGGCTGCTCGGCGGGATTACAAGCGGGCTCGGCGCTTTGACGAGTGGCCTCGGCGCGGGTTTCAACATGGCGCTCGGCGGGTTTGCATCCGGCGGCCTCGGCGGCCTGGGCAGCGTGATCTCGACGCAGCTCGGCGCGGCAACCGCGTCCGTTGGCGCTTTGGGGGCTGCAGTCGGCGCGATCGCTTTGCCGGTGGCGGCTGTCGCGGCCGTGTTCAGTTTCTTTAAGAAGAAAACTAAGGAGCTCGACGCGGGTTTGCGCGTGACGGTCGAGGGGCTCGATGGGCTGGTCGAGACGTTCAAAGTGATCGAAACCAAACGGTTTTGGGGTCTGAGCAAGAAGGTCCGCACGTCCTATCAGGCAGCCGCTGATGAAACCGCCAAGCCGCTGCTGTCGGCGATCGACAGCATTGCGCAAAGCGTGATCGGTCTCGGCGATGTCTTTGGCTTTGCCAGCTCCAACATCGACAAGGCAAGTTTTCAGTTCAAGATCTCGACCAAGGGCAAGAGCGACGAGGAAATCCAAGAGGCTATTGCCGAGGAATTGGATCGGCTCGGTGATGTCTTTGCAGATTCGATCGTCGGCACGTTCGATGAAGTTGTGACCAAAGTCACCAGCAACGGCAATTTGACCGGCCTCGCGGCGCTGTTCTCGAAATCCGGCGCGGTGGTGACGGAAACGATCAGCCACGTAAACGAGGAATTCGAGGCGCTCAAGAAAGAGGGCGAGGGATCTTTCGAGGCGCTGAGCCGGCTTGTCAGCTCTTTGACATCGGTCAATGCGGTGATGGATACCCTAGGGGGCACGCTTTACGAGGTGAGCCTTACCGGCGCGGATATGGCGAGCGGCCTTGTCGATATGTTTGGCGGGCTCGATGCGATCCAATCGGCAACCTCGGCCTATTATCAGGCGTTCTATACCGAGCAAGAGCGCCTCGATACGCTGACGCGCCAGCTTACCGGCACGCTGTCGGATCTCGGCCAGGCAATGCCCGAGACGCGCGCGCAGTTCCGCGCGCTGGTCGAGGCGCAAGATCTCACGACCGAGGCCGGCCGGGCGATGTTTGCAGCGCTGGTCGGGCTTGCCGGTCAGTTCGACAGCATCTTGCCGGCTCTGGATAGCCTGTCGAATAAGCTCGGCGATCTGGTCGCTGATGCGATCGACAGCGCGCTTGCGCCGATCGACGCACAGATCGAGGCGTCGAGCGCGGCCGCAAATCAGGCGCGCCAATCGGCAACCGAATTTTACCGCCTGGCGGAAAGCCTGCGATCGACGGCAAGCAGCATCGGCGGGGTGCAATCGGCATCGGATCTCGCGGGCGCAAGCCAGCGGTTCGCATCCTTGTTTGCGCAGGCGATCGGCGGGGATCTCGATGCTCTCGGAGATCTCGGCGGCGCGGGGTCTGCCCTGGCATCCGACAGCGCGGGCTTTGCCAAGACGGCAACCGAGCTGCGCCGGATCGAGGCGGGGATCTCGAGCCAGCTCGGCCAGGCTGCGGCGGTATCCGAGGCGCTCGGCCTTGGCGCTGACTATCAAGCGATGCTGTTTGACGTTCAAACGGCCGCGCTGCAGGAAACGCGCGCGCTGTTGACGCAGGGCGACATCACGCAAGAGATCCTGCTCGAGCAGGCGGCCTTGCTTGAAAACATCGGCCGCCAAATCGTCAACAGCACCGATTTGCAGGTTGCCGTCAATCGAGACGCCTCGGGCAAGGCTCTGGCCGCGCTGGTCGATAACGCCGGCGCAATCGTCGGATCTCTGTCGGCCGAGGGCGCGAAAGGCATCGCTGCGCTGCAGGGCCAAACCGCAAACGTCAACGCGGCGACGGCGGCCGCAGCTCTGGGGCTATCCTCGAGCATTGTCTCGAGCCTGGACGGCAACAGCGACGGGATCATTTCGGCGCAAGAGCTGCAGGCGGCCTCGATCGTCAGCGCTTATCAAAGCACTGTGGTTTCGCTTGCGGCTGCGATCGACCGCAACGGTGCAATGACGACCGAGCAGATCCGCGCCTCGCTTGCCGACAAGGCGACGGATGCAGAGATTTCGGCCGTAATCTCTGCCGTCGATCGGAACAAGGACGGGATAGTTTCGGCCGAGGAGATTGCGGCCGCGCGCGTGCTGTCGGGGGTAAATCAAGGCACGCTCGAGCAAGTGCGCGCCCTAGCCGGGGTCAACAGCGCGGTAGCGGCCGCAGCTCTGGGGCTGTCCTCGAGCATTGTCTCAAGCCTGGACGGCAACAGCGACGGGATCATTTCGGCGCAGGAAATGCAGGCCGCCTCGATCGTCAGCGCGTATCAAAGCACGGTGATCTCGCTGGCATCCGCGATCGACCGCAACGGCGCAATGACGACCGAGCAGATCCGCGCCTCTCTGGCCGGCAAAGCATCTGATGCCGCGATCTCGGCCGTGATCTCGGCCGTCGATCGAAACAAGGACGGGGTAGTTTCGGCCGAGGAAATCGCGGCCGCGCGCATGCTGTCGGGGATCAATCAAGGCACGCTTGAGCAAGTGCGCGCCATGGCGGGGCAAAACGGTGTTTTTGCAAACGCGATCACCGGGCAAACCGCGAGTGTAACGGGCAGCCAAAACCTGACCAACGCCGAGCTTGGCAAGGTTCAAGATCTGCAGGGCGAGACGGTCAGCATCACCGAGCTGGTCGAGCGTGCCGTTGCCGGCAATGAAAACCTGACATCTGCCTTGCTCAACCGGATGGCGGCGGGGATCTCTGTCGCGGGCGTGCCGTCGATGGTGTCGGGGCTAAACTCGATCGGATCCTTGATCGGTCGTATCGTGGCGGTGCAAGAGGCATCGCTCGCGGCCGCCGAGGCCGAGGCCGCGCGCCAGGCGGCGCTGACCAATGCGCAGCGCGAGCTCGAGGCGACGGCGCTCGCGCAAGGCCCGGCGATCGAGCAGGTCGCGGCTGCATCCGAGGCAATTTATGCTCTCGCAAATCGTTATGGCGTATTCCTAAACGCCAATTCGGGGCCGCTTGATTACTCGAATTCCGCGCAGTTCGGTGTAAACGAGCAAGGGCTTTTCGAGGCGAAATATAATCAGATCACAAACCCCGGCGGCAAGGATGTCCGAGGGTTTAAGAATGAGTTTTTCGGTGAAGGCGGTCTCTATGGTCAAACCTATGGCCGCGCCGCCGAGCTCAAGGCTTTGGCCGAGCAACTGCAGGCGCAGCGCCAGGCGGTGATTGATCTCGGCGGGATCCCACAATTTGCGCGCGGCGGCCGGCACTTTGGCGGCCTGCGGATCGTCGGCGAAAACGGCCCAGAGCTCGAATACACCGGCGCAAGCCAGATCTACAACGCGCGGCAAACGCGGGACTTGCTGGCCGGAGCTGGTGGCAATCCCGCCCATGCCGAGGATCTGCGCCGGCTGCTGCTCGAGGTGGTCAAAAACACAAAGCGCACCAGCGACATTGCACGCAAGCATGATGTCGATGGCATGCCGCCGGTAAGGGTTTAATCTATGAAGATCATCACGCCGATCGAGATCTCGGAAAGCAACTTGTTCTCGAGCAATATCCCCGAAAACGACGCGCCGCTTTGGGATCTCGAGACGGAATACGCCGAGGGCGCGCAGGTGATTTTTGCGCATGTGGTCTATGAAAGCCTAGAGGCCGGCAATCTCGGCAATCAGCCTGACCAAGATAGCGCGCGCTGGCTGCGCCTGGGGGCTACCAACCGATATAAGGCGTTCGACAAGCGGATCAGCGATCGCGCGGTGATGGCGGATCAGGTGACCTATACGATCGCGCACGGCGGCGCTTTTGTGAGCGGGGTCGCTGTCTTTGGCATCGCCGGGGGCACGCTGGAGATCGAGGTCACGGATCCGATCGACGGGGTGGTTTTCTCGAAAACCTACAGCCTGTTTGACGATACCGGCGTTGTCGATTGGTACACCTATTTTTTCTCGCCCGTGGGGGTTCAGCGGCAAGAGGTGATCGAGATTGAGATCCCGCCCTATTTGAACGCCTCGACGCGGATCACCGTTACCAACACCGGCGGCATCGCCGAGGTGGGGCAGATCGCGATCGGCCGTGTTCTGGATCTCGGCGTGACGGCCTACGGCACCAATATCTCGATCGAGGATTACAGTCGCAAGGAACGCGATGCCTTTGGCAATGCGATCATTGTCGAGCGCGCCTTTGCGCAGCTCATCGACTACTCGCTCAAAGTTACCACCCAAACCGCGCGCCGGCTGCAAAGCACTTTGGCCGATTATCGCACGATCCCTGTCGTGTGGATCGGCTCGACCACTGAGGAGCTCGGGACGCTTGTTTATGGATATTACCGCCGGTTCGACATCGTGCTCGCAGGGCCGACCGTTTCGGATGCCTCAATCGAAGTAGAAGGATTAATCTAAATGGCTACTGCTCCAAAAATCAGCAATCTGCCGACCGCGCCAAACCGTCAACAGCCGGCTAATTTTTCGGCCAAGGGTGATGCGCTTTTGTCCTCTCTGCAGGGGTTTGCAACAGAGGCAAATGCCTTGGGTGATTATGTCGAAGGGGCCGCCGGGCAGGTGGCGATCGACAAGGCGGCCGTCGATGCGAATGTGCCATTGATGAACGATGCGAAAGCTGCCGCTCCCTTGGCTCTATCCTACCGTGACACAGCTAAGACCTACCGCGACGCCGCTGCCGCGTCTGAGGCAAAGGCGCTGCAGCACAAGAACGATGCCGCAAGCGCGGTTGTGTACCAAGACCTCGCGTCTATTGCACAGTCCAAAAGCCTCACAATGGTTGACGGCTGTATTGATACGTCACCTAACCCGCCGCTTGCGGTGCAGCGCCGCACAAGCTGGTTTGCGGAACTTGGACCAATGCCCGCACGTAAAGTTGTTATCGCGGAGCTGCGCAAGGTCAGTATATTCAACGGTGACGATCCAAGCTGCCCCCTATGGGTCGAGTTTTTCGCATCTGGAGGTTTAGCCAGCGATTCCAACGCCATTCCCGGTGATGATGTAACGGCCGTTGATCTGCTTAACGGTGTTTTGGTTGTGGGCACAATCAACAGCTCGGCGGGTCGTGGGGGCACTAACACAATTGATTTTGGGTCTGACACCATATCCCATAAAGGCATATCCACACTCTACCAGTTGTATAATGGAGGCATCGCCCTTCGTAATTCAAACAAGACTTTTCGCGAGGGCTATGAGAGCCTGTTAGTCAACGCGGGGGTTCGAAGCGTAGCTCTGCACGTCGCCTCTGATGCCCCCATTAGCCCCGTTTCCGGATTGCCCATTCCGACTACTGCCGTTGGCACACTCGCGGGCGTTACGGTTATCCTGAATGACTATACCACTAGGCACAGCCTTTCCGCGCTGGGGTTTTCCAATGTCGTCTTTGACCCAGATGGGGGGCTTTACGCCTGCCGCGATAACTTCGGCGCGCATATGATTTACGCATCCTCTGAAGAATATAAAAATAATGGTTTTGGTGTGTCTGCGGGCCTGAACAGTGCGACTTCATCCGCAGTTGCAATGCTTGCTGGGGCTATCCGGCCCAACTCTCTCGCGGCTGGTCCTAATGTTCTTGCGCTGGCGGGTCGTGACTTGTCCCAAAACTCGCGCTCTGGTTTGCTCGTTGTGGATACCGAGACGCACGATTTAGGCTCCAGCATGACCGCCTTCATTGACGCAACGTCTAATACTGGGTGGATGCCAAAAGGGATCATCGGATCTTACATGAGTGGTGCGGAGGCGTCATCACTTGTTGGTAGCGCGCCTCTTGATACGACGTTTCAAGGCACGGGAAACTTGGCGGGGTTCATCTTGGCCGAGGGAGTAGTGAACAACAACGGCGTTAACAAACTTGCCGCCACTTCGGGGCCAGCCAGCAACGTGATCGGGGCTATAGTCCTTGGGGGCTTGACTGCCGGGGCGTACTACGAGGCGGAGATTGTTCGGTTGAGCACAGTCGCAACCTCTGCGATTTTTGCAAACGTGGGCGGCTTGGGCGGAACGCAGATCGGAACAGAGTACGACAACATCAATACGCCGACGAGCAAAGTGGTTTTCAAGGTGACCGGAACCCAGTCCCAAATCCATATTCGGACGGGAAGCAGCAACACTCCGGTAGAGATAGCGGGGGTTTCGGTGCGGAGGGTCGATCCCAACCGTTACCTAAGCCCTAAGAGCCTGACCGTCAAAGGCGTGCTGCAACGGTCCCCTGTCGCAACAGGCGCGGAGCTAATGAAGTGTCATGGGGGCTTCGACGCAAATAATCACCTCCACGGCTTCATTGAGGACTTCAATAGCAAGTCATTCTACCTTGCCATGTGGTTCTTGGGGTATGGCGGATCGAAGTTGCTGATGGGCACGGGGGACTTAGGCACCCTCTCGAAGGGTCGTTCTCTATACATTAACGGCGCAGGTATGTTGGTGGCCTCAGGGTGGTCGAATGACGTTAGCTCGGAAATGGTCGTTCTTGGTGGACGGTGGCACCTCGGCGTTGCCCAATGGGAATATCTCGGAGGAACTGATTACAACGTGTCGGTCGCCGTTGATGGTGTGGTTAAGGGTCACAGCAAGAAGGCTCTACTTCCTTTCGATAACAAGGATTTTTACGTTGGTTACCACCCAGGCTCTAACTCTAACGGTACAGGCTGCGAAATGGCCTTGGCGCGGGTCGGCTTGGGAACGATCCCTAGTGATAAAATCGCTAAGATGTATCGAGATGAATTGCCACTATTCCAGCCCAACAGCAAAGCCACTCTGCGCGGCACGTCAAACGACGTGATGTCCGTGGCGTATGATCGCACCACTTGTTTGATCCAAGCGGGAGGCCCGTCCGGGAGGACTGAAATTTCCGGGATTACGCCGGTAGGTGGATCGGACGCAGCAATCACCACAAAGATAGCCTCGCATGACGGCATGATTTTGGAGCAATAACATGGTCGCAAGAATTACAAATAAAGAGCTATCCCTACGGTCAGAATTATCGGAGTTCCGCGAGTTCATGCGGGACAGGCCAGCAAAGATCGCTCGGGTTCCGCCGTTTAAAAATCTTGTAGCGAACGGGGGATTTGATAGCGATACGGCATGGATTAAGGGTGCCGGGTGGTCCATTGGCTCGGGCATTGCGTCACGCGGGAACACAGACAACAATAACGATTTGAGCCAGGCCAACCTGAGGATAGACGTTAACCGAAAGTATGGCGTAACGTTCACTATCTCCGTAGCTTTGGGGGGCGTCACTCTCAGGTTGGGCGTGGCCGCGAGTGCGGGCAATGTCGGCTCTCAAATATCCTCCAGCGGGACATACTCGAGCTTTACGGCACCATTAGGCTCCCACGGTATACTTCAGTTTTTGCCTTCCACGACATTTGAAGGTTCTCTGGACGATGTTTCCCTTTGGGAAGTTGACCCCTCGGACAATGCGCGGTGGCTGCGCCTTCCTTTCGGCCACACTGTCGGGAAACAGGGCCGCATCTACCGTGATGGAGGCTATGTAATGTCGAGCGATTACGAGGAAATCACAATCGCGGGGCAGTCGTGGATCAAACCGCTTGTCGCGCCCGGCGTGAATACTGAATTCGACGTGTATTGCGGGATCGGAGCTTGATCATGGATCCAATTATCAACATCAAGCTCGGCGGCACGCCGGTGACACAAGCGGTGATCGAGCGCGCCAAAGAAAGCTATATGGTGGGCGAGGGATGGACGGCCGCGATGCGGGATGATGCCATGGCCGAGGATAGCTTTGCCCGGCGCGGCTGGATGTCCGAGACGCCAAACTATGACAAGATCCTGCCGGCCCTGGCAGCTTTTGAAAACGCGCTGATCTGGACGATGCAGATCAACTCTTTCAATGCAGCGCTCGCGGAGTATCGCGCAGCCTCGACGCGCCTCGAGCGTCATGTGCTTTCTTTGGGCCGTACTGAAGTCACGGCCGAGATAGACACCGGAAAATTCAATCCCGATGGATCTCCCTACCTCGAAACCGTTGTGACGCAGCCGGCGATCGAGCCGGTGCCGGCGACGATCGAGAAGAATAATGAGGCCGGGCAAACGATCGTTTTGCCTAATCCGGTGATCGCGCAGGATGAAGCCGAGCGCGCCGCAGCTCAATCGGTGGTGGATGGCATGCCGGCTTTGGTCGCGTCGATGCCGGATGCGATCGGGGATTATTTCGAGGGCTTGTAATGAGCGCTTATACCGGTGCCTCGGATTGGTACGCCCATGACACGGGGATCTTGCACCGTGTCACCAAGCCGCTTGCCTGGTGGGTTGGCAGCCCGATCACCGGCGAGCTCTATGTCGTGCCGGTCGGGGCTCAATTCGATGTCTCGGTGCCTCGGGGACTGCGGTGGATCTGCAATCCCTTAGATCCGCGGTACTTCAAAGCGGCAGCGTTGCATGATCACTTTCTGTCGATCGGCTGGGATCGGTTCACGGCCGGCGCGC
>OJBD01000138.1_pt1 | contig 14703 bp, 10 predicted proteins | sample 1590481 | NCBI WGS metagenome assembly OJBD01 (sample SAMN05416811, study PRJEB24817) | seawater metagenome | isolation source: Sea water | place: Canada:Atlantic | collected 2013-07 | reverse complement strand
GGTGCAAAATGGAGATTCGTGAGGCTCTGACCTTTGATGATGTACTACTGGTGCCTGCGGCATCCAACGTGTTGCCGTCTACGGCTGACACGCGGACCCGCGTTACCAAATCGATCGCGCTGAACATTCCGCTGCTCAGCTCTGCGATGGATACGGTCACCGAAAGCCGCATGGCGATTGCCATGGCGCAGGCGGGGGGCATGGGGGTCATTCACCGCAACCTCACGATCGACGAACAGTCCAAGGAAGTGCGCCGCGTCAAACGGTTTGAATCCGGCATCGTCTACAACCCGATCACCCTGCGCCCTGACCAGACGCTGGCCGACGCCAAAGCGCTACAGGAACGCTACCGTGTCACGGGCTTCCCCGTTGTTGATGAAGCAGGCCGCGTTGTGGGCATTGTGACGAACCGCGATATGCGCTTTGCCTCTGATGATGCCACGCCGGTGCGCCTGATGATGTCCTCCGACAATCTGGCGCTGCTGCAAGAGCCCGCCGACCGCGACGAGGCGATCAGCCTGATGAAGGCGCGCCGGATCGAGAAGCTGTTGGTCACCGACGCCAAGGGCAAGCTGACGGGTCTGCTGACGTTGAAAGACACCGAACAGGCCGTGCTGAACCCCACCGCTTGCAAAGACAACCTTGGCCGTCTGCGCGTTGCTGCGGCAACGACCGTTGGCGACGCGGGCTATGAACGCTCGCAAGCATTGGTCGAGGCGGGCGTTGATATGATCGTAATCGATACTGCGCATGGCCATTCCGCCGGCGTGGCAGAGGCGGTGCGCCGTGCCCGCGAATTGTCGACCGACGTGCAGATCGTTGCGGGCAACGTCGCCACAGGGGACGCGACTCGTGCGTTGATCGATGCGGGGGCGGATGCCGTTAAGGTTGGCATCGGGCCCGGGTCGATCTGCACCACCCGCATGGTGGCTGGCGTCGGCGTGCCGCAGCTGACGGCGATCATGGATTGCGCCAAAGCTGCGGACGATGTGCCTATCATCGCAGACGGCGGGATCAAGTTCTCGGGCGATTTCGCCAAGGCGATTGCGGCAGGCGCGTCCTGCGCGATGGTCGGCAGCATGATTGCGGGCACCGATGAATCCCCCGGCGAGGTGATCCTGTACCAGGGCCGTAGCTTCAAAAGCTACCGTGGCATGGGCAGCCTTGGCGCCATGGCGCGCGGCTCTGCCGACCGGTATTTCCAGAAAGACGCCGCATCGGACAAGCTGGTGCCAGAGGGGATCGAAGGTCAGGTGCCGTATAAAGGCTCTGCCAATGCCGTTGTGCACCAATTGGTCGGCGGGCTGCGTGCGGCCATGGGCTATACCGGCTGCGCCACGGTCGAAGAGATGCGCAAGAACTGCACTTTCGTCAAGATCACCAATGCGGGTCTGTCTGAAAGCCACGTGCATGACGTGCAGATCACCCGCGAAAGCCCGAACTACCGGATCGGGTAAGTCCCTTAAATCAAAGGCGTAATCTACGTGACCCAAGCATGACCCCCGGCGCGCGCATCTCTGCCGCCATCGAGATTTTGAACACAATGGCGGACGGTGTCCCGGCGGAGCAAGCCTTGACCCGTTGGGCCCGTGGCAGCCGCTATGCAGGGTCCAAGGACCGTGCTGCGGTGCGCGATCATGTGTTCGATGTCTTGCGGCAGCGGCGGCTGGCCGCGCACCTTGGGGGGGGTGACACGGGGCGGGCGCTGATGATTGGCGTTTTGCGGGCGCAGGGCATCGACCTTGCGCCGCTGTTCAACGGGCAAGGTCACGCGCCACTGCCGTTGTCGGACGCAGAGGCCACGACCCCCGACGCGCCAAGTGATATGGCGACCCTGTGGAACCTGCCGGACTGGATCATACCGCTGTTTCAGGCGTCGCTTGGGGCAGACGCCGAAGCTGTCGCGCAGGCTCTGCAATCGCGGGCACCGATCTCGGTCCGGGTGAATACGGCGCAGGCAACGGTCGCGGATGTGGCAGAGGCGTTGGCCGAAGCCGACATCGAAACACGCAGGAATGACCTTTGCGCAACCGCCCTGACGGTGACAGAGGGGGAGCGGAAACTTCGCAACTCTGACAGTTACTTACACGGTGATGTTGAACTTCAGGATGCGGCCAGCCAAGCGGTTGTGGCAGCGCTTCCCGAAGCTGAGCGGATGCTTGATTATTGCGCAGGTGGGGGCGGCAAGGCGCTGGCGATGGCCGCGCGGCGCGATGCGACTGTCTTTGCTCACGACATCGATCCGCGCCGGATGGTGGATCTGCCCGCGCGCGCAGACCGCGCTGGTGTCACCGTCAGACAGGTGACAACCGATGAACTGGACGGGGCAGGCCCTTTTGACGTCGTCTTATGTGATGCTCCCTGTTCGGGGAGCGGGTCGTGGCGCCGGTCGCCCGAAGGTAAGTGGACGTTTACAGCCGGTCGTCTGGAAGAATTGACACAAATTCAGGATAAAATCCTGGATCACGCTGCCACGCTGACCGCCAAAAACGGGACGCTGGCCTATGCGACATGCTCGGTTCTGCAAACTGAAAACGAAGATCGGGCCTCGGCGTTTCTGGCGCGGAACCCGGACTGGACGCAGGTATTTACCAAGCGTTTCCATGTAGATGCGCATGGTGACGGATTTTTCACGGCACATTTTAAACGTCGTTGAAGGATCTTTGAAACAACTTGAAGATGTTATTTCCTTTGACCTGATACGAAATTAACAGCACATTAACCCTCCTAAGTCTAAATGAACTCGGTTTCATGATTTAGGGGGAAAGTGTTGGCTCAAGAAAGTGCGGCTCGTCAGATCGTCTTTGGTAAGCGTTGGCTGGTGCTATCAGCCTTTGTTATCTTCGCCGCCATCCTTGGTTCAATCGCTCCAGCGCGCTCTCTGGCCATCGTTCTACAGGCTGCCAGCGCCACTGTCGGCCTTGCTGTCTTGGTTAACTTTGTGGTCGCGCTGCGCCGCCAGCGGGTGCAACGCGCGCGGCGTGCGGCGGCAAAAACCACGATGGCTGATGATCCGAACCCCTGTGTGCTTACCACCAAGGAAGGCTATATCGTTGCGCAGAACAACGTCGCGTTAACCACCTTTCTGCGTCCGGCACAGCCCACCATCGCCGACCTGCTCGCGCCGCTTTTCGCGGACCCAGAGGCGCTGTCGTCTCGGCTCGCGGCCAAGGCGACGGAAGGGGGCGCTGCGAAAGAAGACATCAACACCCGCGACGGCACCATGCGCCTGTCCGCGCACCGCGTGGGGGAAGATCTATTTTGGCGGCTCGAAACCTTGTGGGACGCGGCGGAAAACGGCGCTGGCACGAGCGACCACGGGTTGCCAATGGTCATGGCCAGCAACTCGAACGTCATTTTGTTCATGAACGCTGCGGCCCGCAGCCTAGTCGGCAGACGCGTGACGGCGTTGAACCAGATCATCGGCGATATCCCCATCGCTTCGGGGGAATTGGTCACCGTGCAGACTGCCAAAGGCCCCATATGCATGACCGTCGCCGAGATCGGAGCCTCGGCCAACCGCCGCGCATTGTATTTTTTGCCCCATGCAAACGACCGGTTTCAGGACGCAGGGTGGTCTGCGCTTCAAAACCTGCCGATCCCGCTCATCAAAGTCGCCCCAAGCGGCGAGGTTATGTCCTTCAACGCTCCGGCAGAGCAGTTGGTGGGCGCGGAATTGACGGAAGGCGTGTCGCTTGCCGACGTGATGGAGGGGCTGGGACGATCAATCTCGGACTGGTTGCAAGATACGCTGGAAGGGAGATTGCTGCAAAAGCCCGAGTTCCTCAGGCTCAAACGCAGCGATCGGGAAGTGTTTGTTCAGATAAGGTTAAGCCTGATTTCCGAAGGCGGCACGCCCACGCTGATCGCCGTGTTACATGACGCGACCGAGCTTAAATCGTTGGAAGCGCAGTTTACCCAAAGTCAAAAAATGCAGGCTATCGGGCAGCTTGCTGGGGGCGTTGCCCATGATTTTAACAATCTGCTCACCGCTATTTCCGGCCACTGTGACCTGCTCCTTCTGCGCCATGACCCGGGCGATCGTGATTACAGCGATCTGATACAGATCGACCAGAATGCCAACCGCGCTGCGGCTTTGGTGGGGCAGTTGCTCGCCTTTTCACGCAAGCAGACGCTCCGCCCCGAGACGGTCAATATGCGTGACACGCTCGCCGACCTGACCCATTTGCTTAATCGTCTGGTTGGTGAAACGGTGACACTGACGCTCAGCCATGACCCGATCCTGCAACCCATTCGTGCAGATAAACGGCAGTTGGAACAGGTGCTGATGAACCTGATCGTGAACGCGCGCGATGCGATGCCCATGGGCGGGGAAATCAAGGTCACGACAGAAAATACCCAGCTGGCTGAACCGCTTACACGTGATCGGGTGACCGTGCCCGTCGGGAAATACGTAACTGTTCAGGTCACCGACGAGGGCGAAGGCATCCCGCAGGACCGTTTGCAAAAAGTGTTTGAACCCTTCTACACCACCAAACGGACCGGCGAGGGGACGGGGCTGGGGCTGTCCACCGCCTACGGTATTGTTAAACAGTCGGGGGGCTATATTTTCGTCGATAGCACGATCGGGGAAGGCACCACCTTCACCCTGTATTTCCCGTGCCATAGCAAGGGCGCGGAGGCATCAGCACCGATGAAACTAACCGCTTCCCGGACCGGATCGAAAAGAGAGGACGGGACAGTTTTGCTGGTCGAAGACGAGGCACCGGTGCGTGCATTTGCCAGCCGCGCGCTGCGCATGCGCGGCTATACCGTTCTAGAAGCCGACTCGGCCGAGATGGCACTAAAAACCCTTGAGGACCAAGCCCTTAATATTGATGTCTTTGTGACCGACGTGATCATGCCGGGGATGGATGGCCCCACTTGGGTACGTGAGGCGCTGAAAGCACGACCGGGGGTGCCTGTGGTCTTTGTCTCTGGTTATGCCGAGGATAGTTTCGGCGATGCCCAGATGACGATTCCCAATTCTGTTTTCCTGCCTAAACCGTTTTCGCTGACGGAGCTGACGAACACTGTGAACAGTCAGATCCAATAGGCTGGCTGCCCGCTACTCGATCGAGTCGTAAAGCGCGAATTCATCTGCGAATTTGCGTTTGAAACGTTGCTCTATCTCCGGGGAAAGATGCAGGTCCATTTGGGGGGACACGTTTTCTTGTTTCAGATCAAGCGTCACGTCGAGCCTTTGTTCAAGAAAACCTTTTAACCGATCCTGATTCTCGTATCGAAAATAATGGGTTATGCCCGTTCCATTCGGTTGCGCTGCCATAAAGTTTAGCTGGCTGCCCACGTCGGCAAATCCCGGTTTTTTCCCCTTCATATAGGCAAGAATGAATTCATCAAAACTCACATCAAAGGTGGCATTGGGCTTGCCCTGCATAAAGGGCCGCTGGCGATACCGATACCAACTGCCCAGCCAACTGATCGGCTCGCGCATGACGGCCATCAATTCAAGCTCTGTATCACAGACTTTCAGAAACATCGGGCGAATAAACCGGTTGTAGCGATAGACCGGCGCATGTTTCAGCATGGGCGGTTCAGAAATCACCATATCCGCCCGGGGGGCCAAAGCGGTTTCATAGGCGGTGGTGCCGGTTTTTGGCACCGACAAAAACGCAAGGCGTTCCTTAAAGAAAACAAGCACTTGAAAGAAAACCTTTCGTCAGTCGAATAGTAATTTTCGCGTATCAACCGAATGTTAATCAGTTCAATAAATAGATGAAAGGGCAAACAAATACATTGTAATGTTCTCATTTTGATCTCATATGGAACATAGAAAGAACATCAAGATGGTCGGGGCATGATGATTGCGGCTTGCAGACCACTGTGACAGTAAGAGGATAACCTATCATGGCAACGGCAGATCTTTTGACTATGGACAACAAGAAACAAGCTGAAAAGCAAAAGGCCCTGGACAGCGCGCTGGCACAGATTGAACGCCAGTTCGGTAAAGGGTCGATCATGAAGCTGGGGGCCGAAGGCGCCATTCAGGACATCAAGGCCAGCTCGACCGGTTCGTTGGGGCTGGATATCGCGCTTGGTATCGGCGGTCTGCCCATGGGGCGGATCATCGAGATTTACGGCCCGGAATCCTCGGGTAAGACCACATTGACCCTGCATTGTGTTGCGGAGCAGCAGAAAAACGGCGGCGTTTGCGCCTTTGTTGACGCGGAACACGCGCTTGACCCGCAATACGCGCGCAAACTGGGCGTTGATATCGACGAGCTGCTGATTTCCCAGCCTGACACCGGCGAACAAGCGCTCGAAATTACGGATACGTTGGTCCGCTCCGGTGCTGTGAATATGGTGGTGGTCGACTCCGTTGCGGCCTTGACGCCCAAATCCGAGTTGGAAGGCGATATGGGCGACAGCTCTGTCGGGGTGCAGGCCCGTCTGATGAGCCAGGCAATGCGGAAACTGACAGGCTCGATCTCGCGGTCGAACTGCATGGTGATTTTCATCAACCAGATCCGGATGAAAATCGGTGTTATGTTCGGGTCACCCGAAACGACGACCGGTGGGAACGCGCTGAAATTCTATTCCTCCGTGCGTCTGGACATCCGCCGCATTGGCGCGCTCAAGGATCGTGACGAGGTGGTCGGCAACGCCACACGGGTCAAGATCGTCAAGAACAAGGTGGCCGCACCGTTCAAGCAGGTCGAATTCGACATCATGTATGGGGAAGGGATCTCCAAGATGGGCGAGCTGCTGGATCTTGGGGTGAAGGCTGGCGTGGTTGATAAATCGGGATCGTGGTTCAGCTATGGCGACGAACGGATCGGGCAGGGGCGTGAAAACGCCAAGACCTTCCTGAAAGAGAACACCGCCATGGCAAACGATATCGAAGACAAGATCCGCGCGGCCCATGGGCTGGACTTCGACGGCTCCGACAGCGACGACGCGGATATCCTCGAAGCGTAAAGGCTTGCATCGCAGATGGTTAGAAAAGGCGTGCCCCCAGGGCGCGCCTTTTTTCATGGGGGCTGCCTGTGGACAGTGCTCTGTCGCGAGGGTATTCGAAGGTAATTGTTTTTGCCCCTCGAAAGGCCCCGCATATGAAGACGCTCAACGATATCCGATCAACCTTCCTTGGTTATTTTGAAAAGCAGGGTCACTCGATCCAGCCGTCCAGCCCGCTGGTGCCGCGAAACGACCCCACGCTGATGTTCGCGAACTCCGGCATGGTGCAGTTCAAAAACCTGTTTACCGGCGTCGAAACCCGCGATTATTCGCGTGCGACAACAGCGCAGAAATGCGTGCGCGCCGGGGGCAAACATAATGACCTCGACAATGTGGGCTATACAGCGCGCCACCATACCTTCTTTGAAATGCTGGGGAATTTCAGCTTTGGCGACTATTTCAAAGCCGAGGCCATCGCCTTTTCATGGGAGCTGATTACCAAAGAACTGGGCATTGATCCCAACCGTCTTTACGTGACCGTTTACCATACCGACGACGAGGCTGCGGAGATCTGGAAGAAAGTCGCCGGGCTGCCGGACGACCGGATCATTCGCATCGCGACAGATGACAACTTCTGGATGATGGGGCCGACCGGCCCTTGCGGCCCATGCTCCGAGATTTTTTACGACCACGGGGATCATATCTGGGGCGGCCCTCCCGGATCGCCAGAGGAAGACGGCGACCGGTTTGTCGAGATCTGGAACCTCGTTTTCATGCAGTATGAACAGTTCGAGGATGGCAGCCGCACCGCACTGCCGAACCAATCGATCGACACTGGCATGGGGATCGAGCGGGTCGCGGCGCTGCTGCAGGGCACGAACGACAACTATGCCACCGACCTGATGCGCAACCTGATCGAGGCGAGCGCTCATGCCTCCAGCACCGATCCGGATGGCCCGGGCAAGACGCACCACCGCGTGATCGCCGACCACCTGCGGTCGACCTCCTTCCTGATCGCGGACGGGGTGATGCCGTCGAACGACGGGCGGGGCTATGTGCTGCGGCGGATCATGCGCCGGGCCATGCGTCACGCGCATTTGCTGGGGCTGAAAGACCCGTTGATGCACCGCCTTGTGCCCGAACTGGTGCGTCAGATGGGCGGGGCCTACCCCGAACTGGGGCAGGCGCAGTCACTGATTACAGAGACACTGCTGCTGGAAGAAACGCGCTTCAAACAAACGTTGGACCGCGGTCTGAAGCTGCTGGATGACGAACTCAAGGGCCTGCCCGCCGGTGCCGATCTGCCGGGCGAGGCCGCGTTCAAACTCTATGACACCTACGGCTTCCCGGTCGATCTGACTCAGGATGCCCTGCGCGAACAGGACCGCAAGGTTGATCTTGAAGGCTTCAACGCCGCGATGGATGCGCAAAAGGCCAAGGCGCGTGCCGCATGGTCCGGTTCGGGCGAAGCGGCGGATGCGACCGTTTGGTTCGATGTGGCCGAAAAGTCCGGCACCACCGATTTTCTGGGCTATGACACCGAAACTGCCGAGGGGCAGATCGTTGCGCTGATCCAGGACGGTGCGCAGGTGGCCGAGGTGAAACAGGGCGACGCCGTTCAGATCGCGCTGAACCAGACACCGTTTTATGCCGAAAGCGGCGGTCAGGTCGGCGACACCGGCACGATCAAGACCGACAGCGGCGTGGTCACGGTGACCGACACGCGCAAGACCGCGGGCGTTTTCATCCATATCGGCGAGGTGACAGAGGGCACAGTCAAGACCTCTCAGGCCGCGGTCTTGGATGTGGACCACGCGCGGCGGACCTCGATCCGTGCGAACCACTCTGCCACACACCTGCTGAACGAGGCGCTGCGCAAGACCTTGGGGGATCACGTGATGCAGCGTGGCTCTTTGAATGCGGCGGATCGTTTGCGGTTTGATTATAGCCACAACCACGCCATGACGACCGACCAACTGGCCGCGGTCGAGGAAGAGGTGAACAGCTACATCCGCCAGAACACCGCCGTGGAAACCCGGATCATGACCCCGGATGACGCGCGCGAGATGGGGGCGCAGGCGCTCTTTGGCGAGAAGTATGGCGACGAGGTGCGGGTTGTTTCTATGGGCCGCGAGGCCGGTTCGGGCAAGGGCGCGGACAAGCAGACCTATTCGCTGGAACTCTGCGGTGGTACCCACGTGCGCCAGACCGGTGACATCGGGGCCTTTGTGTTGTTGGGCGACAGCTCCAGCAGCTCGGGCATCCGCCGGATCGAGGCGCTGACCGGCACCGAAGCCCTCAAGTGGCTGCGCACGCAGGAAACCGCGCTGACCCGCGTCGCGGCAGAGCTCAAGACCTCGACCGCGGATGTGCCCGATCGCGTCCGTGCCTTGCTGGATGAACGCCGCGCCTTGGCCAACGAGGTCGCTCAGCTGCGCCGCGAGCTGGCCATGTCGGGCGGTGGCGATGCCGGTGCCGCGGCCCCGCGCGAGGTGAACGGGATCAAGTTCATCGCGCAGGTGGTCAACGGTGTGACCGGCAAGGATCTTCCCGCGCTGATCGACGAACATAAGGCCAAGCTCGGGTCCGGCGCGGTGCTGCTGATTGCTGATGCAGACGGCAAAGCAGCGGTCGCGGCGGGTGTCACCGCCGATCTGGCTGCCACGATCTCGGCGGTTGATATCGTCAAGACCGTCGTTGCCGAACTGGGCGGCAAGGGGGGCGGTGGCCGTCCTGAAATGGCCCAGGGTGGTGCCAAAGATGTCGCAAATGCCGAGGCCGCGATTGCCGCAGCCGAAAATGTTCTGAAAGGATAAACGATGCCCGCTTTGTGGATTGCCCATGTCACGGTTACTGACGAGGACGCCTACGGTAAATATGCCAAGCTCGCTGGCCCCGCCATCGCGGCGCATGGGGGCAGCTTTCTGGCCCGTGGTGGCCGCTTCGTGCAGCTTGAAGGCAAGGAACGCCCGCGCAATGTTGTGGCCCGTTTCGCCTCTGTCGAGGATGCGGTCGATTGCTACAACTCCGACGCCTACCAAGAGGCGCTGAGCCACGCCAAAGACGCGTCAGAACGCGAGTTGATGGTCGTAGAGATCGACGGCTAAGCCCACTGGCCAAGCCCTCATCCAAGCTCTTGTCAGCGGCCAAGCAAGGCCGCTGACCCCACTAAACCTCCCCCCACACATCGCCAGACATAAAAAAAGCAGGGCAAAACCAGCCCCGCTTTCCAAATGGTATGAAATCCTGGGGTCCGGGGCAAAGCCCCGGTCCAGCGTCGCTTTGTTTACGCCGACTTTGCCATCCGTTTCCGCTCGTGCGGGTCCAGATAGCGCTTGCGCAGACGGACTGCGTTTGGCGTCACTTCAACCAGCTCGTCGTCATCAATATAGGCGATGGCTTCTTCCAGGCTCAGGGTCATGGGTGTGGTCAGACGGACGGCCTCGTCGGTGCCCGAGGCGCGGACGTTGGTCAGCTTTTTGCCCTTCAGCGGGTTCACCTCAAGATCGTTTTCGCGGCTGTGTTCGCCGATGATCATGCCGGTATAGACGTCAGCCTGTGCGCCGATCATCATCTTGCCGCGTTCTTCAAGGTTCCACAGGGCGAAGGCCACCGAGGTGCCGTTCTCCATCGAGATCAGGACGCCCGCGCGACGGCCGGGAATCGTGCCTTTGTGCGGTGCCCAGGAATGGAACACGCGGTTGATGACGCCTGTGCCGCGTGTGTCGGTCAGGAATTCACCGTGGTAGCCGATCAGCCCGCGCGACGGGACATGGGCGATGATGCGGGTTTTGCCGGCGCCGGCAGGTTTCATTTCAACCAACTCGCCCTTACGGGTGCCAGTGATCTTTTCGATGACCGCGCCGGAGTATTCGTCATCCACGTCGATGGTGGCTTCTTCGATGGGCTCGTGACGCACACCGTCGATCTCCTGGAACAGAACCTGCGGGCGCGAGATCGAAAGCTCGAACCCTTCGCGGCGCATGTTCTCGATCAGAACGCCCATTTGCAATTCGCCACGACCGGCAACCTCGAAGGCGTCGCCGCCGGGGGTGTCGGAGATTTTGATCGCGACGTTGGATTCGGCTTCCTTCATCAGGCGCTCGCGGATCACGCGGGACTGGACTTTCTTGCCGTCACGACCGGCCAGCGGGCTGTCGTTGATGCCGAAAGTCACGGTGATGGTGGGCGGATCGATCGGCTGGGCAGGGATGGCTTCGTTCACCGATGTATCGGCCAGCGTGTCGGCCACGGTTGCCTTGGACATACCGGCGATGGAAACGATGTCACCTGCTTCGGCCACGTCGATGGCAGTCTGCTCTAGCCCGCGGAAGGCGAGGATCTTGGTGCAGCGGAAGTTTTCAATCAGTTTGCCGTCGCGCGACATCGCCTTGATGCTTTGGCCGGCTTTCAGCGTGCCTGTTTCCACGCGACCGGTCAGCAGACGGCCCAGGAAGGGGTCACCGCCCAATGTGGTTGCCAGCATGGTGAAGGGCTTGTCGGCGTTTTCGATCTGCTTGGGCGCAGGCACATGCTTGAGCACAAGCTCGAACAGCGCGCTAAGGTCTTTGCGCGGGCCGTCCAGCTCTGCATCGGCCCAGCCGGAGCGGCCGGAGGCGTACATATGCGGGAATTCAAGCTGTTCGTCTGTCGCATCAAGGCTGGCGAAAAGGTCGAAACATTCGTCCAGTGCGCGGTCAGGCTCGGCGTCGGTCTTGTCGACCTTGTTCAGTACGACGATCGGGCGCAGGCCCAGTTTCAGCGCCTTGGAGGTCACGAATTTGGTCTGTGGCATCGGGCCTTCAGCCGCGTCGACCAGCAGGACAACACCGTCGACCATCGACAGGATGCGCTCCACTTCGCCGCCAAAGTCGGCGTGGCCAGGCGTGTCGACGATGTTGATGCGTGTGTTGTTCCAGACGACAGAGGTCGGCTTGGCAAAGATCGTGATGCCGCGCTCGCGCTCCAGATCGTTGCTGTCCATCGCGCGTTCGGTTGTGGCCTGGTTTTCGCGGTAGGTGCCGGATTGTTTCAGAAGCTCGTCAACCAGCGTCGTTTTGCCGTGGTCAACGTGAGCGATGATTGCGATGTTACGCATGTCCATTGGGGTATGCCTTTGATACGGGAGGGGGCCGCGCACGCTCTCGCACCGCAGCATTTGCGCAGCGCTTACCGTGCCCGGCATCAGAAAGCTAGCCCTAAAGGCGATTAGCCGCCGGTGCCTGTGTCTTCTGTGCTGTCGCGCTGGTCGCGGATGGGCAGCGGTTCATTAAAGGTCAGCGTGCGATAGGGGAAGGGGATCTCGATGCCCGCATCATCCAGCGCGCGTTTGACGGCGGCCACGACTTTGTCACGGCTGCTGCGGATGTCGATGGGGCGCGAGCCGGTCCACCATGTGACCTCGAAGTTGATCGCGCTATCCGCGAACTCCTGCGCAAAGATCTCGACGTCGCGCACGTCATCGCGTACAGCATCCACGCCGCGCACCGCATTGGCGATCACTTCGCGCGCGGCATCCACGTCCTCGCCGTAGGCCACGCCGCAGATCACCGTGGTCCGGCGCACATCGCGGGCGGTACGGATGGTGACGGGGTTCTTGAAGAACATCGCGTTCGGGGCGACCACAAGCTGCCCGTCGGTCTGGCGCACATGGGTATCGCGGATCGTGATCTCTTCGACCTGACCCTCAAACCCTTCGCATTCGATGTAATCCTCCACCGCGAAGGGCTCGCGGATCAGCAGCAAGATACCGGCGAGGAAGTTTTCGAACACATCCTTGAAGGCGAAACCGATGGCGACACCGCCCACACCCAAGGCGGTCAGCGCCTTGCCGGGGGTGATGGTGGGAAAGGCGATGGTCACCGCGATCAGCACCCCGAAGAGCCACATGCCCACCACGATCAGCATCATGATCACGTCGACAAGCGACCGCCGCATATGGGCGCGGCGCAGAGCACCGGGCACGACGGCCTGAACGATGCGGATGATGGCCCAGAGAAAACACAGGAAAACGATCGACAGGATAAGCTGCGGCAGGACGCTCCAGAACCCGATGGCGTAGCCTTCTAGCTGATTGCGCAAAGGGTCGGGGAGGGTGCCCCAAACGGAGCTTAGTGAGTCTAACATGCGGCACTTTCGGTCGTTGCGTTACACGCTAACGCCTAAAAGCAGCGGCAGGTTCCGAGAAAGCGCGCGTCAGTGGGTCGCACTGTTGGAAAACAGGTGGATGACCAGCACGCCGCCGATGATCATCGACAGGCCCACCACGGCGGCGAGGTCCAGCTTTTGTCCGAACACGATATAGCCGATACCCGCGATGCAGACGATGCCAAGGCCCGACCAGATCGCATAGACGATCCCCACGGGCATCACCTTGAGCGTCAGCCCCATCAGGTAGAAAGAAATCGCATAGCAGACAACGACGCCGACTGATGGCCAAAGCCGCGTAAACTGTTGCGAGGCTTGCAAAGCGCTGGTGCCCAACGTCTCTGTCAGGATCGCGATCATCAACCAAAAGTAATGCATATCCTGACGCCCCCGTTGCTGCTTTCCGGCCCAGTCCTGAGGCGGTCACGGGCCGGTGTCAAGAGCGGGGCTGGGTGCTATACGCCTGCGGATCAGGTCGCGATATAGCGGTCGCGGCGGTGGTTGAAGGTGATGATCAGGTTCAGCACCAGTGCGCCAAGCAGCGAATAGCCCACGACGGAGGCTGGAAACAGGAACAATGCGACCGAAAAGATTACGGCGTCAGTAATCAGTTGGACCCATCCGGCTTTGAACCCCGTGGTGTCCTGCACCAGCAGTGCCACCACCCCAAGGCCGCCAAGCGACCCGTTGTGGCGGAACATCGCCAGCAGACCCAGACCCACCAGCGCGCCAAAGATCACCGCCGCGAGGGCAGGGCTGAGCGACTGGATCGCGAAACCATAGGGCAGGAATTCGGTCACGACCGACAGCATGGTCACGGAAATCAGCGACTTGATCGTGAACTCGGCCCCAAGCCGTTTATACGCAAGGAAGTAGAACGGCAGGTTGATCAGGAAGAAGACCGTGCCAAAGGAATAGCCTGTCAGATAGGCGATGATCACCGCCAAGCCCGCCGTCTGTCCGGTGATCAGACCGGCAGAGGTCAGCACGAAAATTCCGATACCGCAGAGAAAGACCCCAAGGCTGAGGCCTTGAACATCATCTAGCGAAGAATGGTGGAGGGGATCAGCATATGTCATATCGCCCAGATAGGGCAGCTATGTTGACCTGTCTAGGGGTGCTGCAGTGCAGAATAATATTTTTCCCAATGACATCACGTCACGCAGGGGATCGTGCACAGAAAAAGGGCCACCCGGTGAGAATGGCCCTTATTTTAAGCATCCGGCTTACTGCGCGCCAAGCGCCTTGTTCAGGTTCTCGTCCACCTTTTCAAGGAAGCCCATTGTCGTCAGCCAGCCTTGGTCAGGGCCGACCAACAGCGCGAGGTCCTTGGTCATGAAGCCCGATTCCACAGTATCCACCACGGTTTTCTCGAGCGTCTCTGCAAAGCGTGTCAGCTCGGCGTTGCCATCCAGCTTGCCGCGGTGCTTCAGCCCGCCGGTCCATGCGTAGATCGACGCGATGGAGTTGGTCGAGGTTTCCTCGCCCTTCTGGTGCTGACGATAGTGGCGGGTGACCGTGCCGTGGGCGGCTTCAGCCTCGACCGTCTGGCCATCGGGGGTCATCAGCACGGATGTCATCAGCCCGAGCGAGCCGAACCCCTGCGCGACGGTGTCTGACTGCACGTCGCCGTCATAG
>OJBD01000137.1_pt1 | contig 14722 bp, 12 predicted proteins | sample 1590481 | NCBI WGS metagenome assembly OJBD01 (sample SAMN05416811, study PRJEB24817) | seawater metagenome | isolation source: Sea water | place: Canada:Atlantic | collected 2013-07 | reverse complement strand
GTGGGCTCGGAGATGTGTATAAGAGACAGGTGATGGATCTTGCCGACCGGATCGTGGTGCTGGATTTCGGACGGGTCATCGCCGAGGGCACGCCCGAGGAGATCCAGAAAAATCCGGCTGTCATCAAGGCGTATCTGGGGTAGCTGAATGGTCAAACAAAGAACAGCAATGGTCTATACGGATCCGGCCGTGACGCAGAGCGAAACCCTGCCTCAGGTCCTGCTCGCCCGTGCAACCTCCACCCCGAATGCGCTCGCCGAGCGCCACAAGAGACTCGGCATATGGCAAGAATTTACCTGGGCGGAGGTGCTCGACAAAGTCCGCGCGCTGGCGCTCGGGTTGGAAAGCAAAGGCCTGAAAGCCGGCGATTCCGTCATGATGATCGGGGAAAATGAGCCTGAACATTTCTGGGCGGAATACGCGGTACAGTCATTGGGCGGGAAGGTCCTTTCGGTCTATCCCGATCAGACCGCCGAAGAAATTCTCTACCTGGCACAGGATTCCGACACCCGAATTTTTCTGGCGCAGGATCAGGAACAGGTCGATAAGTGCATCGAGATCGCGGATCAGTATCAGGGCGCCTCTGCCATCGTTTACTGGGACGATTCGGGACTTTGGGGTTATGATCATCCGCTATTGCATTCCTTCGAAAGTGTGAGCGAGGCCGGGCGTGGCATTCACGCCGGGAGCCCCTCTCTCTTTGAGGAACATGTCAAACGCGGGCGAGCCGAAGATACGGCTCTGCTCTCCTACACCTCCGGGACCACAGGAAAACCCAAGGGCGTTATCATCAGCCATCGGTACCTGTTCGACAATAGCGCACGGGTGATGGGGGTGATCGACATCAAGCCCGGCACCGAATACCTCACCTATATTTCCCCTGCCTGGGTGACCGAACAGATTTTCGGTCTCTCGATCGGTCTGCTCGGACCGATGGTCGTGAACTTTCCCGAAGGCCCGGAGGAAGTGCTCGACAACATTCGCGAGCTGGCGGTGGATGCCCTGGTGTTCAGTCCCCGTCAGTGGGAAAACCTCGCCTCCATCGTTCAGGCCCGGATGCTGGGCGCTGGAAAATTCCGCACCGCAATGTACAACTGGGGCATGAAGGTCGGCCGCGCGGTTCACGTCGAACGGCTGGAAGGGCGCAATCCCAGCCTTGCCGCCCGGCTGCAGCTTCCGCTTGCCGAAGCACTGGTTCTGCACCACCTGCGCGATAATCTCGGCCTCGGAAAAGCCAAGAACGCGATGAGCGGCGGCGCCCTGATGGCCCCGGATGTCTTTCGCATGTTCCACGCCATGGGGGTCAAGCTGCGCAACGTTTACGGCGCGACCGAGATTGGCCTGCTGACCGCCCATGCCGGCGAAAGCTATCAGCTTGAGACAAGCGGCAGTTGGATGCAAAGCAACACCGCCTATGGCGACCCGCTGGAATATCAGGTTTCCCCCGAAGGCGAGCTTCAGGTTCGCGGCGGGTCCGGTTTCGGCGGCTATCACGGCAAACCCGAAAAGACGGCAGAGGCCCTGACCCAGGACGGCTGGTACGCAACCGGCGACGCGGTCTCGATGACCGACGACGGGGAGCTTTTGTTCTTTGATCGCCTGAAGGACATGCGCCGCCTCGCGAATGGGCACAGCTACCCGCCGCAATTCATCGAAACGCGCCTGCGCTACAGTCCCTTCATCAAGGATCTGATGACCCTGGGCGATGAAGCCCGTGACTTCGTCAGCGCGCTGATCAATATCGACATGGAGGTTCTCGGCCGCTGGGCCGAAGAGAACAAGATCAGCTTCTCGACCTATACCGACCTATCGCAGAAGCCCGAGATTCTTGAGCTTATCAAAAGCGAAGTGGCGCGCATCAATGCGCTTCTGCCGGAAGGCTCTCGCGTGGCGCGCTTTGCGAACTTTCCCAAGGAACTCGACCCGGACGAGGGCGAGCTGACGCGCAGCCGGAAACTCCGCCGCGCCTTTCTGGAAGAGCGCTATGCGAAGCTTGTCGAGGCGATCTATGGTGGCGATGCGGAGACCAACCTGGAAATCGCCGTGACCTATCAGGATGGTCGCCAGGGCGTTCTCAAGGCCAATGTGCGCGTCTCGGACGTTGAAAACAATTCGAAGGCTGCCATCCGGCAGTCGGCAACTTAAACGGGGGTCGGCGAGAATGCTCTATTTCATCAATGACATTATTACCGGGGCTTTGATCGGCCTCCTCTATTCGCTCGTGGCCATGGGCTTTGTCGTGATCTACCGCGCCAGCAAAGTGTTCAATTTTGCCCAAGGCGAACTGGTGATCATTGGCGGGTTCATCGTCTGGTTCACGACCATGCAGCTTGGGCTTAGCCTATGGCTCTCGATCCCGCTGTCGCTGATCCTGGCTGGCCTCGTGGGCTACGCGATTGAGCGGATTTTCCTGACAAAGCTGATCGGTGAATCGGTCTTCTCGATGGTCATGGTCACGGTTGGCCTGCTGATCCTGCTGCGCGGCCTCGTGCTGTTGCTGTTCGGCCCGGCGGTTCGTCCCTTCCCGATCATCTTCCCGCTGAAACCCCTGTTCCTGGGCGACATGTTGATCCCGATGAACCTTCTGCTCGGGGGGATCATCACGATTGTGGCGGCCGTCGGCCTGTCGTGGTTCTTTAACCGGACGCGCTCCGGTCTGCGAATGACCGCTGTGGCAGAAGATCACGTCGTCGCCTCTTCGATGGGGATTTCCGTAAAGGGCTCCATTGCCTTCGCCTGGGTCCTCGGGGCGATCCTGTCCACTATCGGTGCCATGATCTTTCTCAGTGGCAAATCGCTGACTTTCCTGGCCTCGGATATTGGCTTCGCGGCGCTGCCAGTCGCGCTGTTCGCCGGGCTGGAGTCCATCGGCGGCTTGATCCTGGCGGGCGTGATCATCGGCGTCGCGCAAAGCCTGACGACCAATTATCTTGATCCGCTGATCGGTGGCTCACTGGGCAGTGTCGTGCCCTATATCATCATGCTCGCCATTTTGCTGATCCGGCCCACCGGCCTATTCGGCTGGCGCACAATCGAGCGGGTGTAATCCATGGATCCTTCCGGCATTTTTCCCACGAGCTATCGCAGTGACCGGCGCATTATCCGAACGCGTTGGCAGGCGCTTGCCCTCATCCTGTTCATGGCACTGATGGTGGCAGCACCTTTCCTGGCGAGCGGACGCATCATCGCAATCCTGAACATGATGATGATCAGCGCCGTCATCGCTGTCGGGCTTCAGATCTGCACCGGGTATGCGGGCCAGATCAACCTGGGTCAGGCGGCCTTCATGGGGGTCGGGGCCTATACGGCCTCGATACTGGCCTCGAAGACCGGCCTCACATTCTTGCTGACAATTCCTCTGGCCGGGTTCTCAGCTGCGCTGTTCGGCTTTCTCTTTGGCCTGACCGCGGCGCGGATCAAGGGTTTCTATCTAGCTCTGACGACGATTGCGGCGCAGTTCATCTTTCACTTTGCCGTCTTGAACCTGCCCTCCTCCTGGATGGGCGGATCGAATGGTATCACGGTGCCCCCCGCAGAGCTTTTCGGGCTGCGCTTTGTCGGCGAAACAACGCAGTTCTACATGAATTTGACTGTCTCGGCGATCATGATCGCGGGCGCCTTCGGCATCGTTCGCTCGCGCTTTGGCCGCGCCTTCGTGGCGGTCAGGGACGACGACGTGGCGGCGGGGATCATGGGCATCAACGTGGCCGCAACCAAGGCCAACGCCTTTCTGATCGGTGCATTCTATGCTGGTGTTGGCGGCGCACTATGGGCCTATCTGATCCGTTTTGTCGGGGTCGATCAGTTCACACTCTTTAACTCGATCTTCTTCGTCGCGATGATCATCGTCGGCGGAATGGGCTCGATCATGGGAGCCCTGGTCGGAGTCTTTCTCATCCGTATTATCCAGGAAGTCATCGCGACAGTCGGTCCAAATATCGCGGACTCGGTGTCTTTTCTGGGCGGCGACATCGTCTTCGCCGGCATGAATGTCATTCTCGGCGGCGTAATCGCCCTGTTCATGATCCTTGAACCGAAGGGACTGATGCACCGCTGGAACATTCTGAAATCATCTTACCGTATCTGGCCGTTTCCTTACTGAGAAGCAGGGCGGCATTTAACCTGGGAGGAAGAACATGAGTTACCACACGAAACGAGGTCTTCGCGGCCTGCTGACAGCGGCCGCCCTGGCCGTCGCGGCAAGCATGCCCATGAAAGCGCAGGCGGAGACAACCTACAACCTCGCCCTGCTGTCGGACTTCTCCGGACCATATGCTGACATCATGCCGGTTCTGGCAGGCGGACGCGAGGCAGTGTTCACCTGGTGGAATGAAACCCGAGGCAAGGAAATCGGCGTTACGCTGAACTACAAGAACTACGAAACCCGTTACGACGCGGCACAGGTGGCGAGCCTGTGGCCCGGGATCAAATCGGAACTGGACCCGATTGCGGTGGTGGGCCTTGGCGGGCCCGACGTTGCCGCTCTTGCCGAACGCCTACCGGAAGACAAGATACCGATGTTCATGGCGACCGCCGCCTACGGTTATGCCTGGCAGCCGGAGTCCTGGATTTTCAACCCGCGTCCGACCTACTCGCACGAGAGTGCCGGCTTTCTGAACTGGATGCGTGAACAGCGCGGCGGAGACGGCCCGCTCAAGGTCGCGATCCTCGCCTCCGAGGCCTCGCCCGCCTATGTCGATATGGCAAAAGGCCTCGAACTCTATGCCGAAGAACACCCGGACGAGATTGACCTTGTCGAGGTCATTTACACCGAAGTGCAACCGACCGATCTGACCGGCCAGATGCGCCGCGTCGTACGGGCCGGGACCGAGGCGCTGATCATTCAGACCAACACCTCGATCGTGGTGGCGGCGAAACGTGGGTTGCAGGCCAACGGGGCGAACATCCCCATCATGATGAGTTCACACAACGGGCTGCCGGCCTCGGGTGGTGCGCTCGGCGGGCTTGAGCAGCTCGAGGGCGACTTTGAGGCCTACGGTATGGCGATTGCGGCTGATGAGGACACCCCCGCACGGCAATTCTATGAAACATTGGTTGCCGATCATGGGCTCGAGGCCCCGTGGAATGTCGTAACCGCAATGGGTGTGTCGCAGGCACTTTATATCGTCGCCGTGATCGACCACGCCATCGAGGCGAACGGCGTCGAGGGCCTGACCGGCGAAATGGTACGGGAGGCGCTTTTCGCCAAGCCGATCACCACCGAAGAAACCCACGGGTTCCTGCCGACCCTGACCTTCACCCCCGAAGCCCCTTTCCCTTTGGAAGGGCTCAAGGTGAACGTAGGGACCGTCAAGGATGGCAAGATCACCATCGAAGCAACGGGCGTCGATGTGCCTGACGTCAAGAAGTGGTGAACCAAAACCGGGCGCCGCAATCGCGGCGCCCGTCCTGATCCTTAGCCTTGGGCCATTGACCATGCTGGAACTCAACAACGTAGAAGTGACATATTCCGACGTCATCCTGGCGCTCAAGGGCGTGTCGATGTCCGTTCAGGACGGTCAATGTGTTGCCCTGCTTGGCGGAAATGGCGCTGGGAAAAGCACGACGCTCAAGGCTATTTCCGGAACCCTGAAGTCCGAAGACGGGACCGTTTCGGCGGGCTCCATCACGCTGAACGGCACCCCGATCCAGAACATGGAAGCCTCGAACGTGGTCAAGAACGGCCTGATCCACGTCATGGAGGGTCGGCGCGTGCTGCGCCACCTCACCTCAGAGCAGAACCTGATCGTCGGCGGGCACATGGTGCCCAATTCCGCCGAGCTGAAAAGACGGCTGGATCACGTCTACACCCTGATGCCGCGCCTTGCCGACCTGCGCACCCGCACCTCTGGCTTCATGTCCGGCGGCGAACAGCAACTCCTGCTGATTGGCCGCGCCATGATGGCAAAGCCCAAGATCATCGCCATTGACGAGCCGTCCCTGGGGCTGGCCCCGATGATGATCCGGGATGTCTACGAAGTGCTCAAGCAACTCAAAGCCGAGGGCACGACCTTCTTTCTGGTCGAACAGAACAGTGCGGCGGCCCTGTCGATCGCGGATTATGCCTATGTGATGGAGAACGGGCGCATCGTGATGGATGGCCCGGCTGACAAGCTGGCCGACAACGAAGACATCAAGGAATTTTACCTCGGCGTCACCGCCTCTGGTGAACGCAAGAGCTACCGCGAAATCAAACACTATCGACGGCGCAAGAGATGGCTGGGATAGGGAGGACCAGACGATGAGTGAACTTCTCGACATCAAGGGACGCACCGCATTTGTCACCGGCGCCGGACAAGGCGTTGGCCGACAGGTCGCGCTCTATCTCGCCCAACACGGTGCGGGCGCGGTCGTGATCAACGATTTTCACGCAGAGCGCGCCGAAAGCGTTGCCGCCGAAGTCAAAGCGGCTGGCGCAAAGGCCCTGCCCCTGGCATTCGACGTCTCGGATTATGATGCCGTAGGCGCGGCCTTTTCGGAGGCGCAGCAAACCTTCGGCAGCGTAGATATTCTGGTCAACAATGCAGGCAACGCCGGACCGACGTCGGGGCTTGATGATCTGCTGCCATTTTGGGAATCGGACCCCGCCGAATGGCGACGCTGGATGGCCACCAACTTTGACGGCGTGCTGAACTGCACGCGCCACGCCATGCCGATGATGGTCAAGGGTGGCTACGGGCGCATCGTGACGGTGATTTCCGATGCGGGCCGCGTGGGCGAGCCTCATCTGGCCGTCTACTCCGGCGCCAAGGCCGGGGCGGCGGGTTTCATGCGCGCCATCGCCAAGGCCGGTGGCCGCTTTGGGATCAACGCCAATTGCGTCGCCCTCGGTGGCACAAGAACCCCGGCTGTCGCGGATCTGATCCCGGATGCCGCGAGCGAAAAGCGCGCGCTTTCGCAATATGTGATCCGTCGGCTGGGCGAACCGGAAGACGCTGCCGGTGTGATCCTCTTCCTCTGTTCGGATGCCGCCAGCTGGATCACCGGGCAGACCTACCCTGTGAACGGCGGATACTCCTTTGCCTGCTAGCGCCGACGAGGGGGCCCGTTCGTCGCAGCCTCACGCAAGCGCGCCGACTTCATAAACGATGCGCACCACAAACAAGCCAACCACAATCTATGTCTCTCGTTCTTCAGGAGGTTGAGATGACCCAAGCGCCAAAAACCCTGTCCGTCGAACGTGTGGCCCGGACGGAATGGATCACCTTTCAAAGAACCGACCAGATGAACGCCATGTCGACGCAGATGCTGCGCGAGATGACCATGGCGCTGGAAGCCGCGATGGCCGATGACGCGGTGCGCGCCGTCGTTCTGACCGGATCGGGCCGGGCCTTCTGTGCCGGTGCGGACCTCAAGGAGGTTGCTGGCGCCACCCATGAACCGGGGGAGCCTGACCTTCTCGACCTCGTCGATCACACCTTCGGACTGATGCGCCACGGCCCCAAGCCCGTGATCGCCGCCGTGAACGGGCTCGCCATGGCGGGCGGTCTGGAAATGGTGATGGCCTGCGATCTGGTTTTTGCCGCCGAAAGCGCCAAACTGGGCGATGCCCATTCCAACTTCGGGGTCTTTCCGGGGGCCGGGGGTGCGGCGATCCTGCCGCGCCGCATCGGATTGAACCGCGCGAAATATCTGTTGTTCTCGGGCGAAAATATCTCGGCACGCGAGATGATGGACTGGGGGCTGGTCAACACGGTCGTGCCGGACGCCGAGTTGCACGACGCTGTTCAGGCCTTCACCGACAAGCTTGCCGATAAAAGCCCCGCTGTGCTGCGCCGCATGAAAACGGTCGCGAACCGATCCCTGAACGTGGATGAAACCGCCGCTCTGGCCGAAGAAATGCTGAACCTGCGCGCACATATGCGCTCGTGGGATATGCGCGAGGGTCTGACAGCGTTCAATGAAAAGCGCAAACCGCAGTTTCGCGGATACTGATTGAGGAGACTGAGGGATGCAGGACATTTACGTCGTTGGCGTCGGGATGACGCCGTTCGGAAAATTCCGGGACAAATCGATCAAGGACATGACGGGTCAAGCCGTCTCGGCCGCGCTCACGGACGCCGGAGTGACAGCCCAGCGGATCGACGGCGCGTTCTTCTCCAACGCGGTTCAGGGCCACATGGAAGGCCAGCACATGATCCGCGGCGAGATTGCGCTGCGTGAAATGGGCATTCAGGGCGTTCCGGTGGTCAATGTCGAAAACGCCTGCGCCAGCGCCTCGACCGGGTTCAAACTGGCGGTGGACTTCCTCAAGGCCGGAAATGGCGATTGCTGCCTCGCCGTGGGCGCCGAGAAAATGTATTCCGATGATCGGGCCCTGATGTTCTCGGCCTTTGACAGCGGCTGGGACGTGAGCAACGGCGAAGAGGTCGCGCAGCGTCTGGCCGATCTGGGCGCCGGGATCGAGGAACCCGAAGGGTCGAAATCCCCCCAACCCTACAGCGTGTTCATGGATGTCTATGCCGGTTTTGCGCGGCTGCACATGAAGACATTCGGCACCACGCAGGAACAATTCGCCGCCGTTTCCGCCAAGAACCATGCGCATTCGGCGCATAACCCGCTGGCGCAATACCGCGACGCGATGACGGTGGATCAGGTTCTGGGCGCGCCGCCCATCACCTACCCGCTGACCCTGCCGATGTGCGCCCCCATTTCCGACGGCGCGGCAGCGGCGGTGCTCTGCACCGGCGAGGGACTCAAACGGCTGGGTCTTGATCCCGCTCGCGCGATCAAGGTCAAGGCAGCCATCCTGCGCTCCGGCACCGACCGTCCGCCCGAGGATTACAAGAACCACCTGACCCGCCTTGCCGCGCTTCAGGCCTATGAACAGGCCGGGCTTGGCCCCGAGGACATGTCGGTCGCAGAGGTGCATGACGCCACCGCCGTGGGCGAGGTCATCCAGATCGAAAACCTCGGGTTTGTCGAGTTCGGAGAGGGGGGCCCGGCCAGCCTGCGCGGCGACACAAAGATCGGTGGACGTATCCCCGTCAACCCCTCCGGCGGGCTGGAATCCAAGGGGCATCCCGTCGGGGCCACCGGGATAGGTCAGGTCTTTGAACTGGTCACGCAGCTGCGCGGTGAGGCCGGCGCGCGTCAGGTCGAGGGTGCGCAAAATGCCATTGCCGAAAACGGTGGCGGTCTGCACGGCGTCGAAGAAGCCGCCGCCTGCGTCACCATTCTGGGCCGCTGAAACAAGGAAACGAAAATGGAAAACGTGATCGCCGCCGCACAGGCAATCTATACCGACGAGCAACGCATGTTGCTGGAAAACTTCCGCAAGATGGCCGAGGCGGAGTTCGTGCCGCTGGTCGAGAAATACGAGAACCTTGGTCACCCGCCCGACGCGCAAACAATGAAATCCCTGTTCGCCAAGGTGGAGGAATTCGGGCTGATCAGCGGGCTGATCCCGGAAAAGGACGGCGGCGCCGGGATCGACCGTATGACCTATGGCATCCTTTACGAAGAGCTGGCGCGCATCTGGCCCGATCTGGCGATTGCCGTGCTGATCCAGGGCCATGCGGTGTTTGCGGTCAACCTCTTGGGTGACGCGGCACAGAAGGAGGCCTACCTCCAGCCCCTCCTGCGCAGCGAACGGATTTGCGCCACCTGCATCTCCGAACCTGAAGTCGGTTCGAACGTGCGCGAGGTCAAGACCCGTGCGGAACGCAAGGGCGACAAGATTTTCGTTACCGGGCAAAAGCTCTGGATTTCCAACGGGGCGCAGTCGGACTTTGCCATCGTGGTCTGTAATCTGGACGACGGGATTTCCATGGTCATCGTCGATCGCGACAAGGGCGGCTATGAAAGCCGCGAGTTGCGCAAGCTGGGCCTTGTGGGCGCATCGACCTGCGAGTTGTTCTTTGACAAGGCCGAAACGACGGAGGCTCATATTCTGGGCAACTCCGGAGGCGGTCTGTTCCAGACATTGAAGCTGTTCGAAAGCGCGCGTGTCTTCGTCGGTCTGACGAGCATCGGCATCGGCCAGGCGGCACTGGAATGTGCGGTCAATTATGCTAAGGAGCGCGAGCAGCACGGCAAACCCATCGGCGGGCACCAGTTGATCCAGGGATATCTCGCCGACATGGCGACCCAGCTCGATGCCGCGCGGCTCCTGTGCCAACGTGGGTTGCAGCTTCTGGAACTCGGCGTGCGCTGCGACACCCAGACTTCCATGGCGAAATGGTATGCGACCGAAATGGCCGTCGAAATCGCCGGCAAAGCGGTGCAGATCCACGGCGGCAACGGCATCACCAAGGAATTTCCCGTCGAACGCCACTTCCGCAATGCCAAGGTCATGCCAATTCCCGATGGCACCACCGAAATTCAGAAGTTGGTGATCGGGCGGAATTTGACAGGTCTGAACGCGTTCTGATCTCTGGTGACCGGCGCTGGGCGTCGGTCACATCACCCCCCGAGGCGCGGTGAAATTGACGGCTCCGCTACCCTGCGGTAACCACTCCGGCCATCGGGCGGTATAGCTGTCGCAACCGATGCTTGTCGTCTGCGGCCGTCACACAGCCACTCCGCATACCACGCACGAATGAGGACGCCGGGTTCCCCCGCCGCCCTTGGATCGTCCAAACGTCGATCTAATCGCGGTCAGCCGTCTTTCTGATTGACGATCAGCTCAGCATTTTCCGGCAATTCCGCAACGACGCTCACCGCATCGGCCCGAATTCTCGCATGCAGCTTGAATGCCTCGCCGGCGGCGGCCTCAGCAGCCGCGGCATCGGCGCCATCTTCCAGCACCAGTGAAAGACGGATCATATCGCGGTCGTTCTCGCGCGTCACGACAGCCTGTGCGGCCTTGGCCCCCGACGTCGCGATGACGACCTCTTCGACCACGCGCGGATAAACGAAAATCTCACGTACTTTCACCGCCGCGCCGACACGCCCCTGAAGAGCGGAGACGCGGCTGACACTGCCATCCTCGTTGCTTTCCAGCGCAAAGGCGCTGTCCCCGGTGCCAAAGCGGATCATCGGCCAGGTGGCATCGCGCGCGGTCACGACGACCTCGCCCGGCTCGCCATGAGCCACCTGCTCACCGCTCACGGGATCACAGATTTGGACCACGCGATCGGGGTGAACCACATAGCCTTCGCCGCCATCCTCATAGCCGACAAGGCCAAGATCAGCGGTCGCATAGGCCGCCCAGGTCGACACGCCATAATCGGCCTCGATCCGGCGGCGCTTGGCCATCCAGTCACCCATTTCGCCGCCAAGGAAGGCGGTCTTTACCTTCCACGCGTCACGGCCATAGGTTTCGATGACCTTGTCCGCGAGGGTCAGGAAAAAGGCGGTCGAGGCACAGATCGACGTTACGCCGGTTTCCACGATGATCTGAGCCTGAAGCTCGGTGTTGCCCACGCCGCCGGGAATGACCGTCGCGCCAGCCGCCTGCGCGGCTTCGTCAAACAGCAGCCCCGCCGGGACAAGGTGATACATCCAGGTGTTCAGGATGACATCCCCTGCGCCCACACCGGCCGCTTTGAACAAAAGGTCCAGCCCATGTCCCCCGACGCCCGAAAGCGACGGTTCGAATATCGGTCCGGGCGAGACATAAATCCGCCCGACGTCTTTCAGATCCGCGGCGAGAAAACCGCCAAAGGGCGGATCGTCACGCTGGATCTTGAGAAGCTCTTCTTTCTTCATCACTGGCAGACGGGATAAGTCCGCCAGTGATCCGACGGCTGCCGGATCGAATCCGGCAGCCGCAAATCGGGATTTCAAACCCGGAGCCTTATCGGTCGCAGCGGCATAGGCCTGCGCGATATCCTTGTAGATACTTGCTGACATTTCTATGCCTCCTTGACTTGGCGTTGTTTAAAGCGGGCAGTCCTTACGGAAGTTCGGCGCGCGCTTCTCGCGGTGCGACAGCACACCTTCCTTAACATCCTCGCCCATGAAGCCAAGCATTTCCAGCGCGGTCGAAGCATCAAAGATCGGACCCGCCTGACGCAGCCAGTTGTTCAGCGAATACTTGGTCCAGCGGACCGCGCTTTGCGATGCGTTCGACAGTTCGACGGCGGTATCCAGCGCGATTTGCTGCAGCTCTTCGTCCTCGACGCACATCGAGACCAGACCGATGCGCTCGGCTTCTTCGCCCGAGACCGGCTTGCAGGTCATCAGGTAGTACTTTGCCTTGGCCATCGAAGTCAGCAGCGGCCAGATGATCGCGGCAACGTCACCGGCGGCGACGCCCAGACGCGGGTGGCCATCGACGATCTTGGCGCGCTTGCCGGCGATCGAGATGTCGGCGAGGATCGCGACAACCAGGCCTGCGCCCGCTGCCGGACCGTTGATCGCGGAGATGATCGGCTTGTTGCAGTTGATGATGTTGTAGACGAGGTCCTTGGCTTCTTTCCACGTCTTCATGATCTCATGCGAATTGCCGATCATGTTTTCGATCAGGCTGAAATCGCCGCCGGCAGAGAAGGCTTTGCCCGCGCCGGTCACGATGACCGCGTTGATGTCCTGGTCGCGGTCGATATCGATCCACATATCCGTCATCTGGGTGTGGGTTTCGGCATCGACCGAGTTGAACGACTCGGGCCGGTCGAATGTGATGCGCAGGACGCGATCCGCCGGGTAGTCGAATTTCAGCTTGTCGTATTTTGCATAACGGTCAGACATTTATCTATTCCTCCTAGTCAGTGTCTTAGTCGATTCAGCCCGGCAATCCGAGGACGGCCTTGGACAGAATATTGCGTTGGATCTCGTTGGATCCCCCGTAGATCGTGGCAGGGCGGGCCTTGTAGAAGCTCGACAGAACATCCACACCGACATTGCCGACCTGGAGCGGACCTACCGTTCCACCATCCGGGCCTGCCGCCTCGATCATAAGTTCGGTGATGCGCTGGAAGCACTCGGTCACCCAGATTTTGAGCATCGAGACATCCGCGCCCAGCGTCTCGCCCCGTTTGAGCTGATCCGCGAAACGGGTATAGAGCGCCGCGTGATCCTCGACGTCGAGGGCGGCCTGCGCAAATCGGTCGCGGAACACCGGATCGTCAAAGGCGCCGCGACCCCTGGCAAAGCTCTCCAGCTGGCCGAGGGCATTCTGGGCCAGGCTCGGCGAGCCGATGAAGATGCGCTCGAAACTCAGAAGCGCCTTCGCCATGGTCCAGCCCTTGTTCATCTCGCCAACGAGGTTCTCGCGCGGCGTGCGGGCATTGTCGAAAAAGACTTCGCAGAACTCGGTCTCGCCCGACAGGGTGGTGATCGTACGCACCTCCACACCGGACTGATCCATCGGCGCCAGGACAAAGCTGATGCCCTGCTGTTTCTTCGGCGTGTCCAGATCGGTCCGCACCAACATAAAGATATGCGTGGCGTCATGCGCCATCGTGGTCCAGATCTTCTGACCATTGATGATGAAATCATCCCCGTCGACTTCGGCGCGTGTGCGTAGATTGGCGAGGTCAGAACCGGCGCCCGGCTCGGAATAGCCCTGACACCAGATGTCGGCGCAGCTGAGAATACGCGGCAACCAATAGTCTTTTTGCTCCTGCGTGCCGAACTTGATGATCAGCGGGCCGACCATCTGCACGCCCATGTCGCGACCACGGTTCACACCCCAGCGCTGCTGCTCTTCGTAAAAGATCAGCAATTTCGCGGCGTTAAGACCCATGCCGCCAAATTCGGCGGGCCATGCCGGCGCAACCCAGCCTTTGGCGTGAAGCTTCTCGTGCCAATCCGCCAGCTCCGCGAACTTGGGACGGTGCGAAAGATTGCGCAGGTGCTCGGGATATTGTGTTTCGAAGAACTGGCGGACTTCCTGGCGGAACTCCGCATCGCTCAAAGCGTTCCAATCCGTCATTGTGCGGCTCCCCCTTCTTCGCGCGCGTTGAACCAACGCCGCCTGTGATATCCGTCGTCCCCCAGCCACGCCGAAAGCACCAGCGCCCGGTTCAGATAAAGACCGACATCGAATTCATCGGTGTAACCAACCGCCCCGTGCATCTGGATCCCGTCCCGCGTGATCTTTTTCGCGGCGGTGACAGCGCGCGACTTTGCGCGGCTGGCCAGACGCTCGCGGGCTGTCGGATCGGTCTCACCGTCCATCCGGGCGAGGACTTCGCGCACGCCGGCCTGCGCGACTTCGCGCATCACATTCAGATCCACCGCGCGGTGTTGAATGGCCTGGAAAGAGCCGATCGGCTTGTCGAATTGCTCGCGGGTCTTGATATAGTCGAGCGTAATCTCGAACGCCCTGTCGCACAGGCCGACGAGTTCGGCAGCCGCCAGCGCGGTCGCATCGCTCACCGCGTCCGTCAGCGCATCGCGCACCGCAGCACCCTCGGCCAGTTGCTCACCGGGCGTGCCCGAGAACGACAGCTCACCCATGACGCTGCCATCGGCCTGCGTCCGCTTCTCGATGGAAAGTCCGCTCGCGTCGCTCTGCACCAGGACCAGAACCGGCCCGGCATCGGCTTCGGCGACGATGAGGAAGCTCTGCGCCCCAGCCGCACCGACCACCCAGGCCTTGCTACCGCTCAGCTTGCCGTCCGCATATCGGCAGGACGGCTCCGCGGGGGCGCCATTCGCGCCGCGCTCCTGCCAAGCCACCGCTTGAACGACCTCGCCCCCGATCAACTGCCCCATCAGGGCATGATCCGGGCATAGACGACGCAAAAGGCCCAGGCTCAGCCCGACGGTCGCAACCACCGGCTCTGTCTCTTATACACATCTCCGAGCCCACGAGACCGAGGCTGATCTCGTA
>OJBD01000128.1_pt1 | contig 15216 bp, 10 predicted proteins | sample 1590481 | NCBI WGS metagenome assembly OJBD01 (sample SAMN05416811, study PRJEB24817) | seawater metagenome | isolation source: Sea water | place: Canada:Atlantic | collected 2013-07 | reverse complement strand
GTTTCAACGATCTGAAATGGGGCACCAAGAACCCGATCATCGTGCGCGACCCCGAGTTCGGCCCCGTGCGCCTGCGTTCATATGGTACCTACTCTGTCAAAGTGTCGGATCCCGCGCGGTTCCTGACCGAAATCGTCGGCACCGATGGTGAATTCACCATGGACGAGATCAGCTATCAGATCCGCAATATCATCGTGCAGGAATTCTCGCGCAGCATCGCGCTGTCCAATATTCCGGTCATGGATATGGCCGCCAATACCCGTGAACTAGGCAAACTGGTGAGCACCGAAATCTCGGCCACCATTGCAGAATACGGGCTGACCATCCCCGAACTTTATATCGAAAACATCTCGCTCCCCCCCGCCGTGGAGGAGGTGATGGACAAACGGTCGTCGATGGGGGTGATCGGGGATTTGAACAAGTTCACGCAGTTCCAGGCGGCAGAGGCATTGGGCCGCGAGGGCGCTGCGGGCGCAGCAATGCAGACCGGTCTGGGCGCCGGATTGGGCATGCAGATGGGCCAGGCCGCCGCCGCGCAGGCAGGCCCGTGGGGCCCGCGCCCCGCGGCTGCGGCCCCCGCTGCACAGACGCCTCCGCCCCCGCCGCAACCTGAAAAGGTCTGGCATCTGGCAGAGAACGGCCAGACCAAGGGCCCGTTTTCAAAGGCCGCATTGGGCCGCATGGCCACGGATGGCGGGTTGACCCGCGAGACCTATGTCTGGACCCCCGGTCAGGATGGCTGGCTTAAAGCAGACGATGTGGCCGAGCTGGCGCAGCTCTTTACCGTGCTGCCGCCCCCGCCGCCGCCTGCGTAAGGCTCTGTGAAACTTGGAACGGGCAAGGCGCGTGTCTAGGCTATGACCCCGCGCCGTCGCCCCTTGCTGCCCCACCGTCGGACCCTGATGAAGCTTTTGCATTGGGGCATGGTGCCGCTGTTTATCTGGTTCCTGCTGGTGCAGCCGGCGGATGTGGCGCGGATCGGGCCTGCGGCGGTACGGTTCCATTCGGTCATGGGCTTGGTCTTTGTCAGCGCGGCCCTGCTGTGGTGGGTGTCCTACATGCGACGCGGCCTGCTGGGGCGCCCCGGCCCCAAGCTTGCGGGCTGGGCCCGTTGGCTGCATCCGGTGCTGCATACGACCTTGATCTGGGGTATCTTTGGCGTCGCCCTGACAGGGCTGCTGATCGGGGTGACCTCGACCGTTCAGCTTTGGGCCGGTGGGATTGTCCCGATTGCCGTGCCCCTTGATATGCCGCGCGCCAACGACCTCGTCGGGCTGATCCACAGCATCGAATTCTACGCTCTTGCAGGCATCGCGCTGGCCCATGCCGCATTTCACATCTGGCGTCACCTTCGCCTGCACGACAACGCCCTGCGCATCATGGCCCCTAAAGTGCTGCACCGTTTTTTGTGACCCTGCTCTGGCGGCAGGGGGCGCACTGCCCTATGTCTGGGGCAGGCCTGACCAAAGGACAGCTCTATGCCCGCCAGCACCGGCTTTGACGACCCCGACCTGCCCCCCACACCGACCGAGGAACACCGGTTCCCCTGTGATACCTGCGGGTCCGATCTGCGGTTTGATCCCGAAAGATATCTGCTGGTCTGCGACCACTGCGGCAATACCGAAGATATTTCAGGCACGCGCGGCCTGCATACCCCTATCGCCGAGCTGGATTTCCAGGCCGCACTGGCCAGCGCTCTCCCCCAATCGCAGATGGAGGATACACGGGTCACAACCTGCCCAAACTGCGCCGCACAGGTAGAGTTCGACCCCGGCAAACACGCCACCGAATGTCCGTTCTGCGCGACCCCTGTGGTGATCGATACCGGGGTGAACCGCCATATCAAACCCCACGCCGTGCTGCCCTTTGGCCTGACCGAGGATACAGCACGCGATGCCATGACCGACTGGCTGGGCAGCCTGTGGTTTGCCCCCAATGGCCTGCAGGAATACGCGCGCAAGGGCCGCAAGATGCAAGGCATCTATGTGCCCTACTGGACCTATGACGCCGACACGCGCTCCAGCTATTCGGGCGAAAGGGGCACGGTCTATTACGTCACCCAGACCGTCATGCGCGACGGCAAACGCGTGCAGCAGCAGGTGCCGAAAATCCGCTGGCGGGCGACTTCAGGTCGGGTGGCGCGGTTCTTTGATGATGTGCTGGTGCTGGCGTCAAAGTCGCTTCCCAAAAGGTTCACCGATGCGCTGGCCCCGTGGGATCTGGCGGCCCTTGAACCCTATGCCCCGGAATACCTCGCCGGTTTTCGCGCCGAAGCCTATGCGGTTACGCTTGATGAAGGCTATGCACAGGCACGCGAGGTGATGGACGCGATGATCCAGCGCGATGTGCGTTTTGATATCGGCGGCGACCGTCAGCGCATCCACAATATCCAGACGCAGGTCAGCGATGTGACATTCAAACATATCCTGCTGCCGGTCTGGCTGGCAGCTTACAAGTACCGCGGCAAGACCTATCGTTTTGTGGTCAACGGCCGCACAGGCAGCGTACAGGGCGAACGCCCCTATTCCGCTGTGAAAATCACCTTTGCCGTGATCCTTGGCCTGATTGTCGCCGGGGTCGTTGGCTATTTTATGGCGCTCCAGAAATGACCCAGATCGATACATTCACCGACATCCTGCGCGCGCGTTCTTCGTGCCGCGCCTTTCGCCCCGATCCGGTCGACGACGCGATCATCACCCGTATCGTCGACGCGGCGCGCCACGTGCCGTCGTGGTGCAATGCGCAGCCTTGGCAGCTCACCGTTACCAAAGGGGCCGCGACCGACCGCTTCCGCGACGCTTTGGCGCTAGAGATTGCGAAGGGCACACCCCCCGCCCCCGATCTGGACTGGCCGGCCTCTTACAGCGGCGTCTACGGCGACCGGCGGCGGACCTGCGGGTTCCAGCTGTATGACGCCGTCGGGATCGAGAAATCGGACCATGCGGGCCGCATGGCGCAGATGATGCGGAACTATGCCTTGTTTGACGCGCCCCATGTGGCGATCGTGACCTCCCCGGCTGAGCTTGGGGCCTACGGAGCAATGGACAGCGGCGGCTTTGTCACGGCCTTTACGCTGGCGGCAACGGCGCTTGGGGTGGCCACCATCGCCCAGGCCGCTATCGCTGCCTATGCGCCCACCGTGCGACAGCATTTCGACCTGCCGCAAGACCGCCTGATCCTTTGCGCAATTTCCTTTGGCTATGCGGATGACGCGGCACCGATCAACCGGTTCCGCACGCAGCGGGCCAACCCTGAAGACATCATCGATTGGAAATCCTGATATGCGCGCACTCCTACAACGCGTTAGCAACGCCTCCGTCACTGTCGATGGCCAGATCATCGGTCAAATCGAACACGGGCTGCTGATCTTCGTCTGCGCCATGCCCGACGATACACATGCGACCGCGCAAGGACTGGCACAAAAGATCGCCAAACTGCGTCTGTTCAAGGATGATGCTGGCAAAATGAACCGCAGCCTGCCGGATACGGGCGGCAGCGCGCTGATTGTCAGCCAGTTCACCCTTGCCGCCGATACCTCCCGCGGGACCCGCCCCGGTTTCTCGCGCGCCGCCAAGCCCGATCAGGCCAAAACGCTATACGAAGATTTCGTCGCCTGCGTCGACGCCCTCGGCATTCATGTCCAAACCGGTTCATTCGGGGCCGATATGTCCGTCGCGCTCACCAACGACGGCCCCGTCACCCTCTGGCTCGACACAGAAAACCCCTGATCTTCCAAATGGTCCAAAATCCTCGGGGGGTCAGGGGGGCAGACAGCCCCCTTGCCACGCCTACGGCTCCCGAAACGCCTCTTTGGACTTGTAAAGCGGCTTCAACAGATACTGCAAAACCGTCTTTGACCCTGTGTGCAGCTCCACGCTTGCCTGCATACCGGGTCGTATTTGCAAAGACGCCTGCCGCGGGGTGAGGTGTTCTGTGTCCACCTGCAACGTGACCTTATAGTGCGGATCCCCATCCGGCGCGCGGGATCGTTCGTCCTTGAACGTATCGGCCGAGATCAATTTGACCGTGCCCTTCAACGTGCCATAGATCGTATAGTCATAGGCCGACAGCTTGACCGTCGCCTCTTGGCCGGGGCGCACGCCGGCGATGTCTTCGGGCTTGACGCGGGCCTCGACGAAAAGCTCTTCGTCCAGCGGGATGATCTGCAAAATCTCCTCGCCCGGGCGCACGACGCCGCCGATGGTGGTCACGCTCAGGTTGTTGACGATGCCGCGCAGGGGGCTGACAAGGACGGTGCGGTTCAGCTGGTCCGTGCTCGCCTTGAGGTTCTGTTTCAGCGTCGCCAGCTCTTTAAGCACATCGGAATATTCCTGCGCGCGCTCCAGTTCTGTGCCGGTGACGATCTCGTCCAGCTTGATCCGCGCATCCGCATGGGTCTTGCGCGCGCGCGTCACCTCGATCAGCGAAACGATCTTTTTCTTGAGCATATTCTCAAGCAGCTCACGCTCTTTCGTGGCTTCGGTCAGCACCCGCCCCGCCCCTTCGGAGCGCGAGACAAAGTCCGATTGCCGCGCTTTCAGCAATGCCCGTTCAGAGGCGACGATATCGGGCGTGCGCGTGGCATAGGCGTCGGGCACGTCAAAGTCGTACTGTCCGGCCAGCTCTGCCTCCAGGCGCAGACGGCGGATTTCAAAGGCGCTGATCTGGTCGCGCAGGTCGTCCACGGCGGATTGGAACTGGGTGCCATGCAGACGGGCCAACACGTCGCCCTTCTCCACATGATCGCCCTCGCCCACGGCAAGTTCTGCCAGAATACCACCTTCAAGGTTCTGGATGATCTGGGGTCGCGAGCTGGAAATCATCGACCCTTCGGCACGCACGATTTCATCGACCCAGGCAAAGGCAGCCCACAGCAGGAAGACCAGCACCGATGCACCGCAGAGCCAGATCACCATGGACGGCCCGCGCATCTGCCCCGTCATCTGCGCGCCCAGTGGCGTGGTGCTGAGACTGCTCATGCGACGTGCCCCTTCTGTCCCGCCAGATGGGCAAGCACTTTTTCCTTGGGCCCGTCAATGGTCATACGGCCATCCTGCAGCACCAGCGTGCGTTCGGTCAGCGCAAGGATCGGGGCGCGGTGGGTCGCGATGATCGCAGTGCGCCCTGCCATCCAGCTTTGCAACCGCGAGACCAGCGTTGCCTCCAACCTTTGGTCCAGCGCTGCTGTGGGTTCGTCCAGAAGGCAGATCGCCGGATCCTGCAACCACAGGCGCGCCCAACCGATGGATTGACGCTGCCCGATGGACAGGCCCGCGCCTGCGTCCTTGATCTCTAGGTCCAGCCCCTTGTGGTGGTTGCGCACGAACGGCCCCAGCCCTGCGAAATCAAGGGCTGCGTGGAGGCGGTCGTCGTCGCGTTCCAGCATGGTGAGGTTCAGGTTGTCGCGCAGCGTGCCCGAGAACAGGCGCACGTCCTGTCCCAGATAGCCGATCAGCCGGCGCAGGTCGCGCGGCTCGATCTGGCCCAGCTCTGTGCCGTCCACCAGAATACGCCCTTCGGTCGGGGCATAAAGCCCGCTGAGCATCTTCAGCAGTGTCGATTTGCCCGATCCATTGGCCCCCAGCACGGCGACATGCTGCCCCGGCTGGATCAACATGGCTTTGATGTCCACCGTCGGTGCGCCGTCATCTTCGTAGCGGAAGATCACGTCGCGCAGTTCGAACTGGCCTTTCAGCTTTTCACGGCGCAGATAGGTGCGCGCCTCTGCGGTGTCCTGCGGCGCGGCGACAATCGCGTCGAGCCCGTCAAGCGCGCCTTTGACATTGCCCCACCGCGCCATGGTACCCGACAGTTGCGTCAGCGGCCCCAGCGTCCGGCCCGTCAGGATACCGACCGCGATGATCGCCCCCACGGTAAATTCGCCCGCAAACACCAGATAGGTGCCCACGATGACCGCCGCGACATAGGTGGCCTGCTGAACCCCTTGGCTCCAGAACGTGAGGAAGGACGCGAGCTTGCGTTGTTCTGACGATTTGACGGACGACAGGGTGTTCAGCTCGGTCCACAGGCGCAGCACGCGGTCCTCTGCTCTTTGGGTCTTGACCGTATCAAGCTCGAATATCGCCTCGTGCAGCAGCCGCGAGGATTTGGTCGACGCGCCTTGGGTCTCCTGCGTCAGTTGGATCGCTTTCTTTTGCAGAAAGAACCCCGGCACAAGCATCAGGATACCGCCAAGCACCAGCACCCAGACGACATTCCCCGCAATGCTGGCCACGAGGAAGAGGAACACGAAGATAAAGGGGATATCCGCGATCGTGCCAATGGTCGACGCGGTAAAGAATTCACGCACCGACCCGAATTCGCGCATCGCGGAAAACAGCTGGTTCGGGGCTTGGCCGCGCGTGTCGGACCGCATCCCCAGCAACCGGCGCATCAGGATGTCCTGCACCGACAGCTCGATCTGCCGCCCTGCCCCATCCATCAGACGCGCCCGCGCCATCTTGAGGAAAGCTTCCATCAGCAACGCGAGCCCCGCACCGGCGGCGAGCACCCAAAGCGTCGCTTCGGACTGATGCGGGATCACGCGGTCATAGACCTGCAAGGAAAACAGCGCCACAGCGACGGCCAGCAGGTTGGCCACGAAAGACCCCGTCGCGACCTCTATCAGCTGGCGGCGAAAGCGCGGGAACTGCCCCCAGAACCAATGCGCAGGCGCGCCATCGGTCTTATGGGTTTCGGCCACCGTTTTCAGCGAGGCTTCGGCCCGCAGGATCAGCCCCGCAAAGAAGGGTTTGAAATCGCTGATCGGCACCATCGCGCGATTGTCGGTGCACGTCGTGTCATACAGGATCAGATCGCCACGCTGCTGCCCCATGACAAGCAAGACCTGCCCCGAGGTCATATAGGCCAGCGCAGGCCACATATCCTTGGAAATCCCCCGCGCCCGGCTGACTTGTGTCACCAGTCCGGCGCTTTCCATCCCGCGGGCCAGTGCTTCGGCCTCTACCTGCGGATCATTGCCCTGCAAGGGGGCCGTGGCGACGATTTCAAAGATGTCGCGTGGCGCGGTGGTGACGCCCAGCAGTCCGGCATAGATCGCGGCCAGTTTGGCCCGCGCCATCAGACGGTCTTCGGGGCGGTTGGCGTTCTCTGCCTTGGGCCGGGCTGCATCCGCCGCCGCCATCCGACCCTGATTGCCGTTGGTGATTGTCAGCGTAAAGGTCGGCTTCTGGGTCAAATCGCGCTCCCGTCCGCCAACACGCCCTGTATCTGCGCCATCTCGATCTTCAGACGCACGGCCTCGTACTTGAGGCTGATCTGCGACTGCTGCTGATGCGAATAGGTCTCGTAGACGCCGACAACATCCATGACCTGACGCTGACCGGCGTCATATTGTTCCTGAAACAGGTCAAGGTTGCGTTTGGCCTGTGCCGCAAGGGTCGCGGCCTCGGTGGCCTGACGGGTCTTGGCGGCAAGCTGTTTCTCCAGACGGCGCAGCGCGCGGTTGGCATCCTCGACCGATTGCCGGACCTTGCGGGTCGCGGTTTCCTCGGCCATGGCCGATGCATCAAGCGAGGCCTTGGTGCCCAGACCCAGAAGCTGATCCGATTCAAGGCTCAGCGCTGCGCCGCCCCCTTCACCGATGGTCGCACCCGCCGACAGCCCCGGCAACAATCCGGCGCGTTCCACCTTGGCGGCGGCGATGGCGCGGGTCTTTTCGGCCTCGGCACGCACTACGGACAAAGGCGCACCGGCAAAGCTGTTCACGGGCACTTCGGGCAAGCCGTGCAGCGTATCCAGCGGGCGGATCGACATGGCGTTCAGCTCGGACATTGACGTGGCTTCGCGTTCGACGGAGGCATCAAGCGTGGCGCGGATCTCAAGGAGCTTCTGGCGCAGGATCGTCAGGTCGGACACATCGGACACGCCGCCTTTGACCCGTTCCTGCATCACCCATTCGAAATGCGTCATATCCTTAAGCGCGACACGGTTCAGCGCGGCGGTATCGCGCGCCTCGATCGCATTGGTGTAGAGCTTCAGCGCGGTCGCCACGCGGTCGTTCGTATCTTGCGCCAGCGACACGGCAGCGACCTCGACATCGGCCACGGCAAAGGCGCGTTCACCCGCACGGCGGCCATTGTCAAACAGCACCTGATCCACCACCAGATTGGCCGCCAGCGACCCCAAGGATGTCAGGCTGACCTGCGGCCCGATCTTGGGCAACCAGTTCTTGCTGGCGGCTTCCGAGCGGAGGGTGGCGGCGCGCAGCTCTGCCTCGGCGGTACGGCTGTTGGCGGCCAGCACGGCAGAGGCCACCTGATCCGACACGGTGTCATCGGGCAGAACAGAAGACCGCAGCGCCAGACCCTGGATGATCTGGCTGTCTGCGGTGATTTTTTCGGCGTAGGTGGGTTTGATCGCCTGCGAGGCATCGGGGGTGCGGAACCGGGTAACGATGTCAGATTGCATCAGGTCACCGGGCATCATGCCGCTGCCGAAATCCGACATGCAGCCGGATAGGGCCAGCGCTGTTGCGCACATGCCCCCTGCCCGTTTTACACTCTGCCTCATTATCCTGCCCTTAACGTGCCGGTTTTTTTATTCTGGAAACGCCTGCGGTCGTTGCCGCCTGCGTGTGCCAACCGCGCCCCCTTGAACAGAGGGCGCGGTGCAATCTTTAGACGATGACGTTGATATCGTTGTCGATCATCAGCGTGGCTTCGTCGCCCAGAGTATAGATGTCATAGGTTTGATCCCCACGCACCTCTGAACCGCCACGTACCGCGCCTGTGATCGTCACGGTGTCGTCGTTATGCCCGTCGATGATCAGTTCGTTCGTATTGCTCGACAGGTTGACCAGCGCGGTTTCCGTGATCGTCAGATGCGCCTCTTCGGCGAACTGCAGATCAACGGTTTCGATGTTGTAGTTTCCCAGGTTCGGGTTGGTCAGGGTCAACTGCGTGTTCGCCGCTTCATCATCCAGCGCCAGATACGTGCCGGAAAAGTTTCCCGCAGCGTCAGTGGCCGTGACAATCAGGTCGGACCCGTCTGGCACATTGCTTTCGAACTGGAAGTTACGCTCGCCAATGGCGTCGATGTCAAAGCTGGTCGATTCCACTTCCGAGACGGAGCGGTCTGCGTTCACCTGATGCACCTCAAGCGTATCGGGGCTGATCTCGGTCGAGATGCCACGAATACCGTCGCCATCGCGGGTATAGGACGCGATGACCGGACCTTCGGGCGCATAGGTATCGATTGCGAGCGTGTCGGTGATCGACGCGATGTTGCCCACATGGTCCGTGGCGGTGACAGAGATGTCGGCGTCATAGGTGCCCTGACGGATTTCCGAAGGCGGGATCGTGACCGACCAGTTGCCAGCACCGTCCACAAACGCGGTGTAGTTGGTGCCGTCAAAGTTGACCACAACGCTAGATCCCGCCTCGACTTGACCGTTCAGATCAATGCCCGTCCGGGCTTCGCGTGCGCTGACCACAGCGTCGCTACCGCCCGCTTGGTTCATGTCGAGCGGATCCACGACCGTGTCGATCAGCACCGCGTGGCTTGCCGTGGCAGAGTTGCCCGCGGCATCCGTTGCCTTGACCGAAACGGTGGTGTTGATCGTGCCCTCGGGCACTTGACCCGGCGCAAAGGTGACGGACCAGTTGCCATTCGCATCCACCGCGCCGTTCACCGATGCCGCGCCAAGCGACACGACCACGGACGAGCCGATTTCAGAGGTGCCGGTGACCAGAACGCCGCCATTCGCCAGACGCTCTGCCCCGCTGATGATGTCATCGCCTTCGACGGTGTTCAGCGACAGATTGTCGACGCGGGTGTCCACGCGCACGCTGTCAGAGGCGCTGCGGCTGTTGCCCGCCGCGTCGGTCGTGGTTGCGGTGATGTCGGCGGTATAAACGCCTTGGGCGACCTCGCCCGCGGCGTAATAGGCGGTCCACTGACCGTTGCCATTTGCAACAACCGTATGGGTGATACCCGCCAGCGTGACCTGCACAACAGCACCCGCATCGGCGGTGCCCGAGATCGCCACACCGTCGCTTGCCTCGGCCGCGTTGACCACGTCGTCGCCCTCAACGGGCAGCGGGCTGATGGTCAGCGAACCGGCTTCGGTATCGACTGATACAGACTGCGATACGCTATCAACGTTACCTGCCGCGTCGGTGGCGGTGGCGGTCATTGTGCTGGTGTAGGTGCCTGCGGGGATGTCGCTGGGGGCGAAGCTGACGGTCCATGTGCCGTCCGCCGCAACCGTGGCCGCACGCGACACCTGGCCCAGCTGGACCATAACAGTCGAGCCGGGTTCAACCGTGCCGGTCATCACGATGCCCTGCGCCGCCTCTGCCGCGTTCACGACCCCGTCGCTGCCGCCGGTCTGGCCGGTGAAGGCAAGGTTGTTGACCAAAGTATCGACATCGACTTGGCCGGTTGCGGTGGCCGTGTTGCCCGCCGCATCGGTCGCGACTGCGGTCACTGTCGCCGTTGTCTCGCCCGTCGGGATTTCGGAGGCCGCGAAATCCGCGGACCAGTTGCCGTTTGCGTCAACCACCGCGTCACGGGTCACACCCCCAAAGGTGACCTGAACGGTCGACCCGGGCTGCGATGTGCCGGTCAGCGTCACGCCGTCGCCACGCTCTGCCGCGTTGATCACGCCGTCGACTTCGACAGTATCCGCCGCAATCGCGACTTCAGAGACGGTATCGACGACCAGCTGCTCGGTCGAGGTGGAGCTGTTGCCGAAAGCATCGGTGGTCACGATGGTGACATCGCTGACGTATTCGCCTTCGGGCAAGGTGCCCGCCTGCCATGTCGCGGACCATGTGCCGTTGTCGCCCACAGTTGCGGTGCGGGTGATGCCACCGATGGTCAGCTGCACGGTTGAACCGGGCTCACCCGTGCCGTTCAGGGTGACACCGTTGCCAAACGATGCGGCATTATAGCTGTCGCCCACGGATTGCGTGCCCGATGTCACAGCGACGGTCGGTGCGATGGTATCAACCACCAGCGTTTCGGTGGTGGTGGAGGTATTGCCGTATTGATCGGTGGTCTTGATCAGCACCTCTGTCTCGTATTCGCCCCCCTGCAGCGTGCCGGGTTCGAATGTGACGGACCATGTGCCGTCTTCGCCGACGGTGGTGCTGCGCGTGACATCCGCGACGGTCACGTCAACGGTTGCGCCTGCTTCACCGTTCCCGGTCAGCGTGACGCCATTCGCAAAGGAGTCACCGTTAAAGAAGTCGCCGACACTCTGCGTGCCTTCGGACATGGTGACCGTGGGGGCTGTGGTGTCGATGACGAAGCTCGGCCCGTCAAGCACGATCTCATTGCCGTCCGTGGTCACAACGACCTCGGCTTCATAGGTGCCGTCGTCGGGGAAGTTATCGCCTTCGAACACGGCTTCGAATGTGCCGTCGTCACCAACTGTTGTTGTGACTTCTTTATCGCCGATGGTGACCACGACCTCGGACCCGGGCTCGCCGCCGCCAGTGACAACGACCTGCTCTACCGCGCCGTCGCCGCCGACCGTGCCGGTTGCGTCGGGCTCATTCACGAACGGAGGTGCGACCGAAGGGCTGCCGCCATTGCCGCCACCGCCGCCGCCACCGATGACAGCTGCACCACCGACAACCGCCGCACCGGCTGCTGCCGCGGCACCACCACCGCCAACGACGCCGCCCAGCAAGGGTGCCGCCAACATCGACACTTCGTCGTCACCCGCGCCCGGCATGACACCGCCCGGCACCGACGCCACATCGCTGCGGCCCAGATAGATCAGATCGTCAGAGGGGCTCCATTTGCCCCACTGCTCGGTCGGGCCGTATTGCGCATAAAGCCCGCCGCCTTCGGCCTCGACGAATGCGACTTCGTTCAGATAGCCATCTGACGAAATGAACAGGCGGTTCGCGGCACCGGTTTCGTTAAAGTAATTCTCGATGGTGATGACCGACCCGTCATTCAGCGTGAGCACAAGATCGTTGCCCGAGCGCTGGTGCGATTGGAAATCGGTCTGACGCAGGTTCAGCGAGATTTCCTGACCTGATGTCGCTTGGATAACATGGAAGTTTGCGTTTTCCGCAACCGTGCCACGCTGCAATGCGCCCGCTTGATCGCGAACGACGAAATCTATCGTCTTCATAATATCTGCTCCACCTCGGTGCGCATTCTGCGCGCGACACCTGAGAAATTTTATGACCGCCAACGCGTTGATCGCATCGTGCAGCCGCCTGATTATGTCCGTCGTAAAAAACGAAACGTATTATTGAGGCAGAAGGTAGCCGCTTAGACACATAAAAGCCAAGGTTAAAGTGGAACGCCACATTCTTGCCTTATTTCAACAGTGCAACACGGCCACAGTTTCTACTACTGCGGGAAAGCGTTAATAATAGTTAACGTTGCCAGATAATTAACCACCTCATTTCACTCAGGAAAAATCCCCATGGGTGCCACACCGCAAGCCCGTGCAAACGGTTGACAATATTGGGCTCCCCCCTGACCTTCGCGGCATGGATACCGCCCAGAACACCCCGCTATCACTGATCGAAGACCCCGACATGGGCATCACCCTCTCGGATGGATGCCGGCTTTCCGCTCGAGTCTGGCGGCCTGAAAATTCCGATACCGCACCTGTGCCGGTGATTCTGGAATACCTTCCCTACCGCAAACGCGACGGCACCACCGCACGGGATGCGCTGACCCACCCTTGGTTTGCCGAACGCGGATATGCCTGCGTGCGGGTCGATATGCGCGGCAATGGCGACAGCTATGGCGTGATGGAGGATGAATACACCCCTCAGGAACAGGCCGACTGTATAGAGGTGATCAACTGGCTTGCCGCGCAACCGTGGTGCAGCGGAACGGTGGGCATGATGGGCATTAGCTGGGGCGGCTTTAACGGGCTGCAGGTCGCAGCCCATGCGTCAGAGCCGCTTAAGGCGGTGATTACCCTATGTTCCACCGTCGACCGCTTTGCCGATGACATCCACTATAAGGGCGGGTGCCTGTTGAACGAGAACCTTGGCTGGGGGGCGACGATGTGGGCCTATTCCAGCCGCGCGCCCGATCCCGCCCTGCGCCCCGACTGGCGCGAAATGTGGCTGGAGCGGCTAGAGGCAGAACCGTTTCTCCCCGCGCTTTGGCTGCGCCACCAATCACGCGACGCCTATTGGAAGCAAGGGTCGGTGATCGAGGAGTATAGCGCGCTCAAGGCCAAAGTGCTGGCGATTGGCGGCTGGGGCGATTCCTACAAGAACGCGGTCCCGCAGTTGGTTGAAGCCTTGCCCGGTGCGAAGGGGATCGTTGGGCCTTGGGTGCATAAATACCCGCATTTCGCCATTCCAGAACCTCGTATCGGCTTTCTGCAAGAGGCGCTGCGCTGGTGGGATAGGTGGCTCAAGGGGATCGACACGGGCGTCGAGGACGATCCCGATTATCGCGCGTATCTGATGGACGGCATGCGCCCTTCCACGTGGACGCATGAACGCCCCGGCCGCTGGATCACCGAACCCACAGGCGCGACGTCGCATCTGCCCGTCAAGACGTTGCATCTGACGGATGAGGGCCTGCAAGACACCGCTGCCCCGCTGGACCGCAGCGTCGCCTCCCCCGCGCATTGCGGGGCGGATGGTGGGGAATATTGTGCGATCTGGCTTGGCCCCGAAATGCCCGGCGACCAAAGGCAAGACGATGCGTTATCGGTCTGTTTTGACAGCGGGCCCTTGGCGCAGCAGATGGATATCCTTGGCGCGCCGCGTCTGCACTTGCGTCTGGCCTGCGACAAACCACAGGGCCAGATCGCGGTGCGGTTGAACCATATCCACCCTGATGGGGCCTCGGCGCGGATTACCTATGGCGTGCTGAACCTGTCCCATCGCGACAGCGCCGAAAATCCGCAGGCGATGGCGCCCGGTGCCATGACCGACATCACGCTGGACCTTGACCACATCGCCTATCGCATCCCCAAGGGGCACCGGCTGCGGGTGTCGATCTCTACCGCCTATTGGCCCCTGCTCTGACCTGCGCCCGAAGCGGCAGAGGTCACGCTGTCGTCAGGCCAGATCGACCTGCCGCAGCGCCCGACCAGCGGCGGGGACGAATACAGCTTTGCCCCGCCCACCTCTGCCGCCCCATGGGAGACCGAGACCCTGCGCCCCGAAAACCACATCCGCCGCCAAGAGATCGACCGCGTCACGGGCATCGTCTCTCTGATCATCGAGGATGACTTCGGCAAGCTGCGCGATGCCGATCACGGGCTGATCGCGGGCTCTGTCGCGCGGGAGGTGTGGCGCATTCACCCCGACGATCCGCTGTCCGCAAAAGGCACCTGTCACTGGACCGAAGAGCTGGAGCGGGACGACATCATCCTGCGCACAGAAACCCGGTCGCAGATGTGGTCGGACGCGACCCATTTTCATCTGACGGCCCGTCTTGAAGCGTACGAAAACGACAAATTGATCTATGAACGCGACGTGACGGAAGACATTAAGCGACACTTTATGTAACAAACTCGTCACATGGCCGCCGGTATTACCACTTGCGACACGGGCTGAAATGCTTAACGTTGTGCCACCAGTCAATAAAAAAACCTGCGCACCAATGCGTGGAAGTATCACCTAAAACAGGGAGTTCTCATCATGGATGATCAACTGAAACATATGACCGGCCAAGTGGCCAAGGGCACTATGACACGCCGCGAATTCGTCGGGCGTGCCGCTGCTTTGGGCGTAACGGCCGCCGTTGCCAACTCGATGCTGGCGAACCACGCGCAGGCTGCAGCCCACGAAGCACCGATTCGCGGTGGCACACTGAAAATCGGGTCGTCGGGCGGTGAATCCACCAATACGCTCGATCCTGCGCTGACCGCCTCCGAAGTGCCGCTGAACAACCTGCGCCACCTGTACGAAAGCCTTGTAGAGGTCGATCCCAACGGGGAAATCGAAAACCGCATGGCCGAAAGCTACGAGGCCTCGGCCGATGCGAAAACCTGGGCGTTCAAGATCCGCAAGGGCATCCAGTTCCACAACGGCAAGGAAATGACACCCGAAGACGTGCTGAAAACCATGCAGCGCCATTCGGATGAAAACAGCCAATCCGGTGCCTTGGGCATCATGCGCGGTATCGAGAACATGAAGGTCGATGGCGACAACTTCATCGTTGAACTGGGCGTCGGCAACGCTGACCTTCCCTACCTGCTGGCCGACTACCACCTGATGATCCAGCCCGATGGCGGCATGGACAACCCCG
>OJBD01000121.1_pt1 | contig 15615 bp, 15 predicted proteins | sample 1590481 | NCBI WGS metagenome assembly OJBD01 (sample SAMN05416811, study PRJEB24817) | seawater metagenome | isolation source: Sea water | place: Canada:Atlantic | collected 2013-07 | reverse complement strand
GCCAAAACCTGAACAGAGCTAACCTAAATTAGCGGACTCATCGGGGAGCAGGTCATAAGGATAGTGGGTCATGGGAAAGACGAAGAACGGAACACGTTATCCAGAGGAACTGCGCGCCCGAGCGGTGCGGATGGTATTGAATCACGAGGACGAATACGCGAGCAGACGGCAGCAATCTTGTCGATCTCTCAGAAGGTTGGATGCAGCAGAGACAGCTTACGCATCTGGGCCAAGCAGCATGAGACGGATACTGGTAAGCGCGACGGCGTGACCACGGCTGGCAGCGTTGGTGACAGCTATGACAATGCGCTGGCCGAGACGATCATCGGTCTGTTCAAAACCGAGGCCATCAATCAGTTGGGCCCGTGGAAATCCAAAGATCACATCGAATGGGAAACCCTACAATGGGTCGATTGGTTCAACAAGGAACGCCTACTCGAACCTCTCGGATACATCACACCAATCGAAGCAGAGGAGAAATACAAACATGCCTTGAAGTCAGACTAAATTGCAGCTTGAAATACGAACTAAATAGTTTCCGGCAAAACCGGGGCGGTTTAAATCGCCTGAACCAGAAAGTGCTGCCAGTGATGGCTGCCAATTTACAAGGGCCAACATGCGTGGAGGCCGAACATACCCGCAGGAGAAAACCATGGTTGACGAAACCGCACCGGAACTAGACTTGGCGATTGTTGGCGCAGGATTTGCCGGACTTTATATGCTTCACCGTGCCCGCATGATGGGGCTGCGCGTAAGGGTGTTCGAAGCTGCGAGCGATGTTGGAGGCACATGGTGGTGGAATACCTACCCCGGTGCGCGTTGCGACATTGAAAGTGTTCAGTATTCCTATTCCTGGGATGAAGAATTGCAGCAGGACTGGGAGTGGACGGAGCGTTTCGCAACACAGCCTGAAATTCTTTCTTACATTAATTATGTTGCGGACAAGCATGATTTCCGCCGCGATATCAAGTTCGAAACGCGCGTGATCGGTGGTGACTATGACGAAGCCTGCCATATCTGGACTTTGGACGAAGCGGACGGCACTCAGACGACCACACGCCATGTCGTGCTGGCGACCGGCTGCCTGTCAACGGCGCGGGTGCCCGATTTTCCAGGGCGCGATAGTTTCGAAGGTGAAACCTATCATACGGGGGCGTGGCCGCGCGAAGGGGTGGATTTCTCTGGCAAGCGCGTGGCTGTATTGGGTACGGGTTCCTCTGGCATCCAGCTTATCCCTGAAGTTGCGAAACAGGCCGCACAACTGACGGTGTTCCAGCGCACGCCAAACTTCTCGCTTCCGGCGCGCAATCAGCCGCTCAGCGGGGAATATGTTCGGGGCTGGAAATCCAATTATCCAGAGCTGCGCCGCCGCGCGCGTGAAGAAACCGGCTCGGGGACAATCTATGATTTCCCCACGCAGTCTGCATTGGAGTTGTCGCCGGAGGCCCGTGAGAAAGAATATCGTTGGCGCTGGGAAAAAGGCGGAACGAACTTCATGCACGCTTTCAAAGATTTGGTGGTTGATGAGGATGCCAATAATACAGCCGCTGAATTTGTGCGGGCCCGTATTCGTGAGGCGGTTAAAGACCCTGAGACGGCTGAAGTTCTTTGCCCGACCGACTACCCGATATTTACAAAGCGTATCTGTGTCGACAGCCAATATTTTGAAACCTACAATCGTGATAATGTGGCGCTGGTAAATCTACGGAAAACACCACTGGAAAGCATCGAACGGAAAGGTTTGCGCACCAGCGATGCCCTGCATGAGTTCGATGCTATTATTTACGCGACAGGTTTTGACGCGATGACCGGTGCATTCACGTCGATTAACCTTCGGGGCCGTAATGGCACGACGATGCATGAACGCTGGAGCGAGGGACCCAAGACCTACCTTGGGCTGGCGTGCAATATGCTTCCAAACGTCTTTATGGTGACGGGCCCAGGGAGCCCCTCAGTTTTGTCGAATGTGATTGTATCAATCGAGCAACATGTTGATTTGATTAGCGATATTCTGGATGCGGCGCAAAAAAGGGGCGCGACCGAGGTTGAAGCAGACGCTGAACCTGAGGCGGATTGGGGGGGGCATGTAAATGATCTGGCCAATGCGACGCTTCTGCCAAAAGCGGCGTCTTGGTACATGGGGGCGAATATTCCCGGAAAACCGCGTGTATTCATGCCTTACATTGGTGTGGCGAAATACCGTAAGAAATGTGATGAGATTGTCGATAACGATTTTTCCGGGTTCTCATTTTGCAGCTAGCAGATTGATCCCATGTTTTGATCGTATGATTCCTTCCCTTGGACGTGACCTTCTCCCCCAGGGCTCTCTTATTCATAAAAAGAGTCGGCGCCGTCCCGGGCGCCCTGCAAATCGTCGACAGCACCGTCATTCGCAGTCATCATCATGCAGCGGGCGAAAAAGGGGTACACCGCGCCGGGGTTTTGGCCGTTCTCGAGGTGGCTTCACGACCAAGATTTAGACCAAAAAACTCCGTGCAAAGCTGGAGAGAGCTTGGGGAACAGTCACCCCGCCCAAAGGACGGACAGCGCCAGAAGGCGCTGTCCTTATTCATCAGTTCTTTTCTTTGTCGACCATCTTGCCGGCGGAAATCCACGGCATCATGGCGCGCAGCTGTTCACCGACCTGTTCGATCTGGTGTTCGTCGTTCAGGCGGCGCGTGCCCTTGAAGAACGGCTGACCCGCCTGATTTTCCTGCATGAAGTCACGCACGAAGGCGCCGCGCTGGATGTCGGTCAACACGTCTTTCATCCGCTTCTTGGTCTCATCGTAGGGCAGGATGCGCGGGCCAGAGACGTATTCACCATACTCGGCGGTGTTCGAGATCGAGTAGTTCATGTTCGCGATGCCGCCCTCATAGATCAGGTCCACGATCAGCTTCACTTCGTGCAGGCACTCGAAGTAAGCCATCTCGGGGGCATAACCGGCCTCGACCAGCGTCTCGAAGCCCATGCGGATCAGTTCGACCAGACCGCCACAAAGAACCGCCTGCTCACCAAAGAGGTCGGTTTCGCATTCCTCGCGGAAGTTCGTCTCGATGATGCCGGAACGACCGCCGCCGATGGCGGAGCAATAGGAGAGGCCCAGTTCCAGCGCCTTGCCGGAGGCGTCCTGATCCACGGCAACGAGGCAGGGAACGCCGCCGCCCTTGGTGTATTCGCCACGCACGGTGTGACCGGGGCCTTTGGGCGCCATCATGATGACGTCGACGCCGGGCTTGGGTTCGATCAGGCCGAAGTGGACGTTCAGGCCATGCGCAAATGCGATCGCCGCGCCGTCGCGCAGGTTATCGTGGACGTATTTCTTGTAGGTCTCGGCCTGCAATTCGTCGGGCATGGTGAACATGATGAGGTCGGCCCAGGCGGCGGCTTCGGCGATGCCCATGACCTTGAGGCCTTCGCTCTCGGCCTTCTTGGCCGAGGAGGAACCTTCGCGCAACGCGACGACGAGGTTCTTCGCGCCGGAATCGCGCAGGTTCAACGCATGGGCGTGCCCCTGCGAGCCGTAGCCAAGGATCGCGACCTTGGTGTCCTTGATGAGGTTGATGTCGCAATCGCGGTCATAGTAAACGCGCATGTTGGGTCCTTTCGAATGATCCGCAGAGTGAGCGGGATGGCGGCAGCATAGCTGTTCTACACAGAAATACCTTTCATTTTCGCATTGATTCAGGAGTATATTGAAGTATTCATTCGTCAAACTAAGGAATTTGAAAAATCCATGCTTGATGCTACGGATCGGCGCATATTGCGACAGTTGCAGGCGGACCCGACGCAATCGAGGCCTGACCTGGCTGAGCGCGCTGGCCTGAACGCCGCGACCTGCTGGCGTAGGCTGGAGCGGCTGCGCGAACGCGGTGTTTTGCGCGGTAGCCGTGCGGTCATCGACTGGTCAGCCCTTGGCTACACGGTCGAAGTGTCATTGCGAATTACGCTGGACAAAACCGCGCCGCGCGCCTTTGAAGAGTTCGCCGGGGCCGCCCGGCAGATCCCGGAAGTGTTGGAGATTCAGACCTTCCTCGGTCAGGTCGATGTTCGGCTGGGCTTGATCGCGCGCGATCTGGCGCATTATCAAACGCTATACCGTGAGCGCATTCTTACCTTGCCTCATATTGCGGACCTTGAGGCATTGATGCATGTCGCGCGGATCAAGACAGACGAGACGGTGCCGCTATGAGTGACCGTATCGTCCTGGATGATACGGATCGTGCCATCTTGCGCCTGTTGATGGAGGATGCGGACCTGTCCGCCAGCGCCCTTGGCAAAAAGGTTGGCCTGTCACAGCCTGCCGCATGGCGCCGCGCGCAAAGGTTGCAGGAGCAGGGTGTGCTGACGGGACGTCGCCTGGACCTGGATTTGGCCAAGCTCGGCTTTGGCGTGACCGTTTTCCTGGGGGTGAAGCTGGGGACCAAGGGGCGCGTTAGCCTTGCCGATTTCGAACGTGCGGTCAGCGCTATCCCCGAGGTGCAGACGGTGGAACATGTCCTCGGGCTTTACGATTATCGCCTGCGGGTGGCCGCGCGTGACATCGCCGATTTCGAACGTGTCCTGCGGCGGCGGATCATGACGCTGCCGGGGGTTGGGAACGTCGACGCCAATGTCTTGCTGAGCGAGGAGCGATTGTCGGGGCCGATTTGATCCTTCGCGAAACCGTCTCCCTAAAATAGCGTCTGGTCAGGACGCGTCGCGCGCGCCCAGGCCCATTTGCATCAGCATCCGCCGGACCGGGGCGGCGCCATATAGCGCGGACAGACCGGCGGCGCGCAGATCGCGCAGAGGCCGCGCGGAAAGTTGCGAGGCGCGGTTCAACGCGTCGATCCCGGCGGCGCGCAACTTGACTTCCGGATGACGGCTGCGGTGATAGGTCTCCATCATCTGGAGGTCGCCCAGCCCTTCGGGACGCGCCACTGCCAGATCCCGCAGCGCACGCAGATCGCCGAGGGACATGTTCAGCCCCTGCGCTCCAATCGGAGGCACCACATGCGCGGCCTCCGCGATGAGGGCAAGCCGTTCGCCGGACATCCTCTCGGCCACCTGCGTGATGATGGGCCAGAGCGTGCGACGCGTGGCGAGTGTCAGCGGCCCGAACAAACCACAAGACCGTTCCATCATCGCGCTTTCAAAGACCGGGACGGGCAAGGTGGCGAGGCGCAGCGCCTCAACGCCATCGTCCATCCACACCACGGCCGAGCAGGGCATGCCGTCGCGGTCGGGCAGGGGCACCAAGGTAAACGGCCCGCCCGTGCGGTGAACCTCGGTCGAGACGTTATCGTGGGGGATCGGGTGCGTCACGGCGAAGGCCAGCGCCTTTTGGCCGTATCGCCGGGTGCTGACGCTAATGCCTGCGGCCTCCCGCATAGGGGAAGTCCGGCCATCGGCGGCGATCACCAATCGGCACCGGACACGCGTGCCGTCGTCTAGCCCCACGATAGCTTCGCGTTCGCGGGTGAGCAGGGTGGTGGTGGCGACGCCTGGGCGAAAGGTGACGGTGTCCAACTCGCTCAGGCGTGCGACCATCTCGCGGCGCAGCAGCCAGTTGGGCAGGTTCCACCCGAACGGGCCGGAGGTGATTTCGGATGCGTCAAATTCCCGGCTGACACGCGGTTCCGCGATCTCCCCGCCTGCGTCGACGATCCGCATCACTTGCAAGGGCGCTGCATGGGGCGCAAGCCGGGACCAGAGACCGGACTCCTCCAACAATTCGCGCGCAGGTTGCAAAAGCGCGGTGGTGCGCAGGTCGGCGGCCTCGTCATCGCCCGAAGTCACCGGGGGTGTCGGGTCGCAAAGCAGGACGCTGAAACCCGCCGTGCCGAACAGGGCCGCAGCCGTCAGCCCGGCAACGCCCCCGCCCGAGATCAGGATGTCATGATCGATCGCCATAATCGCGCCCTCCTGAAGGTTAGATAGGGTGACGACGGGGGGAGGGAAAGCGGCAAAGCGCCGCGCGACCTGGGTGCGAAGGCTTAAAACGCAGGGTCGCTCGAAGGTGTGCACAGGACGCGGTGGGGGGCGGCCTGCGGAAAACCCCTAGCGCAATCGTGCCAGAAAATCGGCCAGATCGTCGGTGTGGTAATGGATATGGTCTTGTTTCATCGGCTCTGGCGCGACGTGGATCGTCCGCATGCCAAGTGCGTGTGGCGCGGCGAGGTTCCTTGGATCATCCTCGAACATGGCGGCGCGGGCGGGGTCGAGCTTGTCCAGCGCAAAGACAAGATCAAAGGCGCCGGCCTCGGGTTTGGGCAGGTAGTCGGCATGCTCCACCCCGTAGATCGCATCGAACAGGCCGCCGAGGCCGCGTGCCTCCGTGACCCGCTCGGCATAGGGGGCGCAGCCGTTGGTGTAGATGATCTTGCGTCCCGGCAGCGCCGCGATGCCATCGGCAAGGGCGGGATCGGCGCTCAGCACCGTGAAGTCGATGTCGTGCACCTCGGTGAGATAAGGACCGGGATCAACGCCGTGATTGCGCATCAGCCCGGCCAGCGTGGTGCCGTGATCGCGCCAGTAGAGAATGCGCAATCGGTCCGCCTCGCTGCGATCAACCCCGAGGGTGCGCATGACCCAATCCGTCATCCGCGCCTCGATCTGATCGAAAAGGCGCATCGACGGCGGATAAAGCGTATTGTCGAGGTCAAATACCCAGGTGGTGACATGATTGAACTGGTCGGCAAAGGGGTGTCGAGACATGGCGGCACGCTAGTCTTCGGGTCAGCTCCGCGCAAGAGGGCGCAGGGTGGCCGGCGGGGTGGTCGGCGTGACACAGGGTGCGACTGGACGAGCGGCGACAGGCGCGGCTAGGGTGCCGAAACGATTGGACAGGACAACGCCCGTGCAGACCGATGCCTATTCGCTGATCCTTGAGGCCATAGACCACGGCGTCTACCGCCCCGGCGACCGCCTGGTAGAGAGTGAGTTGGCCGAGCGGTTCGGCGTTTCGCGAACACCGATCCGCGAGGCTTTACAACGGCTTGAAACGCAGAGCCTGTTGGCGCGTGACGGGCGGTCACTGATTGTCGCCTCGCTCGATCATAATCAGTTGGCGGAGCTTTACGTCGTCCGGACCGAGCTGGAGGCCCTGGCCGCCCGCCTCGCTGCCCGTCACGCCACGCCCGAAGAAGTGCGTGTGCTGCGCGATATGGTGGAGGAGGATCGCGCCTTGCTGGGCGATCCCGGCGCGCTGTCCCGGGCCAATCGGCGGTTTCACAAACAGATCCACCTTGCGTCGCACAACCGGTTTCTGGTGCAGCAACTCGATATGGTGCATCGCTCAATGGCGCTGCTCGCGCTGACATCGCTGGCCGCCGAAGGCCGGGACGAGGCGACCCTTGCAGAACATGACGCCATCGTCAGCGCAATCGAGGCGAGGGACGAAGCAGCCGCAGGCAAGACGTTGAGCGATCATATTTCCAAGGCTTTCGTGACCCGGCTGAAACTTGATTCCGGCGAAATCGGGACGGTGTGATCCCGCGTGGCCACCGATTGCCCATGTTGCGTTTTGTCCCAATAATGCGGTTTGACGATCAGCTCGTAGAGCGCCTTCCACATTGCCACCGCGCCCATCGGCCAATAAAAATGCATCAACGGGACCCATGCCCAGAGGTGGCGATGCCGGGGCCGTCGCGTCCCGACAAAGCCGAGGATCAGGGTCAGCGCCTCGATCATCAGGAACAGTCCGGCGACCCATTTGACCCGCGGGTCCGTGTCCAGCGTGGTGAACGGCAGGTCGACGCCAAGGGTCACAAGCCAAAAGACCCAGAGCAGCGGTGCCAGCGCGAATTGGGTCAGTGCGGTGACGAAATGCGCCTGAAACCCGATGAAGCGCCAGAATCCGAGGTCGCGGCACAAACTCAGCGGTTTTCGCATATGCACGAGGTAGGTCACGCAATACCCCTTTAGCCATCGCGACCGCTGCTTGCACCAAGGCAGGACGCGGTTGGCGGCCTCTTCCTTGGTGGTGGTGTCGATCACGCGGGTGCGATATCCGGCGCGCGCCAGCCGGAACCCCAGGTCGGCGTCTTCGGTGACGTTATGCGCATCCCAGCCGCCCAACTCTTCCAATGGGGCGCGGCGAAAGAACAGGGACGTTCCGCCGAGGGGCAGGGCAAAGCCCAGCTTGCCCATGCCCGGCAGCAACAACCGGAACCAGGTGTTGTATTCGATGGTGAAACACCGCGCGATCCAGGTCGAGCGGTCGTTGTAGTAGTCAAGCGCGCCCTGCAAGCATACGACGTCAGGCGGCGCAGAGGCAAAGCTTGTTGCGACCTTGAGCAATTGGTCCGGGTCCGGCGCGTCTTCGGCGTCATAGATCGCAATGATGTCGCCGGTGCAGAAATCCAGTGCGTAATTCATCGCCCTCGGTTTGGTTCGCGGTGCACCGTCGGGCACGATCACGACACGGAACCAAGGAGGGAGCGCGGTGTTTTCGAGAACTTCGCGGGTCAGGCCGTCCACTTCCTCCAGCACCAGCAGAACCTCAAGCTTGGCACGCGGATAGTCGAGGGCCTGAAGGCGTTTCACCAATGCGGCGGCGACATTCGGTTCGCGGAACATCGGGGCGAGGACCGAAATGGTTGGCAGGTCGTCATCCGGGGGGCAATCCTCGGGGCGCAGCGGGGGATCGCGGACGATCAGATGCGCAGTGGCGGCGGCCAGTTTCATCGTGCTGGCGATCACCAGCGTCGCGGCGGCGAGCCAGCTGATCGTTGCAAAGACGAGGTGGGGCATGGTGATGAGAACCACCATCGGGAGTCCCGTGAGCGACAGTAGGGAGGCCGCATTCCCCGCCTTGTAAGATCGCCATCCGCGGCAGGAATAGGCGAGGGCGACGCGGGCTTGCGCACGCTCCGTCAGGGCAGGGCGGTGCCGTTCGGCGAGGTGCGCGAGGATCGTGTCACGTGGGGCCAGCAGGGCGGAGAGGTGAAGCGTTAGGTCGGGGTTCCGGCGGCTAAAGGCCTGGCGGATCAGTGCCATACACTCGGGGCGCGCTGTCGCGATCCACAGCCAATTGCCGCACCTGCGATGTGGAATGCACTGGTATTGCAAACATATCGCGGGATCGAGAAGGTCCGACAATGTCGGGTCAGGGGGCGTCCGATCCAGCGCGACGGGGGCGATTTCGGTGTTGCGGATCAACGCGGGCACAAGCCGGTCATCGCTAAGCCGTCCTTCGGCATGATCAGCGCGGATCTCGGCTACGGTTTGTGGCGAGGCAGGGTCGCCGGGCGGAGGCGGCACTTGTTGCGGTGGGAATTGTGGGATGAATTGCGACAGGATCTGGGGTGCTGCAAAGGCGCGACGCCGTGGGGTTGTGGGCGCAGGCCGCTGGATCGCGGTGCGCGCGCGGGGCACCGGGGACTCCCTGATCAATTGGGCTTCGTACATGCGAGCGCTCCCTGCTGGCGCCCGCTTCGGGGGCGCGAAGGTGACGCCAAAGGTTAGATCGCCGAAGCGCCCGCCGAGGCATCCTCAGCACCATCGTCTACCGCAAGTTAATTTAGCCTGAACGAACGGTTAACGCCCCGCGATTTGCGAGGCGTTTTCCATTTGTGAATAGTAGGTGCGGTGTCGCCGGGGATTATCCTCGCGACAGGCCCTTTACGCACTACGGTCCTGCATCGACGCGGCGAAGCGTTCGAACAGGTAGAAACTGTCCTGCGGGCCGGGGCTCGCCTCCGGATGATATTGCACGGAAAAGATCGGGCGTTCCGTCATCCGGATCCCGCAATTCGATCCGTCAAAAAGCGAAACATGGGTTTGCATCACGCCGTCGGGCAGCGAGTCGCCGTCAACGGCGAACCCGTGGTTCATCGAGGTGATTTCGACCTTGCCCGTCTCCATATCCTTGACGGGGTGGTTCGCGCCGTGATGTCCGTGGTTCATCTTGACCGTCTTGCCACCAAGGGCGAGGGCCAGCATCTGATGTCCAAGGCAGACGCCAAAGATCGGAACGTCGCTCTGGCCCATCACGCCCTGGATCATAGGCACGGCATAGGCGCCTGTCGCCTCGGGGTCGCCGGGACCGTTCGACAGGAATACGCCATCCGGACCATGGGCCAGCACCTCTTCCGCCGTGGCAGAGGCAGGTAGCACCGTGACGTCGCAGCCTGCCGAAGCGAGGCAGCGCAGGATGTTGCGCTTGGCCCCGTAGTCGATCGCGACAACCTTGTGACGCGCCTCGGGCTGGGTGCCGAAGCCATCCGGCCAGGCCCAGCGGGTTTCGTTCCAGCGATAGCTTTGCGCGCAGGTCACGGATTTCGCAAGGTCCATGCCGACCAGGCCGGCAAAACCGCGCGCCTTGGCGATCAACGCTTCTATGTCGAAATTGCCATCGGGATCATGGGCCAAGGCGGCATGCGGTGCGCCTTGCGCGCGGATCGCACGGGTCAACCGCCGGGTGTCGACACCTCCGATAGCGATGCGACCATGGTTCGCCAGCCAGTCGGACAATTCACCGCTTGCCCGCCAGTTCGAGGCATCGGTCGGGTTCCAGCGCACGACCATCCCCTCGGCCACCGGATCGGCGGTTTCGTCATCCTCGGGCGTGACGCCCACGTTACCGATATGGGGGAAGGTAAAGGTCACGATCTGCCCGGCATAGGAGGGGTCGGTCATGATTTCCTGATAACCGGTCATGGCGGTGTTGAAACACAGCTCAGCCACCGTTTCGCCTGTCGCGCCGAACCCGCGACCCATAAAGACGGTGCCATTGGCGAGAACCAGGCATGCGGTCGGTTTGTTGTGATCAGAATGCGGCATTTTGCGGCTCCGGCTGGATGGCAAATCTGCGCTTACCTAAGGGGGCTGGCATGGGGGGTCAAGGGCGATCGGGCTGGTGTTTCCTGCTTCTGACATATGCGGGCGGATAGGGCTGTGGGCCTCATGCCTCTGTTGTACCCGGGGTGAGGGCGGGATAGGGTGGAACGCTTGAAGGACCAAAGGTGAGCTCATGCAACTCCGCGACAAAGTCAACACGGCGCTCAAGCAGGCGATGAAGGACCGCGATGCGGACCGGCTCAGCACCCTGCGGCTGATCAATGCGGCGATCAAGGATCGCGATATCGCCGCGCGCGGAGAGGGCCGCGAGGAAGGCGTCGGTGATGACGATGTGCTGGCTATCCTGGGCAAGATGGTCAAGCAGCGCCAGGAAAGCGTGCGCGCCTACGAGGAGGGCGGACGGATCGACCTCGCCGAACAGGAACGCACCGAGATCGGCTATATCGAAGAGTTTCTGCCTCGTCAGTTGAGCGACGAGGAAGTCGCGGCGGCGGTGGAGGAGGCGATGGCCTCGGTCGGAGCCTCGTCCATCCGCGATATGGGCAAGGTCATGGGCGCGCTGAAGTCACGCTATACCGGCCAGATGGACTTTGGCGTGGTGGGTCCAATGGTAAAGGCAAAGCTGGCCTGAAGCGGCGGTGCGGTTGCGCGCTTTTGACGTCGGCCAATCCTCGCGCATCCGCGATGGCCGTCGTGCGCGCGCGGAACGGAGCTATCGCCCATTCTGTTTTGCTCTTGTCACAAGAGAGGAGCAAACCCATGCCAGCACAATCCAAAGCCCAGCAAAAAGCCGCAGGCGCGGCCCTGTCGGCCAAGCGCGGCGATACCAAGGTCTCGGATCTGCAAGGTGCGTCCAAGGACATGTACGACAGTATGAGCGAATCGGAACTGGAGGATTTTGCCTCCACCGACCGCAGCGACCTGCCGGAGAAGAAGGACTGAGCGCTGAACGGCCAGGCGCCGGGGTGGAGTCAGCCTGGCCGAGCGTGAGGGATCATTGCCTCGCAGGCAGCCCATTACGGGGGGCTGACCTCGTCACCCGGTGGACATTAGTCGGCGGGCGAGATCTGTATGCAGCGCCTGGCGCTCCTCCTCACTGAGGAAGGCGCCGATCTCGACTTCCCGTCCATTCCCGCTGAGCGTTATGTAATGCGGCACCGGGCCGTTACGTTCAAGCTTGTGCAGTCGCACCCAATAGCGGTTGCAGTTCCAGGTACGCAGGGCACCTCCCGGCTCTGTTCGGGTCAGGCTGACCTCATTCTCCTCCAGGCTCAGCACCTCGATAACCTCACCGTCGCGGTAGTTGCGCTGTAAACCCCACCAAAGCGCGCCGAGCGCGGTCATCGCAAAAGGCAGCAGCGCCCAGAGAAGGGCGGTTCCGACCATGGCTGCCAGCGGGATCGTCACGAGAGCAAAGAACAGGAGGATCACCACCGCGAACCCCTTGCGCGGCAGGGAGCGGTGCGGCCGAAGCTCCAACCTCTCCGGCGTGATCCAGCGATAGCTCATGGTTGCGATCTCGCGTGTTCGGGGGGAGGGCAGGTTGAGGCCCGCCTGGGGAAAATGCGAAAGGCCGGAGGTTTCCCCCCGGCCTTTTGCGTTTGCGATGTCTTGCCGGGATCAGTGGGCGTGGCCCTTGTCCCAGTCTTCCTGCTTGGGCAGGATTTCGAACGTATGCTCAGGCGGCGGGGAGGGCAGGGTCCACTCCAGCGTATCGGCATATTCGTTCCAGTAGTTGTTCTCGGTGATCCGCGCGCCACGCAGCAGCGCATAGGCCATGATCCCAAAGAACAGCAGGAAAGACGCGAAGGACAGGAAGGCCCCCATGGACGACCAGAAGTTCCAGAAGGCGAAGGCCTCCGGGTAGTCGATATAGCGGCGCGGCATGCCCTGACGACCCAGGAAGTGTTGCGGGAAGAACGTCAGGTTGGCCCCGATGAACATCATCCAGAAGTGGACTTTGCCCAGGGTTTCGGGATAGGCGCGGCCCGTCATCTTGCCAAAGTAGAAGTAGATCCCGGCAAAGATCGCAAAGACCGCCCCAAGCGACATCACATAGTGGAAGTGTGCCACGACATAATAGGTGTCGTGATAGGCCCGGTCGACCGCCGCCTGGCTCAGCACCACGCCGGTCACGCCGCCTACGGTGAAGAGGAACAGGAAGCCGAAGGCCCAGAGCATCGGCGTCTTGAACTCGATCGAGCCGCCCCACATTGTCGCGATCCAGCTGAACACCTTTACGCCCGTCGGTACCGCAATCACCATGGTTGCCAGCATGAAGTAGCTCTGCTGGGTCAGGGACATCCCCACGGTGTACATGTGGTGTGCCCAGACGACAAAGCCCAGCACGCCGATCGCGATGATCGCCAGAACCATCGGCAAGTAGCCGAAGATCGGCTTGCGCGCGAAGGTCGAGATGACGTGGCTGATGATGCCAAAGCCGGGCAGGATGATGATGTAGACCTCGGGGTGCCCAAAGAACCACAGGATATGCTGGTAGAGGATTGGATCCCCGCCCCCGGCCGGATCAAAGAAGGTCGTGCCGAAGTTGCGGTCCGTCAGCAACATGGTGATCGCGCCGGCCAGAACGGGCAGGGCCAGCAGGATCAGCCAGGCGGTGACAAAGATCGACCACGAAAACAGCGGGACTTTGAACAGCGTCATGCCCGGTGCGCGCATGTTCAAAAAGGTGGTGATCATGTTGATCGCACCCAGGATCGAGCTGGCACCCGAGACGTGCACGGCAAAGATCGCGAGGTCCATGGAAGACCCGCCCTCGGTGGTCGAGAGCGGCGGGTAAAGCACCCAGCCCACGCCGGACCCCATCTGACCGTTGCCGCCGGGCGCGAGCAGGGAGGCGACACCAAGCGCGACGCCAGTCACATACATCCAGAAGCTGAGGTTGTTCATCCGCGGGAACGCCATGTCCGGCGCGCCGATCTGCAACGGCATGAAGTAGTTGCCGAAGCCGCCAAAGAGAGCCGGAATCACAACGAAGAACATCATCAGAACGCCGTGATAGGTGATCATCACGTTCCAGAGGTGCCCGTTCGGTGTGCATTCCGCCCCGCTGTCGGCGATGAAGCGTGCGCCCTCAAGGCACATGTACTGAACACCGGGGTGCATCAGTTCGAGCCGCATGTAGACGGTGAAAAGGACCGAGATCAGGCCCACGAACGCCGAAACGACGAGGTAGAGGATCCCGATATCCTTGTGATTGGTGGACATGAACCAGCGGGTGAAGAACCCTCGGTTGTCCTCGTGTCCGTGGCCGTGGACGGCTGCGTCAGCCATGCTCGCCTCCTGCTGATGATCATACGACGCATGCCTTGCGGCATACGAGAATTATTCGGGTTCTAGAATGAACCGCGCAGGCGGGCAATGGCCGGTATTGACGCAGATGGAAGATTTTTGTCGCACCCAGGTTGAATTCGGGGGGTTAGAGGCGGTGGCTATGCCATCTTGCGCCGGTTTGACGCGGCCTCACGTCGCGCAGGCTTTCAGGTCGGCCTATTCGTCCGCCGCATCGGGCAGGCTGACTAGCGTTTCGACGCCGCTATGGCGACCTGGAAGGTGAGGGGCCGGGCCGTTGAGCGCAACTGCTCGATCCTGCCGAGCAAGGCGCGCCGACACCGTCCAAAGAGCCGGGTGAAAACCGCAAAATCGGTCTGGACAACCAAGCCCCGCCCGCATAGAACGCCGCAACCCGAAGGCGGCCAGTCCGACCCTTCACCCGTGCCCGGGTAGCTCAGGGGTAGAGCAGTGGATTGAAAATCCTCGTGTCGGTGGTTCGATTCCGCCCCCGGGCACCATTTAACTAAAATAAAATCAATACCTTGGAGAATTTTAGCCTCGCTGGGCGTCGGTCGAATTTGGGCCGGGGTATCGTTGGGGTATCAAATCGCGAGCATCCTTGAACAAGCTGCGAAAACACCAAGCCGTTGAAACGATGCAAGAAGTGTTCATTCGACATCTTCCAATCCAACCCAACGCGCGACGGCAAGATCGGCTAACCGTTCGCCACGTTCGCGGATTTCTTCTTCCGTCCACTGACTCTTGCTGCTGAACCACTTGTTTAAGAATAATCCCGTATGCTCTGCAAACTTGGCCTTCTTCTCAACAAAGCTCTTGTTGCCGGATGAAATGTTCAGTCCGCCAGTCAATAGCGTGAGATTGCCCAACGTATGCAGGGTAGCATTTCTTGCGATTGCTTTTCCATCTTCGTCCGAGGGATGACCCGTAGAACCATCCTCGTATGGCCAATCATCGCCCCAAGATTGAGGCATGACGTGTTCGACCCAAAGGTCTGAGGGCTGATCAGTCTTTTCCGCAAGTTTCGATTTGCTGGCTATTTCGAGTTCCCAGAGAATATCTGTAAGCCGAGGGCGTGGAGAAATCGCGTACGCATTCTCGTTCAAGATGCCGTGCCGAACGTCAGCGTCTTTTGGGAAACGACTACTGGCACCAGCTTTCTTGGAGAAATATTCTTTGAACGACGCGACCGATGTCCCGTTAGAAAGAAACTCGGCGGCAATCGATTGAAATACCTTGTTAAGGTTCTTTGTCGTTAGATTACAAAGGGTTCGACGCACCAGATAAGAATAGATCAGTTCTGCTAGTTTTTCCCGTTCTTCGGGCGACACGTCTTCTTGTCCCATCTGCAATGCTACTGGGTAAACGGTCGTCACCTGCCACGTAGTTAATTTGCGCCCGAGCCATTGCAGGGACTGGTCACCATCTTCTTGACCTTCAAGCGTTCGATAAACTGGTGCATACTGACCTGCTCCCCGATGAGTCCGCTAATTTAGGTTAGCTCTGTTCAGGTTTTGG
>OJBD01000119.1_pt1 | contig 15934 bp, 14 predicted proteins | sample 1590481 | NCBI WGS metagenome assembly OJBD01 (sample SAMN05416811, study PRJEB24817) | seawater metagenome | isolation source: Sea water | place: Canada:Atlantic | collected 2013-07 | reverse complement strand
GAGTATCTGAAACCGCATGGACCGGGCCAGATACACAGAGGTCAGGACACTCCCGATTCCTCTCTACAAATAGACGCTTTTTGAACGACGGGCGGGGAAATTCCCCACCCGTACATTTGCCCTCACCGGGCCTAGACATTTCGATAGCTATGTCAGCGCTTTTCCATGAAGCTGTCGACTTCGCGTTGTGCCTCGTCTTTCGCATAGCCGTAGCGCTCCTGAAGCTTGCCTTCCAGCTTCGCACGATTGCCTTCGACGCGATCCAAATCGTCATCGGTCAGCTTACCCCATTGGGTCTGCGCTTCACCTTTAAACTGCTTCCAATTGCCTTCGATTTGATCCCAATTCATGGCGTCCTCCTATGTTTACCATCAATTACTAAACCACGCCAACGCCGGACTGGTTCCGAATTACAAATTGATCGGACCCTCTCTAAACCGACGCAAATCGCCCTACGACCCAAGGCCGCACCAGATCACGGAGCTAAGTTCTTAAGATTAAGCGCGAAACTAAGCCGAACCTCGGCTGTCGACGAGATACGAGATCCGGCCATTTCCCGCCCACGGCACAACTTTGGGGCGTTCTCAATCAATGCCAATTACGGAGAGGGGATCAAATCTGAAATGACGATGAGAGCAACTGCGACGCGCGTTCCATTCGCTAAGCGCACTCGGGCTCACCGTCGGTCAAACGAATTGCTCCCGGATCAGGCGTTCCTCCAGCCCGTGACCAGGGTCAAACATCAAGCGATGAATGATCCGAGGCTCCGACGCGATTTCCACCGCAATTACATTCGTCATCGACCGGCTGTCCGCATCGGCCATAACCGGTCGTTTTTCCGGCTCGAGCACGTCGAACCGTACGTGGGATGCGACGGGAATCAAGGCGCCACGCCAACGGCGCGGCCGAAAAGGCGCGATCGCGGTCAAAGCCAGAACATCGGATTCGATCGGCAGGATTGGGCCATGGGCGGAATAATTATAGGCGGTCGACCCTGCTGGCGTCGCGACCAATGCCCCGTCGCAAACCAACTCTTCCATCCGCACCTTGCCGTCGACGGCGATCCGCAACTTGGCCGCTTGCGGTCCGGCTCGCAACAGCGACACCTCGTTGATCGCCAGGGCCTCCGTCACCTTGCCATCCGCCCGAGTCGCCCGCATCAAAAGCGGATTGATCAGGGCCATCTCCGCGGCACACACACGCTCCATAAGGTCGACGTCGTGATATTCGTTCATCAGAAACCCGACTGTGCCCCGGTTCATTCCGTAAACCGGGGCGGGCAGATGTTGTGTACGATGCAGCGTCGCCAGCATGAAACCATCCCCGCCCAAGGCAACAATTACGTCCGCTTCATCCTCCGCGACGTTGCCGTAACATTTGGCCAGGGCCTCGCGCGCTTCGCGTGCCTTGGCCGCCCGACTGGCGACAAAAGCCAGTTTCTTCACCATATTAGCCGATCCTTGCCGAATACTCTGCCGCGCGTCGCTGCAATTTGACCCAATCACAATCTCTGCTCAGGGACCAGCCCCGCCGCATGCGGGACATATCGCCTCACTTTCGCCCCTTCCGCCCTTGCGCTGTTTTCGCTAGGACCGTGCCAACCCCGGACCTCAGGAGACGTGCCATGAAAGATGCCATCAAGGACGCAGGCTTTTTCACCGAAGCCCTCGACACCCGTGACCCCGAAATCAGCAAAGCGATCCGCAATGAACTCGGCCGGCAACGCGACGAGATCGAGCTGATCGCCTCGGAAAACATCGTCTCGGCAGCGGTGATGGAGGCGCAGGGCTCTGTCATGACGAACAAATATGCCGAAGGCTACCCCGGCAAGCGTTATTATGGCGGCTGCCAATATGTCGACGTCGCCGAAACTCTGGCGATCGATCGCGCGAAGGAATTGTTTGGCTGCAAGTTTGCCAACGTTCAGCCAAACTCCGGCAGTCAGATGAACCAGGCGGTCTTTCTGGCACTGCTGCAGCCGGGCGACACCTTCATGGGGCTCGATCTCAACTCCGGCGGGCACCTCACACACGGCTCGCCCGTCAACATGTCGGGCAAATGGTTCAACGTCGTCAGCTACGGCGTGCGTCAGCAGGACGAGTTGCTCGACATGGACGAGGTCCGCGAAAAGGCGCGCGCCAACAAGCCCAAGCTGATCGTTGCCGGCGGTACCGCCTATTCCCGCGTCTGGGATTGGCAGGCCTTCCGCGACATCGCGGACGAGGTCGGTGCTTACCTGATGGTCGACATGGCGCATATCGCCGGGTTGGTCGCGGGTGGCGTGCACCCCTCGCCCATCGGAATCGCGGATGTCGTTACCACAACCACGCATAAATCCTTGCGCGGGCCACGCGGCGGCATGGTGTTAACCAACGATGAGGCGCTAGCAAAAAAGATCAACTCCGCCGTTTTCCCCGGCCTTCAGGGGGGGCCGCTGATGCATGTGATCGCCGCCAAGGCAGTTGCTTTCGCCGAGGCCCTGCGCCCCGAATTCAAGGACTACGCGGCACAGGTTGTGAAGAACGCGCAAGCCATGGCCGACCAATTAATGAAGGGCGGGATCAACGTGGTTTCCGGCGGGACGGACAATCACCTCTGCCTTGCCGATCTGCGTCCCAAGAAGGTGACAGGCAAGGCAGCCGAGGCCGCCCTAGGCCGCGCCCATATTACCTGCAACAAAAATGGCGTGCCGTTTGATCCCGAAAGCCCATTCGTCACCTCCGGCATCCGGCTCGGCGCCCCGGCCGGCACGACCCGCGGCTTTGGCGAAGCTGAGTTCCGCCAGATCGCCGACTGGATTGTCGAAGTGGTCGACGGCCTGTCCGCCAACGGCGCTGAGGGCAATTCCGAGGTTGAGGACAAGGTGAAATCCGAAGTGGCTGCGCTTTGCGCCCGCCACCCGCTCTATCCCGACATGTGAAATTACCAATGGGCCGTCCCGGATATTCGGGGCGGCCTACGTTTGCGAACCGACCGGGTTCATTGCCTAACGCGTCCCGAGGATGACCGTCGGCAGGGCTCAGAGTGCCAATTACGACGCCGATAGTGCAGGAGCAAATCGCAGATCGGGGCCGCCTGCAGGCTCACCCCGGCGTCACCCCTGTCGCGAGACGCTCAAAGCCAACCGCGCCAGAGCGCGACGACCACGAAGAGCGTGATCAGCAGCAAAAGGTTGAACGCAAAAGACGCCATCGCCCCGACCAGCCATTTTTGCCGTAGCGCCTTGGCATCGACCCGCCCTGCCCCTGAAATCAGCTTATCAAAGTCGCGCTCCAACCGGGACGCGTCCAACTGCTGGTGCAGCTTGGGATTGGCGCTCAGCATTTGTGCCGCGACGATCTCTGCCCCCGCCTTGCGGGCGCGGCGGGGCAAGCGGCGACCGGCGCGTTTCAGAGCCTGCTCCAGCGACTTCGGATTGCCCCCGAACGCGGTTTTCAGAGCCTTCGTCGCCTCCGCCACGCGGTTGTTGAATTGGTCTTCTTGAAACACGAATGATCCCTCTCGCGGGAGGTGTTACACCGGGCCATAGGCGGCCTCAACCGCCCACGCGAGATAGCGCTCTTCGGTTTCGCTCAGGCTGGTCAACCATGGGGCGGCGATTTAAGATCGCGCCATGTTGAACACGATCCGCCATGACGGCCCCGATAACATTGTCCCCTTGGTGATTGCGCATGGACTTTTCGGGTCTGCGCGCAACTGGGGGGTGATTGCCAAGCGGTTATCCAAGGAGCGACCCGTGATCGCCGTCGATATGCGCAACCATGGGCACAGCCCGCGCGCCGACAGCCAGAGCTACATCGACATGGCTGACGATTTGGCCGAGGTGATCGCGAGCCTCGGGACCGCAGACCTGCTGGGCCATTCCATGGGGGGCAAGGCGGCCATGGCAATGGCGCTGACCCGCCCCAAAGGCCTGCGCCGCCTGATCATAGCCGACATCGCGCCCGTCCCATACCCGCATTCCCAGAACCACAACATCGACGCCATGGACTCCGTCGATCTGAACGCTGTCACACGCCGCTCCGAGGCGGACGCCATGCTGGGCGAGGCCGGAGTAGAGCCCGCGCTGCGCAGCTTTTTCACACAATCACTGGACATCCAATCGCGCAGCTGGAGGTTGAACCTGCCGGTTCTGCGCGCAGAGATGGAAAAGATCGTCGGCTTTCCCGACATTGATGCCGTGCATGAGGGCCCCACCCTCTTCCTGACCGGCGCGGAGTCCGAATACGTTACACGAGAAGATCGCGACGGCATCAAGGCCCTGTTCCCGAATGCGGTCTTTGCCAAGATCCCCGGTGCGGGCCATTGGTTGCACGCGGACAAACCTCGCGAGTTCACCGCCGCAGTAGCTGCCTATCTAGCAGCCGGAGACGTCTAGAGGCTCTTCAGACCGCGTAGACCGGCCCGACACAACGGCTGATCTTCAACCGCGTGACGTCCAGCCCAACCGGCACCGGCGACGAAAGAATCGCTGCTAGCCATCCATTTTCAGCGCTGAGATGAAGGCTTCCTGCGGGATGTCGACCTTGCCGAACTGGCGCATCTTCTTCTTGCCCGCCTTCTGCTTGTCGAGCAGCTTGCGTTTGCGCGTGGCGTCGCCACCATAGCACTTGGCCGTCACGTCCTTGCGCAGCGCAGCGAGGGTTTCGCGCGCGATGACCTTGCCGCCGATGGCCGCCTGAATCGGGATTTTGAACATGTGGCGGGGGATCAGGTCTTTCAGCTTCTCGCACATCGCCCGGCCCCGCATCTCGGCCCGATCACGATGAACCATGGTCGAAAGCGCATCGACCGGCTCATCGTTCACAAGGATCGACATCTTGACGAGGTTATCCTCGCGGTAACCAATCATCTGATAATCAAAGGACGCATAACCCTTTGTTACCGATTTCAACCGATCATAGAAATCGAACACAACCTCGTTCAGCGGCAGATCGTAGACCACCATGGCGCGTGACCCGGCGTAGGTCAGCTCCATCTGGATGCCGCGCCGATCCTGACACAGCTTGAGCACGTCACCGAGGTATTCGTCCGGCACAAGGATCGTCGCCTTGATCCGCGGCTCTTCGATATGATCGACATGGGTAAGGTCGGGCATGTCGGCAGGATTGTGAAGCTCGCTCATCGTGCCGTCGCGCAGGAAGATCTTGTAAATCACCGAGGGCGCGGTGGTGATGAGGTCGATGTTATATTCGCGTTCTAGACGGTCGCGGATGACCTCAAGGTGCAACAACCCCAGGAAGCCGCAGCGAAATCCGAAGCCAAGCGCGGCAGAGGTCTCCATCTCGGACGAAAACGAGGCGTCGTTCAGTGACAGCTTCTCGATCGCGTCGCGCATGTCCTCGAAGTCCGCGGCATCGACCGGGAACAACCCGCAGAACACAACGGGGATAGAGGGTTTGAACCCCGGCAAGGCGGTCTCGCAGCCCTTTTTCTCCGTGGTGATCGTATCGCCGACCTTGGTGTCACGGACCTGTTTGATCTGCGCGGTGAGGAATCCGATCTCACCGGGGCCAAGTTCGTCGACGATCTGCATTGCGGGGCGAAATACGCCGATCCGGTCGACCGAGTAACGCGCACCGGTCTGCATCATCTTGATCTGGTCGCCTTTTTTCAGCACGCCGTCCATGATGCGCACCAGAACGACGACGCCGAGATAGGCATCATACCAACTGTCCACCAGCATCGCCTTCAGCGGCGCGTCGCGATCGCCGGTCGGCGCGGGCAGCCGATGCACGATCGCCTCCAGCGTCTCGGCGATGCCGATGCCGGACTTGGCCGAAACCAGCAGCGCCTCGGAGGCGTCGATGCCGATCACATCCTCGATCTGCTCCTTCACCCGCTCGGGTTCCGACGCCGGTAGGTCGATCTTGTTCAACACCGGAACGATCTCGTGATCGGCGTCGATGGCCTGGTAGACGTTGGCGAGGGTCTGCGCCTCGACCCCTTGGGTCGAATCCACCACCAGCAGCGATCCCTCGACCGCCCGCATGGAGCGTGAAACTTCGTAGGCAAAATCGACATGACCGGGGGTGTCGATCAGGTTCAAAACATAGACCTCACCGTTCTGCGCCTTGTATTCAATGCGCACGGTATTGGCCTTGATCGTGATGCCCCTCTCCCTCTCGATATCCATCGCGTCGAGCATCTGCTCTTTCATTTCGCGCGCCGAAACGGTGTTCGTCGATTGGATCAGACGGTCGGCCAGGGTGGATTTCCCGTGGTCGATATGGGCAACGATGGAGAAGTTGCGGATATGGTCAAGCTCGGTCATGGCTGGCAGATATCAGAGGTACAGGGAACGTGGAAGATGGCTTGAACATCGCGCTCCCGATCCCTTGCGAATCCGAATAGGCGGCACGCTTTCACCGATCTTGATTAACTGCCGGGCTATTAATTCACCCCAGGGAACCGAATTCAGGTTATGTTGTTATCGTAGAGGTATGGAAGTACCTGAGTACGGGTTAAATTGGAGACAGCAGTATGTTCACACGTCGTTCGTTCCTCGGATACGGGGCCGCCTTGACGGGCGCCGCGGTTCTTCACCCTGTCGTTGCCGCGGCCGAAAGCCACAGCACAATGTCGGATGTCTTCAAATCCGCCAATGGCGAGGTCGTCATACATCCCGTCTCCCACGCCTCGTTCGTGATGGAGACTCCGAATGGCGTGATCTATGCCGACCCGGTCGGCGGCGCGGCCCTCTACGAGGCTTTTCCCGCCCCGGACCTGATCTTGATCACGCATCATCACGGCGATCATTTTGACCCCGAAACCCTCAGCGCGATCAATACCGAGGCGACCCGCCTCATCGCCAATCCGACGGTCTTCGATCAACTGCCCGAGGCGTTGAAATCCAAGACGATTTCCCTCTCCAACGGGGACAGCGGCGAAGGCTTGGACATGCAGATTGAGGCGATCCCCGCCTACAACCTCACCGAAGAGCGCCTGCAATATCACCCCAAGGGCCGCGACAATGGGTATCTGTTCAACGTCGATGGATTGCGGGTCTACATCGCCGGCGACACCGAGGACATCCCCGAGATGCGCGCGCTCGACAACGTCGACATCGCGTTCCTGCCAATGAACCTACCCTATACGATGGACGAAAAGCAGGCCTCCAGCGCGGTCGAAGACTTCGCGCCCAAGGTCGTTTATCCTTATCACTACAAGGGGAGCGATCCGGAACTCTTTGCCCAGCTCGTGGCGGAAACCGACGCCGGAAGCGATGTCCGCATGGGGGCGTGGTACGGGTCTTCCACCTGAAAAACGCCTGACATCCTGACCTTATCCTTTGCCTAGCGGCCGCCCGAGATGTCGGGCGGCCCCAAATTTGTGCCCAGGATCGCCGTGGCCTCAATATTTGGTATAGGCGAACCTCTGCCGTCGTCCTGACCTATCCGTGTGGAACCGTTGAAAATTTTGCACTGATTCGGCATTATCGGGTAATGATCAATCAGATCGTTCGGCGTAACCGGGCGGCGCATAAGATTGGCAGCAGGTAAAAAACTGACCGGGGTTAACCCAGTCATCTGGACAAAGGCAGTGAATATGAAAAAACCAATCATCGCGGCGACCGCTGCGGTCATACTGACCGCATCCGCAGCCCAGGCTGGACCGATCACGCGGGCCTGCCTCTCTTCGGATCGCCAGGCCCGAAGCATTGCCCTTTGCGGCTGTCTTCAACAGGTCGCCGATCAAACGCTAAGCAATCGTGACCAGCGCACCGCCGCCAAGTTCTTTCGCGAACCACAGATGGCGCAGGATATCAAGATGTCCAAGACCCCCCGCGACGACCAGTTCTGGGACCGCTACAAGGTCTTTGGCGCAACGGCCACACGGTTCTGTTCGTCCTGAAGCCGAAGTCATTGTCCTTGGCGCGACCAAGGTTACTGCTTTCGCTCAATAAACAGACCTAACATCACACCATCGGCTCAAATGCGCCTCAACCCGCCGCCCATCCCGCAAGGACAGGCGGCGGTCGGTTATGCGACTTAATGCCCGGTCGCAGCGCCATCCATCTTATTCGCCGTTCCGTGATCCTCGGGCCGAATGGAGCGGACCGGCAATTCAACCGGCACTTCACCCGCCACTTCAAAGACGAGCGTCGCCTCAATCGTCGCGCCCTCTTCAAAGGGGGCGGTCAACCCCATGAACATCACGTGATCACCGCCACGGGCCAATTCCGCGCGGCCCTTGGCAGGAACGACGATGCCCTGCTCGACCTCGCGCATGCTCATCACCCCATCATCGCTTTGAACATGGGTATGCAGCGCGACCATCTTCGCGGCAGAGGAAAGGACGTCGATCAACCGATCCTCCTCCGCGCCGGTGTTTTGCAAGACCATGAAGGCGGCGCCAGAGCGTGCCATTTGGCCGGAAGAGAGCGCATAGGCGTCCACCACGACGATATCCGCCATGGCGGCAGAGCTGAAGGTCAGGCTGGCAGTGCCGGCCAGCAACAACTTGAAACGAGACATAAACTTTTTCCTGATACGATTTTGAAGGGTAAGGTCAAACGGTCAATGCCGCCTTGGCGGCCCCCTTGCCCGTGCCCTACCGATCCAAGCCTGCGCCACAGGTGCGCCGATAGCCGGCCCTTCGAGGCGCGATCCCGCGCCCCCGGGCCGCTCGACCGTAACCGCTTCGCCCGCAACTGAGAGAATCAGAGCCAAAGCGAAATCCGGACAATAAACCGGATCACCGACTGGCTGACCCTCAGCGTCGACATAGACCATTACAGGTCCGGTCCCGCTGCACAGCTCCATCCGTCCCGAGGGACCCGGCGCGGCATGTGCGATCGCGGCGGCCTGCGCGCTTATCGCGACAAGCAGACACATCAGCCCCGGCAGGATATATCGACCCGACATCATACGCCCGACATACTCCGCGACGACAACTAACACCACGCGACAAACGGAAACAGCCCCGTCGTCCGGGGACGGCGAGGCTGTGAAATCATCGGGTCGGTCAGATCAGGCGGAGGCCTGAGCTTTCGCGATTTCTTTTTTGACTTTCAGCGCGGTATCCGAAAGTTCGGCATCTTTCGCCTTGGCGAGGAACTTGTCCAGACCACCACGGTGATCGACAGTCCGCAGAGCAGCGGCGCTGATCTTCAGCTTGATGTTCCGGCCGAGGGCTTCGGAACGCAGGGACACGTCGTTCAGGTTCGGCAGAAACCGGCGACGGGTCTTGTTGTTGGCATGGCTGACATTGTTGCCAGACATCGGGCCTTTTCCGGTCAGTTCGCAGCGGCGCGACATGGGTCACTCCTCGTCTCGTTATCGGGGCGAAGGGTCGCGCCCACTTTCGAAAAAACAAATGGGCACGCCACAGGCCGTGCCCCGAATTCAGTCCGCGCCGGATACGCTCTTTCCCCAACCGCGTCAAGGGCCACACCTTGCTTTCGCGACATTTCCCCGACCTTACCCCCGCCTCTGAGACCGCCACGCAGCCGCACATCTCACACGACCGACACCGGCACTTTGGTTTGCAAAAATATCGCCGCCGGAGGCTGCCATCCACCTCAACTGGCCATCCACCTCAACTGAAAGATCATTTGCGCAGGGCGGCCAGCATCTCTTCGGCCGCAAGGGTTGCGGTCATCTCTCCGCCCGCCACCGCCGCGCCGAGGGTTTTCATCTGCGCGCGCGCGGCCTCGCCGTCCAGCTGCGCGAGCAATCCGTTGCGCACGTCCTCGCGGAACCAATAACGCGCCTGCTCGGCCCTGCGCGCCGCGAAATGCCCCGCTTCGCGCCGCCAGTCGATGAGGGTCGTCATCTCATCCCAAGCGGTGCCCAATCCGGTTTCCTCCACCGCCGAAACGGTCATCGCCTTGGGGAATCCCTCCGGGTCCTGCACACGTTTGCGCAAAAGACGCAGCGCCCCGGCATAATCCGCGCAGGTGCGGGTCGCAGGGGATTTCAGCTCTCCATCCGCCTTGTTCACAAGGATCAGATCGGCGATCTCCATGATCCCACGCTTGACGCCCTGCAACTCGTCCCCGCCCGCAGGGGCGAGCAACAGCAGGAAGAGGTCGGTCATTTCGGCCACCATGGTTTCGGATTGCCCGACGCCGACCGTCTCGACGATGACCACATCGAAACCGGCGGCCTCGCACAGCGCGACCGCATCGCGTGACCGCCGCGCCACGCCGCCCAGCTGGGTTTGCGACGGTGAGGGGCGGATATAGGCCATCGGCTCGCGGCTGAGCCGATCCATCCGGGTCTTGTCACCGAGGATCGATCCGCCCGAGCGCACCGAGGACGGATCGACTGCCAGAACAGCCACCCGCAAGCCCTTGTCCAGCAACATCATTCCAAAGGATTCGATAAAGGTCGACTTGCCAACGCCGGGCGTCCCCGAGAGGCCCACACGCAGCGCTTCGGGACGGTCGGGGCGCTGCGTCAACGCCTCCAGCAGGGCGACGGCATCCGTGCGGTGATCCGCGCGCCCGCTTTCCACAAGCGTGATCGCCCGGCTCAGACTGCGCCGATCCCCTTGGGCGATTTTTTCGGCAAATGCCGCGATGTCCATGCGTCCTCCGCTATCCCGGTGCGCCCTGTTTCGTAGCGCACCCTCATTCCCAACACGATCCGTGGCGCCACAGGTCGCCCTGGGCCATGGCAACGCGGTCCATACCATCGCTTTGCGTGGCCTGGCGCCCTCCGCCCGCGCGCTATCGTATATGCCTCGCCATACCACAACCGGCAACCCGGTCGCGACGCAACGCCGAGGAAGACTGGAACCCAACCCCGCAATGCCGGATAAGGCGGCATGACCCCAAGCCCCCTTCCTATCGACAACGCCCTGCCCGACCTGATCGCGGCGCTGCGCGCACGGGGTCGCGCCGTGCTGCAGGCTCCGCCGGGGGCGGGCAAGACAACGCGCGTACCGCTTGCCATGCTCGACGCCGGCCTGACCGCGGGACGCATCCTGATGCTGGAACCGCGCCGCCTTGCCGCGCGCGCGGCAGCCGACCGCATGGCTGCCACGCTCGGCGAAGAGACCGGGCAGACGGTCGGGTATCGCATTCGGGGCGAGTCCAAAACCTCCGCCCGCACGCGGATCGAAGTCGTCACCGAAGGCATCCTGACCCGGATGATCCAATCCGACGCCGGGTTATCGGGCATCGGTGCGGTCATCTTTGACGAATTTCATGAACGTTCCCTGAACGCCGACCTCGGTTTGGCATTCTGCCTCGAAATCGCCGGGGCCTTGCGCGACGATCTGATCCTGCTGGCAATGTCCGCGACGCTGGACGCGGCCCCGGTGGCAAAGCTGATGGAAGCGCCGGTCGTCACCTCCGAAGGGCGCGCCTTTCCCGTCGATCTGCGCTACCTCGACCGCCCCTTGCCGAAAGACACCCGCCTCGAATCAGCGACCGCCGACCTTGTCCGCGAGGCCCTCTCGCAAACCTCAGGCGGCATTCTCGTCTTCCTCCCCGGAGAGGGCGAGATCCGTCGGACCGAGGCTCTCCTCAAACCACATCTGCCGGCTGACACGCATCTTCACACGCTCTTTGGTGCCATGCCCCTGGCGGCACAGCGCGCGGCTATCCGACCGACCGCGAGCGGGCGCAAGGTGGTGCTGGCAACCTCCATCGCAGAAACCTCTCTGACGATCGAGGATGTGCGCGTGGTGGTGGATGCAGGCCGTGCGCGGCGGGCGCGTTTCGATCCCGGCTCCGGCATGTCGCGACTGATCACCGAACGGGTCAGCCGGGCCGAGGCGACGCAACGCGCCGGTCGGGCCGGACGCGTCGCGCCGGGCACCTGCTACCGTCTGTGGACCAGGGGCGAGGACGGCGCCCTGCCCGCCCACGCCCCGCCCGAGATCGAGACCGCGGACCTCGCCCCGCTGGCATTGGAGCTTGCCCTCTGGGGCGCGCCGCCCGAGGCGGTGCCGCTGCTGACCCCGCCCAACCCCGGCAGCTACGGCGAAGCGGTCGCGCTGCTGCGCGACCTCGGCGCGCTGGACCCGGCGGGCGCGATCACCGCGCATGGTCGCCGGATTGCCGCGATGCCGACGCACCCGAGGCTCGCCAACATGTTGGTCCGCATCGGAAAACCGGCCGCGACCCTGGCCGCACTGCTGGCCGAACGTGATCCCTTGCCGCGCGGCGCACCGGTCGATCTATCCCTGCGACTGGAGGCGATTGCCGATCCGCGCGCTTTTGGTGACCGTCGCCCGTGGTCCCCGGATCGCAGCGCAGTCGCGCGTATCCGCGAGGATGCTAAACGCCTCGCGCGGCTGGCCCCCGACGGGTCTTTGCAGCCTCTGTCCGAGATGGTCGCGCTGGCCTATCCCGACCGGATCGGGCAGCGACGCAAGGGCGAGGCACCGCGCTACGTCCTGTCGGGTGGCAAAGGCGCGGCTCTGCCTGAGGGCGACCCGCTGTGCTTGGCCGGTTTCATCGTGGCGAGCGACCTTGACGGCAATCCGCGCGAGGCGCGCGTGCGTCAGGCGGTGCCGATCACGGCGGCAGAGATCCGCGCGGCCTTCCCCGATCAGGTCCACTGGGTCGATAGCTGCGCATGGTCGCGCCGCGACCGTCGGGTCATCGCGCGTCAGCAGGAAAGGTTCGGCGCGGCGGTTCTGGAAGATCGCGTCTGGAAGGACGCGCCCGCCGAGGCGATCGCGCGCGCCATGCTGGAGGGCATCCGCGACATCGGCCTGTCGATCAGCAAAACCGCGCAACTGTTCCTCGCCCGCGCCCGACTGGCCCGCGAAGAAGCCGGCCTGCCGAATTATTCCGACAGCGCGCTGATGGAGAGCCTCGAAGACTGGCTCCTGCCCTATCTCGATGGCGTTCGGGACGCGGTCGGCTGGCGGCGGTTCGACATCACCCCGGCGCTAAAGGCACGGCTCGACTGGGATCGCCAGCAAGCGCTGGATCGCGCCGCCCCGCCGCAGTTCACCACGCCGCTCGGGCGCAAAATCGCGATTGACTACGCCTCGGACCCGCCGGAGATTTCGCTGCGATTGCAAGAGCTTTTCGGCCAGACGACGCATCCGAAGGTCGGCGGGACGGCGCTGAAGGTGACGCTCTTGTCCCCTGCCGGACGGCCCATCCAGACCACCGCCGACATTCCCGGTTTCTGGACCGGCTCCTACGCCGACGTGCGCAAGGACATGCGCGCGCGCTATCCGCGCCATCCCTGGCCCGAGGATCCGACGCAGGCCGACCCGACGTTACGGGCGAAACCGAGGGGGTGAGCGGAGGGCTGCCCCCACCAGAGACCTGTCAGGCGCGAGTCCGCTAAGAGACTGGACCCGTCAAGTTCAGACCATCAAACCCCGAGGCACCAGCGCATGACGGCCTTCTGCGCATGCAGCCGGTTTTCGGCCTCGTCAAAGATCACCGATTGCGGGCCATCCATGACGGAGGAAGTGACTTCCTCTTCGCGATGCGCGGGCAGGCAATGCATGAAGAGAGCATCGGGGTTCGCCGCCTGCATCAGGCGGTCGTTAACCTGATAGGCACGCAGCATATTGTGACGCCGCTCGCGCGAGCTTTGGGCATCATGCATCGAAACCCATGTGTCCGCGACGACGAGGTCGGCGCCATCGACGCCCTTCCAGGGATCCCGTTCGATCCGCACATTGGTACCGGCAGCGCGCGCCTCGTCCATGAAGTCACGGTCGGGATCCAACTGCTGGGGCCCGCAAAACGTCAGGTTGAACCCGAACTGCGTCGCGGCGTGCAGGAGAGAGGCGTAGACGTTGTTACCGTCGCCCATCCACACCACGTTCTTGCCCGCGATGGAGCCGCGATGTTCCTCGTAGGTCATGACATCCGCCATGATCTGACAGGGATGCGTGCGATCCGTCAGGCCGTTGATAACCGGGACGGAGGCGTTGGCGGCCATCTCATGCAGCACCGCCTCGTCAAAGGTACGGATCATGATCATATCGACATAACGCGACAGCACACGGGCGGTGTCGGCGATAGTCTCCCCATGGCCAAGCTGCATGTCCTGTCCCGAAAGCACCATGGTCTGCCCGCCCATCTGGCGCACCCCGACATCAAAAGAAACGCGCGTTCGGGTGGAGGGCTTCTCAAAGATCAACGCCACCATGTGCCCCGCCAGAGGCTGCTCATCGTCGGCCTCGCCCTTTGGGCGTCCGGCGCGGGCGTCCTTCATTGCGCGAGCCTTGTCGATCATGGACCTGATCGCGCTTTTCTCCGTGGTGTGAAGGTCGAGGAAATGATTCATTTGGTCATCCTGTAGTCAACTGAGGCAAGGGGCGCTGCCCCTGACCGCGATCTGGCGATCGCGATCCACCCCGGCGTATTTGCGGCAAGGTGAATGGCAAAAAAGGGTCGCGAGGTTAAAGGCGCGCGGCGCGAGCGGTTCCGGCTGAAGGACTGCGCGCGCCATGGATCAGGCGCCTTTCACAACGCGCCTGGCGGTTTTGTCGAGCCGGGTGATCGCCTCGGCGATTTCACCCTCCGACAGGGTGAGCGCGGGCAGCAGGCGAATGACATTTTCCGCCGCCGGAACGGTGATGAGCTCTTCGGCGTAGGCCGCCGTGAGCACATCGGTGTTGCTCGCCTTGCACTTGATCCCCAGCATGAAGCCCTGTCCGCGCACCGACTCATAGACCTCGGGGTTTTCGGCGACGAGGCCTTCGAGCTTTTGACGCAGGAGGGCGGACTTGCGCCGCACCTCCGGCAGGAAACCGTCGGCGGTGATCGCCCCGACCACCGCCAGACCGACCGCGCAGCCCAAGGGGTTGCCGCCATAGGTCGAGCCATGGGTGCCGGCGACCATACCGCTGGCCGCCTCTTCGGTAGCGAGCACCGCGCCGAGCGGGAAGCCGCCGCCGATTCCCTTGGCCACCAGCATCACATCGGGCGTCACGCCGCACCATTCATGGGCAAAGAGCCGCCCGGTCCGCCCCATCCCGCACTGGATTTCGTCAAGGACCAAAAGGGTGCCGGTCTCATCGCAGAGCTGGCGCAGCGCTTTCATGTCGGCGTCAGGCATGACGTTGATGCCCCCCTCGCCCTGTACAGGCTCGACAAGGATCGCAGCAGTCTTGTCTGTCAGCGCGGCTTTGGCCGCCTCCATGTCGCCCCATGGCACCTGATGGAAACCGGGCAACAGAGGGCCAAAGCCCTTGACCATCTTTTCGCTCGGGGCGGCGGCGATGGCGGCGGAGGAGCGGCCATGGAACGCGCCGGTAAAGGTGATGATCTCGACCCGGTCGGGTTGACCCTTCTCGTACCAGTACTTGCGCACCATCTTGACGGCGAGCTCTGTCGCCTCGGTCCCGGAGTTGGTGAAGAAGACCGTATCGGCAAAGGTGGACTCGACCAGCATATCCGCCAGAGCCTGCTGTTGCGGAATTTCGTAGAGGTTCGAGACATGCCAGAGCTTTTGCGCCTGCTCCGTCAGCGCATCCACCACCACCGGGTTGGAATGGCCGAGGGCCGCGACCGCGATCCCGGAGCCGAGGTCGAGAAAACGGCGACCGTCCTCTTCGATCAGCCAGGAGCCTTCTCCTTTGACGAAATGCAGCGGGGCACGGGAATAGGTCGGCAGAACGGACGGGATCATCGCGTCATCCTCTGGTTAGGAAGCCCTGAGGAAGCATAAGCCTCAAGGCAAAGTCAACAATGTCAGGAACTAAAGCGCATTTCAGCGCGGACAGGCGAACGGAGCGTCAGGCGCAAAAGCGTCGGCGTCGGGGCATTGGGATATGGGTTTGCCGTGTCATGCTTTGGTGCATAGCGCGAGGCATCGCGCTTGGGAAGATATATTTGGGCGCAGGCGGACCGGGGTGCCCGCAGCAGGCATCGCAGCAACACAACCGCTTTGATCGTTGCGTGCGCGAGTGTTTTTGGCCCTTCAGCTGCAAGGGCGGCCTTTGCCGGGAGAGTGTCCGACCTTTTGTGTATGATTGATCCGGTTCATGCTTCACCAAAAGG
>OJBD01000116.1_pt1 | contig 16464 bp, 16 predicted proteins | sample 1590481 | NCBI WGS metagenome assembly OJBD01 (sample SAMN05416811, study PRJEB24817) | seawater metagenome | isolation source: Sea water | place: Canada:Atlantic | collected 2013-07 | reverse complement strand
CTCGTGGGCTCGGAGATGTGTATAAGAGACAGTTGCCGTCCTGTTCTACAACACCCTCCGACACGGCATGACATACAAAGATCCCGGCGCATCCCATTATGAGGAACGATACCGCAATCGCGTGCTTGGCAATCTCAAACGTCGAGCCAAGTCATTCGGGTATGATTTGCAAGAATTGCCACTAGAGGCCGACATGGCTGTTTCTTAGGAAGGGGGCGTGGACGCCTGATCGGTCGCACCAAGGGCGGCATGAACACCAAGCTGCACGCCGTCTGCGATAGCCAAGGCCGACCGCTCAATCTGTTCGTCACCGCCGGTCAGGTCAGCGATTACATCGGAGCGCGGGCGCTGCTCAGCAGCTTGCCCAAGGTCGAATGGCTTCTTGGCGACCGAGGCTACGACGCTGACTGGTTCAGAGAAGGGTTGAAAGACAAGGGGATACGCGCCTGCATCCCGGGCCGCAAGCAGCGTAAAACGCCCGTGAAATATGACAAGCGTCGCTACAAACGCCGCAACCGCATCGAGATCATGTTCGGAAGGCTCAAGGACTGGCGGCGTGTCGCAACCCGATACGACAGATGTCCAAAGGTGTTCTTGTCTGCCATCGCTCTGGCCGCAACTGTCATGTTCTGGCTATGAAACGAGAACGAGTCCTGACCCTAGGACTGAAACTCAGCCTCTAAGTCATCGCGGAAAACTCCACCCATAAAGTAAATCAATCTACCTTCGCGCGAAAGTTTGAGATCCGGAAATCCTACGGCTTAGAGTGATACCTCTGCGTGCCTCACGACATCAAAGCCACTACGTGTACAGGACAATCCAATATTATGTTCGCGCTCCTTGCCAAGAAGGGCCGGAAGCTGGAGTCAGGCTGCCAGCTACTAAACGCGCTTCATCCTACCTGCTAAGCTTCCAGCGTTCCATGGACGTTTCTTAAAGTGCCAAACGGCGTTCAACTACGACACTCATCTGTGAGCCGGCCATTCAGGATTTTGTTGAAATCGCTATATTGAGATTAACCCTAAGCGCGTGTGCTACTCACCATAGCCCCTCGTGAAAACAGCATTGATGTGAAAGATTGCCTCTTCGAGTGATTGTCTCCAGAAATTCCAATCATGACTACCTTCGCTAACCAAAAATCTGTGTTTGATGCCAGCCTCTCGCAAAGTCATATGTAATTCGGCCGCGCCCTGAAAAAACGGATCATCTGCTCCCGTATTAAAATAGAAGCGCGGGATACGACCAAAGTTGCTTTTGTCCACAGTAGACACGAGCACTGAGGGGGAGATGGCTTGCCAACTCGAATTCAGCCGATCTTCGCCGCTTAGACTAGGTCCCAACACTCCCGCGTACCGGCTTTCATAGGCTTCGGGAGACAGCGCAAGAACCTGATCCTTCGTGCGAAACGCAACACTCAGGGCCGCGCTTCCAGCAAAGTCATAGGGTTTTTTTAAATTATAGAGAGTGGATGCTACACCGCCCATGGAGATACCAAGGACCGCGCGCGCATTTCCGGTACCGAGGGCTCGATGTCGCTTCTCGACCGCAGGGATAAAATCCTCGAAGAACATCGTTTCCCAATTCAACACGCCATCATGGTCGTTTAGGAAATATGTCGCGACATCGTTGGCTTCGTTTCTACGACCATCGGGTGCCACCGCAATGAATGGCCGGATAGCTCCCTCTGCAATCAAACGATCTAATAACTGGTCGAGACCGGCGAGCGTAAACCAGTCGCTTGGCTGCCCACTTCCACCCCCATGTAAAAGGTAAAGCACAGGGTAAGAGCGGTTGTCCGTTTCGTACCCCGGGGGAAGATACAGCGCGTAATTTACAGGCCGAGCAAAATTTTCACTCCCAACCGCGTTCTCAAATCGCACTTCAGATATCGCAACAGTCGCCATTAGCGAGAGAAGGATACTGTGACAGATCGAACTGACGGCCTTTTGTACATTCATGCGTGCGACATCCTATCAGGTCATCCTTTACAGTATGGGAGATTATTTCTCTTCCATCAGCCATGCTAAATTCTATATGGAAAAGTGGCAGCATGATGGACGTCAGACAAATAAAAACGCATCACCTCAAGTACCGTGATCTATTAGCTATAACTAGTAACTCTCGCTAAACACGTCTTTGAGCCATGATTGATCTTTGGTAAGTTGCGCTGGTGTTCGCCGCCCACCATCCTCCAAAACAAAAATACCCGTGCGATCGGAAAGAACTCGAATACTGTTAAAGGCAAAGTAGCATGCCAGTCGATAAGTCAGAAACAGTGACGCCCGGTGCATCGCAACGCGGTCAAAGCTTGTTTCATCGAGTATCGTTTTCGAGCCTATGGAATGGCGGTGCATTCGTTTGCTCAATCTCTTTGGGATGTGCAACTATGATCCAAGCGCAGCCACTGGCTGAAAGCACGGCTTCCGAACTATCGACCGGCCCCGTGAATAGTGTCACCACTATTAATACCACGGATCCTGCCATTCCTTCGGCACGGGAAGTCGTTCAAGACCTGCCAAGCGCGCTGCATTTATCGCGCCACCAACGCGGCGAGATCAATGGGCTGCGCTACGTTCTTTTTCCAGATGGAAGCGGAAAGATTATGCAAGCAGAGCAACTGAGCAGTGCCCTGTTTCGTTTGTCGTGTAAGAAGGGCGTCGCTTGCACCGTCTATGGCGCGGATGGCGACACGTTTGTGGTTCCCGCCATTGATGGCCCGCGGCCTGTGATGCCTCCGGCTCCGTCGGGTGAGGCGTTAGCGCAGTACCTATCCGAGTGGATCCTGGCCGGAACCGGAACTCCCCTTTCAGAGCCTCTCCTCCCCCCGCCGCCACGGATAGATGAAAGGCCCTTAGCCACGGCGCAAAGCTCTGAACCTACAGAGTCCGCCAACGGCACTGCTATTCCTAGGCAGGAAACGGCGGTAGCAGCCGCAGCACCGCGAGATCAGAACGTCCCTGAAACCGTGGTGTCAGAGACAGAAGTCGTGCCGGTCACTCCTGTGGAAAGAATAGAGGAGGTGGATGCCCAACTCGTCGTACCGTTGGAGCAACCCGCTCATCTACCGTGCACAATCGAGGATCCGGATGTGGATTGCAGCGAGCCGCAGCTGGAGAAATTGAACGCGATAAAAGCGGTCCGAACCACGACAAAGCGGGTCAAAATGGCATCTTCATCCGTGGCAAGACAGGCCTCGCCTCGGAGGGCCGTTGTCGTCAATCAGAGGTCAAATCCGTCTCTCACACCGCCGGTTAAGGAAACTATCTTCGAACGGATCAATCTTGCCTGTTCTGTTACCGGAAGTGTAACGCTCCGCTACAAGCACCACGACACAGGCGCGAAGCGATTTGGCAAACCACGCGCCAGTTTGTCTTGTGGGGCGAAGTTGACCGAAAAACTCTCACTACGTGCGTCTGCGATTGGATATGCTGACAACAACGAAAAGTCGCCTTCCGATGCAGAGTTCACGTATGCTCTATCTTATAAGGCCACTGAAAAGATCACGCTGAGTTACTCAAACTATTCCGGCCGCTTCGACGGTACCAACGCCTCATTTTTTGACTCACTCATATCTGGGGCGCTTCGCGCCAGCTATAGCTTGCCGAAAATTAAACTACCGAATGAGAAGGTCATAGGCTGCTCCACAAGCGTCAACTTGCTGGACCTTGAGTATGGCTCCCTAAACTTGTTCTGCAGCTACGCCGTAACAGACCGGCTGCGCATCAGCGGGACGGCCTACGCCTATCTGCCCGGAAAACAAGACCCCTGGGATCCGGACTTTGCTTACGGGATAAGCTACAAGATCCGCGACGATTGGAGCGTGACCTACAGCAATTATGCAAACAATCGCTTTTTCTGGAACCAAAGTCAAAATTCTGGTGAGGGTATTTGGGGCGGAACTATCTCTGTAGCCTACAAATTTAATTTTTAACTTTTACTGTGAAATGTATGATGTATCATGCGAGTGCCCGAAGATCCGCGAGTTCATTTCGAATATTATTAACGCAATTTCGCGGATTTCCGTTACCCAAAGGCGTTTCCTCAAGAAGTTTTGCCCACTCGGCGATGTTGTTGAATCCCAGCATCAGCGAAGAACCCTTGATTGAGTGAGCTTCAGCTTTCACCGTATTTGCATCGCCCTCTTCAAACGCAGTTTCTAAACGCTCGAAACGCCTAGAACAATCGTCCACATACTTGTGGGCGAGCTGGATCAATTTCTCTTCGGTAAAAAGCTCTCGAATTTCACTCAAGCTGCGATCGGACATCCGGTCAAGTATCGAAGCACTTTGCACGTTAGTGCCCAAAGCTCCCTCCGCCACCAAACTTGCTTGTTCGTCTGAGCTAGGTGTTTGCCCGCATAACGCGATCTCTAGCGCGAATTTAAGTTCTAGGAACGGAATAGGCTTAGATAAGATAGTCTCGATTCCCACTACTTTGGCTTCTTCTTCAATAGCATCCATCAGGTGCGCTGTGAGTGCGATGATTGGAGGATAACTGAACGCACCCCATTTCTCACGAATACGCTGCGTGGCCTCTAGTCCGTCCATTTCAGGCATGGCGACGTCCATTAGTACTAGATCGTACTTTTTGGGATCAAACATTTTCACTGCAACGCGACCATTTTCTGCAAGGTCACTTACAAGGTTTAAACGATCAGCGTAGGCTAGCAAAAGTTTTTGATTGACTATGTTATCTTCGGCAATAAGCACCCGCTTCCCGTCGAGAGCGTTACCATTGGGCTGATCCCGCCTCTCCGTGTCAGAAGCGACATTGGTAATTTCACCGGTTTCGACAGGAAGCTCGAACCAAAACGTAGATCCAACGCCGACCTCGCTATTCAAACCAACCGCACCACCTGAGCCCTCAATAATTCGTTTACAGATGGCTAGGCCGAGGCCCGTACCCTGAGCCGCGGCGGTCAAAGAGTTGGATACCTGTGAAAAGTCATTAAACAAATCGAGTTTGGCAGTATCCGAAATGCCAATACCCGAATCTTCCACTTCAACTCGAAGTAGACATCCTTTCGGATGCTTTGATGCCGAGGCACGAATATGGATCGGCCCTTCGGTGGAATACCGCAAAGCGTTAGAAACCAAGTTTGAGATGACTTGCCGGATGCGCGTTGCGTCCCCGAAAAATATCTTGGGTACGTCGTGGGTAACCTCGATCTTCAGGTTGCGGTGTCGGGTCGTTTCATTGCTCCCCGCAAGCACGCATACGCTCTCAATCAACGCACGAATATCAACGTTTTCTCTCTCAAGAATAAATACACCAGCTTCCATCTTTGAAAAATCGAGAACATCATTGACGATCCTTCCCAAACTGATGCCCGCCGTGGACGCAAGCCTAAGGAGTTCTTTCTTTTCAGGATCTGTTTCGTCCATCTCCAACAGATCAATCATGCCCAGCATACCGCCAAGCGGCGTCCGTATCTCATGGCTCATCGTGGCTAGAAATCTGCTTTTTGCTTTTCCTGCAAGTTCGGCCTGTTTCAGCGCTTCTTCCAACTCTTCAGTGCGCACCCGCACCGCTTCTTCTAACTCCGATGAATAGGCACTAAGCTTTTCATTCGCCAAAAATAGTTCACGACTTTTCTGCTCCAACAGGTTTTCCGCTTCAGCGCGGGCCGCCTGCTCGCGCTGATAGCGCCGCCGAGAAACTGTAGTATTGATAGATGAGACTTCATTTGGCATTTCAAAAACTTACCTCAAACGATACCAATGGTTATCCATTCAAACGAATATCGAAGTTCGTAGCATTTGCTGGATGCGGGGCGGGGCTACGTGCAACCTCTGCCGTTTGGCCGTAAAGTTCCAAGCAAGCTTCGACCATACCATGGCAAAATTCGACCAATGGACGTGGAGAAGAATAGGTAAGCACTAGGTGGTCATCGCTTATGCGATCCGTGGAAAACGCCGGAAGCTCGGCACTAGGGTATAATTTTTTAACCTCGACGTGAATTTCGCCGTCGACAGCTTCAAGAAGCGAGAAGCTATCGGCCTTGCCCTCAAACGATCCGCCGAAGTTTTCGACGAAGTGTTTCATCATCCAGTGCCCAAACATGCGCTGTAGCTTTTCCGAGCTAATACCCGATAACTCGCTGAATGCAGTCACAATTTTGATAAGTTCTGAGCAAGGATAATTTCCTACCGTGGTAAACGCGCCGCCGTTGTCGAGATTTGCGTTATCTAACGCAATATCTACGACATCCTCGCCAAACGCATCTTCGGCCATTTTGATTAGTTCAACAAAAATAGTACCCTTCATATCGCCCCACTTTCATAAATGTTAACCTTCCCTCTTCAACAAGATGGTTATGGCGGAACCCACATATATCAGACCATTCATTTCCACCCTTCCAGAAGACAGTGTCAGTCTCTTTGGACCCGAGCCTGTTAACCTATACCCTTTGTTTACCTATCAGAGGAGCCCACCTGAAAATTGTCAAAATCAAGGTATTTTCACAATTTTTCACAATATCCCGCCAATCAAATGACAAAGTTCGGCTATTAAGTAGGAATCAGCAGGTAGACGTTATAAACTGAGGTTAGCAAACGCGGGATGGTAGAACGGCTGAAAATCATCGTTGCAGAGGATAATGCAGTTCAACGGCTATACCTCTCAAAACTGATCGAGAGTTTAGGGTATGAGGCAATTCCCGTCGACGATGGTCGTGCTGCGATCCAGCAACTAGTTGAAGCGAAAATACAAATTGTCATCAGCGATTATCAGATGCCCAATATGGACGGCATTCAGCTGACCCAAGCAGTGCGCGCGCTTGAATTGGACCATTACGTTTACATTATTATGATTACCGGTAGCGAGAACGAAGAACTTCGATCCAAGGCGCTAGACGCCGGGGTCGATGATTTTCTTGCTAAAACACGCAGCCCCATGAGGCTGAATGCCCGTATCCGTGCGGCGACGCGATTGATTCAACACGCGGATGAGCTTGCCGAACGGACAAGGATTCTTAAGGAATCCAACGACCGTATTCAGGCAGACCTGCGCGCCGCCGCCGCAGCGCAGCGCCGGCTTTTACCTGATTTTAAGGAAGAGATGTCTGGCTTCGACATTTCCTCGGCTTTCGTGCCCTCATCCTTTGTTTCGGGCGATATGTTTGGCTGCTTTCCTTTAAACGACGATACGCTCGGTTTCTACATGATAGACGTATCCGGCCACGGCGTTCACGCATCGCTTCTTTCGGTTGCACTGGGTTATCTCATCACGCCAGAATTTTTTCGAACATTTGCGCTGCGAGAAGGCCAGCCCCCTGATCCGGCAGCATTGGTCGCCAATCTGAACGACCGCTTCTTCAGCCCGGAGAACGACGAATATTTCACCATGTTCTGCGGCGTTATCGACACGGCAAGCGGCGAGTTGACCTATTGTCAGGCCGCCTACCCATCGCCCTGTTACGTTGATGGATCCGGTGCCGTAGACATGGTGGGCGACGGCGGCTTTCCCGTCGCGATGCTGCCGAGCCTGACCTACGAAAACAACACGATCCACCTTGCCAAAGGATGCACATTGGTCGTCTGCTCCGACGCGGTGACTGAGGCCGAGAACGAGATGGGCACCTCCTTCGGACTTGATCGTCTCAAACGCATGGTCGCCACAATGCCATTCGTCGGCGCAAAGCAAATGCCTGAGACGATCGTCCAGTCATTGTCCGATTGGCGCGGCGGGAACACACTGGAAGACGACCTGACCGTTGTCGCTCTTAATAGGAACTGAGAATGATCTATACGACACAACATGACGATTCCATAACTGTCGTTCGCCCCGGCGTAGAGCGGCTGACAGCGCAGAACGCGACCGGGTTCAAAAACGAAGTCGTCGAACTGATTGATCAGGGCAACAGCCAAATCATTGTCGATTTTTCGCAGGTTTCCTTTCTGGATTCCTCTGGTTTGGGGGCACTGGTCGGGGTTTTGAAAAAAATTGGGCATCGTGGCGACTTGCTGGTTGCTGATCTTAACAGCGACGTGGAACAGATGTTCCGTATCTGCCGCATGGATCGGGTGCTTCCCATTCACCGAAACGTCGATGCAGCGCTCCAGTCGCTGCGAGAGCGCCAGTGAAGAGCCAGTGCTACACGATGTCCAACGCCCTTGAGGCTGTGGATCCGATGGTCCAGCGTTTAAGCGCTGCGGTCGGGCAATCATTATCTGATACGACACGGTTCAAATTTGAGCTTTGCATCTCGGAGGCGCTGAACAACATCGTGATCCATGCCCGTCCAATACCATCCGCGGCAGAGATCAATATTGAACTTACAGTACAGCCCGCAGCCATATCGATAGAGATATTCGACCCCGCCGGCGCAGAGCCATTCGATCTGCGCGAAAAGGCAACCGATCTGTCGCAAATTGACGAAATGTCCGAAGGCGGCCGTGGGCTTGGCCTAATTATGGAATTCGCGAATGAGGTCGAATACGGCCCATCCGGCAACGGCCGCAGGCTATTGTTAGCATTTCGGGATATTGAACCCGATAGTACCACCATGCCCCCCGCAGAAGGAGCGTGCGAATGAGGCACCCTATGTCATTAAAATTCGTAAATTGCATTGCAGCAGCTTTTGTCGCCTTGGCCACCGCGCCGCTGGTTCAGGCCCAAGACACGTCAGAAGCCAAGCCCCAGGCAGAAGCTAAGGCCAAGGCAGAAGCTAAGGCCGAAAAGGTCACGATCGGCAATATCATTGTCGAAGGAACACCTTACGACAGTATGACCATCCGCTCAACAGCGCCTTTGATCATCGATTTCAACGGTGATGGAAGTGCTCGAAACGAATGCAATCGCGGGGCGAGATTTGACAAGGAAAGACACTTTGGCCGCAACGGCCAGTTGACAGACCGCGAGTACGCGATGGCGCAGACCGCTTGGTCGTATTTTGAGAAGCGTTTTCAACCGGATACGGGACTGGTCAATGCCGTGGGTGCCTATCCTTCCACCACCCTATGGGACACGGCCTCTTATATCAGCGCCTTGGTTTCAGCCTATGAGCTTTGCGTAATCGACAAACGAGATTTTGACACCCGCGCAACCAAACTGCTCAATACGTTGCGCAATCTTGACCTGTACCAAGGTGAAGCCCCCAACAAGGTTTACAACGCCAAGACCGGCGAGAAAGTGAACTATGCAAACGAATCTGGCGAAGTCGGCATGTCTGCGCTTGATATTGGCCGGATGCTCGTTTGGCTTCGCATTTTGAAAGAACGCCACCCGCACCTGGCAAACAGTGTCGACAACGTTCCGATGCGGTGGAACTTCTGCAATCTTATCAATGAGGATGGCCGGATGTTCGGGTCATTCAAACGTGGTGACGGGTCCACACGCTATGTCCAGGAGGGGCGTTTAGGCTATGAAGAATACGCCGCAAAAGGCTTTGCGCTTTGGGGTTTCGATGTCGACCGCGCCCTATCGCCGGAACCGCTGTCCTATACCACGATCTATGACGTCAAAGTGCCTTTCGACGGTCGCGATCCCCGCATTTTCAAGAACCAGAACTACGTACTAACCGAAGGCTACATTCTGGACGGTCTGGAACTAGGGTGGGACATTCCCTCCGACACAGACGGTGACGGCGAAACTGCCAGCCACGGTTGGCGGGCGGAATTCGCCAACCGCATTTATCTGGTGCAACAGCGCCGGTTCGAACAGACAGGCATCGTGACCGCGCGATCCGAGCATCAGGTCAACGGCAAGCCTTACTTTGTGTATGACACGATCTTTGCCGATGGTTATCCGTGGAATACGCTTGATCCTACGGGAGAATACCAACCCGACCGCGCCGCCATCGCCGCCAAAGCCGCAATCGGCATGTGGGCGCTGTGGGAGACGGACTATACGGAACTTCTGTTCGAAACCGTTGCCGATCTGTCCGAGCCCGAATTAGGATTCTACGAAGGGCTCTATGAGAACGGCAATGGCTATATACCGCTTCAATCGTCGAACAACAACGGCATCATCCTCGCGGCTCTTTTGTACAAGGTCCAAGGGCCGATCCTGAAAAAGGTGAACAACAATACGCAGACCTGGGATATGGCGAATATCGGGACTGATTTGCGCGACAACAAATGCCACCCGAACAAGATGATCAAAGAGGTGCCTTGCTGTGCCTGCGCGAACCCCAACCGCGTCGATCCCGTGATACCCGTGGAGGAGTTCACCTATTGCCGCCCCGTTCTGACAGGCGGGGAAATCGGGGCGACCGAATGCCAGCCGACCGAACATAAGATGCCGCCACCCAAAGTGCGTAAAGTGCTACCGAAATCCTGCCCGATCCCCGCTGCTAACCCATGAACCAGAGCAGCAAAACAAGACTATTGTGGTTTGACGCAAACCGGGTTTTTGCGGCGATGGGCGTTGTGCTGATCCACTCCACCACGGATTTTTCGGGGCAGCCATTTGCCGATGCGGAACCTGCAGCGCGTCTTATTCCGGTGTTCTTGCGATCAATCGGCGAATTCTCGGGCTCCGAAATGTTCTTTATGTTTTCGCTTTTCCTGATGGCGATGCGGGTCGACAGGAAGATGCCAGGCTACGGAACGGCGATCGGGCAACAAGCCAAACGGCTGCTGGTGCCTTTTGCTTTTTGGACGCTCTTCTATGTGTTCTTCCGTTTGGCGAAGGCAGAGGCGTTTGGCTACACGCCCTATATCTGGGATCAGATCGCCGACCTGAAGAACTGGGCGGGCTATCTGATCTTGGGCAAGTCCCAGTACCACATGCACTTTTTGCCCACGCTATTTGCCCTCATCCTGTTCTATCCGGTGATGCGCGTCGCGATACGCTATCCCATGTTCGGCTTTGCCGTATTAGTGACCATAGGCGTCATGAACAGCGCGCAGGCATTTGTCTGGAGCACAGGGATCGATTCCTTCTACCGCGATTACATTGTTCGCGCGTTGAAAATATTCGGCTATGTCGGATACGGGCTGGCGGCCTTCGCGATTTATGGCTTGTGGAAGGATGGCATTCCCAGAGGCGAGTCTCGCCTGATCCGACGCGCCGCGTTCTATTTCGTTGGCCTCGCCTATATTGCCACCCTACCCTTCTTCGCCATCGCCTATGAAACCGGCGGCTGGGGCATCCGAAACAATTGGGATTATTACGGGCATTTTCTGATGCCGATCTTCGTGTTCTTTGTCTTTCTTGGCGGGCAGTTCTTGCCGTGGTCAAAGCAGTGGTCGTTCTTTGCGAGGTTCAGTTTCGGCGTCTACCTAGTTCATCCTTTTGTGATCGACCTCTTTGATATCTTCGTGTTCAAAACGGGCCTGTCCCACATGACGCAACCGTGGATGCTTGTCCTGTCCCGCTACGCCTTCGCGCTGCCGCTGTCTTTCGCCGTAGCCTACGGGCTTTCCAAGGGGGCCTTGGTGGCTTGGACGATCGGCCTTGGCCCGCTGCCTTGGGAACGGGCCAAGGCCAAACCGTTGGCTGGTGCATAGAATGGACGATTATTTTCTCAAGTTCGAAGACCGCCTGCCGGAGCCGCCTCTACCCTACTCGCCACTGCGTGAAATGCTGTGGCAATTCCTTGCGACAATCGCCTTGGTTGTCGGGGGCTGGTACATCTGGTGGCGATGGGCCCACTCGCTGAACCCCGACGCCATGTGGTTTGCGCTACCCTTGGTGCTGGCCGAAACCTGTGCCTATTTCGGCATGTTGCTGTTCGTTTTCAATCTGTGGAAAGACGATCCGCTCAAGATCGAGAGCCCCCCGGCGGTGCTTTCAGATGTCGTTGATGGCCATCCCGAGGGGGATCGGCCAATCTCTGTCGATGTGATGTTTGCCACCTATGACGAAGACCCCGAACTGGTGAGGCTCGGGATCCTCGATGCGAAGCAAATGACCTACCCCCACCCGATCGACATACGCATCCACATTCTCGACGATGGTCGTCGCCCCGAAATGCGCGTAGTTACCGAAGCGGAAGGGGTAAACTACATCACCCGCAGCACGAACGAAGGTTTCAAAGCCGGCAATCTCCGCAACGCGATGGAGCAGACCTCGGGCGACTTCATGGTGATCTGCGACGCAGACACCCGCCCTTTCCCAACGTTTCTTGAACACACAATGGGCTATTTTAGAGACAAGAAGATGGCCTGGGTCCAAACGCCCCAATGGTTCTACGACCTGCCCGCCGGAGAGCATCTGACTGACAAGTTGCAACGCCGTTTCGGTCAGTTTGGCGGCAAGATCGGCCGCGCGATCGAGCGGACGGTTGGGCCTGTGGTTTACGGCGCGGATCCCTTCGTGAACGACCCCAAGATGTTCTACGATATCATCCTACGCCGTCGGAACTGGGTAAATGCCGCATTCTGTTGTGGCGCTGGTTCTATCCATCGCCGAGAGGCGGTGATGGAGGTTGCGCTGCGCAGCTTCGGCGATAAGGTCGAACAACGGTCTTTCGCGGTCGAAGAAAATATTACCGTCTCCAGCAAAGAGCGCGAAATTGCCCCCGATCTGATGGCAGCCATCCGCACGGAATCCGCCGCGACAGAGGTGTTGACGCCATATCGATTCCACGTCTCCGAAGACATCTATACTTCAATCGTCCTGCATTCGGATAGCGAGCGCGGCTGGAAGTCAAAGCAGCATCCGATGGTTGAAAGCAAAATGCTATCACCTCAAGATCTGCTGACATGGACCGTGCAACGCTTCAAATATGCTGGCGGTAGCTTGGATATTCTCAAGAACGACAATCCTCTGTTTCGCCGGGGCTTGTCGATTGGCCAACGGCTTATGTATGGCACCACGTTTTATTCCTATCTGGCACCGTTGTGGAACATCATCTTTCTCTTTGCCCCTGTCGTGTATCTTTTTACCGGCGCTTCGCCCGTTTCCGCATATTCGAATGAGTTTTTTTTCCGTCTGATCCCCTTTCTCGTCACGCTGGAGCTGGCAATAATGATCGGCACTTGGGGGATTGCGGGATATGCCGCTAAAAGCAGCTACCTCGCCTTTTTCCCATTGGGCATGAAAGCCCTGCTGGCCGTCGCCAAGGGCGAGAGGATTTCTTTCAAGGTCACCCCTAAAACTCGACAGACAGGCAATTTTCTTGAGCTTGTCCGCCCGCAGATGGCCGTGATCCTGTTTACCGTCCTTGGGGCACTCTGGGGCATCGGGGCACTGATTTATGGCGGCTCCGGGCATTCAGCGGGCGGTGTCGTGGCGAATATTCTGTGGGGACTTAACAATTGCCTCGCCATGGCCGGAATGATCCGCGCCGCCCTATGGCAACCCGAACAATCGCAAGAGGAGCTGAACGCATGAGCTTTCGTTCTAATCTGATAAAGGCGCGCAGCCATATTACATTCCTCGTGGCATTGGGCTTTGGCCTGGCCTTGGTTGTGTTTTTAGAAAACACCATCGATAAGCGCGCAACACGTGACCCAGAACTGATGGAGTCCTCCGCCGTGGAACAGCGCTCCCCCCTCGCCGCCTTTGAGGCCGTCACGCCATTGCCACTAGCGATGACGGGCGAAAGTAGCGAAAGCGACCTTGATTATGCGCGGATCGCTTGGCGCTACTTCGAGAATAACACGCATGAGACGACGGGGCTGGTGAATTCTGCAGACAAGTACCCATCGACAACGATGTGGGAAACGGGATCATACTTTATTGCCGTAATATCTGCTGAATTACTCGAAATAATTGACCCAGACGAAGCACAATCTCGACTATTGTTGGCTTTAGAAACGCTCAGCAATTTGCGTTTGTTCGACGACCTCTTACCCAACAAAGCCTATAACGTGCAGACAGCCGAACTTGTAGACTACGGCAATCGACCAGTCGAACGTGGCCTAGGCTGGTCGGCTTTGGACATTGCACGTATGGTCGGTGCCCTGGCTCAGGTTGAAAGTCGCTATCCCGAGCTAGCGCCGCAGGTAACTGCTGTGCTCGACAAATGGCACCTAATTCAGATGGTCGAAGGTGGGCAACTGATCGGCGGCAATATTGCGAACGATAAACTGCGTCGCGATCAAGAGGGACGCGTCGGCTATGAACAATATGCCGCTAAAGCCATGATGCTCTTCGGTTACGATATGGTAAACGCGTACGGTGTAGAAGATCATTTGATGGTGAAAGACGTACTAGGCCACCCCGTACCCGTTGATACTCGCTTGCACCGCAACGTCACCCCTGCCTTTACCGTCAGCGAGCCGTACATTTTCGATGGTCTAGAGTTCGGCTTTGATGATCGGTCCCATCGATTTGCAACGGCGATATACCATGCACAAGAGGCCCGCTTCATGGAAACCGGCATTCTGACCGCCGTAAGTGAGTCCCACCTAGATGAAGCACCTTATTTTGTATATTCATCAATATGGGGCGGAGGTGCGCCTTGGGCTGTAATGACGTTTAAAGGGGACCGCTTAGACAGCAAACGCACTGTTACTACGAAAGTATCTTTCGCAATGGACGCGTTGTTTGGCACCGAATATACGCGCAAACTTGTTTCTGCAATTGCCCCCACCGCGAACTATGAACGTGGATGGCCGGAAGGCATTTACGAAGTAGACGGATCAACAAACACATCAATTACGGCTAACACCAATGCGACTGTACTCGCAGCGCTTGCATTTAGACGTCATGGTCCGTTAATTCGCGTATCTCCATGAGAACGGACTTCGTAATTCTTATACTTTTCGGTGTCGTGATCTATGGGCGCGAAACCTTAGCGGCTCCCTGTATTTCTTCGACGTTCGATGTGCCACTCCCAGGCGCTGTTAACGTTATAGTGAACTACTCCGACGTCCCGTCCCCCCTTTTCCCTAGCGTATGGCAAGAAGGCTTAATAAATGGTCTACCCTATGCGATATTTTCGAACGGCGAAGGCTATCTAAAACCTAGTTTTTCATCGGAAGACTGGCACATGAGTTTTTCCTGTGGGAGGGGTTCTTGCACTACAACCTTGGTTGGCACCCCCCCCAAAGAAGCCGTGGAGCAGCTAGCAGAGTTGACCTCCTGCGTTTTGGGAAAAGCATCCCCAAGTAAAGGTATCTCGGAACGGAAATCTATCGCATCCCAAGAAAGTATTAACGAACCCATCAAGGAAGCTTCGGCTGACGATCAAGAAAAGTGCTTACTTAATGATGACCGGCACGATGTAGACGGTTTTCAACTGCAACGTTTACTTGTGGAGGCTGGTTCTGACCCAGGGCCGATAGATGGTAGTGTCGGCAAACAAACACGAAAAGCTCTTAAAGAAGTACTCGGAAATTCTGCAGTTGAAATGAATTTGGCCCAAGCCATCAATGCACTAAAACAAGTCAATTGCATCGAAGGTTTTAGATAACACGCTACCAGTTGTCAGAATGTAAATATATCATACGATACATATTGTCGAACTCAATACACCCTACAATAGAACTCGCATTCAATATGATCGAATTTGCACTATTGTAAGGTGAATACTGTACTGAAGGAGAACTAAGCATGGCTTGCTATCTCGTGGCTTACAATTCAGCGGTCGAAAACGCGCGGTTTAGTATTTCAAACGATATCAAGGCATACGGAGTTTGGGCAAAAATAGGAGATTCAGCATATATAATCTCAACAGATGCGGAGGTTACAGAGGTTTACGATAACCTATCGAAAAACTTAGACGCTGATGATAACTTCTATGTTATCAGCGTGAGCAAACCCTGTTGGGGGCAAGGTCCTGGTGCAGTCAACCAATGGCTCAGCGACAATCTTCCGAATTAGGTATGCTGTTCGAGATCAGAACGGACGCATATGAAGTCAACACTTCAAAATTTCATATGAGAACTCTTCTATTGATAGCGCCCATAAAAACGGTCTTACAGCAATAATTAGACAGGTATTTCATAGTATCCAACCTAAAGCAATCATCTGTAGAAGAATATAATGCGGCAATATGTAAGCCGCTATTGTCGGCTGAATTAGTTTTCGCAAACCTATCGCCTAGTGTTGCGGTTAGAACGTATTGGCTCCTGCCTTAAAAAAGCCTAACTCGCACACCATCCTTTCAGGAAGGACTTTGCTAAATTCCGGCACAAGGTTCAGGACCTAAAATGTGATCTAACAAAACCAGATAAGGACGCTCAATGGTTAAGAAAGTAACAAAAGCGATTTTTCCGGTGGCTGGTTTGGGAACTCGGTTTTTGCCCGCGACGAAATCTGTCCCCAAAGAGATCATGACCCTGGTCGATCGCCCGCTGGTGCAATACGCCATCGACGAAGCTCGCGCGGCCGGAATCAAGGAATTCATCTTTGTCACATCCCGCGGCAAGGGTGCGCTGGAGGACTACTTTGACCACTCTCCCGTGCTGGAACAGGAACTGCGCTCCAAAGGCAAAACAGAGCTGTTGGAGATCCTTAAAGACACCAATATGGACAGCGGTGCCATCGCCTATATCCGCCAGCACAAAGCACTTGGTCTGGGCCACGCCTGTCTCTTATACACATCTCCGAGCCCACGAGACCGAGGCT
>OJBD01000109.1_pt1 | contig 17407 bp, 16 predicted proteins | sample 1590481 | NCBI WGS metagenome assembly OJBD01 (sample SAMN05416811, study PRJEB24817) | seawater metagenome | isolation source: Sea water | place: Canada:Atlantic | collected 2013-07 | reverse complement strand
TCCCCGACATGCTGGCGCATCTTGAACAGGCGCAATCGGTGACGGCGGCGCTGCGGCTCGGGGGCGTGACGGATTATACCCGCGCATCAACCCGCATCAACGCCAAGCTCGCCAGCGCCACCCAAGCGTTGCATCTGCGCGTGGCCGAGGGCGCGCCGATCTTGCGCACGATCAACCTGAATGTGGATGATCAGGGGCAACCGCTGGAATACGGGCGCACGTGGTTCGCAGGGGACAAAGTGACCCTGACACTGGCAGATACCTGAAATCCCGTGGCGTTATTCGTACCGCTCCAGAAATGCCTCGGCTGACAGCGTGCGGAAATCATCCAGCGCGCGGTGCAAGGCGTCATGGGGCCAGTCCCACCATGCCAGCGCCATCATCCGGTCAGCGATGCCCGCGCTGAACCGCGCCCGCAGCGGCACCGCGGGAATGCCCGCGACGATCATATAGGGGGCGACATCCTTGGTCACGATGGCCCCACCCGCGACGACCGCGCCATGGCCGATCGTTACCTCTGGCCGCACCTGTGCGCCATTGCCAAGCCATGTGTCATGGCCAAGGGTAACGCGCCGGCTGCGGCGGTGTGCAAACCAAGCGTCATCGTCAGCCGCACCGTCAAAGTAGTCGCCCGCGCGGTAGTGAAAGTGATGCAGGCTGGCTTTTTCCATCGGGTGGTCTGTGGCCCCGATCCGCACATAGGCCGCGATGTTCGAGAATTTGCCCACGGTGGTGTTGGCAATGTCGGCGTAGCGGTCGCAATAGCTGTAATCGCCAAGCTGGCTGTGGGCGATCCGCGACCCGCGCCCGACCTCTGTATAGGCTCCGAATGTGGCATCTTTGATCTCGCAGTCGGGGTGGATGAAGGGGCTGTCGGCAGTCAGGCGCGGCATCAGTGACCGCCCTCGTCACCGTTGATCAGCTTGCGGCGCAGCCAGCCCGAGAAACTGTCCATCGCCATGACCATGAGCACGATCAGCACGATATAATAGGTCACCTCTTCCCAGTCCTTCTGGGTGGCAATCGCCTGCGTCAGCAGCAGACCGATGCCGCCGCCGGTGATCGCCCCGATGATCGTCGCAGAGCGGGTGTTGGATTCAAGGAAATAGAGGACCTGGCTCAGCAGCACGGGCACGATCTGCGGCAGCACCCCAAAGCGGTAGCGTTGCAGCGGCTTGGCCCCGGTAGAGGCGATACCTTCGATCTGTTTGCCGTCCACATTCTCCAGCGCTTCCGAGAACATCTTGCCGAAAGACCCCGTATCGGTCAGCAGGATCGCCAAGGCTCCGGTCAGCGGCCCCGGCCCGAAGGCGCGCGACAGGACGATGGTCCAGATCAGCCCGTCGACACCGCGCAGGAAATCGAACATCCGCCGTGCGGCAAAGCGCAAGGACCGCAGCGGGGTAAAGTTCTTGGCCGCAAGAAACCCCAGCGGCAGGGCGATGATCGCCGCGCCGAATGTGCCCAGAAAGGCCATCAGCAAAGTCTCGTAAAGCGCCCAGGCCACATCACTGTGCCGCCACATGCGGTTGGTCCAGAAGTCATGCAAGATCGCGCCCGCTTCACCGCTGAACGCACGCCCCATCAGCGCGACCGGGCCCAGCCCGTGATAGGGGCTGTCGAGCGTGAAAAAGAACAGCTCCCACCCGTAGTCGTATTTGAACACCTCGGTCCGGTTGCGGGTGATCGTCAGCCGCCCTGCCTCCGTGTTGATCATCACGCGGTTCTTGGACGCGCTGATATAGTCGGGCACATCGCCGGGCGGGAATGTCGCCTGAACACCGCGCTGCCCCGGCTCGGCCACGACCGTGCCATAGCCCGGGATGTCATAGCTGACCTGCGGGCCAAAGGTCACGATATGCCCGCCCCCCAGATCCGCGACAGGGCGATCCCCCAACGTGACCCAATCGGGGGCCGTGCCGGCTTCATATGCGCCCTTACGCTCGCCCTCGATCGCGACGGAAAACGCGCCGTCGCGGTTGTCCTGCGTGACATGGGTCTTGTAGCTATAGGCATCGGCCACCAGCGTGCGGGCATTGCCCACGTTGATCCGATCCCCCAGCCCCGGAATATCGAAGGCAAAGAAGATATAGACGAAATAGGCCAGAACGATCACGGGCAGCGCCAGCGCAGCCATCCGCTTGCGCGAGAAATGGACCATCGTCTGGGTGTGAAGGGCGGTCGCGGTCATAGGGTCACCTTTGCGCTCGGCAGGCCGTGGGTCAGACGGTTACGGAAAACAGAAGAAAGCTGGTCGACGATCACAATCGTCAGGAACAGCAGCAGGAAGATGGCAGCGGCCTCGTCGAATTTGCCCTGCCCCCAGCTCATGGTGTTGCGCAGGTCATAGCCGATGCCCCCTGCCCCGACGAAGCCAAGGATCGCAGAGGCGCGGATGTTGATCTCGAACCGCAGGAGCGCATAGCTGATGTAGTTCGGGGCCACCTGCGGGATCACGCCAAGCCACATGCGCTGGCTCCACCCCGCCCCGACAGAGGCAAGACCCTCTACCGGTTTGAGCGATGCGTTTTCATTCACTTCCGAGAACAATTTGCCCAAGGCACCGATGGTATGCAGCGCGATGGCGATCATCGCAGGCACCGGCCCGCCCCCCAGCAGAAAGATCAGCACCAGCGCGATGACAATCTCGGGTATGGCGCGCAGCAGATCCAATACGCGGCGCAAAGGGCCCACAAGCCACGGCACCGGAGCCAACCCGCGCGTGACCATCAGCGACAAGAACAGCCCGACCATCGCCCCCAGCAGGGTCGAGGCGGCGGCGATATTCACCGTCTCGATCAGCGACGGCAGGTATTTCGCCATATAGCCGGGCAGCAGGTGCCCGCGTTCTATCGCTTCGCCGATCACATCCGCGGGGAAATCCAGAATATTCGGCAAGCCGTCCCAGAACCCGCCCGCATTGCGGTTGCCTGCGGTGTTAAATCCACCCACCAGCAGCGCTACGAAAAGGATCAGAAGCACCAGATTCATCCAGCGTTTTGATCGGGCCAGTGCCAGATAGTTTTCCTGAATCCCTGCCAGATCAGGGTCGGTTTGCGATGTCGCGGTCATGGGAAGCCCTTACGTAAAAATGCTGGCCCCGATGCGGATCGGAGCCAGCGACAGTGCTTAAATCACTTGGATCAATTCGATTTTGCCTTGCGGGCTTCGATGATCGACACATAGGCGTCATGGGTGATCGGATCGAACCCAAGGCTGTCGCCCGCCGCCACGCCATAGGCGCAGTCGGGGTCGTTCTCGTACAGGTTGTCGACCAGCGCGGTCATCTTGTCTTTGACGTCCTGAGGCAGGCTGGTGCGCAGCACGACAGGGCCTTCAGGGATCGGCTTGGAGCGCCAGATTTCCACCAGATCGTTCATATCGACCAGGCCTGCGTCCACGGCCTTGCGCAGCGCGCCGGAGTTGTAGCCGTCTTCCCAGTTGCCCTGACCATCAGCCCAGGTCACGCCTGCATCGATGTCGCCATTGTTGACCGCAACGATGGTCTGCTCGTGACCGCCAGTGAACTTGACCTCACCAAAATATCCGCCGGAGTCCATGGTGATCTCTTCGCCCATCTGGGGGATCTCGATCGACGGGATCAGATAGCCGGAGGTGGAGTTCGGGTCACCGAAACCAAAGACCTTGCCCTTGACGTCTTCAAGCTTGGTGATGCCGCTGTCGGCGCGGGCAAACCCGATGGAGTGGTAGCCATAGGACCCGTCCACGTTGATTTTCACCAGCACAGGCTCGACCGCTTCGGCGTCTTGCAGATACACTGCCGCATAGGAGGAAGCACCCAACCATGCCATGTCCAGCGTGCCACCCAGCAGACCCTGGATAACGCCGTTATAATCGGCAGGGGCGAACAGCTTGGTCGGGACGCCCAAGGCATCCTCGGTCATGGCGCGCATACATTCGTTCGAATTCATCCGGTCCTGCGCGTTCTCGCCGCCCAGAATACCGATGCGGAATTCGGAAATGGCTTCGGTTTGGGCCACAGCACCCGTCGCAAGGGCGGTCGTCGCGAAAGCAGCAGCAAGTAGTTTGTTCATCGGTCGTCTCTCTTTTTGCAGATAGGCCCCCGAGGATCGGAGGCTGGGGATGAAAAGATAATTGGGGTTATTGCGCCGCCACCGTTTCGGGACGGGCGGACAGCGTTTCGATCTGGGTCGATGTCGTCGCTTCGGAAAAGCTGGCATCCGCCCCGTAAATGTCGCGCGCCACACCGGTGGTCAGCTGCGCGGGCGTGCCGTCAAACACGATCCGCCCCTGCCGCATGCCGATCACGCGGTCGCAATAGCGACGCGCGGTGTCCAGCGTGTGCAGGTTCGCGATCACCATGCGCCCGTCCTGTTCGTGGATATCCCGCAGCGCCTGCATCACCAGCTGCGCGTTCATCGGATCAAGCGAGGCGATGGGTTCATCGGCCAGAATAATCGTGGGGTCCTGCATCAGTGCGCGCGCGATGGCGACACGTTGCTGCTGCCCGCCCGACAGGGCCTCGGCGCGTTTGGGCGCGTGCTCGGCAATGCCCAGACGGTCCAGAATATCGATGGCGCGGATGATGTCGTTCTCGGGGTAGAGGTTGAACATCGTCGCCAATGTCGACCGGCGGTTCAACGTGCCGTGCAGCACGTTCGACACCACATCCAGACGCGGCACCAGATTGAACTGCTGAAAGATCATCGCGCAATGGGATTGCCAGTCGCGCTTCTCGGCCCCGCGCAGCTTGGTGATGTCGCGCCCGTTGACCAGAATCTCGCCCGAACTGGCAGGGGTCAGGCAATTCATCATCCGCAGCAGCGTCGACTTACCGGCACCGGAACTGCCGATGATGCCAATCATCATCGGGCGGTCGACGGAAAAGCTCGCTGCGTGAACGGCTGTATTCGCGCCAAATGTTTTTGTGACGGCTTGAAGCTGAAGCATTCGGTTCCCCTTTTTTCGGGGAACCTAGGGCGGCATTAATTCACATTCGTTTCAGCTTTATGAAAGTTTCACGACAGCGGAACCTTTCACGATCCTCGTCTATTTCAGGCCGGTTGAGCCGAATCCGCCGTCCCCGCGCGTGGTATCGGACAAGGCATCGACCTCGAGACAGACGTATTGTTGAACCTGCGCAATAACAGCCTGCGCGATCCTATCCCCGTGCCGGATAACGAAAGGCGCATCCCCTACATAGTACAGCCCGACCATCACCACGCCGCGGTAATCCTCATCCACCGTGCCGGGCGCATTGGGAATCAGAAACCCGTGCTTCAACGCCAGGCCCGACCGTGGCCGGATCTGCATCTCTGTCCCGCGCGGCAGCTCGACCGAGAACCCGATAGAGATCAGACTGATCTGCCCTTTTACAAATTTCATCGGCCCGTCGGGCAGAAAGGCCCGCAAATCCATTCCCGCCGCCCCGGCAGTGGCATAGGACGGCAGCGGCAGATCATCATTGCCGCTGACCCGTTTGAATTTGATCTCGCTCATCATCCGCTCCACCGCACGCGCGCTTTCCAAATGGTTCTAAATCCTCGCCGAAGGCAAGAAAACTCTAGCTCAACGCTTCTGCAATGCGCGCGGCCAACTTCTGTGCCACCTGATTCTTGCCCATACGCGGCCAGCTTTCGGCACCCGCATCCGTGATCAGGGTCACAGCATTTTCCGACCCTCCCATAATGCCTGTCGCCGGTGAGACATCATTCGCAACGATCCAGTCGCAGCCTTTGCGCAGCCGTTTCGCCGTGGCGTTTTCAACGACGTCATTCGTCTCCGCAGCAAAGCCCACGACCAGCTTGGGCCGCCGCACCCCCGCCGCGCTGACGGTTTTCAGAATATCGGGATTTTCCGCAAAGCTCAGTACCGGCAGCCCGTCTTTCGATTTCTTGAGCTTTCGATCACTGGCGCTGGCCATGCGCCAATCCGCCACCGCCGCGGCGAATACGCCTGCGTCGACGGGCAAGGCGGCCTCTACCGCCTCCTGCATCTGCTGCGCCGTTTGCACGCGGATCACCTCTACCCCGTCGGGCGGGGGCACGTCGGCAGGGCCAGTGACAAAGATCACCTGAGCCCCCAACGCCGCTAGCGCGCGCGCGATCGCTGTGCCCTGCGCGCCCGAGGACCGGTTCGCGATATAGCGGACAGGGTCAATCGGCTCATGCGTCGGGCCGGAGGTCACGAGAATACGTCGCCCCATTAGCGGACCATCGGCCAGCTGCGCCTCGACCGCCGCGACGATCTCAAGCGGTTCAGACATGCGCCCGGGGCCGAATTCCCCGCAGGCCATATCACCATCATTCGGGCCAACCACATGGATGCCATCACCGCGCAGGGTCGCAAGGTTGCGTTGCGTCGCGGGGTGGTCCCACATGCGCACGTTCATCGCCGGCGCAATCAGCACCGGCGTATCTGTCGCCAACAATAGGGTAGAGGCCAGATCATTCGCCACACCGCTCGCCATCTTGGCCACTAGATCCGCCGTGGCAGGGGCCACCACAACCAGATCCGCGACACGGCTGAGCTGGATATGCCCCATCTCGGCCTCGTCGCCCAGATCGAACAAGTCGCGATACAGCTTCTGCCCCGCCAACGCCGAAACAGACAAAGGCGTCACAAATTCTTCGCCCGCGCGGGTCAGCACGGGCGTCACAGTGGCCCCGCGTTCGCGCAGGCGACGGATCAGATCAAGGGATTTGAAAGCGGCAATGCCGCCCCCGATTATCAGCAGAATATGTTTGCCAGCCAGCATGATCGCCCCCGTCGTCGGTATTCGTCCCGACCATAGGGGGGCGGTTCATTTTCCGCCAGCCCGTTCCTGCGGCAGCGCGCGCAGACGCGGGATCATATCTGGGGGCTCACATCAGGAAGTGGCGCACCTCGGAGGATTGTGTCTCAAGCGTTTTGCGCATCTTGCCAAAGGCCGCGGCCTCCAGCTGGCGCACGCGTTCTTTCGACAGGCTCAGCTCGGCACCCAGACTTTCAAGCGTGCGTGGCTGATCGCGCAGCTTGCGTTCGCGCACAATGAATTGTTCGCGTTCGTTCAGGGCCTGCATCGCCGACAACAGCCAGCTGCGCAACGTCAGCGTGTCGTGGCTTTCCTCGATACGTTCGGCGGCCTGCGCACTATCATCGACCAGCGCGTCGATCCACTCGCGGCCCTCGTCCTCGGCGGATTGCGTCGCGTTCAACGAGAAGTCAGAGCCGGACAAACGCCCCTCCATCATCTCGACGTCATGCATCGGCACGCCAATCTCGGTAGAGATCATCTGACGCAGCTGATGCTTGTCCAGGGTCTCGCCCGCGGCCTGGGCCTCTCGCTCAAGGCGTGCCTGTACGCGGCGCATGTTGAAGAACAGCGATTTCTGAGAGGACGTAGAGCCGGTGCGCACCATCGACCAGTTGCGCATGACGTGGTCCTGAATGCTCGCCTTGATCCACCAGACGGCATAGGTGGAAAAGCGCACCCCGCGGTCGGGGTCGAATTTGTCGGCAGCTTTCATCAGGCCCAATCCGGCCTCTTGGATCAGATCGTTCATCGACGCGCCATAGCGCTTGAATTTACCCGCCATCGAGATAGCTAGACGCATGTAAGCTGTGATCAGCCGATGCAGCGCTTCCTCGTCGCGTTCGTCCCGCCAGGCATAGGCAAGCTTCAGCTCTGTCTCCGCATCTAAAAGCTCTGCTTTCATTGCGGTGCGGGTCAAAGAAAATTCACGTGATTGCGCCAGCGTCATGATGTCCATCCCTACTATTGAGGCACATCTGTCTGCGCCTTTTTCATCTAAACGCGGAAAACCGCCAGTTGGTTCACGCGGAATCGAAAAAGAATCGGCTTTTTTCCGCGCAGCTTGCTTTGACTTTGTGACAATGACGCTAAATAAATCGCAAACCACTGGGCGAATAAGGCGCGCTGATCATGACTATCTGGCATTGGGTGCGCCACGGCCCGACCCACGAGAAAAACTTTGTCGGCTGGCGCGATGTCCCTGCCGATCTGTCCGATGTCGCACAGCTCGGGCGGCTCAACGCGCATCTTCCGCAGAGGGCCGTGATGGTATCCTCGGACCTTATCCGCGCTTCTGCCACCGCCGATACGCTGGCCTCTGCCAGCCGCCTGCGCCTGCCCCATGACCGCGACCTGCGCGAGCTTGATTTCGGGCTGTGGGACGGCATGCACGCCCGCGATGTATCGCAAAGCCACCCCGAGCTCAGCCGCGCCTATTGGACCACCCCGGGTGACATCGCCGCCCCCGAAGGCGAAAGCTGGAACGACGCGGCCCGCCGGATCAACGCCGCCGTTGACCGGATCACACAGGCCCATCCGAACACAGATATCATCGCCGTGGCGCATTTCGGCGTGATCCTGACACAGGTCCAACGCGCGCTTGGCGTGGATGCCCATGCCGCGATGGCCCATAAGATCGACAACCTGTCGGTCACGGATATCCACATCACCCCGCAGGGGTGGGACATCGGCACGATCAACCATCAGGTCTGACGGCCCCGCCCCTACCTTCATTTTGCCAATTAAACTCAAATCCCGCGCTTTCCACGCCCGTTAACGCTTATTAAACACCCCCGCCCTACCCCTGAGGTATCGCAAGGCATCAGGGGTAGAATGGTCGCACGGGCATATACGGTCGCATTCCAGGGCATCGACGCGCGCATCGTCGAGGTGCAATGCGCGCTCTCTGCCGGTATGCCCGCCTTTTCAATCGTGGGCCTGCCCGACAAAGCGGTGTCGGAAGCGCGCGAAAGGGTCCGCGCCGCGCTTGGTGCGATGGCCATCGCCCTGCCCAGCAAACGGATCACGATCAACCTCAGCCCTGCCGACCTGCCTAAAGAAGGCAGCCATTTCGACCTGCCGATCGCGCTGGCCCTGCTGGGGGCGATCGATATCCTGCCGAATGATGTCATCCAAAGCACCGTCGCCTTGGGCGAACTGTCTCTGGACGGGAGCCTGATCCCCGTGATCGGCGCACTGCCTGCGGCGATGGCTGCGGCGGAAAACGGGCGTAGCCTGCTTTGTCCCGCTGCCTCTGGTGTCGAAGCGGCTTGGGTCGGCAATGCGCAAGTAATCGCGGCTCCTAGCCTCGGCGCGGTGGTGCGACATTATACCGGCCAAACCCCGCTGCCGCCTGCCACACCGGGCGAAGTCTCGCAAAGCCCCAGCCAGCATGACCTGCGTGATGTCAAAGGTCAGGAACGCGCCAAACGCGCCTTGGAAATCGCGGCCGCGGGACGTCATCACCTGATGTTTGTCGGCACGCCCGGCTCGGGTAAATCCATGCTGGCGGCGCGTTTGCCCTCCATCCTCCCCCCGCTGACCCCACAAGAGGCGCTCAGCACCTCTATGATCCACTCGCTTGCCGGGCTTCTGGATGACGGCGGCATCTCTCGTCTGCGCCCGTTCCGCGAACCGCACCACACGGCGTCTATGGCGGCGATCATTGGCGGCGGGCGGCTGGCCAAACCGGGAGAGGTCAGCCTTGCCCATAACGGCGTGCTGTTCATGGATGAATTCCCCGAATTCCCGCGCACCGTGCTGGAAACCCTGCGCCAACCCGTTGAAACGGGCGAGGTGATGATCGCCCGCGCCAATGCACATGTAAAATACCCGTGCAAATTCATGCTCGTGGCGGCGGCGAACCCCTGCAAATGCGGCTACCTCAGCGATCCGTCCCGCGCATGCAGCAAAGCCCCCGCTTGCGGTGAGGATTATATGAACCGCGTCTCGGGCCCGCTGCGCGACCGCTTCGACCTGCGCATAGATGTGCCGCCCGTGGGCTATACCGACCTCGACCTGCCCCCCAGTGCGGAAGGCTCGGCGGAGGTCGCCCAAAGGGTGCAAGCCGCACGCCGCCGCCAGCACGACCGGTTTGCCGACCATCCCACAGCGGCCCTGAACGCAGATGCCGAAGGGGACCTACTGGAACAGATCGCCGCCCCGGATACGGAGGCGCGGCACCTGCTGTCCCGCGCGGCAGAGCGGTTTCACCTATCGGCGCGTGGGTATCACAGGGTATTGCGTGTGGCGCGCACCATCGCGGATCTGGACGGGGCTGGCGACGTGCGCAAACCGCATCTGGCCGAAGCGCTCAGCTTTCGGTTGCCGTCGGTGGCAGTTGCGTGATCCAGGCCGCCAATGCGTCCAACGTGACCCGCGCTTCGGGCAGGGTATTGTGGAAGATCGGCCAAACGTGGGGCAGGTCATGCGCTTCTTCCAACGACGCGCTAACACCTTGATCCCGCAAATGCGCTGCCATCCGGCGCGCGTCATCGCGTAGAATCTCTGTGGACCCGACGGTGATCCAGACTGGCGGTGCCCCCGGATAGCTCGCAAGCAAGGGGCTTATATCGGGATCTCGGGGGTCGGCACCTGCCAGATACATCTCTGCCATAAGACCGGCCTGCGCGGCGGGCAATACGGCCTCTCGTGCCGCATTCTCGCGGAAGCTGGCCCCCTCGTGCAGAAAATCGGTCAGCGGTGAAAAGGCAAAAAGCGCGCGCGGCAGGGGGCCACTGCCTGCACAAAGCCGGCTAAGCAGATTGAACGCCAGCGCGCCGCCAGCGCTATCGCCGCCGACAATGATATTCTGCGCCGACACACCGCTGTCGAGCAACGCCTGATAGGCCGTGGCGACATCTTCGATTGCGGCGGGAAACGGCGCTTCGGGGGCAAGACGATAGTAGGGCAATACCGCCACAGCCCCCAGACGCTGCGCCAAGGCCCCCAGCATCGCCCCGTGGGTATCGGGGCTGCCAAACACGAAACCGCCCCCATGAATGTAAAAGATCACCAGATCAGAGCGTGTTTGCGCAGGGGTCACCCGCAGAACATCGCCCGCGCCAACCAAGCGGCTGCGGGTGATCTGGGTGCCGCGCGGTGCCCGAAACAGCAGCCGCGCGGTTTTCGCGAAATCACGACGTATCTTATGCACATCACGCGTGCGCGCCAGCTTGCGCTTCTCTACCAAACGTAAATAGCCGTTCAGCAGAGGGCGCAGCAAGCTCATGCGCGCTTACGCTCGATCGCTTCCCATATCTTGGCCGCGATATTGGTGCCGTCGAAACGTTCCAGTTCTTGTATGCCCGTGGGGGAGGTCACGTTGATCTCTGTCAGATAGTCGCCAATGACATCGATGCCGACGAAAATCTGCCCTTTCTCGCGTAGCAACGGGCCGATGGCGGCGCAAATTTCAAGGTCACGCTCTGTCAGGCCGACCTTCTCGGGGCGGCCGCCCACATGCATGTTCGACCGGGTTTCCCCCTCTGCCGGGACGCGGTTGATGGCCCCGACGGCTTCGCCATCCACCAGGATCACCCGTTTATCGCCCTTGGACACAGCCGGCAGGAATTTCTGTACGATCAACGGCTCGCGCGAGAAACCGGTGAACAGTTCGTGCAAAGAGCTGAGGTTGCGATCATTCGTGTCCAGACGGAAGACACCCGCGCCCCCGTTCCCGTATAGCGGCTTGAGGATGACATCCTTATGTTTCGCCTTGAACGCTTTGATCGTGTCCAGATCACGGGCGATTGTGGTCGGCGGGGTCAGCTGCGGGAAATCGAGCACCAGCAGTTTTTCGGGGTAGTTCCGCACCCAGAACGGGTCATTCACCACCAGCGTTGTCTCTTTCAGACGGTCCAGCAAATGGGTCGAGGTGATATAATGCATGTCGAACGGCGGATCCTGCCGCAGCCAGACAACGTCGAAATCCGCCAGATCAACCTCGCGTTCAGGCCCCAAGGTGGCGTGATCACCCTGTACCCGTTGCACGGTCAGATCATGCCCCCGCGCGGTTATGCGCCCCTCTTGATAGGCGAGGTGATCGGGGGTGTAGTAGAAAAGCGCGTGCCCGCGCGCCTGTGCTTCCTCGGCCAGGCGAAAGCTGCTGTCCGCGTTGATGTTCACGTCCCCGATCGGGTCCATCTGAAAGGCGATTTTCATAAGGGGTCTCCCTGTTGTTCCTTTCTAGATGGCGCAGCAGGGCGTGGGGTGCAATGGGTCAGTCGTGCCCGAAGGCGTTTTCAAGGATCCGCAGGTCACCGGTTTGATCGACCAACGCCACGTCAAACCGCACATCCGTCAGCGCGCCCTTGGGTTCGCCGCCAATGAATTCTTCGGCGGATCGATAGATACGGCGCATCTGTTTCCGGTTCAGACGCTGCAGGGCGCTGTCATGGCTTTTGCTTTTCTTCACTTCGACAAAGACGATCCCGTCGCCGTCGCGCATGATCAGATCAATTTCGCCCGCCTTACCGCGCCACCGTTCATGTGCCAGATCAAAGCCGCGGCGGCGGTAGTCATCCGAGACCTGCAGTTCAGCCGCACGACCTGCGTGATAGGAAACAGCCCCTTGAACGGATTTCGCCAGTGTCGTCAGTGTGTCGGTCATCTTAGGTTTCTTTCCCCAGTTCCAATGCCGCCTGATACACCTGTCGGCGCGGCACATCATATGCCTGCGCCACCATATCGACGGCATCGCGCATCGAATTCGTTTCCAATGCGTTCGCAAGGTCAGAGGTTAGATCACTTTCGCTAACAGCCGGTAAACGCCCGCGATCAATCAGCACAACAATCTCGCCCTTCGGGGCTTTACCGCTGTAGTGTTCGGTCAACTCATCTAGAGTACCGCGCTGAATTTCTTCGAACTTCTTGGTCAGCTCGCGACAGACAGCCGCCGGACGTTCCCCGCCCAGCGCCTGTGCGGCATCGCGCAGCATCGCCCCCACCCGCTTGGGTGATTCGTAGAAAACCAGCGTGCCTTGCACTTCTTTCAACTTCTGCAGCGCCGTGAGCCGTGCGCCTTTCGCATTGGGCAGGAACCCTGCGAAAAAGAAGGCATCCGTCGGCAGCCCTGCCAAAGCCAGCGCGGTCAGTACCGCCGAGGGGCCCGGGGCGCAGGTCAGCATCAGCCCTGCTTCGCCCACACCGCGGGACAGTTCGAACCCCGGATCCGCGATCAGCGGCATGCCAGCCTCAGAGGCATAGGCGACGGATTGCCCATCGCGGATCGCGGCGACAAGCTTGTCCTGCACGCCACTGCCCGAATGGTCGTGCAGCGCCACAATCTGCCGCCCGTTGAGAGGCACCCCATGGATATCCATCAACTTACGCAGGCTCCGCGTGTCTTCCGCCGCCAGCACATCAGCCGAGGCCAGCACGTCGAGCGCCCGCAAGGTTATGTCGCGGGCAGAGCCGATCGGCACCCCGACAAAGTAAAGCCCCGCCGCAAGGGGAATCTTTTGGTAATTCAAGCTGGACCCGCCTTTCGCACCCTCTATGATCAGTGCATATGTCCCCGGGGCCATCGCCGCCGACCTGCCACCAATGGAGTGACACTGTTATGATCGCTGTTTTCAACATCCTTCGCAAGCCACTGCGGCTTTTGATCCTGCCACTGATCGCATTGGCGCTTGCCGCCTGTGAACCTGTGGCGATGACCAATATGAACGGGTCCAAGGGCCCCAAAGTCGACTCGAGCAAACCTATTCCGGTGGCCTTGCTGATCCCGCGTGGCGGTTCGGCGGCAGATAACCTGCTGGCGCAAGAACTTGAGAACGCCGCGCGTCTGGCGATCCGCGATCTGGGCGGCGTGCAGATTGACCTGCGGGTCTATGGCACGGGCGGCAATGCAGGCACTGCGGGCACCGCAGCGGCGCAGGCCGTCACCGACGGGGCTCAGATCATTCTGGGGCCGCTTTATGGCGAGGCCGCAAATGCGGCGGGCAACGCGGTTGCCGCGCAGGGCGTGAATGTCCTGTCCTTCTCGAACAACCCCAGCATCGCGGGCGGCAATGTCTTTGTGCTGGGTCAGAACTTTAACGACACCTCCAACCGTCTGGTCCGCTACGCCAAGAGCAACGGAAAAGACAAGATCCTCGTACTGCACGGTCAGGATCTGGCCGGCCAGCTGGGCCGCGATGCCATCCTCAAGGCGATTGCCGCAAACGGGGCGACCTCTGCCGGTACGGTTGATTACGCGCTGAGCCAAGAAGCCGTAATGTCTGCCGTGCCGCGCGTGAAAGCTGCCGTAGAAAGCAACGGGGCGAATGCGGTCTTCCTGACGACATCCTCAGCCAGTGCGCTGCCGCTTTTCGCACAGATGCTGCCAGAGGCAGGGATCAGCGGTGCCACCACGCAGTACATCGGTCTGACCCGCTGGGACATCCCGCCTCAAACGCTGGCCCTGCCCGGCGTGCAAGGTGGCTGGTTCGCCCTGCCCGATCCCGGTGCGACAACCGCATTTTCGCAGCGCTATGCCGCAGCCTATGGCGACACACCGGGCCCGATCGCTGGTCTGGCCTTTGACGGGATCGCCGCCGTGGGGGCCTTGGCGAAATCCGGCAAATCCGACGCGTTGTCCGCGGCACGTCTGACCCAAGGCGCGGGCTTCCGCGGGGCGAGCGGCGTGTTCCGCCTCAAGGCGGACGGCACCGCCGAACGCGGCCTTGCCATTGCCACGATCCGCAACCAGCAGGTCGTCATCATCAGCCCTGCCCCCCAAGCCTTTGGCGGGGCCGGTTTCTAAGGGACCGCCTTTTGTGAAACCCCTTGTTGCACCAGCAGAATCAGGTGAGGCCACCGCGCGTCACCTGATCAGCACCCCCAAACGCATCTTTGACGAAGCGGCTGTTTCTGCCGCGCTCAAGGACGTGCTGGACGGTTTGACCGATCCGGCAGAGATTCAGGCCGCTGCCGTCGCCGTTCTGCAAGACGCGCAAAAGAACGGGCGCGCCGAAATCGCCCGCGCCTTTGCGGCGTCACCCTTCAACGCGCGCCCCATGACTTCGGCCTATTGCTACCTCACCGATCAGCTTGTCCGCACGACCCTGCAGATCGCCGGACAACGGCTCCACCCGGTTGAAACGCTTGGCCCGAACGACCGGCTCGCCGTGATCGGCGTCGGCGGGTATGGCCGCGGAGAGATGGCCCCCTATTCCGATGTGGACCTGCTGTTCCTCATCCCCCAAACGCCCAGCCAGCGCACTGAAAAGCTGATCGAATCCATGCTCTACATGCTATGGGATCTCAAGTTGAAGGTCGGCCATTCCACCCGCACCATCCGCGACTGCGTGACCCTTGGCCGCGAGGATTTTACGATCCAGACCGCCCTGCTGGAGCACCGCTTTATCGCCGCCGATGTGGCTTTGGCGCAGGATCTGGATGAAACGCTCAAGACCGATCTTTTTGCAGGCACCGGTCGCAGCTTTATCGAAGCCAAGCTGGAGGAACGCGACGCGCGGCACCGCAAGCAGGGTCTGCGTTATGTGGTGGAACCCAACGTCAAAGAGGCCAAGGGCGGCTTGCGCGATCTGCAATCGTTGTTCTGGATCGCCAAACATATCTACAGCGTCGAACATGCCGCCGATCTTGTCGACCGCGGCGTGTTTCTGGAGGAAGAATTCAAGACCTTCGTCGCGGCCGAGAATTTTCTTTGGGCGGTACGCGGACACCTGCACCTCATTTCAGGACGCGCGACCGAACAGTTGACCTTTGACATGCAGGTCGCCGTGGCCGAGGCGATGGGATACCGCGACACGCGGGGCCGCCGCGGGGTCGAGGTGTTCATGCAGGCCTATTTCCGCCATGCCACCGAAGTGGGCGAGCTGACGCGCATCTTCCTCACCAAGCTCGAAGCCTTGCACGTCAAGGCGGAACCCCTGCTCGAACGCATCTTTCGCCGTCGCCCCAAGCTGCGGGACGGCTATGAGGTCGTGGGCGGGCGGCTGGCGGTCACCGATGGCAAGGCGTTTATCAGCGACAAGCTGAACCTGCTGCGCATCTTCGAAGAGGCATTGCGCACCGGCATGTTGATCCACCCCGATGCGATGCGTCTGGTCAAAGCGAACCTCGCCCTGATCGACGACGACATGCGCAACACGCCCGAAGCGCGGCGGATCTTCCTTGATCTGATGCTGAAACACGGCAACCCCGAACGCGGCCTGCGCCGGATGAACGAACTGGGCGTGCTGTCGGCCTTCATCCCCGAGTTTGAGCCTATCGTGGCGATGATGCAGTTCAACATGTATCACAGCTACACGGTGGACGAGCATACGATCCAGTGTATCACAAACCTTGCCCTGATCGAGAAGGGCGAGCTGGAAGAAGACCTGCCCGTCGCCTCGTCGATCCTGCAACGTGGGGTGAACCGCAAGGTGCTATATGTGGCTCTCTTGCTGCATGATATCGCCAAGGGCCGCCCCGAAGACCATTCGATCCTCGGGGCCCAAATGGCCCGCAAGATCGCGCCCCGTCTGGGCCTGAACAAGGCCGAGGTCGACACGGTCGAATGGCTGGTCCGCTACCACCTGCTGATGTCGGATATGGCGCAAAAACGCGATATTTCCGATCCGCGCACCGTGCGGGACTTTGCCAAGGCTGTGCAGACCGTCAAACGGCTTGATCTGCTGTGTGTGCTGACCGTCTGCGATATCCGCGGCGTCGGCCCGAACACATGGAACAACTGGAAAGCCGTGCTGATCCGCGGGCTCTACCGGCAAACCAAACGCGCGCTTGAAACCGGGCTCGAAGACCTCAACCGCGAGAACCGCGGCGCGGGGGCCAAAAAGGCCCTGCGTGCGGCCCTTGCCCATTGGCCGCGCAAGGATCTTCAGGCCGAGACCGCACGCCACTACCCCCCCTATTGGCAGGGGCTTCACACGGCCTCGCAGGTAGTATTCGCCGAACAGCTCCGCGATATTCAGGACGGTGAAATCCGCATTGACCTGCACCCTGACGATGACCGCGACGCCACCCGCGCCTGCTTTGTCATGGCTGACCACCCGGGCATCTTTGCACGGCTCGCCGGTGCGCTGGCGCTGGTCGGGGCCAATGTCGTCGATGCCCGCAGCTATACCACCAAGGACGGCTGGGTGACCGATGCGTTCTGGATCCAGGACGCCGAGGGCAACCCCTACGACGTCTCGCGCCTGCCACGGCTGCGGCAGATGATCTCCAAGACGCTCAAGGGTGAAATTCTGGCCCGCGATGCGCTGAAATCCCGCGACAAGGTGAAAAAGCGCGAGAAAGTGTTCAAGGTGCCCACGCATATCACCTTTGATAACGAAGGCTCCGAGATCTACACGATTATCGAGGTGGATACCCGCGACCGCCCCGGCCTGCTCTATGACCTCACGCGGTCGCTGTCTGAATCCAACGTCTATATCGCCAATGCGGTGATCGCGACCTATGGCGAACAGGTGGTCGATACCTTCTACGTCAAGGATATGTTCGGGCTGAAATACTATACCGAAAGCAAGCAGAAGACGCTCGAGAAACGGTTGCGGGCGGCGATCATCGACGGTGTTGCGCGGGCACAGGACTGACATCGGCGCTTTCGCGCGGGCATGACGGCTGTGTTCGCATTTCCCTGATTGCGCAGTGCGGCGCCAACGGCTAGGCCATTTGCACCGC
>OJBD01000107.1_pt1 | contig 17474 bp, 18 predicted proteins | sample 1590481 | NCBI WGS metagenome assembly OJBD01 (sample SAMN05416811, study PRJEB24817) | seawater metagenome | isolation source: Sea water | place: Canada:Atlantic | collected 2013-07 | reverse complement strand
CTGATTCAAGCAGGGGCAAGGTTGCACATGGGTCAATTCTCAATGACAATTTCTACAGTTGCCGGGTCAGTTCTCGGTGACAATCAACACGCCATGGGCAATCCCTTTGGCCTCGCCGGAACTGTCACGACCGGGATCGTCTCGGCCAAGGATCGGAATATCAACGCCGGACCTTTCGATGAATTCATCCAGACCGACGCCGCAATCAATCGCGGCAATTCCGGGGGTCCGCTCTTCAATGACCAGGGCGAAGTGATCGGGGTCAACACGGCGATCTTCTCGCCGAATGGAACAAATGCTGGAATCGGCTTTGCCGTCCCATCAAATCTCGTCTCGCAAATCGTTGCCGACCTGCAGGATGACGGTCAGATCGACCGCGGCTGGCTCGGCGTGCAGATCAAGCCTGTGAGCGCTGAGCGCCCGGAATGCTCTACACCCTCTTCTATCTCGGCCTCACAAGCCGTAAGCCTATGAATTCCGAAATCTTCAACGCAAGACCGTAGCTGACCTGTCGTATAAAGATTTTCCTCGAAAGATGGCCCCCCCTGTACCGAACGCGAGCTGTTCGGGGGTATACCTATTAAGAAAGATCACACCGCCCGGGCGAGCTGCTGCTTTCATGTCGCGGAAAATCTCCTCTCGCAGTCCAGGCCCGGCGAAATGTATGAAAACCGCAACCCTAAAGGCATCCCAAGCAGTAAGGTCGTGACCTTGTTCTGCACGCCAGACGGAATTACGGCCTTCTCCATCGGCAACGCATAAGCAGCTTAGCTGGGGGGCGGGAACCCGGGTGCGTCACGTCTCAGGGCCGTCGCAGGATCAGTCCCGAAGAGGAAGCCCACTTTTGCATAACGGTCAGCCCAGCTCATTTCTCTGCCCAGCTGTCGCGCATCGCCTCATATTCCGCTTCCGCATTCTGAGGCGCGGTGATTGGCAGTCCGCGCGCGATCCAGCCCGAGGCGTCGCCTTGCCCCATCATGCCTTCCGAGATATCCCTCACCCCGATTATGCCTTGCGCCGCGAGACGGTTGACCACGAATTCGCTTCGTCCCCCAGTTGCGCAGATCAATGCGATCTTTTCTGGCGGATACTGCTGCAGAATTTCCATCAACCTTCTGCCAAAACCGGGTTCATGCATGGAAACCGGCAAGGCACCAACAGCAACACCGGTTTCCAGCCATTCTTCCCGGGACCGGATGTCCAGCATCACAAGGTCCCCCCTCTGAACGAGCGCGAATGCATCGGGCGCAGTCATAACGTGGGTATCGGCGAACGCCCCGTTCACCGTCCCCAAGCCGATGCAGATCGCTGCCGCGAGTCGGACCATTACATTCCGTCGCGTTTGACCCGAAGGTATCTGTATTTCCAGATGCGGCTGCATCACGTCGCGTTCAACATTTCGGGCGCGCCGGTCGACATGTCCGTGCCACGATAAGGCAGACCCGCCTGTTTCCAGGCACCCATGCCCCCTTCCATATGAGCAAGAGGGGTCACACCAGCCTCCATAGCGCGCGCGGCGACCTTGCTTGATCGCATCCCGGAACCGCAGTGCAGCACGATCCGTTTTCCGTCCTGGGTCGGCAGCGCCTTCGGGTCGAAGAAGGCCATGGGCATCAACAGCGCGCCGTCGATATGCTCCATCATGTATTCCTGTGGCGTTCTGACATCGATCAGTACAATTTCTCCTGCTTTCAAAGCAGCTTGTACTTTATCAGGGCTCCAATTTTCGAGATTTGACATGTCGATTCAATCCTTGAATTTGTTCATGGGGATCTTGAGGTAGTTGTGTCCGTCGGACTCGGCTTGAGGATGTCGGCCCCCATGCAGGTTGATCTGCAATGCAGCCAGCATGCGATCGGGCAATCCAAGTGTAGCGTCACGCTTTTCCCGGCGCTCGACGTATTCGCCTTTCGTAACGCCACCCCCGATATGAATATTGCCCTCGCGCTGTTCCTTCACTGTGCTTTCCCAAGCCGGTTCTTCGCGGTCCTCGGTACCGTAGTCGTGGCCGATGAAGATACGGAAATCGTCCGGATGATCGAGGATCGCCATAAGGCTGTCATAGACCTCGGCCGCCGAACCACCCGGAAAATCGGCCCGCGCGGTGCCGGCATCGGGCTGCATGAAGGTGTCATGCGCGAACATGGCGTCTCCGATCACATAGGTAATGGACCCCAACGTATGACCGGGCGACAACATCACGCGCGCTTCGAGATTCCCGAGCTTGAACGTGTCGCCGTCGGCAAAAAGCCGATCGAAGTCCCGGTCCGCATCGAAGGACTCAGGCATGTGGTAGATATCCCGCCAAAGCTCCGCGATCTCCTTTACTTTCTCGCCGATTGCCATTGGTTTGCCGGTTTGTTCTTTCAGCCACGCTGCCGCCATGAGGTGGTCGGCATGGGGGTGTGTATCGAGGATCCAGACAAGTTCCAGTTCCTCTTTCGCAAGGTAATCCAGCGCCCATTGAGCGTGGTCGAATTTTGTGGTCGCAGATGCAGGATCGAATTCTTGAACGATGTCGATGAGCGCCGCCTGGCGCGTTTCCTCATCAATGCAGATATACTGACAACTGCCTGTATCTGGCTCGTAAAACCCGACGACTTTCGGGCTGCCTGGGCCACGCGATGCGCTTTCCTTGAACAAAATCTCCATTACTTTCCCCTTTCTTATTCCGCTGCGTTCTCAATGTTTCGCGAATTGGTAAGGTTCCGCCATGCCTCAAATTGGGACAGGAAAACACGACCGTTCAGTTCGTCAAGGAAGTGAGACCGTTTCAAGCGATCCATAACTGGGCCCTTCACTTCCGACAAATGCAGGCCAACGCCCATGTCCTTGAGCCGAAGATTGATGGCTTCGAGACTTTCGAGCGCCGAGTAGTCAACCTCGTTCACCGCCGAAAACATCAGGACGACGTTTTTTATGTCGCATCCGTCTGTAACCCGGTTCTGGATCAGGTCTTCCAGAAAGCGGGCGTTCACAAAAAAGAGGCTCTGATCCACGCGGAGCGTCACCAGTGTTGAATCAGTCTTGACGTCGTGGCGGAGGATATTGCGGAAGTGCTGCGTCCCGGGAACAAGCCCGACCTCGGCCACATGCGGGCGCGACGTGTGGTAGAGATGAAGAAACAGTGAAATGATGACGCCGGAGGCGACACCGACCTCCACGCCCAGAACGAGCGTAAGCAAGATCGTCACTGCAACGGCCGCAAAGTCGGCTTTGCTATAAACCCAGGTGCTCTTGAGAATGGAGAGATCCACGAGGCTCAGCACCGCGACGATGATTGTGGCGGCGAGCGTTGCGGTGGGTAGGAAGTAGACAAGCGGCGTCAGGAACAAGGCGGCAATGGCCAGCCCCATGGCGGTGTATGCGCCCGCTGCAGGCGTTTCTGCGCCCGCATCGAAGTTCACGACGGAGCGCGAGAAGCCGCCCGTAACCGGAAAGCCACCGGTGAATGCAGCGCCAAGGTTGGCTGCCCCCAAACCGATCAGCTCCTGATCCGGGTCAATCCGCTGGCGCCTTTTGGCGGCAAGCGTTTGCGCGACTGATATGCTCTCTACGAAACCGATGATCGAAATCAGAATTGCCGGTACCAGAAGTGTGCTGATCAAGTCCGGGGACATGCTTGGCATAGTGAGTGGCGGTAGGCTTTGCGGCACATCCCCTACGATCTTCACACCTTTGTTGGACAGATCCAGCGCCCAAACCGCAACTGTTGTCGCAACCACCGCGGCAACGGGCCCGGCCTTGGTCAGAATATCCGACATGAGCGGGGATAGCCCGGTTCTCTTCAGAAGCGGTTTGAGGTTCTTGCGCACCCAGAACAGGAAACCTGTCGCCGTGACCCCAATTCCTACCGTAATCCAATTGATCTGGTCCAATTGAGACCCGATGGATGCCAACATTTGCGGAAGCGTATGTCCGTCAGCAGACACACCAAGAACGTGTTTGAGCTGGCTGGTGGCAATCAGAATGCCTGACGCGGTGATAAAACCTGCGATCACCGGATGGCTGAGGAAGTTCGCAAGAAAACCTAGGCGAAACACGCCGAGCAACAACAAAAAGCCGCCCGACAGGAAGGCAAGTGTCAGTGCTGCAACAGCATAGCCCGCGGTGCCTTGCTCCGCCACTTGGCCAATTGCGCTGGCCGTCAGGAGCGACACCACCGCAACCGGCCCAACCGCAAGCGCGCGACTCGTGCCAAATATTGCGTACAGGATGATCGGTGCAATAGAAGCATAGATACCGGCCTCTGGCGGCAACCCTGCCAAAAGCGCGTATGCCAGCGATTGCGGGATCAGCATGATCGTCACGATCACCGCCGCGATCATGTCGTTAGAGAACGCGTTCTTGTCGTAAGTGCGACCCCAATCGAGGATCGGAAGGTATCGGCGTAAGGTGGTCATTGAAGCGATCCTGTAAAAGCAGCAATCAACGTGAGGACCCTGGCCGTCTGGGGTTCATGGGCCTAGTCGAATGGATAGATATCGGTTGTTTTCGGCGGCCACTACGGCCGCCGAAAAGAGGGAGAAACTGACTATTTTGCCGTTTCAACTTTTAGGTCTTCGGGCTTTGCCATCCACTCTTTCCCCTTGAGCATGCCCTGCCAATAGATCGACGGCAGCATCTTTTCCTTGAGGAACCAGGCTACGCGGGACGGCTTGGTCCCGTCGATGACGAATTTCGGGAAAGACGGCTTCAACGCACCGCCGTAGCCAAACTCTGCCAGCACGATCTTGCCGCGTTCAACCGTCAGCGGGCACGATCCGTAGCCATCGTATTGCGCGACCGGAGAACCGCCGTCGATATCGGCGCAAATATTCTCAGCTACGGTTGGTGCTTGTTTGCGCGCAGCCGCCATGGTTTTGGCGTTTGGCGCATTCATGACATCGCCCAACGACCAGATGTTGTCGAAGGTTTTGTGTCGGAGGGTAGCCTGATCGACATCCACCCAACCGGCGGCATCCGCCAGCGGCGAGACCCGGATGAAATCCGGCGCCGTCTGCGGCGGGCAGACATGCATCATGTCAAAATCTACCGTGACCATTTCCGGATCGGTGTCGGGCTTGGCGACCTTAAAGGTCGCTTTTTTCGCATCGCCGTCCACCGACACGAGGTTTTGGAAGAAGTTCAGCGTCGCGTCATACTTTTTGACATACTCCATGAGCGCCGGCACGTATTCCTTCACGCCAAAGAGAACACCGCCCGCATTCATGAACTGCACGTCGATGTTTTTCAGGACGCCGCGGCGATACCAAGCGTCGGCGGAGAGATACATTGCTTTTTGCGGAGCGCCTGCACATTTGATCGGCATCGGAGGCTGGGTAAAAAGCGCGCGGCCCGACTCCATCTCCTGCACCAATTGCCAGGTGTAAGGCGCAAGGTCATAGCGATAGTTTGACGTGACGCCATTGCGACCCAGCGTGTCGCTCAGGCCTTCGACGGCATCCCAGTCAAGCTTGAGACCGGGAGCGACAACCAGTCGGTCATATTTGATCACCCGGCAGCCGTCGAGGATCACCGCATTGTTCTTGGGTTCAAAGGCCGCAACAGCCGCATTGATCCATTTGACCCCCTGCGGAATCAGCGAAGCCATCGTCTTGGCCGTGTCGCGGGCTTGAAAAACACCGCCGCCAACAAAGGTCCAGCCAGGTTGATAGTAGTGCACATCAGACGGGTCGATGATCGCGACCGATAGGTCCGATTTGCGTGAAATGAGGCTCGACGCAGTTGCGATCCCCCCCGCTCCGGCACCAACGATCACGACGTCATACTTCGCGTCGCCCGTTTCCGTGGGCGTCCGGCCGCCGTTGGCGATCCGGCGGGCGACGCCGTTCATGTCATATCCCGCAGACTTGGTTGCCGCGAGGATCTCGGGCAGCGGTCGCTTCACCGCCTCGTGCAGCGACCACAACGTCGCCGACCGCGTGCCGGTCCGACAATAGGCCAAAACCGGACGCGGCAACTCTTTCAACGCTGCGCCGAATTCCTCTACGTTCTTGTCCGTCACCTTGCCAGATTGAACCGGCACATAAGCCGCTTCAAGCCCCGCTTCCCGTGCTGCCTTCTGGATCTCTTCGAAGGTCGGCTGGTCAGCGCCTTCTCCGTCCGGGCGGTTGCAGATGATCGCTTTGAAGCCTGCCGCCTTGATGGTCTCGATGTCGTTCACTGCGATCTGCGGCGCGACCGACACTTTGTCGGTGATTTTATTGCTGTCCATGTTTTTCGACCTCATTCGTGATTTATGTAAGTCACACCCTTGGTGCCGCGATGTTTTGTGTCCGCGTGTTCAAACGGACGAGTCTTCGCTCTTTGCAACCGAAATCAGTTTCGCGCTATAGGCCTGTTCACCAATCCGCTCGATCAGATCGAGTTGCAATTCCAACCAAGCCTTGTGGCCCTCCTCGTCGAGTACAATCGTCTCGAACAGCCTGCGGGATCCGATGTCATCAGCCTCATACGCCTCTCTCGCCGCACGTGTATAGAACGCAATGGCATCTTCTTCGTCAGCCAGATCGGCTTTGAACATGTCCCTTAGCGTCTCTGCGCGTTTAGGAGTTTTTTCGAAGGCGATTTCTGGAGTGCCTTTCAGAAACAGGATGCGCTCGATAAAAAGGTCGGAGTGACCGGCTTCCTCGGCTTGCTCTTCGCGCATCTTGGCTGCAAGGCGGTCAAGGCCCCAGTCGTCAAGCACATGCGCATGAAGTTGATATTGATGCGAGGCGCTGATCTCCATCTGAAGCGCCTTGTTCAGGTTTTCGACCGTCTTGTTATTTGACATGAATAGTCTCCTTTCGAGTGGATAGGGTCGGCGCTATACTATTCAAAGGCCATTCACGGGCACTCTGAGCATCGGATTCCCGTCTTTGTCCGTGGGTACTTCACCCGCCCGCATGTTCACTTGAAGAGACGGTATAATCAGTTTCGGCATGGCGAGTTGAGCGTCCCGCTCGGTCCGGAACTTGACGAACTCTTCTTTCGTCTTGCCGCCGCCGACATGGATGTTGTTGGCCTTTTCTTCGCCAACCGTGGTTTCCCATGCGATCTCGCGGCCACCGGGGCCATAGTCGTGGCACATGAAAAGACGCATCTCGTCCGGCAGGCTCAGGACTTTCATGATGGAATCGTAGAGAACACCGGCATCGCCACCGGGGAAGTCGGCGCGAGCGGAGCCCCCATCGGGCATGAACAGCGTATCACCGGTGAAGGCCGCGTCGCCAATGACATGCACCATGCAAGCCGGCGTGTGGCCCGGTGTGAACATGGCAAAGCCCTGCATGTTGCCAACGGTATAGGTGTCGCCATCCTTGAACAGGGCGTCGAACTGCGAGCCGTCACGCTGGAACTCGGTGCCTTCGTTGAAGATCTTCCCGAAGGTGTCCTGCACGGTCATGATGCCTTCGCCGATGCCGATCTTGCCGCCCAATTCCTGTTGAAGGTAGGGGGCGGCGCTCAGGTGATCGGCGTGGACATGGGTTTCGATGATCCATTCCAGCTTCAGACCGCGTTCCTTGATGCGTGCAACCATCCTGTCCGCGCTGTCGTGGGTGATGCGACCGGCGGCATAGTCCAGGTCCATGACGCTGTCGACGACGGCACAAGCCTCGGATGTGGGATCCTTGACAATGTAGCTGATCGTGTTGGTCGGCTCGTCAAAGAACGCTTCGACCTCCGGGTGAAGGTCCATGTTAATCGGATAGTTGGCCATTTCTGGTCTCCTTTTTTACTCGTCACGGCCCGGGGCCGCGATTGTCAGGCCGCCTTTGCCGAGGGTTGCGGTGGCGTCAGCAAACGGCGCAGGGCAAAGCCGACGGCAACTGCGCCAAGGAACAGAGCGACTTCCCAACGACCTGTGCCAAGCGCCGGAATGGCCGCGCCGGGGCAAAAGCCCGCGATACCCCAGCCGATGCCGAATATCGCCGAGCCACCCACGAGCTTGGCGTCAATTGCGGACGAATTCGGCACCTGGAACCGCCCGCCGAAAAGCGGCGCATCGCGACGCCAAACCAGACGGTAGCCAATGAACGTGACAACAAGCGCGCCGCCCATCACGAAGGCAAGGCTCGGGTCCCAGGTGCCCGCGACGTCAAAGAAGTTCAGAACCTTGGCGGGGTCCATCATGCCGGAAAGCGCGATCCCGATCCCGAAGACGATGCCGGTCAAAAGAGCGTAGATGTGTTTCATATGGTCAGCCTCCGAAGACGTGGCGGATTAGGAAAACGGTGAGAGCAGCGGTTGCCATGAAGGTCGGGACAGCTACAAGCGACCGGACAGACAGGCGCGACAGGCCGCAGACGCCATGGCCGGATGTACAGCCAGACCCGAGGCTCGCCCCGAAGCCTACGATCGCGCCGCCAACGGCGATCATCAGTGGGTTTACCGGCACAGTGATCTGGGGCATCGAGCCGGTTACGGCAAAAATCACCCCGGGTGCCAGGATCATCCCCAAGACCATCGCGGCCCGCCACGAGAACTCCGACCCGCTTTCCGCAAAGACCAGCCCAGACATGATGCCGGTGGCACCGAGGATGCGGCCCAAACCGAGCATCAGGAGCACCGCGCCGAGGCCGATTAGCAGGCCGCCACCGAATGAGGCGAAAGGTGTGAACAGCGTCTCCATTTCAGCAATCCTTACAGGTCTTGATGCCGAAAATCGAATAAAGCGGGCACAGCTTCAGGGTGGACGTGGCCAGCATCACGACACCGATCACGGCCGCGCCATACTTGAAGAGCGGAGCCGCGAACAGAGGCAGCCCGCTGAAGAAGGCAAGGTAAAGCAAAACCACGCCTAGCGCGGCGCGCAAGATGCGGTCAATCGTTCCAACATTGGTCGTCATGGCTTACTCCATCCACTATACTTGCAGAACAGATATAACTTTGATTCTGATGCTTCAGTGACATTGTCACCCAAGTCGGAAAAACTGCGTTACCGATTATCTGAAATGGCACGCAAGGCAGGTTTGTCGATCAGCTTAATTTGGCCGCGCGATTGGGTGATCATACCGCGCTTCTGGAAATCCGATAGAACACGGCTCACGACCTCGCGAGCGGTGCCCAATTCGCTGGCCAGTTCCTGATGTGTCGCGGATACGACCTTGTCGCCTCCCGCAAATGTCAGCAGCCGTTCCGCCAAACGCTTGTCCATATGTCCGAACGCCACGTCGTCAACCACGCGCAAAAGGTCAATCAAGCGACGGGAGTAAGCGGCAAAGACGAATTTCCGAAATGCTTCTTCCTCGGCCACCAGCCTGTCGAAAGCCGGTTTGGGCAACACAACGGCCGTGATGTCCGTCTCGGCCACGCCTTGGGCGTTGTAGGCTTCCTCTGTTAGCATGCAAGCTGTGGTCAGGACACAGCTGTCTCCGGCATCGACACGGTAGAGGACGATCTCGCGCCCGCCGTCCGAGCTTTGCGAAACACGAATACGGCCGTCATAGAGGAAAAACAGACTGTCCGGCACATGCGCAGGGTCAAACACCTGTGCGCCGGCTGCTATCTTGACGATGCGTGCAACTTTCATCAGCCGATCACGTACCAAACGTGGCAAGGCCGCCGTGCCTTCGAAACGCTCTGTCCAGTCTTCGATCATTTCGCTTTGCGCATCGGCATCATGATACCCTCTTCCAATGGGGCGATACGCGCAAGCAAATCGCCCCTGTTTGATGCGATGTCTGACAGTGTCAGATTATCCAGAACAGCCATGAAAGCACCGGTCGCCTCCTGCAGCGCGCGGGACAGTTTGCAGATACCGATCAGCGGACAGGTGTTCCTTTCCGGATTGAAGCACTCAACAAGGTCGAGCGGCCCTTCCGTCAGGCGCACCACATCTCCGATAACGATGTCTTCGGCGGGCCGGGCCAAACGGAACCCACCATTTCGCCCGCGCTGCGTGGCAACATAACCGGCTCTCCCGAGTTCATGGACGATCTTCACGATATGCGGCCGGGCCAGGCCATGAACGCGCACCACGTCATCCACCCGTATCAGATCAGGCTCTTTCAGAGCCGCCAACTGCAGCGAGCGCAGCGCAAAGTTCGTGTAGGATGTCAGCTTCATTTTATCACCTCTCGGAAAACTTATAGGGACGGTATAAGTTTTTGCAAGTTAGGTGACATTGTCACTGAATTCCTGCCCTGCGCGGCATAGGTCTTGCTCAGACAATTGAAGGAGACAAACATGACTCTGCTGCTAGGCGAGGTCGTTCCCGACTTTAACGCTGACACTACCACAGGCCCGATATCGCTCCATGATTGGATTGGCGACGATTGGGCCTTCTTCTTCAGCCATCCGGCGGACTTCACCCCTGTCTGCACCACGGAAATGGGGCGCACCGCGCAATTGGCCGAGGAATTCGCGAAGCGCGGGGTGAAGCCCATCGGGCTGAGCACCGACACGGTTCACGAGCACCTCAAGTGGATCGAGGACGTCAATGACACCCAGAACACAACGCTGCGCTTCCCCATTGTGGCGGATCCGGATTGTGACGTCGCTAAGCTTTACGAGATGATCCATCCGGGCGAGTCCGAGACCGCCGCGGTGCGTTCGGTGTTCATCATCGACCCCGACAAGAAGCTACGCCTATCCATGACCTATCCGATGAGCGTGGGGCGTAACTTCGACGAGATCCTGCGGGCTATCGACGCGCTTCAAACAGCCGATCAAAGCAAGGTCGCCCTGCCGGCCGACTGGCGCCCGGGTGGCGATGCTATCATTCCGCCATCAATCGCGAACGAACAGGCCAAGGATCTTTTTCCGCAAGGTTGGGATGAAATCCGCCCTTATTTGCGTAAGGTGAAGCTGAACTCCTGACACAATCCCAACCAACCAGACGGAGTATATGACATGGACCGCCGCCGATTTCTGACTGTATCCGCAGCTGCACTTGCAACACCGAGCCTTGTCGGTACGCGCGCTGCGGCCAGATCGGTTGCGGGCCAACCCCTGCCGATCCCGCCGATCCTTGATGCCTCGGGCCGCGCTGACGCTCCGCTGGAGGCGATCGCGGGAGCGGTCGATTTCGGCATGGGCGGGAAGGCAAAGACACTAGGCTACAGCCAACCGTATCTTGGTCCCGTGTTGAGAATGCGCCGGGGCGAGATTGCCCGCCCGGTCCTGAAGAACCGCTTGGACTTCGCCGTAACAGCCCACTGGCACGGGGCACATGTGCCCGGCGCGGTCGATGGTGGGCCGCAATTGGCGCTTGCCCCTGGCAAGACATGGGCGCCAGAACTGGAAATCGACCAGCCGGCGGCGACGCTGTGGTATCATTCCCACATTCATGGGGAGACCGGTCCGCAGGTCTATCGTGGCCTGTCGGGCATGCTGCTAATCGACGATCCCGACGCCTCTAACCCCGGTTTGCCGACGACCTGGGGGATAGACGACATCCCGATCATCATTCAGGACCGGCTCTTCGACCGAGACGGTGTGCTGGCCTATGGGCTGGACATGCCGACCATGATGCACGGGCTTCATGGCAGCACGATCTTGGTAAACGGCGCGGTTCAGCCCAACGCCAGTGTGGCGCGGGGCCTTGTCCGTCTGCGGCTTCTTAACGCGTCCAACGCCCGCGTCTACACTCTGAAATTTAACGATGGTCGAGGCTTTCATCAGATCGCTTCGGATGGTGGCTTGTTGCCAGCGCCCCTCGCGCGCGATGCATTGGTTCTCGCCCCGGCAGAGCGGGCGGAAATTGTCGTCGACCTGTCGGACGGTGCCGCCGTGCGCCTTGTCTCGTTACCCGACACCAATGCGGCCATGGGCGGCATGATGCGGGGCGGCATGATGGGCAGTGGTATGGGTGGCATGATGGGCGGTGGTATGGGTGGCATGATGGGCGGTGGCGACAGCGCAGCACCGGAAGCCATAACCGCCGACGGCGCCTTTGGGGTGCTTGACCTGACGCCGGACAAGGCGGCTCCTGCCGGACAGGCGCTTGCGCAATCCCTTGCGGGCGGCCCGACACCGATCACGGGCGATCCGGTGCGCCGCAGGCAAGTGGCGCTTCAAATGGGGCCGATGGCTATGCGCGGCAGCGGCAATCCACTTGCGATCAACGGTCGTGCCTACGACATGGGCCGGATTGATTTCGATGTGCCGCGCGGCGAGGTCGAGCTGTGGGAGGTGACCTCAGACATGATGGCACATCCTTTCCACGTGCATGGCACATCCTTCACCGTACTCAGCGAAAACGGCAAGACCGTGCCCTTTCAACAAAGGGGCACCAAAGATGTTCTGCTGGTCGACGGCAGCGCCGAGATTCTCGTGCGGTTTGACAAGCCCGCGACACGCGAGACCCCGTACATGTTCCACTGTCACATCCTCGAACACGAGGATGGCGGCATGATGGGTCAGTTCACGGTGACCTGATCCAAAGAACGGTGCAAAACAGGAGACAGAGCCATGACCAAACCTAGTGTCCTCATTCTCGGCGGCAATTTTGCCGGCCTCGGTGCCGCGCAGAAGATCCGCGACTATGCCGGTGACGCGGTGGATATCACCGTGATCGACCGCAAGGCCTATCTCGACTACATCCCGAATATCCCGCTGGAGGTCTTTGAGGGCCGCGATCCGGCGGTCACCATGCACATGGGTCTGGTCGATACACTGGCGCGCGATGACATCAGGTTCCGTCAGGCAGAGGTGCTGGGTCTCGACATCGACGCCAGGCAGGTGCGGGTCCGTCCCAACGAACGTCTCGGCGCACCGGAATACCGTATCGCCTACGATTATCTTGTCATCGCGCTCGGATCGATCCTTGCCTATGACGATATCGAAGGGTTTGCCGAACATGGTCATACCGTGTCAGATTCCTATCACGCCAACCGGCTGATCGAATATCTCAAGAACGACTACAAGGGCGGGCCTATTGCCGTCGGCTCGGACCGGTTCGAGCAGGGCACCAAAGGCAAGCCCGACTGGCTTCCCACGGCGCTGGCCGCTTGCGAGGGCCCTCCGGTCGAAGTGTCACTATCGCTGGCCCACTGGCTTGAAGAACATGGCAAGGGGGGGGTGCCAAGAACATCACCATCTTCACCCCCGCCGAACTGATCGCAGAAGACGCTGGCGAAGAGGTCGTCAAACAGCTGCTGGAGGCCGCGTCGTCCATGGGCTTCGGCTACATGAACAAGACCGAGGGCATCACGCGCCTGACCGAGGAGGGCATCGAATTCCGCGACGGGCGAAAACTGGATGCCGAGATCAGCATCGTCTTCCCGAACTGGAAACCGCATGACTTCCTGAAAGGGCTGCCGATATCGGACGAAGTCGGGTTCATCATCACCGACATGAAGATGCGCAACCCCGATCACCCGGAAATCTTCGCCTGCGGCGATGCGGCGGCTATCACGGTGCCCAAACTGGGCGCTATCGGCCACCAGGAGTGCGAGATCGTGGGCAAACAGATCGCCAAAGAGGTGGGCAAGATGTCTGCCGACAAGGCCGACGAGCCGTGGCAGCCAGAGGTCATCTGCATTGGCGACATGGGCGGCGGCAAGGCGTTCTACATCCACTCCAATTCCTGGTTCAACTTCGGCGGCACCACCCAGATCCTCGAAATGGGCCGCATGCCCTACGCGCAGAAAGTGCTCTACAAGGGGTGGATTCCGGTAGGGGGCAGGATCGTATCACAAGGAACTCTGTCGCTGCCGCTTCATAATATCGAGCACAGTATTTTTGCTGATCCCAAGGTCGCGGGCGATCCATCGGTATGATCGACCGTCTTCCACGGCTTGAATGACCTTTGGCGCGAGCTTGTCGGATTTTGGGCGTTGTCCTGGCTGGCGACCGAGCTTCTTTCCTCGCGCCCTTGCGGCGGCGAGCCCGGATTTCACCCTTTCGCTGAGCAGATCGCGTTCAAACTGAGCAATCCCGGCCAGCATGGTGGCCATCATTCGACCATGTGGCGTCTCTACTTCGAAGGTCATGCCGCTCATGGCTACAACGGAGACTTTCCAGCCGGCGAGCCTGTTCAGGGTATCCAGCAGGTCCTGAGTGGACCGCCCCCACCGAGAAAGTTCGCTGACCAGGATGGCGTCGATTTGTCGTGCCTGCGCCAGGTCGAGTACCCGGTTGCGCGCAACGCGATTGTCGGACGCGCCAGAGGCTTTTTCCTTGAACACTCCCACCACGTCATACCCGCCGCGCTCGGCGAACGCGGTGAGCTCCGTGACCTGCCGCTCGCAGGACTGGTCGAACGTGGAAACCCGGGCATAGATAGCGGCGCGCTGTCCCATTTGAACCCCCTTTGAATCGGGCCTTGCAAGTCGTTGGTTTTGCTGGTGCGGGAATTGTCCTGAACAGACTAATGACTAACAAGGACAAACTCGTATGCCAAGACGCTCTATCCTGACCGCGCGCCAGCGCGCGGCGCTGTTCGATCTGCCGACAGACGAAGCCACCATCCTCTACCACTACACACTGGCGGACGATGACCTCGAATTCATTCGAACCCGTCGCCATGCACGCAATCGCCTCGGCTTCGCCCTTCAGCTTTGTGCTTTCCGATATCCTGGCCGACTGTTGGCGTCGGGTGAGGTCATTCCAGAGGCCATCAGCAGCTTCATCGCAGCACAGCTTGGCGAAGAGATGGATGAGCTTTGCCGATACGCCGAGACCGACGTAACGCGGCGCAGGCATTTGGTCGACTTGCGCCAGCTCTATGGCTTCAAGATGTTCTCCGGGCATCGCGCGCGGGAACTGAAGGCCTGGCTGGCAGGCGAGGCGGAGGTGGCAACCTCCAACCATGATCTGGCCCGCCGGTTTGTCGAAGAGTGTCGCCGGACCCAGACGATCTTGCCGGGTGTGTCCGTGATCGAGCGCCTCTGCGCGGATGCACTCGTGGCGGCGGAACGCCGGATCGAAAGCGCCATCGTGAACCGGCTGGATGAGGATAGAAAGGCCCGCCTGGACACCCTGCTCACGGAGATGGTCGATGGCACGGTCAGCCGGTTCGTCTGGCTGCGCCAATTCGAGGTTGGTCAGAACTCGGCCGATGTTGGCCGCCTCCTCGATCGGCTGGAGGTTCTGCGGGATCTGAACATCTCGCTAGATATCCTCGCGGGCATTCCACCCCATCGGGTGACCGGCCTGCGGCGTCAGGGCGAACGCTACTTTGCCGATGGTCTGCGTGACATCAGCAGCGACCGCCGCCTGGCCATTCTCGCGGTTTGCGCCGTCGAGTGGTGTGCCGCGATTTCCGACGCGGTGGTCGAGACCCATGACCGGATCGTCGGCAAGACCTGGCAGGGCGCGAAGAGGCTGTGCGACGCCAAAATCGCCGACGCAAAGGCGGCGGTGCAGGACACCCTGCGCGCCTTCAAATCTCTCGGGTCGGCCCTGCTGGACGCCAGAAGCGATGGGTCTTCCTTGGATCAGGCGACAGAGCTGGCTTGCGGGTGGGGTCGGCTCGAAGGGCTGGTCGCCACCGCCGCCGAGTTGACGCACACGATGGCCGCAGACCCATTGACCCATGTTGGCCAAGGTTATCTTCGGTTCCGGCGCTATGCCCCGCGCATGCTGCGCGTTCTCGATATCGAGGCGGCGGGTATCGCAGCTCCCTTGCTGCAGGCGACCGCGCTGATCGCAGACGATGAAAAGCCCGAAACCCGCCCAGTTGGCTTTCTGCGGCGCGGCTCGAAATGGCACCGCCATCTGAACGCTGCCGCCGGTGACGGCCATCGGCTCTGGGAGGTTGCGGTGCTGTTTCATTTGCGGGAGGCGTTCCGGTCGGGTGACATCTGGCTCCTCCATTCCCGGCGCTACGCTGATCTGAAGCAGGCCCTGGTTCCTGCGGAGGCGGTAGAGGGCGCGCCAAGGCTGACGGTGCCGCTCGACCCGGAAACCTGGCTTGCCGATCGCAAGGCGCGCATGACCGACGGGCTGGCGCGACTGGCCAAGGCGGCTCGCGCAGGGGCGATCCCGGGCGGGTCGATCGAGAATGGCGTCTTGAAAACTGACCGCCTGAGTGCGGCGGTGCCGCAAGAGGCGGACGAGCTGGTGCTCGATCTCTACGACCGGTTGCCGACCATACGGATCACCGAACTGCTGCAGGAGGTCGATGCAGATATTGGCTTCACGGAAGCCTTCACACATCTGCAGACCGGCGCGCCCTGCAAAGACCAGATCGGGATGCTGACCGTGCTGTTGGCTGAAGGTTTGAATCTTGGGCTCAGCAAGATGGCCGAAGCGACCAGCACACATGACTACTTCCAACTCTCCCGCTTGTCGCGATGGCATATGGAGAGCGATGCCATCAACCAGGCCCTCGCCTTGGTAATTGAGGCACAGGCCCGGCTGCCCATGGCCCAATTCTGGGGCGGGGGCGTCACCGCGTCCAGTGACGGGCAATTCTTCCCCGCCGCCCGGCAGGGCGAAGCCATGAACCTCATCAACGCGAAATACGGCTCCGAGCCAGGCCTCAAGGCCTATACCCATGTCTCCGACCAGTTCGGCCCCTTTGCCACCCAGAACATTCCGGCCACCGTGAGCGAGGCGCCCTACATTCTGGACGGGCTGCTGATGAACGAGGCCGGACAAAAGATCTCGGAGCAGTATGCCGACACCGGTGGCTTTACAGACCAGGTCTTTGCCGTGACCGCGCTGCTGTCCTACCGGTTCATTCCGCGCATCCGGGATCTGCCGTCAACGCGGCTCTATCTCTTCGATCCCGCCACCGCGCCGAACGAGTTGCGCGGCTTGATCGGCAGCAAGATCCGCGAAGGCGTCATCGTCCAGAACTGGCCTGGCGTCCTGCGTGCCGTGGCCACCATGGCGACGGGCGTCCTGCCGCCCAGTCAGTTGCTCAAAAAGTTCGCCGCCTATCCGCGCCAGCACGAGCTGGCCGTGGCGCTCCGCGAAATCGGCCGCATCGAACGCACCCTCTTCATCATCGAGTGGCTACTCGACGCCGACATGCAGCGCCGGGCCCAGATCGGCTTGAACAAGGGCGAGGCCCATCACGCCCTGAAAAACGCCCTGCGCATCGGGCGACAGGGCGAAATCCGTGATCGCACCGCCGAGGGGCAGCACTACCGCATGGCCGGCCTCAACCTGCTCGCTGCCATCATCATCTACTGGAACACCAAGCATCTCGGTCAGGCCGTCGCCGCGCGTCAGCGGGCCGGGTTGAATTGTGCGCCCAATTTACTGGCGCATATCTCGCCGCTCGGCTGGGCACACATCCTGCTCACTGGCGAATACCGGTGGCGGCGGCAAACCGGGGCCAGCTTGTGAAGTAATCAGCCCTATTTCTTGCCACCGTCACGGCTCCCAAACGGACGCACCGCGATCATCGCCACCACAAAGGCGGCACAGAGTTCAAAATGGAGGAAAGAAGGGGGTGTCAGGGCCTTGTGATACGATCCTGCCCCCTACCGGAATCTACCCCCTTTTCGTCCCGGATTCCCTTGCGGTAAGTTGGCGTCCCGTCCGTGCAAATCGATGCGGGTCGGTGCAGCCCCTGTCTCTTATACACATCT